>Ga0268264_10000049_pt1 | contig 329992 bp, 280 predicted proteins | sample KBSSwiS32_FD_190357 | JGI IMG/M metagenome (GOLD analysis project Ga0268264, IMG submission 190357) | Switchgrass rhizosphere microbial communities from Kellogg Biological Station, Michigan, USA - KBS Switchgrass S3-2 (SPAdes) (version 2) | ecosystem: Host-associated > Plants > Roots >...
GGCGCGACGCTCAGGCCCGAAACTCAGGCCCGAAACTCAGGCCCGAAACTCAGGCCCGAAACTCAGGCCCAAAACTCAGGCCGATGTCGGCTGCGGCGCCTGTCGGGCCTGATAAGCCGCCAGCAGATCCGTCACCAAAATGCCGTTGATCGTCATCCCGTCGAGCCGGCTGTCCTTGATCGACGCGCCCTGCAGATTCGCCTGCATGATCTTGAGGCCGGAGAAATTCACATCGTGAACCTTCCAACCTGACAGATTGGCGTCCTCGATCGCGGCGCCGGACATGTTCACCTGCTTGAATGAGCAGCCAGCGAGATTCACGTTTCCGATTACCGAGCCGGACATGTTGACGTCATCATACGCCGATCCGGAAATGTCGGAGTTGTGCACGTCGAGGCATTCTTTCACCCCATGCAGCTTCATGACTGCTCCCTTCGCAATGACTTCACGACCATAGCAGAGAGACAGAGCAAGAAAAAAGGGCGGCCAGATCGGCCGCCCCTTCGATTTCAACAAGCGTCAGCTCAATGCGCGCCGTGCGCGATGGTCTCCGCGCCGTGTCCCCAGACATAGATGCAGGCGAACAAGAACAGCCAGACCACGTCGACGAAGTGCCAGTACCAGGCGGCGAATTCGAAGCCGAGATGCCGGGTCGGCTTGAAGTGCCCGGCATAGGCGCGGATCAGACAGACCAGCAGGAAGATGGTGCCAATGATCACATGGGCGCCCTGGAAGGCGGTCGCCATGAAGAAGGTCGCGCCGTAGATGTGGCCGGAATAGGCGAAATGCGCATGCGAATATTCATAGGACCTGCACGCAGGTGAAGGTGTGGCCGAGCAGGGTGGTGCGGATCCATTTGAGGCCGTTGCGGTCATTGTGCAGCAACGCATGGTGCGCCCAGGTCATGGGGGCACCCGATTGGCGTCAAGGCAGCGCCCGGAAGGCCGCCTGCAGCGCGGTCAACTGCTGGGCGTTGAACGACCTCTGGCACGACATCTGGATGCGCAGCAGGTCGCGGTTTCCGGCCGCCGACCGTTCGGTGGCCGGCCCCATGAAATTGAGTACATCGGCGGTATCCACGAGATGGGCGATCGCATGCCCGAGCTCATGGACACAGGTATTGCCCACGGCGCGCGCAAGCTCCGGCTCGTTGTTCTGGAACACCAGCCCAGCCTGGGCCACATAGTTCACGGTGGGATTGTTCAGAATACGGCCGGTCATCTGCGGGCCACCGCCGACGCGATAGTCGAGGAAGGCCTCGACGATGATGGTGCCGCCGTCCTCGAGCCCCATGGCGACCGGCCGGGTCAGACCGCGCATGCAGATGCTGCGTCCGCCCTGCGGCGTGTAGCCCAATGCCTGCCGCGCCGGCACCGAGGAGGTCAGGGTGAAGTTCAGCGTGAACACATTCGAGGACGGGACGCTGGCAGGCGGCGGACCGAGAAGGACCTGGAGCGGGTGACCGGCGGACCGGGCGATCGGGTTCAAGGCGCTGAAGATCGTCGCTGTCACCGTTGCGGTCGGCCGCACGCGGTCGCCACCGACGAGCACGACATAGATATCGGGCATCCGGCTCTCCTCCGGGTCCCAGGCATGCGGTCGGAGCAGCCGGGGATCTCGGCGCAACATTGCGCGAATTAATCGCGGAGGCTGTGATCGGCCTCACACTCGCGCAGTGCGGGCGTGCTATACCTACCTGCATCTCGGCAAGCCGCAGCAGCCGGAGCATTCCCATGGGGCCCGACGGTCCTGAGATCATCACTGATCCCGGTTTCGCCGAGGTCACCTATGTCAGCGGAGCCCGCACCATTCAGGGCTTCAACCTCGCCCTTGCGACCGACCGCGACCGTGTCCACCGGATCGCCGTCGCCAAGCGCACCTGGCTAAGGCCTCTGGTCTATCAGCATGTCCCCTGCGCGAACTGCCACGCCGCCTTTGCCCGGCTGCCGCGTGGCCGCAGCCTGCGGAGCGTGTGGGAAGACCCCGCGGTCCGCATCGGCTATGTCACATCCATCCATGCCCGCGGCCTCACCTCGAATGCCACCGGCATCATCGCGCTGACGCTCGCCGGACTCGCGCTCTCGCCCCGAAACATCGCCGCCACGCTGCTGCATGAGCTTGCGCATGTGAACGGGGCAGATGACGCCCCGAGCTCGACCGCCGAGCAGATGCTGCGGCACTGTGGCTTCAACGACCTGTTCACGCCGGGCATTTGAGCACCCCGCGCTCACCCCTCCCCGGCGGCGCGTCGCTGGCACCAGGCGAAAGCCGCGAAACAGACGTTGCTCGGCATGCCGATTCGCTACGACATCCGTGCGAGAGAGCCTGCGCACCCCACCAACTGAAAGGGCGGCCCTGCGGCCGCCCTCTTGTCCGTGCATCCGGAAGAATCAATGCGCGCTGTGCGCCATGGTCTCCGCGCCATGTCCCCAGACGTAGATGCAGGCGAACAGGAACAGCCAGACCACGTCGACGAAGTGCCAGTACCAGGCGGCGAATTCGAAGCCGAGATGCTGGGTCGGCTTGAAGTGCCCGGCATAGGCGCGGATCAGGCAGACCAGCAGGAAGATGGTGCCGATCAGCACATGGAAGCCGTGGAATCCGGTCGCCATGAAGAAGGTCGCGCCATAGACGTTGCCGGCGAAGGAGAAGGCGGCGTGGCCGTATTCATAGGCCTGCACGCAGGTGAAGGTGGCCCCGAGCAGCACGGTCAGGATCAGGCCGTATTTGAGACCTTGCCGGTTGTTCTCCAGCAGCGCGTGATGCGCCCAGGTCACCGTGGTGCCGGAGGTCAGCAGGATCAGCGTGTTCAGCAGCGGCAGGTGCCAGGGATCGAAGGTCTCGATGCCCTTGGGCGGCCAGACGCCGCCGAACAGCGCCTCTCGGGTGGTGTGAACGGCGTCGGCCGGGAACAGCGCGGCGTTGAAATAGGCCCAGAACCAGGCGACGAAGAACATCACCTCGGAGGCGATGAACAGGATCATGCCGTAGCGGTGGCTGATCTGCACCACGCGGGTGTGATCGCCCTTGTACTGCGCCTCGCGGATGACGTCGGCCCACCAGCTCGCCATGGTGTAGAGCACGCCGATGGCGCCGACACCGAACACGATCGGTGCCGCGCCAATCGAATGGTGCATCCAGGTGACCGCGCCGACGGCCATGATGAAGGCCGAGATCGAACCGACGATCGGCCACGGGCTCGGATCGACGAGGTGGTAATCGTGATGCTTGACTTGCGCCGTAGCCATTGCAGTCTTCTCCGTTGGCGGTGCCGGTGCGGCCGGCACGTATCCTCTCGACAATCAAATCCCGGGCGATAGCCCCGGGGGATCAAAGGTTGCCCTCAAAGGTTTCCCTCAAAGGTTTCCTTTGGGTTTATCAGGTTCGCCCGCGGCCAGCGGTTTCACCGCCGGTTCGCGAACGGGGTAGAAGGTATAGGACAAAGTGATGGTGTTCAGCCCGTCATTCTCGTGATCGGCCGCGAGCGCCGGATCGACATAGAAGACCACGGGCATTTGGCGTTTCTCGCCGGGCGCCATGGTCTGCTCGGTGAAGCAGAAGCAGTTGATCTTCTCGAAATACGAACCGACCGTGAGCGGCGCCACGTTATAGGCGGCCTGGCCCGACGTGGTCCGCGCCGACTGGTTGGTCACGGTGTAGAACACCGTCACCACCTGGCCGATCCTGACCTCGATCTCGGTCTGCTCCGGCTCGAACTTCCAGGGCAGCCCGCCGGCGACGTTGGAGTCGAAGCGCACCGCGATCGTGCGTTCGAGCGGCGCGCCCGACGGCGCCGATGTCGCGACCTGGGTGGTGCCGTTGAAGCCGGTGGCGCGGCAGAACCAGTTGTAGAACGGCACGGCGGCGTAGGATGCGCCGACCATCAGCACCACGACGAAACCGCAGATCGACGCGACCAGCGCATCGCGGCCAAGGCGCGGCTGCGCCTTTCCGCTGGCGTCCCCGGCCTTCGCTGCGCTCTGCTGTTCCATGTCCATCATATCTTCCCGGTCACTTGCTCCAGCTCACATGGGCCGCACTAACACGGCCGGCCCCTTGACCAGGGTGACCGCGAAGAACAGCACCACGAGCACGCCGAGTGCGAGCGCAATGGCGATCGAGCGCTGCCGACGGCTTTTCTTCTGCGCGTCGGTGAGGACGATTCCATCTGGCGGTCCCTGCTCTGCCATGAGGCTTGCCATGCCCCCTACCAGACCAGCGGCGCGACCGCGCGGGCCACGACCTCGAGCAAGAGGATCGAAAACAGCGCGAACAGATAGAGAATCGAGAAGGCGAACATCTTCCGCGTGGCGCGCAGCGATTCCGCGCGCTCGCGACGGCGATAGACATCGACGGCGCAGACCATCATGCCGGCCCCAAGCAGCAGCGAAGCGATGCCGTACACCGCGTCGAAATAGCCGAGCGGCCAGGGTGCGACCGCGACCGCCACCAGCACGATGGTGTAGAGCAGGATCTGCAGCCGCGTCGCGTCGGGGCCGGCGACCACCGGGAGCATCGGCACGCCGGCGCGCGCATAATCGTCGGACCGGAACAGCGCCAGCGCCCAGAAATGCGGCGGCGTCCAGAAGAAGATGATGAGGAACAGCAGCAGCGGCTCGACCGAGATCGAGCCGGTCGCGGCGACCCAGGCCACCACCGGCGGCAAGGCGCCGGAAGCCCCGCCGATCACGATGTTCTGCGCGGTCCAGCGCTTCAGCACCATGGTGTAGATCACGACATAGAAGAAGATGGTGAAGGCGAGCAGCGCGCCGGCATACCAGTTGACGAGGATGCCGAGCGTCATCACCGAGAAGAACGACAGGGTCAGGCCGAAGGCGAGCGCTTCGGCGCGGGTGACGCGGCCGCGCGGAATCGGCCGGTTGGCGGTGCGCGACATCAGCGCGTCGATGTCGCCTTCGAGCGCCATGTTCAGCGCTCCGGACGCGCCGGCGCCCACCGCGATGCAGAGCAGCGAGGTGAACGCCAGGACCGGGTGGAAATGTCCCGGCGCGATGGCCAGGCCGACCAGCGCGGTGAAGATCACGAGCGACATCACCCGCGGCTTCAGCAGCGCGAGATAATCGGAGACCTCGGCCTCGGAAATCCGGGGCGGCAGCTCGATGGCATTGTGATCGACGACCGTCACGTCAGGAACTCGCTTCCTTCAAAAGGGCGCGGCGCCGATCAGGCGCCGCGTGATTGGCCTACTGCACGCGCGGCAGCACCTCGAACTGGTGGAACGGCGGCGGCGAGGGCAGTGTCCATTCCAGCGTGGTGGCGCCGGCGCCCCACGGATTGGCGGCCGCCTGCTCCTTGCGCATGAAGGCATCGACCACGCCGTAGATGAAGATCAGGACGCCGAAGCCCGAGATGAACGAGCCGATCGAGGAGACCAGGTTCCACCCGGCAAAGGCGTCGGGGTAGTCGACGTAGCGGCGCGGCATGCCGGCGAGGCCGAGGAAATGCTGCGGAAAGAACACCAGGTTGACGCCGACGAAGGTGAACCAGAAGTGCAGCTTGCCGATCTGCTCGGAATACATGTAGCCCGACATCTTCGGGAACCAGTAATACCAGCCGGCGAAGATCGCGAACACGGCGCCGAGCGACAGCACATAGTGGAAGTGCGCGACCACGTAGTAGGTTTCCTGAAGCACGCGGTCGACGCCGGCATTGGCCAGCACCACGCCGGTGACGCCACCGACCGTGAACAGGAAGATGAAGCCGACCGCCCAGAGCATCGGCGTCTTGAATTCGATCGAGCCGCCCCACATCGTCGCGATCCAGGAGAACACCTTCACGCCGGTCGGCACCGCGATCACCATGGTCGCCGCGACGAAGTAGGCCTGCGTCGCCGAGGACATGCCGACGGTATACATGTGGTGGGCCCAGACCACGAAGCCGATGCCGCCGATCGCAACCATCGCATAGGCCATGCCGAGATAGCCGAACACAGGCTTGCGCGAGAAGGTCGAGACGATCTGGCTGATCATGCCGAAGCCGGGCAGGATCAGGATGTAGACCTCGGGATGGCCGAAGAACCAGAACAGATGCTGGAACAGCACCGGATCGCCGCCGCCTTCGGCGGAGAAGAAGGTGGTGCCGAAATTGCGGTCGGTCAGCAGCATGGTGATCGCCCCGGCAAGCACCGGCAGCGACAGCAGCAGCAGGAACACGGTGACCAGGATCGACCATACGAACAGCGGCATCTTGTGCAGGGTCATGCCGGGCGCGCGCATGTTGAAGATCGTGGTGATGAAATTGATCGCGCCCAGGATCGAGGAGGCGCCGGCCAGATGCAGCGACAGGATCGCGAAATCGACCGCCGGCCCCGGATGGCCCGAGCTCGACAGCGGCGCATACAAGGTCCAGCCCGCTCCGACGCCGTTGGCGCCCGGCTCGCCTTCCACGAAGGTCGAGATCAGGAGCAGCCCGAAGGACGCCGGCAGCAGCCAGAACGAGATGTTGTTCATGCGCGGGAAGGCCATGTCCGGCGCGCCGATCATCAGCGGCACGAACCAGTTGCCGAAGCCGCCGATCATCGCCGGCATCACCATGAAGAAGATCATGATCAGGCCGTGCGAGGTCACGAACACGTTGTAGGTATGGGTCTCGTGGAAGATCTGGACGCCGGGATACATCAGCTCGATGCGGATCATGATCGACATCGCCGCGCCGATGACGCCGGCGATGACCGCGAACACCAGGTACATCGTGCCGATGTCCTTGTGGTTCGTCGAATAGACGAACCGCCGCCACCCGGTCGGGTGGTGGGCGTGATCGTCATGGGCATGGTCGGAATGTGTTGCTGCGGTCGTTGCCATTTTCAAATCCTGCCTTGCAGTCTTGCTCGGACCCTTTCAGGTCCCGTCGCCTTGTCCCTTGAACCGCGCCGTGAAGCGTCCAGCTTCACTGCGCCGCGTCAGCCGCCGAGGCGAAGTTGCTCGCCGGGGCGCTGGCAAATTTCTTCTTGGCGGTCTCGATCCAGCTCGCGAATTCCTGGTCGTTCACGACCCGCACCGCGATCGGCATGAAGGCGTGGTCCTTGCCGCACAGCTCGGAGCACTGGCCGTAATACATGCCGACCTTGGTGGCCTTGAACCAGGTCTCGTTGAGACGGCCGGGAATGGCGTCGATCTTGACGCCGAAGGCGGGTACCGCGAACGCATGGATGACGTCGGCGCCGGTGACCTGGACGCGGACCACCTTGTTGACCGGCACCACCATCTCGTTGTCGACGCCGAGGAGGCGCGGCTGCTTGTCGGCCGCCATCAGCGAGTCGAATTCGAATTTGCCGTTATCGGGATAGGCGTAGCTCCAGTACCACTGCTTGCCGGTCGCCTTGATCGTCAGGTCCGCCTTCGGCAGATCGAGCTCGAGGAACAGCAGCCGGAACGAGGGGACCGCGATCGCCACCAGGATCAGCACCGGAATCAGCGTCCAGGCCACCTCGAGCAGGGTGTGGTGGGTGGTCCTGGAGGGGGTCGGGTTCGCCTTGGCGTTGAACTTGACCATCACGATGATAAGCAGCGCGAGCACGAACAGCGTGATGATGGTGATGATCCAGACCAGCCAGTTGTGGAACCAGGCGATCTGCTCCATCACCGGCGAGCCGGACTCCTGAAGACCGTACTGCCATGGCGTAGGCTGTCCCGCCTCGGCAAATGCCGCACCGCCCATGACCAGCGTCATGCCAGCCACGGCAAATCCCAGCAACCGCCGGCCCATTTGGCCCCTCGACATCATCATGCCGTTCGCGCTCCCATCAGAATCAACCCGAAAAGGCATGCCGCCGGATGGCTGGCAATGCCGCATAACTTAAGCCCCTGACAACGGCCTTGAAGTGTCCCCGAGACGCACCCGGCCAGATCGCTAGAACGCCGAAACCTCGTGTGGTGGATTTGATAGTCGCATCAATAGTCCGCGAGTCCTGATGGCGAATGTCAAATCCAAACCGCACTAGCAGCCCACATATTTGCTGGTATCCCCGTGGTTCTGACATTCACAAGCGGACACGCTGCGATGCGGTGCGAAGGCCCGACCCCGGAACACCCGCCTCTCAAATCATAATTCTTGACCTATCGCAATGCGGTCGTGCAGCTGGCGAACACGCCGTCACCCGCTATCCCGCGGCAGCCCGCCAATGCTACATTTTCGCATGAAATCACGCGGGAGCATCAACCACGGCCATTCACAATCCTTGACAGGCGCTTTACCCGATGTAGGCAAAGCTGGCGCGCGCGGAGACCGGCTGATTCGTGGGCCGTGCGGAAGGTCCTGCAGTTCCGGCCCAGGCACGCCAGAATCGCCTTCAAGGCGCCGTCATGATGGCTCACTGATAGGCGACGGAGCCGCAAACACGTGTTTTGGGTTTTTGAGGGATCGACGCGGATGAGGCCTTCGACAGACAAGGCGAGCAGCCACACCAGCCGCGGCCATGACATCGACCGTGGCATGGCCTTCGGGACAACCACCCTCAAATGGCGGCCATCGCTGACGGGCGCGCTGGCGCTGGTCCTCCTGAACCTTCTCTTGTTGCCCTGGCTTGGCACCTCCGCGCACGCCCAGGGCGCGGTGCGCTCGACCCATGGCGACTGGCAGATCCGCTGCGACACCCCGCCGGGCGCCCAGGGCGAGCAATGCGCCCTGATTCAGAGCGTGGTAGCCGAAGACCGCTCCAATGCCGGCCTGACCGTCATCATGCTGAAAACCGCCGACCAGAAAAGCCGCCTGATGCGGGTGGTCGCCCCGCTCGGCGTGCTGCTACCCTCCGGGCTCGGGCTGAAGCTCGATAATCAGGACGTCGGACGCGCCGGCTTCGTGCGCTGCCTGCCCAATGGCTGTGTCGCCGAGGTGGTCATGGACGAGAAATTGCTCGGCCAGCTGAAAGTCGCCAAGACCGCGACCTTCATCATCTTCGAGACCCCCGAAGAGGGCATCGGCTTCCCGCTGAGCCTGAACGGCCTCGCCGATGGCTGGGAAAAGCTGCCGTAAGGGCGGCTAGTAGATCTCGAGACAGGCTGCGTCGCCATCAGCCCCGAACGTCATGATCAGTTCCGCGTGACGGCGTAGCAATGCTGCGACCGCATCAGTCGATTGATTTCCGGCGCGCAGCCATATCACCTTGGGCGGGAAGCCCAGCAAAGCAGCCATTTCGGCGAAATCGGCGTCCTGCGACACGATCGTGAAGCCGTTGGCCTTGGCGTAATTCCAAAGCGCGATCGGTGACTTCCGATAGGCCGAGAGGCTTGGCGTGATGGGAGTCCGGGAAAAGATCGGCGATCGTCTGGCAGAGCTTGAAACTGAGATTTTGGTCGAACAACAGTTTCATATCGGGGCGGTGACAAGCCGCCTCTCGCGGTCGGCGGCGTAAGCCAGGCAAGCCCGGATGTCATCCTCGGTCAGTTCAGGAAAGTCATCGAGAATCTGCTCATGGCTCTGGCCCGCCGCGAGCCAGCCGAGCACATCCGCCACGGCGATCCGCATATGCCGGATACAGGGACGCCCCCCACGCTTGCCCGGCTCGATTGAAATGGTGTGCTGGTAGTTCATCGTGAAATGCTACCATTTTTCGCGCGCGCCCGCAGCAACGTTTCGCCGAACGGGTCCGGCAATTGCCCCTGAGGCGGGCTGAAGTCGCCAGGTTTGCGGGACCGGCGGAAAAGAAGTCCGATCCCCGACAGGACGGGCTAAAACAGCCGGGCCATGCCGAGCACGTTCTCGTAGACGCCGTCGACCTGGACGGCGTCGCGAAAACAGCCCTCGACCTCGAATCCCATGGTCTTGTAGAGCGCGATCGCCGATATGTTGGTCTCGCGCACCGTCAACTCGACCCGGTGCAGTCCGGCGCCTTGCGCCGCGGCGAGCACCGTCGCGATCAATCTGGTCCCGATGCCCCGCCCCCGGAACGGCGGCAGCAGGCCCATTCCGAGCACACCGGCATGGGCATAGACCGGCCTTTCCTTCGGCGTGAGATCGCACCAGCCGACGACCTCTCCTTCTGCGACGGCGACATATTGCGGACAGCCACGCTGGATCAGGTCGAGCACGAATGCGCGCGTGCTTTCGAGTGGCGGGGCTTCGAGGAACGCAAGATAGCGCCGCTCCCGCGCGATGAAATCGAGGGTCCGGTGATAACTGTCGATGTGGTCCGGGGTCATCGGAATAATTTCGAGTGAAGCCATCGTTCCGCCAGCCTGCCCTGAGGAGCGGCGATCAAGCCGTGGGCTGATCGCCGAGGCAATGTTATCGCGGAGCGCTTGGGCCTTTTGGAAGTATTTTTGAGGCACCTCGGCGGCTCCTCACCGTCTTGTGCGCAGCATCTCTCTTTAATGGGTTAATGGGTAACGCTCCCCCGGCGTCAGATGTCTCCGCTCGCCCAACTCTGTCATCCGTGAAGATGCATGGCGTGACCAAGTTTTGATGGCTTCTAGCGCCGTTGATCCGACCTTTCCCGCCGCACATGCGGCGAACTCGATCCACCCGCCCCGAAGCGAAAAGCGAGCCTGAAATCATCAGCTTGCTCGTGCTCGCGAGATTCCGGAGCTGGTCAACAGAGGTCCTCACATCGGTCACGGGCTTCGCACGGTGAGCCCAATCCGATCCTGAACCCTCATTCGCATTCTTTTGACTTATAAGTGACAAAGATATCGGCCAAGCCTGCCTCGTATGCGGCAATCAAGACGGCGCGACCCCCTCGCACCCCCGCCACGAAACGACTATCTTGTAGGCAAGGCTGCACGCAACGGAATAGGCAAGATGAATCCCACAACCTCGCTTCTCGACCGTGCCAATCTCGACCGCGACACCGTGCGCCGTGAAATGGCGCGCGGGCTCGCCGGCGCCGATGACGGCGAACTGTTCCTCGAATACAGCCAGACCGAAGCGCTGATGTTCGACAATGGCCGGCTCAAGCAGGCGACCTACGACACCTCGCAGGGCTTCGGCCTGCGCGCGGTCAAGGACGACGCGGTCGGCTACGCGCATTCCTCCGACGTGTCCGTTCCCGCGCTGATCCGCGCAGCGGATGCGGTGGCCGCGGTGCGCAACGGCTATTCCGGCACCTTCGCCGCGCCGCCGCCGCGCAGCAATGTGCGGCTCTATGGCGACGACAATCCGCTCGATGCCGCGACCTTCGAGAGCAAGGTGAAGCTGCTCGCCGAAATCGACGCCTATCTGCGCGACAAGGATCCGCGGGTGCGACAGGTCACCGTCAGCGTCGCCTCGACATGGCAGGTGGTGGAAATCGTGCGGCCCGACGGCGAGAGCTATCGCGACATCCGTCCACTGGTGCGCGTCAATGTCTCGGTGGTGGCCGGGCAAGGCGACCGCCAGGAGAGCGGCAGCAAGGGTTATGGCGGGCGCGATTCCTACGCGACGTTCATCGAGACGAAATCCTGGCGCGACGCCGCCGACGGCGCGCTGCGCGAGGCCCTGGTCAATCTCGAATCCATACCGGCGCCCGCCGGCGAGATGGAAGTCGTGCTCGGCGCCGGCTGGCCCGGCGTGATGCTGCATGAAGCGGTCGGCCACGGGCTCGAAGGCGACTTCAACCGCAAGAAGACCTCGGCCTTTGCCGGTCTGATGGGCCAGCGGGTCGCGGCCAAGGGTGTCACCGTGGTCGACGACGGCACCATGGCCGCACGGCGCGGCTCGCTGTCGGTCGACGACGAGGGGACGCCGACCAGCCGCACCGTGCTGATCGAGGACGGCATCCTGGTCGGCTACATGCAGGACCGCCAGAACGCGCGGCTGATGAACATGAAGCCCACCGGCAACGGCCGCCGCCAGGGCTATGCCCACGTGCCGATGCCACGCATGACCAACACCTACATGCTGGCGGGTGAGCGCGATCCGGCGGAGATCCTCGCCTCGGTGAAGAACGGCGTCTATGCCGCGAATTTCGGCGGAGGCCAGGTCGACATCACCTCGGGCAAGTATGTGTTCCAGTGCACCGAGGCCTACCGCATCGAAAACGGCAAGCTCGGCGCGCCCCTGAAGGGCGCGATGCTGATCGGCAACGGGCCGACCGACCTGCACAAGATCAGCATGATCGGCAATGATCTCGCGCTCGACACCGGCATCGGCACCTGCGGCAAGAACGGCCAGGGCGTACCGGTCGGCGTCGGCCAGCCGACCTTGCGGATGGAAGGCATTACTGTTGGGGGTACCGGTCGATGAGCAGGAGAAACCAAGTCGGGATCCCGTCGGCGGCCGCCGGCTGGGCCGCGCAGGCCTTGCAGCTTGCAGGCGTGATTCTCGTCGTGCTGCTCGCCAAGGCCGCGATTGCCGAGCCGTTTTACGTGCCATCAGGCTCGATGGAGCCGACCCTGCTGATCGGCGACGCCCTGCTCGCCTCGAAATATCCCTACGGCTACGGCACCGCCTCGCTGCCGATGCAGATCAACCTGCCGGAGACCGGCCGCGTGTTCGCCGAAACGCCGCAGCGCGGTGACGTCGTCGTGTTCCGCTGGCCCGGCGACCGCGCCCAGGCCTGGGTCAAGCGCGTGGTCGGGCTGCCCGGCGACCGCATCCAGATGCGCCAGGGCCAGCTCTTCATCAATGATCGTGCCGCGACGCTCCGGCCGGACGGCGTCGGCGAAGCCGAGGACGACAGCGGCAATGTCGAGAAGGCCTATCGCTACGTCGAAACGCTGCCCAACGGCGTCAGCCATGCCATCTTCAAGCTGCGCGACAATGGCCGGCTCGACAACACGCCGGAAGTGAAGGTGCCGCCGGGCAAGCTGTTCGTGCTCGGTGACAACCGCGACAATTCCGCCGACAGCCGCGTCTCCCTGCGCGACGGTGGTGTCGGGCTGTTGCCGATCGACAATCTGGTCGGCCGCGCCGATGCCGTGGTCGGATCATGGGATCTCGGCATGCGCAGCCAGCCGGTCTGGAACTGGCTGTCCGGTTTTCGGATGGCGCGGTTCTTCACCGCGGTGCGATGAGGGGGGCGCCGTGACCTTCGACGACGTCAGACGCGTTGCGCTGGCGTGGCCGGAGGTCGAGGACGGCACGTCCTACGGCACCGCGGCGCTGAAGGTGCGCAAGAAGCTGCTGGCCAGACTGAAGGAAGACGGCGATAGCCTGGTGATGCCGGGCGTCCCGCAGGACGAACGCGATATGCTGGTCGAGCACCGGCCCGATTTATTTTATTTCACCGATCACTACAGGGACTATCCGACGGTGTTGATCCGCCTGTCGAAGGCGGAGCGCGCCGCGATCGAACCGCTGCTGCGCCGCCACTGGCGTACCCTCGCCTCGAAGGCGGCGGTGCGGGAGTTCGACATGGACAAGACGCGGTAAACGGCTGCAGAGCCCCAACGGCTTGGAGAACCATGGACAGGGACGCTTTCCTCACCGCGGTCCTGCACAACCCGGCCCATGACATCATTGCGCGCGCGCTCGACGAACTGGCCCTGCCGGATGCATGGATCGTCTCGGGATGCCTGGTGCAGACCGCCTGGAACGGGCTGACCGGCCGCGCCGTCGATTACGGCATCAGCGACTACGATGTCTTCTACTTCGATCCCGACACCTCATGGGCCGCCGAGGACGCCGTGATCCGCAGGCTGGCCGCGCGGCTGGGCGACGTTGGCGCCCCGGTCGAGGTGCGCAATCAGGCGCGCGTCCATCTCTGGTACTCCGACAAGCACGGCCTGCCCTATCCGCCGCTGCAGCGCTCGACCGAGGGCATCGATCGCTTCCTGACCCGGACTACGCAAGTCGGCATCCGTCGCTCGGCGGATGGATATGCCGTCTATGCGCCGCACGGCTTCGACGATATCGCTGATATGATCGTGCGGCCCAATCCGGGCCCGAACTTCTCGGCGGCCAATTACGCGGCCAAGGCCGCGCGGTGGAAGCGCCTGTGGCCGGAACTCACCGTGCTGCAGGCCGACACGGCGACCGCCTGACTTCGGACGCAACTTCTGATTGATTACCCTCGTCAGAGCACGATCGCACAACTGCGCGATTCTCGACCGCGAGCCGTTGCCCGGCACGACAGACCGACCTACCCTCTCGCCTCCGCGCTCGCGTCGGAATGTGCGCAATTTCGGAGGCTGCCCCGCTTCACCCCGCTGCAACGGAGAGTCCACGTGCCTGTCGCTCTCATGGATCGTCGACGCCTTCTGCAATCCTCCGCGGCCTTTGCCGCGACCTTGCCGTTCGCATGGCCCGAGCCCACGCGCGCAGCCGAGGCCGAACTGATCGCCCGTCGCGTCCTGTTCGATAATCCCGACTATGGCAACGTCACCGTCTCGCCGGACGGCTGGCATCTGTCCTGGCTGGCGCCAGTCGACGGCGTGCGCAACCTGTTCGTGGCGCGGATCGACGATCTCGCGTCCGCCCGGGCTGTCACCCGCGTCACCGATCGCAGCATCGCCCCGTTCTATCGCTGGGCGCAAACCAACAGCCACATCATCTTCTTCCAGGATCGCGACGGCGACGAGAACTGGCGCGCTTCCAGCGTCAACATTCGCAACAACGCGATCGTCCCGCTGTCGCCGGCGCAGGGCGCGCAATGCTTCCTGACCCAGGTCGATCGCAGATCTCCGACCGACGTGCTGCTCCGGCACAATGGACGGGACAAGCGCTATTTCGACCTCTACCAGGTCAACGTGCAGACCGGAGCGGGCGAGCTACTCTTCGAGAACAAGGAATACGCGGGCCTCGTGACCGACGGTGAGTTTCAGCTGCGGCTTGCCACCAAGATCGCGGCCGACGGCTCGGTCGAAGTGTTCCAGCGCCACGCCGGTGGCACCTGGTCGCCGTTCATGACGATCCCGCTCTCCGACGCTGAAGGGGTCGAGTTGCTCGAATTCAGCCCCGACGGCAAGACGCTCTACATGCTCGACTCGCGCGGGCGCGACAAGCGGGCGCTCTTCGCCATGGATATGACGACGAAGAAGGCGACGCTGCTCGCGGCCGATGACGATTCCGATATCACGCAGGTCAGCTTCTTCGGACGCCGGCCGCTGGCGGCGCGGGCCGAGAAGGAGCGCTCGCGATGGCACGCGGTCGATCCTTCCGTCGTGCAGGATATTGCCGATCTCGAGGCCCACGGCAGCGGCGACGTCGTCTTCACCGGCCGCAACAACGGCAACCAGTTGCTGACCGCCTTCTTCGAACGCGACGCCGAGAGCGGCGAATACCTCCTGCTCGACCGCGAGACGCGCGAGGTACGGCCGCTGTTCAAGCAGCGCAAGGCGCTGGCCGGGCTTCCGCTGCGCCCGCTCGCGCCGGTGACGATATCCGCGCGCGACGGACTTCGCCTTGGCGGCTATCTGACCCGCCCGCTCGAGCAGAGCGAGAAGCTCCCGCTGGTGCTGGTGATTCACGGCGGGCCCTATGCCCGCGACAGTTGGGGCTTCAATCCGGTGCACCAGTGGCTGGCGAATCGCGGCTATGCCGTGCTTAGCGTCAACTACCGGGGCTCGACGGGATACGGCAAGGCGTTCATCAACGCCGCCGACCACGAATGGGGCGGGCGCATGCACGATGACCTGATCGATGCCGTGAACTGGGCGGTCGGGCAAGGCATCGCGGACCCGGCACGGGTCGGCTTCTTCGGCGGCAGCTATGGCGGCTACTCCGCGCTGATGGCCGCGACCAAGACACCGGAAGTGTTTGCCTGCATTGTCGACCTCTTCGGCATCTCCAATCTCCTGACCTTCATGGCGACGATCCCGCCTTATTGGCAGCGCTGGTTCAACATCTGGAAGAACCGGGTCGGCAATCCGGATACCGAGGAGGGCCGCGCCTTCCTGAGGGAACGCTCGCCGATCAATCATCTGGAGCGCGCCACGCGGCCGATCCTGATCGCGCAGGGGCTGAAGGATGTGCGGGTCGTCGCCGCGGAATCGCAGCAGATGGTTGACGCTCTGAAGAGCCGCAACGTGCCGGTCACCTACGTTACCTTCCCCGACGAGGGCCATGGCTTCGTCCGGCCGGTCAACCGGATGGCATTCTACGCGGTCGCCGAGGCATTTCTCGCCAAGCATCTGGGCGGTCGCTGCCAGCCGTTCGAGGGTGACCTGACGGGCTCGACGATGAAGGTCGAAACCGGCGCCGAACTGGTGCCGGGGCTTGCGGGGTGACACGGCCGGAGCGGGCTGCGTGCGTTCAGGTTACGTGTCGCCCCACCTGAACGCCTCTGCGAAATCAGGTTGATCTGGCGCAGCACGGGAAATGAACTCCCTCGCCCCGCTTGCGGGGTCGGGACGAGCGAAGCTCGCCCTGTGAGGGTTGGGGTAGGGGCTGCTTCCACAAACACCGAATGGGCGGTGAGCCCCCTCACCCGAAATTCGCTGACGCGAATTTCGACCTCTCCCCGCAAGCGGGGCGAGGTGGACCGAGCCGGCCGGCAGACCATTCAAACAAAAATCATCCCGCGCGAGACTCCCCGACGGTGGGAGGGGCAGGATCGTTACCTCACCACCCCTGAACTGAATCCGGCCTTGCGCCGCGGTGGCTTGATGTCCTTTTTCAGGAAACAATGCGGGGCCTTGCCGACATAACCCGGCCTGGCATAGGTCCAGGCCCGGCACTTGTTTTCGGCGGTGCAGGCCTCCTTGCAGGCGTCGTCGTCCTCGCCGTTTTTCAGCTCGAAACTGCGGTAATCGCCGCCCAGCCGGTCGATCGAGGTCTCGACCGCCCGGGTTCTGGGCTCGACCACGCCCGCGCCGCGAACTCCGGAGACGCAGCAATTGTCCTGGACCCGTGCCGGTACGGTGTTCTTGAGCCAGCAGACGGCCCCCGCCGCCGGGTCGGTCGGATAGTTGAAGCTCCAGGCCCGGCAGCGCCGGTCCCGTTCGCACATCATTGCGCAATCGGCGGGATCGCCGGAACTGACCGGCGAACTCAGGTAATCGCCGCCGGGACGGTCGAAATTGGCCTGGGCCAGCGCCGGACGCAGATCGACGGCGAGCACAAGACACGCCAAAACAAGGAGGACCATCCCGACCCAGCCGCCGCCGCCCAGGCAAAACCCGCGTCGCGCATCAGATGGCCCTGCAAGGCGGCTGGGAGACGGCAAGAAGATCATTCGTTTTCAATCGTTCGCAGCGAGATCGGGGGGAAACCGGCTGCAATCCTCCAATTTGCATTCGAGGGCATGGTCTTGCTGATCGCACAGGCCGCGCGGCGGGACGTCGCGCGAGCGCGTCATTTGATCGCCACGAACCTGTATGGTGGATGAACGGAGCAAGCGAGACTCGGGTCTACGCGATTTATGCATACCTGATGGCGAGTGAACGCCGGTACGCCCGCGGAGGATGCAAAGCCACCGCTCGCTTCGCAATACCCCTGACGATGGGCGGATATATCGGGTCTTGCGACCCGACTAGAACGCGTATTCGTCGTAGGCGGGTTCCACGACTTCCTTCCAGGGGCCGTGGAACTTCGCCAGCATCTCCTCGGCGGGGGTGCGGCCACAGTCGATGATCTGCTGCAGCGGCTCGAGATGACGGGTCTCGTCCCGGCCGACATAGTCGATCCGGCCCCGCCGGCGCAGCCCGGCATGCGCCAGAGCCAGGCATTCCTTGGCAATTTCAAACACGTAGCGGTCCCCGATCCTGGCCTTGAAGCCAAGCCGCGGCACCTCGTCGCGCAGCGTTTGGCGCTCCTCGGCCGTCCAGGACTTTACGAGCTCCCACGCGGCGTCGAGACTGACGTCGTCGTAGAGCAGCCCGACCCAGAACGCCGGCAACGCCGGCAGCCGGCCCCACGGCACGCCGTCGGCGCCGCGCATTTCCAGGTAGCGCTTCAGGCGCACCTCGGGGAAAATCGTCGACAGATGGTTGGCCCAGTCCGACAGGGTCGGCCGCTCGCCGGGAAGCGAATTGTTCCGGCCGTCGAAGAAGGCGCGAAACGACGAGCCGGCGACGTCGATATAGGTGTCGCCGCGCTTGACGAAGTACATCGGCACATCGAGCGCATAGTCGACCCAGCGCTCGAACCCCATGCCGTCCTCGAACGCCCAGGGGATCATCCCGGACCGGGCGTTGTCGGTGTCGCGCCAGATCTCGGACCGGAACGACAGGAAACCGTTGGGCTTGCCTTCGGTAAACGGGGAATTGGCGAACAGCGCGGTCGCAACCGGTTGCAGCGCCACCGAAACCCTGAGTTTCTTGACCATGTCGGCTTCGGAGGAGAAGTCGAGATTGGTCTGCACCGTGCAAGTCCGGTACATCATGTCGAGGCCGTATTGGCCGACCTTCGGCATGTAGTTGGTCATGATCTTGTAGCGGCCCTTGGGCATCGCCGGGATCTGCGCCCGCGACCAGGACGGCGTCATGCCAAGCCCGAGGAAGCCGATGCCCAAGGGCGTGGCGACCTCACGCACCTGGGCCAGATGCGCCATCAGTTCGGACTGGGTCTGATGCACGGTCTCGACCGGCGCCCCGGACAGTTCGAATTGTCCGCCAGGCTCCAGCGAGATCGCGCCGCCGCCGGTAACGTCGTAGAGGCCGATGATGTTGCCGCGCTCCATGATCGGCTCCCAGCCGAGCAGAAGCTGCATGCCCTCGAGCAGCGCGCCGATACCGCGGGCGCCTTCATAGGGCACCGGATGGTGCCCCTGCAGCGCGAACGGCGTCTTCTCGTGCTCGGTGCCGATCCGGAACGCGGACGGCGGCTTCACGCCCTCCTCGATCCACGCAACGAGTTCGTCGCGCGATTGCAGCGGCGTCATATCGATCTGGTCACGCGCCATGCTTGTTCCGGATGAAAGGCGCTGCGACTGATCGCGCGCGGTGACGGGAATGTCCGCGAACCCGGCGGGGCGCGGTGGGGATGTTTGAAAAGGGGCTCATCGGGCGGACGTGCTCTCGCCCGCGGCTGGCGACAAGGCTTCGCCGCACGAGCATCCCAGGCGATCGAGCAAGCCGCAGAGTTTCAGGGCATCCACGTCGGACAGTTTCGATCCGACGTATTTTTCGATCGCGGCCGAGTAGGCGGCCCACATCTTCTTCTGCAGTTCGCGCCCGGCCTCGGTGATCTCGACGAACTGACCGCGCTTGTCGATCTTGCATTCGCGGCGCGCCGCCAGCCCTTCGTCGACCAGCCGGTCAATCAGGCGCGATGTCGAATATTGCGGGAGCAGCATCTGTCTTTCCAGTTCCACCGGCCGCAATTCGCCCGACGGCGCGCGCGACAATTCGAGCAGCGCGTCATACCACGCCAGCGGCGGAAAGCCTGCCTTCTTCAGATCCTGCTCGACGGCGTCCAGCACCCGGGTCTGGACCCGCATCAGGCGGATCCAGGCAGCGGTGACCTCGGTCGATGGTTTGCGTTTCATGGATTCGTGCTCATCTCAAGGTGCACTCTATCTCACTGAATGCATCTGCATCAATCTTGACTTTTACATGCACATGCATTTAATCGCCCGGCCGACAAAGTCCAAGTTGCCCCGAAAGCCCCTGAGACGTCAGCAACCACAATATCGCGGAAGGAAACTCCCATGAAACTCTATTACTCGCCCGGTGCCTGTTCGCTCTCCCCCCATATCGCGCTCCTGGAAGCGGGTCTTCCCTACGATCTGGTCAAGGTCGATCTGAGGGCCAAGACGCTCGAGAACGGTGACGACTACCTGAAGGTCAACCCCAAGGGCCAGGTGCCGGCGCTCGCCCTCGACAGCGGTGAACTCGTGACTGAAGGGCCGGTCATTGTCCAGATGATCGCCGACCAGGCCGCGGCCAAGAATCTGGCCCCCGCCCGTGACAGCACCGAGCGCTACAAGCTGCTGGAATGGCTCAACTTCATCACCTCGGAGGTGCACAAGAGTTTCGGCCCGTTGTTCTCGCCGGTGCTGGCCGATGACGCCAAGGCCTTCTTCAAGGACCGCGTCATGGGCAAGTTCAAATATGTCGACGGCGCACTCGCCGGCCACGACTACCTGATGGGCAAGCAGTTCACTGTCGCCGACGGCTACATGTTCACGATGCTGAGCTGGGCCGATCGCATGAAATTCGATCTCTCGGCCATGCCGAATCTCGTGGCCTACCGAGACCGCGTCGCCGCTCGGCCGAAGGTCAAGGAGGCCCTGACCAAGGAAGGCCTGATGAAGGCCGCCTGAGGCTGGCTCAGACCAACGGCCAGAGCCAATGACTCGTCATGCCCGGCCTTGTGCCGGGCATCCACGACTTTCTTTATTGCCGCCCCAAAAGACGTGGATGGCCGGGACAAGCCCGGCCATGACGAAGTGGAAAGGTCAGTACCAGCGTCCGTCGGTATCAGGCCATAATGAAAGAAGGGCCGGATCATGGATCCGGCCCTTCTGATGTGCCGACCGCCGCAAGGTTGACTTGCTACGCCTTGATGAAGGCGAGTACCTCGGCGTTGAACTTGTCGGATTCGGTTTGCGCCAGACCGTGAGGCGCGCCGGGGAATACCTTCAGCTGCGCGCCCTTGACGATCTTGGCGGCCTTCTCCGCCGAGGCCTTGATCGGCACGATCTGGTCGTCGTCGCCATGAATGACCAGGGTCGGCTTGTCGATCTTCTTGAGATCCTCGGTGTAGTCGACTTCCGAGAACTCGTGAACGCAGTCGTACTGGCCCTTGATGCCGCCCTGCATGCCCTGCAGCCAGAACGACTCGCGTAAGCCCTCATTGACCTTCGCCCCGGTCCGGTTGAAGCCGTAGAATGGGGTGGTGAGATCCTTGAAGAATTGCGAGCGGTCGCCGCCGGTGCCCTTGCGGATACCGTCGAACACCTCGAGCGGGGTGCCTTCGGGGTTCGCCTCGGTCTTCAGCATCAGGGGCGGCACCGCGCCGACCAGCACCACCTTGGCAACCCGGCCGGTGCCATGACGGCCGATATAGTGCGCCACCTCGCCGCCGCCGGTCGAATGGCCGATCATGACGATGTTCTTGAGATCGAGCTTGTTGATCAGTTCGGCGAGGTCATCGGCGTACTGGTTCATATTGTTGCCGTCCCAGGTCTGGTCGGAACGGCCGTGGCTGCGGCGGTCATGCGCGACCATGCGAAAGCCCTGCTGGCCGAAGAACAGCATCTGGTTGTCCCAGGCATCGGCCGAGAGCGGCCAGCCGTGCGAGAACACGATTGGCTGTCCCTTGCCCCAGTCCTTGTAGAAGATGTGGGTGCCATCCTTGGTGGTGATGGTGGTCATCGCGGGTACTCCTTTTGCGGTTGAGGATCGGGTGGCGGCCTCTGTCGCCGCCGGCAGGGTCAGGGCGGCCGAAACGGCGACGCCGGCGAGGATGGCGTCACGTCTGGTCAAGCCGGCGCCGGGCGCCGTGGGTTGCTGCATCATCGAATCCTCCTGAATTAAATCGTGTACGATTTCATCGTTAGCGATCTATGCGCGAGGAACGATCGATGTCAACCGCTTGCTATTCAATCGTGTGCGACCCACTATCGCGAAATCGTGACGGATATATTGCCATGACCGCCAAATCAGCCCTGCCTGCGCGCGATGATGCGCTGTCGCTGGACAGCTTCCTGTGCTTCGCGATCTATTCCACGGGCCACGCCTTCAACCAGTTCTACCGGCCCTTGCTCGACGCGATCGGCCTGACCTATCCGCAATATCTGGTGATGGTCGCGCTGTGGACCGCCAACGATCAGACCGTGAAGGCGCTGGGCGAGAAATTGTCGCTGGAGTCCAGCACGCTCACGCCGCTCCTGAAGCGACTGGAAAGCGCAGGATACTTGACGCGCGCGCGCGATCCCGACGACGAGCGACAGGTGCGGGTACGTTTGACCCCCATGGGGCGCGCGCTGAAGAGCCGTGCCCGGTCGATTCCCTCCTGCGTGAGCGACGCGCTCGGGCTTTCGACCGAGCAGCTCAAGCAATTGCAGGCGGATCTGCTGACGATCCGCGATCGTCTGCTGTCGCAGCGGGGGTGACGGGACCAGATCGGATGTGAAAATCAGGAAGCGGTCAGCACTTCGCCGGTCACGCCTTCGCTCGCGCGCGGCTCTGGCCGCATGGCGATGACCGAGATTAGCCCCAGGCCCACGCCGATCATCACGTAGAAGATCGGGGCGAGTGGGGAGCCGGTGACCGTGATCAGCCAGGTCACGAAGAACTGGGCAAAGCCGCCGAAGATCAGCACCGCGACATTGTTGACGATCGACAGCGAGGTCGACCTGATCCGCACCGGGAACAGTTCGACCAGCGTGGTGCAGTAGACGCCGAGGAAGAAGGCGCTGAAGAAGCCGACCACGACCTGACAGACCAGGAGCTTGCCGATCGATGGCTCGGCCACGACCCAGCTGTACAACGGATAGAGCGACACGAAGTAGCCGATCAGGGATGCGAGCAGCAGCGGCTTGCGCGGATAGCGGTCCGACACGGCGCCGGCGATGGGAACGACGATGACCATCACGATCGCCGCGATCATCTGCACCAGGAAGCTCTGCATCAGGGGCAATTTGAGCACCTCCTTGGCGTAGGTCACGGTGTAGCCGAAGGTGACATAGAACGAGACGGCGCTGGCGACGACCATGCCCATTCCGATCAGGTAATTGCGGCCCGGAAGTTTCAGCGCGGCGGCGAAACCGTCCTTGCGCGCAGTCTCCCGGTCGCGCCGGGACGCCTCCGGCTCCATCATCTTCGCGCGCATGTAGAACAGGATCGGAACGATCGTCAGACCAACGAGGAACGGGATACGCCAGGCCCCGGCGGCAAGCTGCTCCGGCGTGAACAGCAGTGTCAGGCCGGCCCCGAGCACGGCCCCGAGCACGTTGGCCATCAGTTGTCCGCCGATCTGCCACGAGCCATAGAAGCCGGTGCGGCCCGGGGGTGCTGCCTCGATCAGGTAGGCGGTCGATGTGCCGAACTCGCCGCCGACCGAAAAACCCTGCAGCAGCCGCGCCACGAGAACGATGAGCGGAGCCGCGATTCCCGCGGTGGCGTAGGTCGGCGTCAGCGCCAGCATCGCGACCGACAGCGCCATCAGGGCCATGCCGAGCGTCATCGCCGTCTTGCGGCCCCTGCGGTCGCCGATGTAGCCGAGCACGAGGCCGCCGACCGGCCGCATGAAGAAGCCGGTGCCGAACAGCGCCGTCGTCAGCAGCAGCGCGTTGATTTCGCTGCCCGGAAGGTTCGGGTTGACCGGGAAGAACAGGTTCTTGATGACGGGCGTCATCAGGGCGAACACCGTGAAATCATACCATTCCATCGCGTTGCCGGCGATGGCCGCTGCGATGGCCTTCCTGTTCGACGTCTGCATGTCAGCCTGCCTGTTCGATCGTTGGGACGCGGGTCTCTCCGGCGGCCTGATGCACGGACTCGTCGTCGGAATCGCTCCATTCGTCGCCGAGGATCTCGGGCGTCGCGAAGGCCTGGAGGTTGGTGAAGTGAATCTCGCGATCGTCCACGAAAAGCTGGCGGACGATGCCGCGGGCCAGCCGGTCGGCGCCCTCGCTGATCGCCGGAATGTCACCGCTCAGCTTGCCGTGACTGAGCGTCGCCGGATAGTTGAAGCAATGCAGGCGGGACAGCATCGGGCACGCACCCGGCACCCGCTCCAGGAATTCGAAGCTGTCGCCGAGGTCCGGTGAATGTTCCAGCTCCGGATTGTCCATGCCGGCCGGCACCGGGAAACGGTCGTGCCAGAGGCGGATATGCGGAGCGAATTCGGCGAGCTCCGGCCGCAGGCCGAAGTCGACCATGAAGCCGGTGCCGAAAATGATGAAGTCGGTCTCGTAGCGGCCCTTGGGCGTGGTCACGACGAGACGGTCATCGGCGGCGACGAGATTCTGAATCGGGCTTCCCAGATGGAAATGCGCCTGCGGATAAGCGGAGACGCGGCGCACGCTCTGACGCGGCGGCGGCGTCTGGGACTTCAGCGTGTAATCGAGAAAACGCCACTTCCAGTCGTCTGGCAGGCCGGCGAAGCCATGCACGACACCCTGGCTGCCGATGCCGGTGAACTTGTTGACGCGCGGAATGTCCGGACGCCTGATGAACAGGTCGAGTCGCGCCGCGCCGGCCTCGAGCGCCACCGCCGCGTTGTCCATCGCAGAGGCACCTGCGCCCACCACCGCGACGCGCCTGCCGCGCAGCCCGGCGAAGTCGATCGCATCGGCCGAGTGCGCCCAGAAGCGCGGGTCGAGCCCATCCGCCAGCGGCGGGAGGTAACGTCCACCGAGGCCATCGCGCCCCGTTGCCAGTACGACTTGGCGGGCCAGCAGCTGCCGCGACCGGTCACCCCCGCGCAGACCGAGCGTGAACAGGCCATCGGAGCGGGCGTGAATGCGCTCGACCGACACCTCATTGCGGACCGGCAGGTCGAGAACCCGGCGATACCAGATGAGGTAGTCCATCCACATCTGACGCGGCGCCCGATCGAGTATCTCCCAGGCGGCGCGGCCGTATTGGGCCTCATAGAAGGCCCGGAAGGTCAGCGCCGGCAGGCCCATCGCGGGACCGGTGAGTTCCTTGGGCGAGCGCAGCGTCCGCATGCGGGCGAAAGTGGCCCATGGGCCCTCGTGACCTGCCGGCGCACGATCGAGCACGAGCTGGTTGTCGACCCCGAGACGCTTCAGCATGGCCGAGGCGACCAGGCCGGCCATGCCGCCGCCTATGATCACGACGTCGACAACGCCCTCACCGTCCACCACGCGACGCGGCACCCACGGCTTGGAAGGGAGCTCCAGCCAGGCCAGATCCTGTCTCAGGCGCTCCTCGAGCGCCGCAAGCCCTGCTGTGCCCGGCGTCGTCACGGTCATGTCCCGGCTCCTTGCAAGTCGTCTCTTTGCAAGTCGTCTCTTTGCAAGTCGTCTCTTTGCAAGTCGTCTCTTTGCAAGTCGTCGGCGTCGCTGGCGAGTTCGGGCAACGCTGCCGCACCGCTGTGCAGCCTGGCGCCGGGCATCAGGGTGACCGCCGCGCGCAGCGCGTCATTGACGGCCGCGACCGTGGGCGTCAGCTCTCGCCCGGTCGGAGAGAGCGCTGCGAACAGGAACGGAATCGACACATCGAGGGAGCGGGTCACGACGCCCTCCACCGGAAGGCTCGAGGTCAGCACCGGCTCGACAATGGCGATGCCGAGCGACTGCTTCGCCAGCGCAATCGCCGTCAAGGAGGCGTTGGTGCTGATGACCTCCGCGGGAGCGACTCCGGCGCGCTCCAGCGCCGCCTCCACCCGGCGACGCAGCCGATAGGGATTGGCCATGGTCAGCAGCCGCCGGCCGCTGAGGTCTTCGAGACGGATCACCTTGCGTTTTGAGAGCGGATCATCGCTGGCGAGGCACGCCACGCATGGCACCTCGCAGACCCATTGCACGTCGAGACCGGGATGCTGGACCGGCAGGCTCGCCAGCCCGAAATCCACCGACTGCGACAGCACCGATTGCACGACATTCTCGGCGGAGAGTGCCTGGACATGGATCTGGCGCGGCAACAGCGCACGGTCCATGGCAGCCAGCGCGAGCGGAACGAAGCCCGCAGCCAGCGCCGGAATCGCCGCAAGGCTGAGGACCGGAAGCGCGCCCGCGCCGATGGCCGCGGCACGCTGCCGGATGTGCTTCAAGCCCAAGAGAAGCCGTTCGACTTCCGCGTGGAACAAAATGCCCTTCGGCGTCGGGCTGATGCGCGGACCGTTCCTCGACAACAGGGGATAGCCGACATCGGCCTCGAGATCCTGGATCTGCCGTGTGACCACCGGCTGCGAACGGCCGAGCAGACGCGCCGCGCCGGTGATGCTGCCGGCCGACATCACGGCGGCGAAGGCCTCGAGCAAACGAATATCGATGACGTCATCATGCATAAATAGAATTATGCATCTATATTGATCCGAAAAAAGCATAAATTTGCGGCAGGACCTGCCGCATCATTCAGCATTGGAATAGTCAATCGATATTGATGCGAATATCGTATTATGTCACCGTATCGCGCATGTCGACCGGACCCTTCCGCCAACATAGTCCCGACGGACCGAGCTTCAGGCGCGGGTGGGTGGACGACGCCGTGGCCGCGATCGAGGCAGATCAGTGCCGCACTGCCGACACGCATCTGATCCGGCTGATCGTGCCGGCGCTGGCCGGGATCGACATCTATCTGAAAGACGAGTCGACCCATCCGACCGGCAGCCTCAAGCACCGCCTGGCGCGATCGCTGTTCCTTTATGCGCTCTGCAACGGGCATATTCGCGAAGGCACGCCCGTCGTGGAAGCCTCGTCCGGATCGACGGCGGTGTCCGAGGCCTATTTCGCGCAGATGATCGGCGTGCCGTTCTATGCCGTGATGCCGCGGACCACGTCGGCCGAGAAGATTGCCGCCATCACGCATTACGGCGGCAACTGCCACCTCATCGACGACGGCCGCGCCCTCTACGCCGAGGCCGCGGCGCTCGCCACGCGCCTCGGTGGCCATTACATGGACCAGTTCACCTTCGCGGAACGGGCCACGGACTGGCGCGGCAACAATAACATCGCCGAGTCGATCTTCACACAGCTCCAGGGCGAGCGACGGCCCGTGCCGGTGTGGATCGTAATGGGTGCCGGGACCGGCGGCACCTCGGCGACCATCGGCCGCTACTTGCGCTACCGCCAATACCCGACGCGGCTCTGCGTCGCCGATGTCGAGCACTCGGCCTTCTTCGATTGCTTCTGCGACCAGGACCGCTCGCATGTCTGCGAGCGGCCCTCGCTGATCGAAGGCGTCGGCCGCCCACGCTGCGAACCCTCATTCGTTCCGGGCGTGGTCGACCGCATGATGAAGATCCCGGATGCCGCATCGATCGCGGCCATGAAGGTGCTGTCCCGGCTGCTGCGCCGATCGGTCGGCGGCTCGACCGGCACCAACTTCCTCGCGCTCTGCCGATTGGCCTCGGACATGCGCCAGGCGGGCGAGACGGGATCGCTGGTCACGCTGATCTGCGACTCCGGCGAGCGATATCGGCAGACCTATTACGAGCCGGCGTGGCTGGCGGCCCGCGGCCTCGATCCGGCGCCCTGGGAGGCCGAATTGTCCTCGTTTCTCGATACGGGCCATCCCCTCGCCTTCACGGTCGCGGATGCCGCGAACCCCCAAAAACCCTGAGACGCCGCATGCCCACACTGATCGAAACGCTCGCCGGCATCCCGGCCGAAACCAGGCTTGGCCAGGCCCTGACCATGCGTGCCGAGATCCTGCGTCTGAGCGAAGCCGCCCATGACGCGGTGCTGCTGCCGCGCGAGCAAGGCGGGCTCAGCCATGGCTTGCGGGCGGCGCTCGCGGCCCGGATGTGCCGGCATCTCGGCGACGATGCGCTGGCCGCGCACTACGATTCCTACGTGGCCCATTCGGAAGACCTGGATGTGGCCTCCCTTGCGTATCCCGGCGGGACCTGTGGCCATCAGCTGCAGGATGCCATGGCGCGCCATGCCGACCTGCTGACGCTGGAACCACGCAAGGCGACCCGGAGCGACATCGAGGCGCTGAAGGCGGCAGGCCTCGGCGAGGCCGACATCGTCCGCCTCTCCGAACTCGCCGCCTTCGTGAACTACCAGTTGCGGGTGGTCGCGGGTTTCAAACTTCTGAAACAGGTGGCAGCGCAATGAGCGAGCCCATCCACCAGTTCACCGCCGAGGTTCCGACCTGGTCGCCTTATGTCACGCCGGTCGAGCTGGCAACCGCGACGCCCGAGCAACTCGCGGCAATGAAGGTCACGCCCTCGAACAAGGGCGTGTCCCCCTACGTCCTGACCCTGGCGCACGATCCCGAATCGCTGGAGGTGCGTTCGCCGCTGTTCAATCTCATCATGTACGGCAAGGACGGCCTGCCCTCGGCGGAGCGGGAGCTCGGCGCCGTCGGAGCCTCGATCGTCAATCGCTGCATCTATTGCGCGGCCGTGCATGCGTCGCGGTTCATCGGCCTGACCGGCCGCAACGACGTCATCGCAACGATCTTCGCCGACGAACGCGCCGCCACGCTGGAAGCGCGCCAGCAGGCGCTGTTCAATTTTGCCGTGACACTGTCGACCACCCCCGTCGAAGCCGGCGCCGAGGAGGCGCAGGCGCTGGCGGCCGCTGGCATGAGCGAGCTCGAACAGATTGATCTGGTGCTGTCAGCGGCGATCTTTGGATGGGCCAACCGTTTGATGCATACGCTGGGCGAGCCTCGATCATGATCGCCGCGCAGGTCCTGATCCTGAGAGCCTGACTGATAAAGCAGCCAGCGAAACCAGGTGTTTCCCCCGTCATTGCGAGCGCAGCGAAGCAATCCAGCTTTGCGCACGGCGTGAGATGGATTGCTTCGTCGCAAGGGCTCCTCGCAATGACGGGGAAACAGCTCGATTTCATCGGCTACATTTCGAGTCAGGCTCTGAGGAGCATCGCGGAAAGCGATGCGTCTCAGAGCCTGACTGATAAAGCAGCCAGTGAACCCAGGTGTTTCCCCCGTCATTGCGAGCGCAGCGAAGCAATCCAGCTCTGCGCACGAGGCTAGATGGATTGCTTCGTCGCAAGGGCTCCTCGCAATGACGGGGAAACAGCTCGATTTCATGGGCTACATTTCGAGTCAGGCTCTGACGAGCATCGCGGAACGCGATGCGTCTCGAAGGATTGAGGCCACAGACGGGCCTTCATGGTTCTCCGAGCGATGCGAAGCAGCGTCCGGGAGACGGCGCGCCATGACGAGCATTGTCTGAAGATGGTGCGAACGCGCGCCTCCTAAAAAGAAACAAGGTGACGGTTCAAACAGGGCGCCCACAAAGGACGCCCCTACGCCATGTCGATCTCGTAGGGGCGCCCCTTGTGGGCGCCCTCCTTCGACGCCGCACATCCAGCCTATTTCATCCCCCCGGGTCCGCCGAGAGCCGGTGCAAACTCACCACGAGGATTTCACGCCTCCTCACCATCAGGATTTAGTGACGCAGCAGCACTAACCCTTGTCACGCCGCCGCCATCTTCTTCGGTGGGAAGCGGCCGTAGAACGTCTCGCCCTTGGCCGCCATGTCTTCGAGCAGTTTCGGCGGGGTGAAGCGCGAGCCGTATTTGGCTTCGAGCTTGTGGCACAGCGCGACGAAGTTCTTGGTGCCCATGAAGTCGATATAGGACAGCGTGCCGCCGGTGAACGGCGCGAAGCCGAAGCCGAGGATCGAGCCGACATCGGCCTCGCGCATGTCGGTGATGACGTGATCCTCGACGGTACGCGCGGCTTCCACCGCCTGCACCACCAGGAAACGCTGCTTCAATTCCTCGACGTCGAGCGTATCGGGATCGAGATGCTTCGGCTGCAAGCCGCTCAGCTCGGTCCACAGGCTCTTCTGGCCCTTGCCCTTCTCGGGATAGTCATAGAAGCCCTTGGCGTTCTTGCGGCCGAAGCGGCCCTGCTTCTCGACCATCTCGACCAAGAGCTTCTTCTGGGCCTGGTCGATGGCGTTGGCGCCGAGATCGGCTTCGGTCGCCTTCATGATCTTGAGCACGAGATCGAGCGCCACTTCATCCGACAGCGACAGCGGACCCACCGGCATGCCCGCCATCTTGGCGGTATTCTCGATCATCGCCGGCGGCACGCCTTCCATCAGCATTTCCAGGCCTTCGGCGGTGAAGCGCAGCACGCAGCGGTTGGCAAAGAAGCCTCTGCTATCGTTGACCACGATCGGCGTCTTGCCGATCACGCGGACATAATCCAGCGCAGTCGCGAGTGCGACGTCGCCCGTGTTCTTGCCGACGATGATCTCGACCAGCATCATCTTCTCGACCGGCGAGAAGAAATGGATGCCGATGAACTTGCCCTGGTCCTTGAACTCCTCGGCGAGCGAATTGATCGGCAGCGTCGAGGTGTTGGAGGCGAAGATCGCGCCCTCCTTGAGCAACGGCTGGGCCTTGGCATAGGTCTCGGCCTTGACCTTGCGATCCTCGAACACCGCCTCGATGATCAGGTCGCAATCTTTCAGCACATCGTAGTCGGCGGTCGCGCTGATGCGCGACAGGATGGTGTCGCGATCGGCCTCCTTGGCGCGGCCCTTCTTGATCAGATCGTCGATCACGGCCTTGGCGTGACCCTTGCCCTTGTCGGCGCTCTCCTGGTCGCGGTCGATCAGTACCACCTCGATGCCGGCGCGCGCCGAGACATAGCCGACGCTGGCGCCCATGAAGCCGGCGCCGATGACGGCGAGCTTCTTGACCTTGGTCGGCGGCACATTCTGCGGCCGGCGGGCGCCCTTGTTCAGTTCCTGCATCGACAGGAACAGGCTGCGGATCATCGCCGCCGCTTCCTTGGAGCGCAGCACCTGCGCGAAGTAGCGGGATTCGACGCGCAGCGCCGCGTCCATCGGCAACTGCAGGCCTTCATAGACGCAGCTCATGATGGCGCGTGCCGCGGGATAGTTGTCGTAGGTCTCGCGGCGGTAGATGGCGTTGCCGGCCGGGAACATCATCATGCCGTTCTTGGAGAACACCGGGCCGCCGGGCAGCTTGAAGCCCTTCTCGTCCCAGGGCGCGACTGCCTTGCCGCCGCCCTTGATCCAGGCCTTGGCGGCCGTGATCAGGTCCGCCTTCGGCACGATGGCGTCGATCAGCTTCAGCGCCTTGGCCCTGTCGAGCGTGATCGCCTCGCCCTTCAGCAGGAGCTGCATTGCATCCTGCGGCTGAACGATGCGCGGCACGCGCTGGGTGCCGCCGGCGCCGGGGAACAGGCCGACCTTGATCTCGGGCAGGCCTAGCCGGGTCTTCGGGTTGTCGGCCGCGACACGGTAATGGCAGCACAGCGTCAGTTCGAAACCGCCGCCGAGCGCGAGCCCGTTGATCGCGGCGACCCACGGCTTGCCCGAGGTTTCGATGTTGCGATAAACCTGCGAGAACCTGCGGCCCTGGTCGAACAGCATCTGGTTGGCGGCGACCTCGCCCTTGTCTTTCAGCACCTCGGCATATTGCCCGGTCATGCCCTCGAGCATCGACAGGTCGGCGCCGGCCGACAGCGCCTCCTTGCCCGAGGTGATGACGACGCCTTTCACCGCGGCGTTAGCCGAGGTCTCTTTCACGATCGCTTCGAGCTCGTTGACCGAGGTCCCGTCCAGCACGTTCATCGAACGTCCCGGAATATCCCATGTGACCAGCACGATGCCGTCGGCGTCGGTTTCCAGCTTGAAATTCTTGAAGGCCATCTCTCGCTCCCTCGATGCCGGCTGCCCTTGGGCGCGGCAGGTGTGTCTCGAAATCGTAGGGTGGGTTCGCGACGCGTAACCCACCCATCTTGGCTTTATCGATGTTTAGCTCTGCTCACCCATACTTCGTCATTGCGAGGAGCAAAGCGACGAAGCAATCCAGATTGTTCCCGAGACGAGAGTATGGATTGCTTCGCTTCGCTCGCAATGACGGCGTAAAATGCTGCGCTCAAACCCGTTCGATGATCGTCGCGGTGCCCATGCCGCCGCCGATGCACAATGTCACCAGGGCGGTGGACTTGTTGGTGCGCTCCAGTTCGTCGAGCACGGTGCCGAGGATCATCGCGCCGGTAGCGCCAAGCGGGTGGCCGAGCGCGATGGCGCCGCCATTGACGTTGATCCTGGCGGGGTCGATGTCGAAGGCCTGCATGTAGCGCAGCACCACGGAGGCAAATGCCTCGTTGAGTTCGAACAGATCGATGTCCGACGTCTTCATGCCGGAGCGTTCGAACAGCTTCTCGGTGACATCGACCGGTCCGGTCAGCATCATCGCGGGCTCGGAGCCGATATTGGCGAAGGCGCGGATCTTTCCACGGGCCTTCAGTCCGTGCTTGCTGCCGGCTTCCTTGCTGCCGAGCAGCACCGCACCGGCGCCATCGACGATGCCTGAGGAGTTGCCGGCGTGGTGCACATAGTTGATGCGCTCGATTTCCGGATGCGACTGGATCGCCACCGCGTCGAAACCGCCCATCTGCGCCATCGCGACGAAGGACGGCTGCAACTGGCCCAGCGACTGCATCGTCGTGGTCGGCCGCATGTGCTCGTCCTTGGCGAGGATCGTCAGCCCGTTGACGTCCTTGACCGGCACCACCGACTTGTTGAAGCGGCCTTCGTCCCAGGCCTTGGCCGCGCGCTGCTGGCTCTGCACCGCATAGGCGTCGACGTCGTCGCGCGAGAAGCCGTATTTGGTCGCGATCAGATCGGCCGAGACACCCTGCGGCATGAAATAGGCGGGCACCGCCATCGACGGATCCATCGGCCAGGCACCGCCGGAGGCGCCGATGCCGACCCGGCTCATCGACTCCGCACCGCCGCCGATCACGAGGTCATGCTGTCCGCTCATGATCTGGGCGGCGGCGAAATTCACGGCATCGAGGCCGGAGGCGCAGAAGCGGCTGATCTGCACGCCTGGCACGGCCTCGCCGAGGCCGGCCTTCAGCGCCGCGAAACGGGCGATGTCGGAGCCGGCCTCGCCGACCGGATCGACCACGCCGAGGATGACGTCGTCGACCACGTCCTCGGCGAGATTGTTGCGCTCCTTCAGCGCCCGCAGCGGCACGGTGGCGAGCGCCAGCGCGGTGACCTCGTGCAGCGCGCCGTCCGCCTTGCCGCGGCCGCGCGGCGTGCGAACGTGATCGTAGATGAATGCCTCAGGCATGGCGCCCTCCAGGTAATGATGATCAGATTGAACAGAACGATCGCGTCACGGCAACGTCGGCTCAGAACGCTTCCGCCGCCAATTCCATGGTGGTGGCGCAGCCCGACTGGATGCGCACGAGATGTACCGACGTCTCCGGCAGCATCCGCTCCATGAAGAAGCGGCCGGTCACCAGCTTGGTGGTCAGATATGGTGTGGTGTCGCCGCCCGCAATCTTGTCATTCGCGACTTTCGCCATCCGCGCCCACATGTAGCCAAGCGTGACGAAACCGAACAGCTGCAGGTAATCGCTGGCGGCGGCGCCCGCATTGTCGGGCCGCGCCAGCGCGTTCTGCATCAGCCAGGTGGTGGCCTGCTGCAGGTGGCCGAGCGCATTGGAGAGCGGGGCGACATAGGGCTTCATGGCCTCGTCCGCGGCGTGCTCCTTGGCGAAGCCGGCGACTTCGCCGAAGAAGGCCATCACCGCACGGCCGCCATCGCGCGGCAGCTTGCGGCCGACCAGGTCGAGCGCCTGAATGCCGTTGGCGCCCTCATAGATCATGGCGATGCGGGCATCGCGCACGAACTGCTCCATGCCCGTTTCGGCGATGTAGCCGTGGCCGCCATACATCTGCTGCGCCTGCACCGCATTGGCGAAACCGGTGTCGGTCAGCATGCATTTGAGGACCGGCGTCATCAGCCCCATGTGATCGTCGGCCGCCTGACGATCCTTCGGGTCGGAGGAGCGATGGGCGACGTCGCTCTTCAGCGCGGTCCACACCACCATCGCGCGCGCCGCCTCGTTGAAGGCGCGGATGGTCATCAGGGTGCGGCGAACGTCGGGATGCACGATGATCGGATCGGCCGCCTTGTCCGGCGCCTTGGTGCCCGACAGCGCGCGGCCCTGCAGGCGCTCGCGGGCATAGGCGACCGCGTTCTGGTAGGCGACTTCGGATTGCGCCAGCCCCTGCACGGCAACGCCGAGCCGGGCCTCGTTCATCATCACGAACATGCCCTGCATGCCCTTGTTTTCCTCGCCGATCAGCCAGCCGGTGGCATTGTCGTAGTTCATCACGCAGGTGGAGTTGCCGTGGATGCCCATCTTGTGCTCGATCGAGCCGCACGACACGCCGTTGCGGGCGCCGAGCGATCCGTCGGCGTTGACCAGCACTTTCGGCACCACGAACAGCGACACACCCTTGATGCCGGCCGGCGCGCCTTCGATGCGGGCGAGCACCAGATGGATGATGTTTTCGGTGAGGTCGTGTTCGCCGGCGGAGATAAAGATCTTGGTGCCTGAAATCCTGTAGCTGCCGTCGGCCTGCTTGACCGCCTTGCTGCGCAACAGGCCGAGATCGGTGCCGCATTGCGGCTCGGTCAGGTTCATGGTGCCGGTCCATTCGCCGGCAACCATCTTCGGCACGAACATCTTCTTCTGTTCGGGCGAGCCGTGCACCAGCAGCGCGGCGGTCGCGCCCATGGTCAGCCCGCCATACATCGTGAACGCCATGTTGGCGGAGCACTGGAATTCGGCGACGATCTGGCTCAGCGTGACCGGGAGGCCCTGCCCGCCATATTCCGATGGCGCCGCCAGCCCGAGCCAACCGCCTTCCGCGACCTGCTTGAAGGCCTCCTTGAAGCCCTTCGGCGTGGTCACGCGACCATCGTCATGGCGGGTGCAGCCTTCGAGATCGCCGACCCGGTTCAACGGCTGCAGCACCTCTTCGGACAGCTTCGCCGCCTCGCCCAGGATCGCCTCGCGGACGTCAGCGGAGGCGTCGCTGAAGCCCGGCAGATTGTCGTAGCGATCGATCTGGAAGACGTCGTTGAGCAGGAAGTTCACATCGTCCACTGGGGCTTTGTAGATCGGCATTGGCATCCTCCCGCTCGCTGGCGGCTCCTTTAAGCGAGTTCCGGCAGCGCAGCAATCGTTGGGTTCCTCAAATCAGCCCTGGCTGGTTCAACCAGCCTCGGGCAGCTTAGTCTCGCGACGGCGGTTGCGACATGGCGCCGCCGCCTGCCTCCTTCATCAGCTGTTCGCCCATCAGCCGATGCAGCAGATTGATCGCCTTGAGCGGGCGGACCATGACCTTGAAATGCGTGATCCGACCGTCATCGCCGAACGAGATGATGTCGACGCCGTTGAGCGTGATCCCCTCGATCACGTTTTCAAACTCGAGGACGGCGCCGGTGGCGCTGCGCCATTCGCCAACATAGCGGAAGCCGGGACCACCCAGCACCTTTTCCGCACTCGACAGATATTTGAAGGTGATATCGCGCCCGCGTTGCGGCGTATGTACGACGGGGCTTTCGAACACGGCATCGGGGTGAAGCAGGTCCCACAGCGCCGCGCGATCGTGCGACGCCATATAGCCATACCATTTGTCGAGACCGGTCATGGGCATCGCACGTCTCCGGGGGCAGGACTGGCGGCAGCGTCAATCGAACGCCCGCCTGGGTTACGCGCGGTCGGCGCTGCGATCTCAGGCTGAGTGATCCATATGCACATTGACGCATATGCAGCATTGTGCATAAAGTCAAGCATTGCCGGAAACCAAAATAAAGGGTTGGGCGCTTGGCCCTGGGCGACGCAATCCTCGCATGCCTGACGGAACGTCCGATGACGGGCTATGAGCTCGCCAAGACGTTCGATGCGTCGCTCGGATTCTTCTGGAAGGCCGACCATCAGCAGATCTATCGCGAGCTGTCGCGGCTGCGCGATCGCGGTCACATCCAGGGCCGCGAGGTGGTGCAGTCGGGCAAGCCCAACAAGCTGGTTTATACCCTGACCCCCGAAGGCCGGGCAGCGCTGCGACACTGGGCCGCGCGGCCGAGCATTCCGCCGCCGATCAAGGACGATCTCCTGGTGCGGCTCTACGCCCTCGACTACGTCGATATCGAACCCTTGCGCGCCGACCTGATGGCGCGGCTCGAACATCACCGCGATCGTTTCGACCGCTACGACCGCATTCTCAAGAAGCGATTTCCCGACGGCACCGCGTCGCCGGCGGATATCGGCAAGCTGCTCAGTCTTCGCATCGGCCTGCGTTTCGAACGCGGCGTGGCGGAGTGGTGTGAGGAGGCGCTCGATGCCCTGTCCGCCCTCGCCAGCCGGACCAACGTCGTGCCGCTCGCCGACGGCCAGCGCGACCAGAACGGCTGACCTCCATTGGCTCGGGGCTAAGACCCGTGTCCGGATTTTTGCGGGCACTTGCGCCGCCGGCGTGGGCAAGCGCGCTGATCTTGCGGCCGACGCGAACTTTGTGGCCGTTCGGCCTCATTCCTTAACCGGTTATTTACCGTAACGCGAAAAAGTCCACCGCCAGAGGCAGACGACCTGCGCGGAATTCGATTGTCTCTCGATCGGGACGCGCGGGGAGGCCGAAGGCGCTGGATGCAGCGCCGAAGCGGAACCGGACAGGATGATGAATTCGCGCGTATCGTGGAGTGTTGACAGCATCGATCCAGCCGTCCGCAAAAGGGCCGAAGCGGCGGCTCGCCGCGCCGGCATGTCGTTGAACGACTGGCTCAACTCCACCCTCGGCGAAGCGACGCCGCCGAACTTTCGCAACCCCGAGCAACGCCCGAGCGCGGCCCCTGACCGCGAAGGCAAGGAGGTCGCCGACATCCATCGGCGCCTGGACTCGATTACCAAGCAGATCGAGCGGATCTCGCGCCCGACGCCTGCCGGCGACGACGCGCCGGCCGAGCAGGGTGTTGCGCGGCAGTTGAACGACGCCATCTCGCGGCTCGACGTGCGGCTGTCGCAGATTTCCAGCCGCACGCAGACCAAGCCCGCCCGCGAGACGGCGCTCGACAAAGAGTCTCCCATGCAGGCCGTCGCAGCGGCAGCCGAGCAGATCTATCGCGCGTCACCGCCGCTCAGCCCTCCGCCCCTGAGTCCGGCCTCGCTGGATCTGGCGATCGCAGAGATCACGGCACGCCAGAACGAACTCGACAACAACGCGGCCGCGGCTACGGCTGCGTCACGGGCGATCCTGCCGCCGATCCCGCAGCGCAGCGCGCCGCCGGTGGCGTCGCCACCGCTGTCACCACCGCTTCCGCCGCCCCCCATCGCCCCGACGCCACCGCCGGGGCCGGACCTCTCAGCGCTGGAGCGCCAGCTGGTGAGGATCACGAGCCAGATCGAGGCGCTGCAGCGCCCCGACGAGCTCGAGCAATCGATCGCTGCCTTCCGCAACGAACTTGCGGAAATTCGTCATGCCATCACCGAAGCCATGCCGCGCCGGGCGATCGAATCGATCGAGAGCGAGATCCGGTCGCTGTCGCGGCGCATCGATGAAAACCGTCAGAGTGGCGGCATCGACGGCGAAGCGCTCGCCAACATCGAGCGGGCCCTGAGCGAAATCCGCGAAGTGCTGCGTTCGCTGACCCCGGCCGAGCAGCTCGCCGGCTATGACGAGGCGATCCGCAATCTCGGCGGCAAGCTCGACCTGATCGTGCGCAGCAATGACGATTCCGGCACGGTGCAGCAGCTCGAAGGCGCCATCGCGGCACTTCGTGCCATCGTCGCCAATGTCGCCTCCAACGACGCGCTGACGCGGCTGTCCGAGGACGTCCATCTGCTGTCGTCCAAGGTCGACCAGTTGCAGGTGCCCCGCCCGAGCGACAACAGCGAGTCCTTCGCGGCGCTCGAGCAACGCATTGCCGCGCTGACGGCGACGCTGGAAAACCGCGAACGGCCGGCGTCAAGCGAAAACTCCGAACAGATCGAAAGCGCGCTGCGCACCCTCACCGACCGCATCGACCGGCTGCAGGTCGGCAATGACGGGGCATCGACGCTGGCTCATCTCGAGCAGCGCGTGTCCTACCTTCTGGAACGGCTCGACGCCTCGTCCGATCAGGGTGCCGGGAATTTCACGCGGGTCGAACTCGGGCTGCAGGACATTCTGCACCACCTCGAACGTCAGCAGAACCAGCTCGAACGCCAGCAGGAGACCTTTGCGGCGATCGCCCAGAGCCGCAATGCCGCCCCCCCGCCGCCACCGCCGGAGGACTCCGGTCTGATCGACCTGGTCAAGCGCGAGCTGTCCGACATCCGTTTCAGCCAGACCGAAACCCACCGCAACACCCAGGATTCTCTCGAGACCGTTCACAATACGCTCGGACATGTGGTCGACCGGCTGGCGATGATCGAGGGCGACCTGCGCGCCGCGCGCGTCGCCCCTCCATCGCTTGCGACTATCGCCGCGCGCGCACAAGCCGAGCTCGCGGCCGAGCCGCCACGGGAGGCGATGCCGGCGCAGTCCAGGCCGGAATTGCCCAATCCCGCCGCGGCGCAGACATCGTTCGCCACGGCTGGCCGGGATTTCGAGGCAGCGCCCCGGGATTTCCAGGCCGTGTCACGCGATTTCCAGGCCGCGCCACGGGACTTCCAGGCCGCGCCACGGGATTTCCAGACGACGCCCCCTCCGGCATCGCCCTCCCCCGCGCTGTCCACGCGGACCATTGGCGATATCCTCGACCCGCACGTCGCTGCGTCGCAGCCACGCGCCGTGATCGAACCCGAACTGCCGCCCGATCATCCGCTCGAGCCGGGAACACGTCCGGGCGCGCGCCCGGCCTCGCCATCGGAACGTATCGCCGCCTCCGAAAGCGCAATCAGCGAGATTCCCGCGGTCACACGCGAACCGGTCAACTCGTCGAGCTTCATCGCCGCGGCGCGCCGGGCCGCGCAGGCAGCGGCGGCGGCCCAGCCCGTCAACGACAAGGCCGGCCGCGCGGCTGCCAAGGCAGCCGGCCGAAAGGACAAGACCAAGGAAGCGTCGACGCTGGGTTCGAAGATTCGCTCGCTGCTGGTCGGCGCGAGCGTCGTCGTGATCGTGCTCGGCACCTTCAAGATGGCCATGAGCCTGCTCGACAGCGGCAGCCCGCCGCCCCCGGCGGCCACCGACAATTCAGCCATCCCGCATTCGCAGCTGCAGCCGCCCGCCGATCCCGTCGCCAAACCGGTGCTCGCCGACCCCACAGGGCCGTCGTTGACATCGCCGACACCGTTCGGGCGCCAGTCATTCAACAACAAATCGGTGCCGACCGGCTCGGATGCCGCCGTCTCGGTCGACATTCCGCGAGCCTCGCCGCAAGCCTCGCCGCAAACCTCGCCGCAGGCCTCTGCCGGGGGGGCCGGCTCGACGCTATCGGCGCAGGACGTGACCGGCACGGTCACGTCGCTCGCCGGAGCGAACGGCCGCAGGGGCGATGCAATCCCGGTGCCGCCCAGCGAGAAGTTGCCGGACGCGATCGGCGGGCCGGTGCTGCGCGTCGCCGCGCTGAAGGGCGATCCGGCAGCCGCCCACGAAGTCGGCTTGCGCTTCGCCGAAGGCAAGGGCGTGCCGCCCAATCTCGAGGAAGCCGCCAAATGGTACGACCGCGCCGCGCGCGCCGGCGTGGTGCCGGCGATTTTCCGCATCGGCACGTTCTACGAAAAGGGCCTGGGCGTGAAGAAAGACGTCGATATCGCCCGACGCTATTACACGCAGGCCGCCGAACGCGGCAGCGCCAAGGCGATGCATAACCTCGCGGTGCTCGACGCCGACGGCGGCGGGGCCGCCGCCAACTACAACAGCGCCGCGCAATGGTTCCGCAAGGCCGCCGAACGCGGCGTCGCCGACAGCCAGTTCAACCTGGGCATCCTCTATGCCCGCGGCATCGGCGTCGAACAGAATCTCGCCGAATCCTTCAAATGGTTCAGCCTGGCGGCGGCCCAGGGCGACGCCGACGCCGCCCGCAAGCGTGACGACGTCGCCAAGCGGCTCGACCCACAGTCGTTGGCCGCGGCGAAGCTCGCGATCCAGACCTTCGCCGCCGAACCGCAGCCCGACGACGCCGTCAATGTCGCCGCGCCATCAGGTGGATGGGATGCCGCGCCGTCGCAAGCGAATGCGCCCAAACCCGGTGCAAAACAGCCGCCCAAGCGAACCGCCGCGCGCTAAAGCGCGCCGGTTCGGCTGGCGGCGCCAATCCTCATCGCATATAACTCATAATTCTCGCATAGCCGTGGTCCCGCATGGCGTGCGGGTCGGCGCGGGCGGCCTCAACTGCCGAGAGTATCAGATTTGCCTGTCGATGATCGCCAGAACGAGAGCGGCCAGTTCCAGAGGTCGCCGACCGGACCTTGGGTCAGCCCGCCGCGTCAGCCCGCCGACCGCCCGGCAGCGCCACGGGCGCAAGCCCCTCGATCCCGCGGCTTCAAACGACCTCTCTTGTCCGTCATCCTGTTCGTCGTGCTGACGGCCGGCGTCGGTGTCCGCGCCTTCAGGGATCTCTCACGGCCCGAAGCCTGGGACTACTGGAAGGAACTGTATGTCTCGCCGAGCCTGGCATCGTCGCTGATTGCGAGCGCTGACCTCAACGGCACGGCCGGTGGCCGGCCGGCTTTGGTGATCAGCGGAAAGATCGGCGTCGCGTCGGCGAGTTGGTTCCGCGCCAGGGTCGACGAGGCCCATCTCGCGGCCGGCGACACCGTCCTGATGTCGTCGCCGGGCGGCAATCTGGGTCAGGCCATCATCATGGGCGAAATCATTCGCTCGCGCGGATTGGCCACCGCGGTCGGAATCGTCGACGCCTCGGGCAAGATCAAGCCTTCTTTTTGCGCGAGCGCCTGCGTCTTCGTCTATGCCGGCGGCCAACCCCGTGTTGGCGTCGCGGGGTCGGCGTTGGGCGTCCATCGCTTCGTGTCATCGGGCACGGTGAGCGATCCGGTGGCCGACACCCAGCGCACCACGGGAATGATCCTGAGCTATCTGACGAGGATGGGCGTCTCCCCCTCGCTCGTGGAAGCCATGTCGGAGACCAGCGATATCCGCTGGCTCGGTCCCCGGGAGATGACGGCGATGAACCTGGTCACCGCCCCGAGCCGGGCGCCTTGACGCATCCCGCACGCCCGCGTTCACCACGATCAAACTCGGTTGGCGTGGCCGGCCAAAAAAAGCCCCGCTGTGCGAATTCGCCAGTCCCTCCCCCAGACGATTTCGGCTAAGCAAAGGTTCGCGGTAGTCGATCCGCGCCGGCCGCAATCCCATGCGGCCCATGCTTGAACAAACAACCTCGTCGTGAGCGGCCCCGGCCAGCCTTGCGGCGCCACAGCAATAGCGACCGCGCGTGCAGCTTTATCTTCCGATCGCCGACATTCCGGTCAATGTCTTCCTCATCCTGGCGATGGGCGCGGCGGTCGGATTCGTGTCCGGCATGTTCGGCATCGGCGGCGGCTTCCTGATGACGCCGCTGTTGATCTTCGTCGGCATTTCGCCGGCGGTCGCGGTCGCCTCGGTGGCGAGCCACATCGCGGCCTCGTCGTTCTCGGGCGCGCTGGCCTACTGGCGACGGCGCGCGATCGATCCGGCCCTCGCCGGCGTATTGCTGTCCGGCGGCATCGTCGGCACCGCGCTCGGCGTGTCCACCTTCACGCTGCTGCGCTCGCTCGGCCAGCTCGATCTGATGATCGCGTTGTCCTACGTCCTGCTCCTGACCACCGTCGGCGGGCTGATGTTCTGGGAAGGGCTGCGTGCGATGATGCGGGCGCGGGGCGGCAACCCGGTGCCGGCGCGCCGCTCCGGCAGCCATGGCTGGATCCACGGCCTGCCGCTGAAGCTGCGCTTCAAGCGCTCCAAGATCTACCTCTCGGTGATCCCGGTGATCGTGGTCGGCATCCTGATCGGCTTCATCGGCGCCGTGATGGGCATCGGCGGCGGCTTCATCCTGGTTCCGATCATGATCTATATCCTGCGGGTGCCGACCTCGACCGTGATCGGCACCTCCATGGTACTGACCCTGGTCACCATGGTGTTCGCCACCCTGCTGCACGCCGCCACCAACCATCTCGTCGATGCCGTGCTGGCGCTGATCCTGATGATCGGCGGCGTGACCGGGGCGCAATTCGGCGCACGCGCCGGCCAGAAGATCCGCGGCGAACAATTGCGGCTGCTGCTCGGGCTTCTCATTCTCGCGGTCGGCATCCGCTTCGCCATCGAGCTCGTGATCCGGCCCGAGGATCTCTACACCATTCGCGAGACGGGGGTGAGCGAATGATCGCCCGCACCATCATCGCCGCCTCCCTGGCGCTGGGGCTCACGACCGTGCTTGCGGTTCCGCAGGCGCGCGCCGAGCGGCTGATCGTGTCGGTGTCGAACCACCGCGTCACGGTGACGCCGAATTATTCCGGCGAGGAGCTGGTGCTGTTCGGCTCGGTCGAGAAGGACGCCGAGACGCCCGCGCAGCGCTCCAGTTACGACCTGGTGGTGACCATCATCGGCCCGCGCGCCGACATGGTGACGCGTCGCAAGGAACGCAAGTTCGGCATCTGGATCAACACCGACTATCGGCAATTCCTCAAAGTGCCGAGCTATCTCGCGGTGTTTGCCAACCGCCCGTTCGATGCGATCACCTCGCCCGAGGTCGAGCGGCGGCAACAGCTCGGGCTGAACAATGTGCTGCTGACCCAGCGCGTCGGCCCCGATTACGCCGACGTCGTGCCGAACGATCCGTTCCGCAGGGCCTTCGTCCGGCTGCGCTCGGAGCACGGGCTCTACCGCGAAGACACCGCCGCCGTGACCTTCCTGACGCCAACCCTGTTCCGCACCGGCATTCCGCTCCCCGCGGAGGTGCCGATCGGAACCTATCAGGTCGAGATCAAACTGTTTTCGGCCGGCACGCTGGTCACCCGGACCGAGACCGCCTTCGAGATCGTCAAGGTCGGCTTCGAGCAGTTCGTCGCCACCTCCGCGCGCCAGAGCGGCTTCATCTATGGCCTCGTCACCACCGCGATGGCGCTGATGACCGGCTGGATGGCCTCGATCGTGTTCCGCAAGGATTAGGGCCCAGACTCGATCAGGCCAGAATGCGAGAGAGAGGCGGATGACCGGCGGCCAAGAATCCGGGCGAGCTTCGGCAAGGCAACACCCCCGCCAAGAAAATATCGAAAACAACCCCATGCAAAGTAGCCGGATGATCGATACGTCGTTCCCGCGAATACAATTTGACACGTCGGGCAAATCACCTGCACAATGGCAACCTCACCCAATTTGCAAGACACGTCAGGCCCCGCTTGGGTGATCGGGACCACCGACGCGCTCAATTGCCAGCGCGCCGTCGCGGACTTGGCTGTGTACTCATGAGGGCGCAGATGCCGGCTTTTGACGGTCAAGAGAAGTGTCAGATCAGCCAGAGCGTTACCGCTCGTGTCGAGGACGCCGGCCCTCCGGTGTACGCTGCGTCACCATCATAGGGTCGCGGCATCCACAAACCTTCACACTAACCGACAGGACGGCTCGCAATCCGAGCCAATCGTCTGCCGAGGTATTCGGCCGAGCTAAGATCGCTTTGAGGTAAGCCGCCATCAACCAGGTGTGTAGCGAGTCCAAGCTGGCTCCCGAGACGATTGCGACCATTCGGATCCTCTCCTCCTGGAATATCCAGCCCGCACCACAGCATGCCGTGCTGAGCGGCGAGGATCGTAAAGTAAGTCAACGTGTGGAGCTGATCACCGCTTGCACAGGCGCCCGTGGTAAAGCCTGCTGCAATCTTGTTAGCCCACCTCTGTTGACTCCATCTGTCGCTGGAAGCATCGGCAAATGCCTTGAATTGGGCGGAGGGGCCGCCCATGTAGGTCGGGCTGCCGAATGCAACGCCGTTGGCGGCGTCAATTGTCTGCAGCAGCACCTCGTTCTGAAAGCGGCCTGAGATGATGTCATCACTGATGATCCGGCAAAGGGTTACATCCGCAATCGCGGCCGCGCCGCGCTCCAGTGCCTGCGCCACTTCTCAGTGGTTCCGGATGCGGAAAAGTAGATAATCGCGAGCTGGGTCATTGCAGCAGCCAGTTGCAAATGCGACCGCATATTCCGTGCCATCGCCGCTTGGCGCAAGTGTATTCGCGAGTGAGTTGAACTCGGCTTCGGGTCAAGGTCGGCCGCGTGCGTTCCAGCACTTGCGCTTCGTGCACACGAAGAGACCTGCGAAGCAATGTGTCGCTGATTTCCGCGCGGCCTGACCGGAATTGTCAGACAGCTCGCCGATCGCTTAGTGAGCTGCCGTTCGGTCAACGCCCCAACTGCCGTCGGCAGCCTGAACTATAAACACTAGTTTTTGGCCGGAGCCTGCAAGCCTTATCGTTCTGTCATTATCCCAGGTAACGAAGCTGGATTTTGCAGGCAAGCGCGTCTTGCTCGCTTTGGACGTCCAAACCGTACGTGGCTTCTTGCCGCGAACGTCGAGGATTGCAAAGCTGGAATCTGTCTCTTCGCCGCCGTATTCGATCGTGAGCACCCAATTGCCGTCCGGCGAAAATTTAGGGAATACATAACCGAAATCCAGTCGCCGACCTGTCTTTCCTTCGACAGCAGTGAAATCGCCGCTGTCCGGTCCGTAGTCACAAACGACGAATATGTGCGTTGATGGATAAAAGTCCGCAAGTCCGTAACCAAAAGCCCCTGCTGTCGCACCGCTTCCATTCTTGTTATCGAATATCTTTCGGCTGCCATTGTCCATGCGAAGAACGAGTGTGTCCCCCCGCATGGCCGCCAACGGTCCGGCCAACGCGATGCACTTCTTCACGAACTCTTCGGTAGAATCTATTGAGAAAGATTCGCCGCAGGTTTTGGCTCTCGACACGGGCGCCACAGCATCTGTTGCCTCAGGCTGCTCGGCGCGCGCGGGTAAGAGCGTATCGATCAAAATCACAAAGCTTGCAAATAGACGAAGCGAAATTCTCATCTGGCGAACCCTGAATGCTTGAGATTAGCAGCGCTCATTAAGGCATTGAGCGAGTGCAAGACAAGATTTTAGAACGAGATATTTCGTCGGCATGATGCAATATGATCGAAGGAGCAGAGCGAGGTCCGTCTTGGGCCATCAGCAGACTTCAAACGGCGAACGATCAGGTTCGCTATGAGCAATCAGTGTCGTGCAATTTCCGGGCGCGACGGGCCAGGCATCGGATAATCCGCTCGAATTCCTTGATTGTGGTCGGTAGGTAGCCTTGTTCAGAATGTCATGCTGTTGCGAGATCTGGGCGACCCTTGTTTTCGCTTAGTCGACCCTGGTGACGTATCCGAGGATCGACTGTCATGCCGCGGCTGCCTGTCGCATCGGTCTCGCCGATCACCAAAACCCGGTGCACCGCGTCCTGGAATATCTCCTGAGATGCCACTCTTGCCGGCGTCTCCACCTTGACGCACCATCGTGAAATAGTTCATCTTTTGGTAGAACGGCGAGTGCGAAGCCGAGTTGTTGGCTGGCGTCATTAAACGAACAGTCCGCACGAACACGCGAGGGAGAATCTCACGATGGCTTTCCGTGCGACGAAGCAGAAGGTTCTCAATCGGGGTATCCCGCCGGACAGTTTTCTCAATGAATTAATTGCGTGGGGCAGAACGGCGCCCGACGACATCTTCGCCCCGAACGAAAACGCAGACGTTTATGCGAGCGTGGTCGAGGTACTCGGCCCCTGGCAGGGGATTCCGCATCGCCGCGCCGCCATGCTGGAAGTGATGCGCGTGCTTGCAGGCTTTGAATCATCCTGGAACTGGAACGCAGGCGTCGATCCCAACAATCCAACGTCGACGACGCCGACCACGATTGAAGCGGGTGCCTGGCAGGTCAGTGCGAACTCCATGTCATTTGGGCCGGAGCTCAAGGACCTTGTTCTCAGAAAGGTCGGCTCACTGGATGGGAACGCATTCCAAAAGGCCATGAAGCGCGACCATCCCCTGGCGATGGAATACATTGCTCGCCTTCTGCGCCGCACCGTGAAGCACAATGGCCCCGTCAAGCGACACGAAATCGACGAGTGGCTGCGCCGAGACGCCGTCGATGAGTTTCAAGCCATGCTGGGGACTCCTTCCATGATCCAGGCGTTGCGAGTGGAAAGCGTGGCGGCCAGTATTCCCAGCGTGAGAGCAGAACCGGCCGAGGCCGGGATGCATGGATTCGACGCGAATACGAAGCTGACGGCGACGACGGCCAAGGCCCTGAAGGAAGCGGGATTCAAGTTCGCGATCCGCTATTTGTCGCGCAAAGCGAAACCGCCTGCCAAGGATCTGACCGCCGACGAGCTCGATAGCATCCTGGACGCGGGGCTTGCCGTCATGGCGGTCCAGCATGTCGCTCCGTCCGGCTGGACACCTTCCGATACGCTCGGGGTCGAGTGCGGCGGCAACGCCGCTGCGCATGCCCGGGCAATCGGGTTGGCAGAGAAGTCCAGCGTATGGCTCGATCTGGAGGGGATCGCGGCGGGAACGCCTTCGAGCGCGGTCGTCGCCTACTGCAATGCCTGGTTCAAGGAGGTGGAGAGCGCCGGCTACACGACAGGTGTCTACGTCGGCGCGAACTGTATTCTGTCTGCGGACGAGCTCTATTTGAATCTCAAGACAAAACATTATTGGAAGTCTGGCAGCACCGTGCCCGACATTCCGCACCGCGGTTACTGCATGGTTCAGCACATCATTCCGGATGACAAGGTCGGCGGCGTTGCGATAGATCGCAACGTGACGTTCGTCGACGCATTCGGCAGCGCGCCGATGCTCGTCACCCGGGCCCTTGCCATGGACATGGCGGCGTTTGCGAGACCCATGCTGGCGGAGCCGGCCGCGGCGAGCGCTCCCGCAGTCGCCGCGCGCGACGACGATGAGGCGATTTTGCGCGAGCTCGCAGCGAGCCATGAACTCTCCGCGCCGATGGAAACCCTGATCGGCTTCAGGAACGACCACGGCGCTCCCGTATCGGCCCGGTACTGGGCGATTGCCGATTTCGACCGGCGATCCAGCGAGCCCAGACTCTTCCTGTTCGACGTCAGGGACAACCACGTCCAGTCCTATCTCTGCGCTCACGGCAAGGGATCTGAAGGCCCCACGGACGACGGTTATGCGAACGTCTTCTCCAATCAACGCGGGTCGAACTGCACGTCGCTCGGTGTCTATCGTTGCGCCGAGACCTATAATGGAAAGCACGGCTTTTCGATGCGCCTCGATGGCCTCGAAGCGTCCAACTCCAACGCTCGGGCGCGCGCCGTTGTCGTGCATGGCGCGGATTATGTTTCCCAGGATATGATCCGGCGTACCGGCCGGATAGGACGGAGCGACGGATGTCTCGCCGTCGAGAATCGCTTTGCTACGGAGGTCGTGAGCGCATTGACCGGGGGTTCTCTCGTCCTTGCGTGGTATTCGAAAGCCACACGACCTGCTGCCGCGCGCTTCGTCGCAGACAGCGCAGCGGACGAAGTCTGGAGCGAGCTCGAGCCGCCCGCGGCCCATCTCGCAGTAGATGCCAGCGAAACCACGGCCTCGCTGGCAAAGCGAATACAACAAACGCCGAAAATCGTGCTTGCCCGCGGGCACGCCTCGGGAATCCAGGACAACGCCACGGCCTTCGACAACATCAAGGACACGGCTGAGGGGCGTGCGGCACACCGCAGCTCCTACGGAAACGCGCCCGGCGGTGTGGTCAACCTCGATCCCCGAATGCTCAGAGGCATGCTCGATTTGGCGGAATCGTTCAGCTTCTCGGTATCGGAGTTTTGCGGTGGCAGCCACAACACGAACTCCCGGCACTACGCGGGGTGCACCGCCGACATCAACACAATCAACGGCCAGCATGTGGGCGCTGGCAACCCGTCGGCCGCTTTGTTTCAGCAACGCTGCCGCGAGCTTGGAGCAACGGAAGTGCTCGGGCCCGGCGATGCGGGGCATTCGACGCATATTCACGCGGGCTGGCCGCGACCTTGACGTCGGCGGAGACCGTTCGATCGCCTAACCCTTGACGCCTGGCGAGGTCCGAGCAGATGCGTGATCTCATGTACGCGAGTATCGTCGTGGTCGTGGCGGCAGCTTCCTGGCCCATTGGTGCCGCACCGCGCCCGGGACGCGAGCGCAATTATTCCTGAGATGGCATCTCGATCACGGTCGCGACGCCGGGTTCGAGCAGTTTCAAACGCGACCCGAAGCCGAGCGTATCGAAGGAGGCGCGAAGGTCGTTTGCGCTCTGGCGAAAGTGCGCCCATCCATCCGTGTGCAGCGGGACGATGACGGCACCCGGGAACGCGCGTGCGGTCTCGATCGCGTCGTTGGTATCCATGGTGAGATGGAAGGGGCCGCGGGTCTGCGCCGCGCCCGCGAACGGCAACACCACCCCGGCGCTGAAGCGCCGCGCGACCTCGGCAACGCCGTCGTAGAACACCGTGTCGCCGCTGACATAGATCGGTGCGCCGTCCGTCCGGCTCAGCACGAAACCGATGACGTCGCCCGACAGCGGCTCGATCCCGGCGGGTCCGTGACGCGCCGGCGTGGCGGTGACGGTGAGCGCGCCACCGTCACCGCCGGTGAGGACCGCGACATCCCATGGCGCCAGCCCCTCGGCGTGATTGCCGAGCCGCTTCGCGCCGGCCTGCGTGGTCAATACGCGCTTCGCCTTGCTCAGGACATCCTTGCCGGAGTGATCGAGATTGTCGGAATGCTGGTCGTGGCTGAGCAGCACGGCATCGATCTCGCCGATGGACTCCGCACTCAACGCGGGGCCGGTCAGCTTCTCGAGTCTGACATGAGGCAATTGGTAGCTTCCCGGCGGGTCGAAGGTCGGATCGGTGAGCAAACGAAAGCCGTCGATTTCAATCAGCGCGGTGGGACCGCCGATCAGGGTGATACGAAGGGACTCCATGGTGGCACTCACTGTTTTGTTGTGGGTCCGGACGCAGCGGGCCGCGTCACCAGGTAAATGCCGAGCGCGACCGGAACGATGCCGAGCAGGTCCTTCACTTCCACGTGCTCGCCGAGCACCATCCAGGCGAACAGCATGCCGAGCGGCGGCATCAGGAAATGGTAGGCGCTCGCCGCGGTTGCTCCGCACACCCTGAGCAGGTGAAACCACAGCCGGTAGGCCAGGATCGAGCCGCCCAGCACCAGGAACGCGAACGCTCCCAACAGCCGCGCGCTCGGGACGATGTCGTCGACGCTGGCAAGGCTGGCTGCGATCGGCAGCAGCACGACGCCGGCGGCGAGATTCTGCACGCCGTTGCCGAGCCAGAGGCTGCCCTTCGGCGCCAGCACCTTGAACAGGATGGTGCCCGCGACGATCGAGGCCAGCGATGCCAGCGTGAACAGGATGCCGTGGAGACTGTCGGTGCCGACCGACATGCGGTGCCAGACGATCAGAGTGACGCCGAGGATGCCGAGCGCGAGCCCCGCGACCTTGCGGCCCGTCAGCGGTTCGCCGAGAAACAGCGCGGCCAGACCCGCGGTAAACACCGGATTGGCGCTGACGATCAGGCTCCCGAGACCGGCGGACACCGTCTTGAGCCCGGTATAGCCGAGGCCGAGATAGAGCGCGTAGTTGGCGACGCCGAGCAGCGCGAACACGGCAGCGTCGCGCCATGACAGCGACCAGGGGTCGCGGCGGACCGCCGAGATCGCGAGGATCAGAACGCCGGCGAGCAGGAACCGCGCGGTGAGCAGGATCAGCGGCGGGCAATCGGTGACGCCGATCTTTCCCGCCACGAAGGCAAAGCTCCAGAGCAGGCAGAACAGGGCAATATAGAACGGGAGGGGATTGAAGGCGGAGCGGGAAACTGGAAGCGATGGGGCCAGCGACATAGGGAGTCTCCTTGAGCCCATGGCTTAGGCCGCCCCCTTTCCATTTGGAAATTAAATGATAAACTTATGTCCAGTGGATTTTTGAATAGGTGGTTCCGATGCTCGATCTCGAACTGCTCCGCAGTTTCGTCTCGGTGGTCGATTCCGGCGGCTTCACCCGCGCCGGCGAGCGGATCCATCGCACCCAGTCGACCGTCAGCCAGCAGATCAGGCGGCTGGAGGACGACATCGGCCAACCGCTGTTGAACCGCAACGGCAAAGAGGTGACCCCGACCGAGGCCGGCGAGCGGCTGCTGTCCTATGCGCGCAGGCTGCTGGCGCTCGCCGAGGAAGCTCGCGACGTGCTGGCGCGGCCGGACCACGAAGGCGCCGTCAAGCTCGGCATTCCGGAAGACTTCGCCGCCTATCGCCTGGCGAAACTGCTGGCGACGTTTTCGCGCTCGCATCCGACCCTGCGGCTCGACGTGCGCGCCGACCAGAGCACATCGCTGAGGCGCGATCTCGAACGCGGCGACCTCGATCTGGCGCTGTTCAAGCGCGCAGCCGGCGAGAAAGGCGGCATCGCGGTGTGGCCGGAGCGGGTGCATTGGGTGACCAGCAAGAGCCGCCCGATCGACACAAGCGCGGCGTCAGTGCCGCTGATCGGTTTCCCCGCCGGCTGCCTTTACCGGGCGCGCGCCATCCACGCGCTGGAAAGCGCCGGCCACGCCTGGCACATGGCCTATACGTCGTCGAACCTCTCCGGCATCCAGGCCGCGGTCGCGGCGGGGATGGGTTTGAGCATCCTGTCGGAGATGGCTGTTCAGGCCGACCACCGCGTGCTGACCGCGAAGGATGGTTTCGCGCCGATCGACAAGACGGAACTGGCGCTGGTGGCCTCACCCGACGCCAGCCCCGCGACCTTGCGGCTCGCCGACCGGCTGGCCGAGTTCTGCGACGGCGTGGCGAAGGCGGCGTAGCTGGAGCCGCAGAGAAGCCGTCGCCTCCCCGTGATTTTGTTTGAATCGGTCCGCGTGCTGGCTCGGTGCACCTCGCCCCGCTTGCGGGGAGAGGTCGAAATTCGCGAAAGCGAATTTCGGGTGAGGGGGACTCACCGCGCAGTCGGTGTTTGTGGAAGCAGCCCCTCACCCCAACCCTCTCCCCGTGAAGAACGGGGAGAGGGAGTCCACCTACCGTGCTGCGCCAGCTCAACCCTCATTTGCTCATGCTCCAGGGAGAGGTGAAGCAAGACCAATCTCGGCGGCGTTGCCACACCGTCAACTAATAGCACCGCGCAGCGGCGATGGCGTGCAGCCTGACGTCGCCGAGCACATGCGCGATGAAGGCGAGCGACTGGAAGATCTTCGCGAATGCCGCATGGCGGATGCTCAGGCCGCCGGCATAGGCGCCGAACGCCGGCATCACGGCGCGTTCGCCATCACAGGCAAAGCAGCGCCGCTCCATCGCCCGGCCGCGCATGGCGACCCGCGCTTTCGGATGCAGGTGGCCGGCGATTTCACCGATCGCTCCGGTCGGTTCATGGCGAAACATGATCGGTCCGATCGCAACCTCGCTCGCGACCACGCCGCCGAGATCGCGCGGCAGCGCCGGATCGTGATTGCCCGCAATCCAGATCCAGTCGCGCCGCGCCTGCAGGCTCGCGATCGTGTCGCGATCCGCCGGCGCCAGCCGCTCATGCGCAGCGCGATCGTGAAAACTGTCACCAAGCGCGATCACCCGGCGCGGATCGTAATACGCGACGACGGCCGCGAGGCGGTTCAAGGTCGCGGCGGTGTCATAGGGTGGCAGCAGCACGCCGCGCGCGGCAAAGCTCGACCCCTTTTCCAGATGCAGATCGGACACGACCAGCAGGCGCTGCTCGTCCCAGTACAGCGCGCCGGAGACGTCGGCGGTCAGCGTGACCTCCGCGATCGAGACGGTCGACGCCCGCGCGGTCTGATCATCTGGTCTCGTCTGCGCTTGCCCAGTCACGTCTATCCCGTCGCCTCTCTGACCAGTTCCTCGGCGGCCTCCGCCAGAAGCTCGTCGGCCGCCTCGCCATAGACGGACTCGCGGCCGATTTCCAGCATCACCGGCACCGCGAGCGGCGACACGCGGTCGAGTTCCCGATGGGTGATTCGGCCCTGGATCCGCGACAGCATATCACCGAGACGGCGCAAATCGAGCAGCCCCGTCGCGGCATCGGCGCGCGCGGCGCGCAGCAGCACATGATCGGCCTGATGCTTGCGCAGCACATCATAGACGAGGTCGGTCGAAAACAGCACCTGGCGGCGGGTCTTCTCCTCGCCGGTGAAGCGCCGCGCGATCAGGCCGGAGATGATGGCGCAGGAGCGGAAGGTGCGTTTCATCAGCGCGGATTCCGCGAGCCACGCCTCGAGATCGTCGCCCAGCATATCGGGATCGAACAGCGCATCGAGGTCGAGTTCGCCGCGGCGGATCATCGCGGAGATGTCGCCGAGTCCCCACACGGCAAGGGCATATTCATTGGCGACGAAGCCGAGCGGCCGCACCCGCGCGCGTTCCATCCGCCGCGTCAGCAGCATGCCGAGCGTCTGATGCGCGAGCCGTCCCTCGAACGGATAGCAGAGCAGGTAATGCTTGTTGCCGCGTGGAAAGGTTTCGACCAGGAGTTCGCGCCGGCCGGGCACGTGGGACAGATGCGTCTGCAACGACAGCCAGTCGCGGACCTGATCGGGCAAGGCGTTCCAGGCGCGCCGGTCGTCGAGCAATTTGCGCACGCGCTCGGCGAGATAGGTCGACAGCGGGAACTTGCCGCCCGCATAGGACGGCACCTTGGCGTCGGCGTCATTGGCGCGTGAGACATAGACCTGATCTTCGGCCAGCGCCTCATAGCGCACCACCTCGCCGCCGAACACGAAGGTGTCGCCGACCACCAGTCCCTCGATGAAATATTCCTCGATCTCGCCGAGCATCCGGCCGCCGCGACCGACCGCTCCGGTCGAGCCGGACCCGCCGCCGCGCGACCGCACCAGGCGCACCTTCAGCATCGCCTCCTCGACGATGGTGCCGACGTTGAGCCGGTAGCTCTGCCGCACCTTCGGATTGGCGACGCGCCAGCGCCCCTGCTTGTCCTGCCTGATACGCGCGAAGCGCTCATAGGATTTCAGCGCGTAGCCGCCGGTTGCGACGAAGTCGACGACATCATCGAAATCGCCGCGCGCAAGCTCGGCATAGGGCGCGGCGGTCCGCACCTCGGCATAGAGATCATCTGACAGGAACGGCTCACCGCAGGCGCAGCCGAGCACATGCTGGGCCAGCACGTCGAGCGCGCCGATGCGCAGGGGCGGCGTATCCTGGGCGTTCTCGGCAATCGCATCGATCGCGACGCGACATTCCAGCACCTCGAAGCGATTGGCCGGAACCAGAACGGCGCGCGACGCCTCGTCGATGCGGTGGTTGGCGCGGCCGATCCGCTGCATCAGGCGCGAGGAACCCTTCGGCGCGCCGATGTTGATGACGAGATCGACATCGCCCCAGTCGACGCCGAGATCGAGCGAAGAGGTGCAGACCACCGCGCGCAACCGTCCCGCCGCCATCGCATCCTCGACCTTGCGCCGCTGCGCGACATCGAGCGAGCCGTGATGCAGCGCGATCGCGAGAGCATCGTCGTTCATGCGCCAGAGATCCTGGAACAGCATCTCGGCCTGGCTGCGGGTGTTGACGAACACCAGCGTGGTCTTGTTGGCCTTGATCAACTCGTAGATTTCGCCGAGCGCGTGGCGCGCGGTGTGCCCGGCCCAGGGCAGCCGCTCGCGCGTATCGAGCATCTCGACCACGGGCGGCGCCGCACCGCCGGCCACCACGATATCGGCGCCGATGCGTGATCCCTCACGCTGCGGCACCAGGAAGCGCGCCAGCGACTCCGGCTCGGCGACGGTTGCCGACAGCCCGACCGCGCGCATCTGCGGTGCGATGCTCCACAGCCGTGCCAGCCCGAGCGACAGCAGGTCGCCGCGCTTGGAGGTGACCAGCGCATGCAACTCGTCGAGCACGATGCGCTTGAGCTGCGAGAACAGGAACGGCGCGTCATCGGAGGACAAGAGCAGCGCCAGCTGCTCGGGCGTGGTCAGCAGGATGTCCGGCGGATAGCGGCGCTGCCGCTGCCGGCGCGACACCGGCGTGTCGCCGGTGCGGGTCTCGACCTTGATCGGCAGCCGCATCTCGGCAATCGGCGCCTCCAGATTGCGCGCGATGTCGACCGCGAGCGCCTTGAGCGGCGAGATGTAGAGGGTGTGCAGGCCGCCGGCGCGCCGCACGCCGCGTCCGGTGGAGATGAGGCTGCTTCTCTCCCCGGCAAGCTGCCCCTTCTCCCCTCCTCCCGCGCGCGCAGCGCGTGGCGGGGAGGGGGGCGCTTCAGCGGGCTCGACGGCAACATTTGAATTCGCGGAAACACCCCCCACCCCCGACCCCTCCCCACCGCTTCGCGGGGGGAGGGGAGGAGATCGCGCAAGCGGCGATGAACCAGACAGCTCCACCAGGGTCGGCAGGAATCCCGCCAGCGTCTTGCCGGCGCCGGTCGGCGCGATCAAGAGCGCCGAGCGATCCTCGCGCGCCTTGGCGAGCAGCGCCAACTGATGTTCGCGCGGCGACCAGCCGCGCGCGGCGAACCATTCAAGGAAATGGTCCGGCAACAGCGCGGCCGAGGAGACCTGAGTCTCTGATTGAGCACGAGGCGGCACGCCTCAAGAGGTAAGCCGCGCGCGCCGTTTCGTCGAGGGCAGGCGGAGAAATGCCGGGCGCAAGCCGGACCCACTTGCTCAAGTTCACCTCGCCCCGCTTGCGGGGAGAGGTCGAAATTCGCGCTAGCGAATTTCGGGTGAGGGGGACTCACCGCGAGCTGAACTCCTGGAGAGAACCCCTCACCCCACCCTCTCCCCGCGGAAGAGCGGGGAGAGGGGGATCGACAGCGGGGCAAGGGTGAAGACAGTCCACTATTCCGTCACCGGCCGGTCGGAAATGTCCCAGTCCTTGCCGTTGAACATGGAGATGTAGAGCGTCTTCATCGGCGAATAGTCGTCCGGGGTGTAGCTGTAATTGACGCCATCGAGGAAGAACGGCGAGTGGAAGCCGGCCAGGGTCGTGGCCTGCTTCAGCACGTTGGCGCGGGTGAGATCGTCGCCGCAGCGGCGCAGGATTTCCGTCATGCTCGCGACCTGGCCATAGCCGGCATAGGCGATGGTGTTGTCGGGATCGACATTGGGCAGGTAGTTCTTGCGCAACGCCTCGAACGCCATCGCGTCGGGGTCGTTGGCAAAGCGCGGCACCCCGGCTTCCTTGGAGTAGCGGATGGCGACGATGTCCTTCGCATTTTCGAGTCCGGCGGCACTCAGGATCGAGCGCCCGGTCGACCCTGCTGATAACAGCTGCAGCGGCTTCCAGCCGAGTTCGGCGACTTTCCGGATCGACTGCGACGAGGCCTTGCCGGTCGAGATGTTGTAGAACACATCCGCGCCCGATTTGGAGAGATTGATGAGCTGGGAGTCGATGGTCGGATCGGAGAGATCGTAGGTCTGCTCCATGATGACGGAGGCCTTGCCGCCGGCATCCTTGAGCACCTGCTTGAAGGGCGCCAGGAAATCCCGCCCGAAATCGTCGTTCTGGTACAGGATGCCGATCTTCGCCTCGGGCTTCACGCCGACGACATGCTTGGCGAGAATGCGGGCTTCGGTCGGATACAGCGGCAGGCCCGCCATCGTCCACTTGTTGTTCTTGGGATCGTTCCACTTCGACGCCCCGGTGTTGAGCAGCAGCTGCGGCACGCCCTTGGAATTGAGATATTTGTGCACGGCGGTCTGCGGCGCGGTGCCGAGCGAGCCGAACAGCGCCAGCACCTCTTCCTGCTCGACCAGACGCCGCGTGGCTTCCACGCATTTCGGCGCACTGTAGGCGTCGTCCATGGTGAGGAACTTCACCTTGCGGCCGTTGATGCCGCCCTTTTCATTGATCATCTGGAAATAGGCCTCGCCGACCCGGCCCAGCACGCCATAGAGCGAGCCCGGCCCGCTATGGGGCACGGTCTGGCCGAGCTTGATTTCCGTATCGCTCGCGCCGGGATCGTATTTTTTCTCGGCCGCCCAGACGAAGGGGGCGGGCATGGCGGAAGCGACGATCGTGGCGACTGCGGAGGCGCCGAATTCGCGCCGCGTCAGATTCTTTTTCATTGCTTGTTTCTCCCTGGATTGACGCCATTGTGCTGGCATTCGCGCGGTCGCGGCAATAGCCAAGTTGGCGGCTTGCGACACATGGACGCTCAAATCCGCTTTACGCAAGCGTGTCAACTCAAGTTCTGGTCGCCACTACTACCAGACCCGGCACCGGGATGTTGTCCTCATTGCGCGTTGACGCGGGTTCGAGATGCGCCACGACAAGGCCGGCAGCGGTCATTGCGCGCCGCAAATATTCCGTGCCGTGGGCATAGCGCAAGCCGTTGCCGATGATGACGCCATCGCCCGCATGGGTTTCGACGGTAAAGGCGAGCAGCCCTCCCGCCGCGAGCACGCGCCTCGCTTCGGACACAACGGGTAGGAGGTCGGAGACATAGACCATGGCGTCGCCAGCGAGCACGAGATCCGCGCTCGCATCCGGCCTGTCGCGCAAGCCCTCCAGCATGTCGGCAACCTCGAGTTCGGCGTAGAGGCCGGTGGCGCGGGCGCGCTCGATCATGCCCGGCGACAGATCGATGCCGATGAGCTCGCCGACCAGCCTGGAAAAGGCGGCGGCGGCAAGGCCGGTGCCGCAACCGAGGTCGATCGCGCGAGCGAAGAAAGCAGGCTGGCGGGCGGCCGTGCGCACCGCCAGCACCGCCTCGAACAACAGGTCCGGACCGCGATAGTCGAGGTGATGCAAAAGCGCCTGATCAAACCGCGGTGCGTATTGATCGAACAGCGACTGCACATAGGCCTTCGGCATCTCGGCCAATGGCTCGGCGCCGAGCCGCATCAGCTTCAGCGTCGCGCCATGACGGTCCTGCGCGTCGGACTCGCGCGCGCGACGAAACGCCGCGATCGCCGCATCGCTGGCGCCGAGCAGCTCGCGGATTTCGCCCAGCGTGAACCAGGCCGAGGCGAAATTCGGCGCGAGCTCAACGGCCTGATCCAGCAGATCGGCGGCGGCAACCAGGTCGCCCTCGAGCTGCAGATTGCGGGCAAATTCGAAGCGTCGGTCAGCGAGCAGATCGCCGGAGGTGAGAAACAATCTGACGGGCATCAATTTCTTTAGTCCTACAGCGTTATTAAATCCTCATGGTGAGGAGGCGCGCGTTCGTACCATCCCCACACACGACTTGCTGTGGCGCGCCGTCTCCCGGACGATGCTTCGCATCGCTCGGAGAACCATGAAGGCCCGACTGTGGCCTCACTCCTTCGAGACGCATCGCGTTCCGCGATGCTCCTCAGAACGAGGGGATAAAGCACGTGATGACGCAGTAGGATTAGTCTTGTCGTGACCTGCTCGGCAATTGGCCAGTCCGGCTATTCTTTGGGCGCGTTCTCTGCCAGTCGTTCGGAGCGGAGGGAACCATTTCCGGCGTGTGTTGCTGATCAGAGACAGACAATCCGGCCGGTGTCCGGATATCGTTCAGCCGCAAATTTAGTGGGAGCAATCGTGAAACGTATTCTCGTCGGGGCTGCACTCCTTGGAACGTCCGTAAGCGCTCAGGCCGCGGACATGGCTGCCAAGGCCCCCTATCTCAAGGCTCCGGTCGCCTCGGTCTACGACTGGACCGGCTTTTACATCGGGGTGAACGCGGGTATTGGCGTCGGCCGCGATCGAACGACACACACCATTCCCGGCGCTTTCAACGATACCTTCTTCCTGCAGCCGCAGGGCGGCTTCGGCGGCGCCCAGGTCGGCTACAACTGGCAGACCCCGTCAGTGCTCGGCCCACTGGTTCTCGGCGTCGAGGCCGACATTCAGGGCGGAGGCCTGCGCGACAGCTACCCGACACTGGGTGGCTTCTCGACCAACAGCTACAGCCAGAAGATCGACTGGTTCGCGACAGCCCGCGGCCGCATCGGTCTGGCGACCGGTCCGGTGCTGAGCTATGTCACCGCCGGCTATGCCTATGGCGACGTCAAGACCAACATCACGGAGACGCCGCTCCAGGGAGCGCCGCTGGCGTTTTCGGCCAGCTCCGGCAGGAGCGGCTGGACCTACGGCAGCGGTGTCGAAGCGGCGCTGGGTGGAGGCTGGACCGGCAAGATCGAATACCTCCACCTCGATCTCGGCAGCCAGTCGCTCTCGATCCCGTTCGGAACCCAGACCTTCAACTCGGATATTCGTGAAGACATCTATCGCGTCGGCCTGAACTACCGGATCGGCGGCACGTCGTCCTATGCCGCGGCAGTGCCCGCGAACTGGGCCGGCTTCTATCTCGGCGGTAACCTCGGCAGTGGCCTGGCGCGCGATCGGACATCGCTTGGTGCCGTCGGCGGCGGAGCCGAGTTGTTCAATCTGGCGCCCTCTGGCTTCAACGGCGGCGTGCAGGCCGGTTACAACTGGCAGGCCGCCAACTGGGTGTTCGGCGTCGAGGCCGATTTCCAAGGCTCGGCCCAGCGCGACAACAAGACCTGCGTGACCACCTGTTTGCCGGGGACGACCATTGCCTACGATGCCAGGCTGCCCTGGTTTGGAACCGCGCGCGGCCGCCTGGGCTATTCGGTGGGCCCGGCGCTGTTCTACGTGACTGGCGGTTTCGCCTATGGCGCCGTCAAGACCGATCTCAGCATTTCCGGCGTGCCGACGGTCACGCTGTCGGCCAAGAAGGCGGGTTGGACCGCGGGCGCAGGCCTCGAAACGCCGTTCACGCTGCTGGGCCTGTTCGGACCGAACTGGACCTCCAAGACCGAGTATCTCTATGTCGATCTGGGCACGGTCAACGACACCTTCACGACGCTCGGCGTGAATGTTCGCAACAGCACCAGCGTCAAGGAACACATCTTCCGGACCGGGCTGAACTATCACTTCAACTCACCCGTGGTGGCGAAGTACTGATTGCGGCGGCATCCTGAATCAGCGGAGCCCCCGGCCTCACGGCCGGGGGCTTTGTTTTGACGGGTGCAGACGGCGCCTGCGCTTCAGCCCGGCGCGGGGCTGAAACAGACCGGATACGCACCTATATCTCTGCGAATGCGTCCGCAGGATATCCTCAAACCGGTCGCCGCCGGCCTGTGCTGCGAGCCCGGTGGCTTCCATATCGATCCGGTCCGCCCCGTCGCGCGCGCCGTCATTACGCATGGGCATTCCGACCATGCGCGCGCCGGTCACGGCGCCGTGCTGGCGACGCAGGAAACGCTCGACATCATGCGCCTGCGCTACGGCGACACTTTCGCAGGCTCGACACAGGCAATTCGCTACGGCGAAGAGCTCAAACTCAACGATGTCACGATCAAATTCCATCCCGCGGGCCATGTGCTCGGCTCCGCCCAGGTTTCGGCCGCCTGCAAGGGGACCCGCATCGTCGCCTCCGGCGACTACAAGGATGCGCCCGATCCTACCTGCGCGCCGTTCGAGGTGGTGCCTTGCGATGTCTTCATCACCGAGGCCACCTTCGGATTGCCGGTATTTCGCCATGGCGATGCGGCCCTGGAGGTCAAGAAGCTGCTGGCGTCGGTGGCACTGTTTCCGGAACGCGCGCACCTGATCGGAGCCTATTCGCTCGGCAAGGCACAACGCGTGATCGCGCTGATCCGCGCGGCCGGCTACGACGCGCCGATCTATCTGCACGGCGCCATGGACAAGATCACGCACTACTATGAAACGCGCGGCGTCGCGCTTGGTGACCTGCGCCCGGTGCGCGGCATGAAGAAAGCGGATCTCGCCGGCACCATCACGCTGGCGCCGCCGTCGGCCACCTCCGATCTGTGGACGCGGCGGTTTCCCGATCCGGTCACGGCTTTCGCCTCGGGCTGGATGCGCGTGCGCGCCCGCGCCCGCCAGCGCGGCGTCGAACTGCCGCTGGTGATCTCGGATCATGCCGACTGGGACGGGCTGACCGCGACCATCGCGGCGACCGGTGCCGGTGAGGTCTGGGTCACCCATGGCCAGGAAGACGCGCTGGTGCATTGGTGCAAGACCGAGGGGCTTGCCGCGCAGCCGCTCGACCTCGTCGGCTATGGCGACGAGGAGGAGAGCGAGGCGCTGCCGGCCGGCGAGGAGACATGAACCGCTTCGCCGAACTGCTCGACCGCCTCGCCTATGAGCCCGGCCGCAACAACAAGCTGCGGCTGCTGTCGGCCTATTTCCGCGAGGTCGGCGACCCCGATCGCGGCTATGCGCTGGCGGCGCTGACCGGGGCGCTGTCGTTCAAGCACGCCAAGCCGGGGCTGATCCGCGACCTCATCGCCGCACGTACCGACCCGGTGCTGTTCGCGCTGTCCTACGATTACGTCGGCGATTTGTCGGAAACGGTCGCGCTGATGTGGCCGAAGTCTTCTCCCCTCCTCCCGCGAAGCGGCGGGGAGGGGTCGGGGGTGGGGGGTGGATCCGCAAGAACCGATGCATCAGTGATCGCGGACACACCCCCCACCCCCGCCCCCTCCCCGCCACGCGCTGCGCGCGCGGAGGGAGGGGAGTGCACCGCGGCTGGCCACAACCACCCGCCTCCGCCCACCCTGGCCGAGGTCGTCACCACGCTGCGGACGCTCGGCAAGATGGACCTGCCAAAACAGCTCGCGCGCTGGCTCGACGAACTCGACGAAACCGGCCGCTGGGCGCTGCTGAAACTCGTCACCGGCGCGATGCGGATCGGCATTTCCGCGCGGCTGGCGAAAACCGCGGTTGCAGCGCTCGGCGACGTCGATCCGCATGAGGTCGAACTGATCTGGCCGGGACTGGCGCCGCCCTATCTCGATCTGTTCGCCTGGCTGGAGGGCCGTGCCGACAAGCCCGTCAACCGCGACGTGGCGCCGTTTCGCCCGGTCATGCTGGCCCACGCCGTCGAGGACAGCGATTTCGCGAACATCGCGGCATCAGACTATATCGCCGAGTGGAAATGGGACGGCATTCGCGTGCAGGCCGTCAGCGGACGCGATTCCGGCGGCGCCATCGTCGCGCGGCTCTATTCGCGCAGCGGCGAAGACATCACGACAAGCTTTCCGGATCTGCTGCCGTCGCTGCGGCTTCCCGGCGCCATCGACGGCGAACTCCTGGTGCTGCGCGACGGCCGCGTGCAGAGCTTCAACGTGTTGCAGCAGCGGCTCAATCGCAAGGTGGTCTCGCCGAAACTGATCAAGGATTATCCGATCCATTTGCGCGCCTATGATCTGCTCAGCGACGGCGAGACCGACCTGCGTCCGCTGCCCTTTGCCGAACGCCGCGCGCGGCTCGAAACCTTCATTGCAGAGCTCGGCGATGAGAGGATCGACCTCTCGCCGGTGATCGCCTTCGAGAGCTGGGAGGCGTTGCGGGCCGCACGCGCCGATCCGGCCTCGGCGGGCGCTGGCGCGGATGCGGAGGCGGTCGAAGGCGTGATGCTGAAGCGCCGCGACGCAGCCTATCTGCCGGGCCGTCCCAAGGGACAATGGTGGAAGTGGAAGCGCGACCCGCACATCATCGATGCCGTCCTGATGTATGCGCAGCGCGGCCACGGCAAGCGCTCGTCCTATTACTCCGATTATACCTTCGGGGTGTGGACCATGGGCGCGGCTGGCGACGAACTGGTGCCGGTCGGCAAGGCCTATTTCGGCTTCACCGACGAGGAGCTGCTGCAGATCGATCGCTTCGTCCGCCGCAACACCACGGAAAAATTCGGCCCCGTGCGCCATGTCGTCCACGAACCCGATCAAGGCCTGGTGCTCGAAGTCGCGTTCGAGGGATTGCAGCGCTCGCCACGGCACAAATCCGGCGTGGCGATGCGTTTTCCCCGCATCAGCCGGCTGCGCTGGGACAAGCCACCGCGCGAGGCCGACCGGCTGGAAACACTGGAAAAGATGTTGAAGGCGGAAGCCGCCAACTAGTGTGCTGACTCCAACGATTGCTTCCGTCATTCCGGGGCCTGCGCAGCAGGAACCCGGAATCTCGAGGCCATCATCACCTCTGGATTCCCCGATGTGCAATTGCACATCTGAGGTTCGCGCCAAGCGGCGCGCCCCGGAATGACGGCGGTACGAAGCGTCAGGGCCACAACCCTAGCAGCCGCCTTCGTCGCTGATCGGCGCGCCAAGTTCACGACCTCGACCAGATTAAAACATGGTAAGCTGGATTGCGGAGCGGTCGCGGGTTCCCCATTTGCCTCGCGCTGCCCCATATCGGGGTGAGCAACCCGTCCGGGAGATCATCGATGCCAAACGACGTCAGAGACTTGCCGGCCAGCAATGACGGGCTCTACCGCTTTCTCGGCGGTTCGCCGCTGTCGGTGGCGTTTCGGCTGATCCTGCTGTCGATCCTGGTCGGCGTGGTGCTCGCCGCGGTCGGATTCGATCCCTGGAACATCATCCACAGCATCCGCCTGCTGTTCCAGCGGCTGTGGGATCTCGGCTTCGACGCCGTCAGCTGGCTGTGGCGCTATTTCCTGCTCGGTGCGGTCATCGTGATCCCCATCTGGCTGCTGTCGCGACTGTTCGGCGCCCCGCGCGGGCGATAGGCCGCCCGCGCCATGCATCTGCAGTTTGTCGGCTGCGGCGACGCGTTCGGCTCAGGCGGGCGTGGAAACACCTGCTTCCATGTCCGCGGCGATCGCGTCAATTTCCTGATCGATTGCGGCGCGTCGTCACTGCCGGCCCTGAAACGGCTCGACATCGCGCGCGGCGATATCGACCTGATCCTGATCACCCATTTTCACGGCGATCATTTCGCCGGGCTTCCGTTCTTCCTGCTCGATGCGCAATTCTCGAGACGCAGTCGTCCGCTCGTCATCGCAGGTCCGCAAGGAATCGCGACGCGCCTCACCCAGATCATGGAAGCGCTGTTCGAGAATTCCTCGGCGACCAAACAGAAATTCGATCTCGCGGTCGAAGCGCTGGCGCCCGGCGAGAGCAGGACGTTCGGCGCGGTGACGGTGACACCGTTCGCGGTGGTGCATGGCGACTCCGGCGGTCCGTTTCTCGGCTACCGGATCGAGACCGAGGGCCGCGCGATCGCCTACAGCGCCGACACCGAGTGGACCGACAATCTGGTTCCGCTGGCGCGCGAGGCCGACCTGTTCATTGCGGAGGCCTACTACTACGACAGGATCGTGAAGAACCACCTCAGCCTCACGACGCTCGAAGCGCATCTCCCCAAGATCAATCCGAAGCGGCTGATCCTCACGCATATGAGCGACGACATGCTCGGACGGCTCCCGGCGCTGGCCACCACGGCCGCGCATGACGGCATGATCGTGGAACTCTAGCCAGCACTTCGAAAACATGGATAAGGCTTCCTCTCGCGCGAAAAACCCGCCGCCCGAGAAAGCGAGCCTTGCTTGAATTCGACTTCCAAAGTCACCACCGCGCGGGTCTTTGCCATCGCCGGCCCGGCGATGGTCGCCAACCTGACCACGCCGCTGATCGGCATCGTCTCGACCACCGCGATCGGACGGCTCGGCGACGCCACCCTGCTCGGCGGCGTGGCGATGACGTCGGTGATCTTCGACTGCCTGTTCTGGCTGTTCGGCTTCCTGCGCATGAGCACGCTGGCCTTCACCGCCCAATCGATCGGGGCCGGCGCGACCAGGGATATCGGGCTGCATCTGCTGCGAGGGCTTGTCGTTGCCGCGCTGACCGGCGCTGCGCTGATCGCGCTGCAGCTGCCGCTGGCAACGCTGATCCTGAACGCGATGGGCGGCAGCGATGGCGTCACGCGCGCGGCCCGGACCTATCTGATCATTCGCATCTGGTCGGCGCCGCTGGCGCTCGCCAATTATACCGTTCTCGGCTGGCTGGTCGGGCAGGCCCGCGCCACCCTGGCCCTGTCCGTGCAGATCGCGATCAACCTCGTCAACGTGGCGGCGACGGTGACGCTGGTGCTCTGGTTCGATACCGGCATCGCCGGAGCCGCTACGGCCGCGGTGATCGCCGAAGCCACCGGCGTGGTGATCGGCATCGTGATCGCGCTCAAGCTCGCGCGCGGCGCGTTCGCCGTCTCCATCGCCGAGCTGCTCGATCGGGCCGCGCTGATGCGCATGCTGATCGTCAACCGCGACATCATGATCCGTACCGCCGCCCTGATCGCGGCATGGCTGTTCTTCACCGCGCAGGGCGCCCGCGCCGGCGACGTGACGCTCGCGGCCAATGCGGTGCTGAACAATTTCCTCATGGTCAGCGCGTTCTTCCTCGACGGCCTGGCGAATGCCGCCGAACAATTATGCGGCAAGGCCCTCGGCGCGGGCGACCGCCACGCTTTCTCCACCGCCACGCGGCTCGTCATTGCCTGGGGGCTTGCTTTCGCGATCGCGGTCGCCGCTTGCTTCGCGCTGTTCGGGCCCGCGCTGATCGACATCATGACCGCGAGCGACGATGTCCGCAGGGGCGCTCGCGCGTTTCTCTGGTTCGTCGCCACCTCGCCCCTGCTGGCGGTGTTCGCCTTCGCCTTCGACGGGGTCTATATCGGCGCCACCTGGGCGCGCGACATGCGCAATCTGATGGTGGCCTCGCTCGCGATCTTCTTCGCGGCCTGGCTGACCCTGCGCTCTCTGGGCAATGCCGGTCTCTGGGGCGCGCTGCTGGCGCATTATGCCGCGCGCGGCGGGCTGGAGGCGCTGCGCTATCCCGCACTGCTCAAGGCGTCATTCAAAACCTGAAAGGTCTGTAGTCTCCTTCTCCCCGCTTGCGGGGAGAAGGTCGGGATGAGGGGGATGCTCCGCACATTCAGACTCGCGGAGAGTCCCCCTCACCCGAAATTCGCTGCGCGAATTTCGACCTCTCCCCGCAAGCGGGGAGAGGTGAAGAAGAGCGCTAAACCGGCCAGTCCTCGGCGGTGATCGTGGCGGCGTCCGCGCCGACGATCTCCGACAGCTGCTCGCGCCCGGTGCGCAGCAGCGTCGAGGAGAGATCGTTCTTGATATCGTCGACCAGTCTCAGTCCCTTGTAGATCAGCGACGAATAGAGCTGGATCAGGCTCGCGCCGGCGCGGATCTTGGTCAGCGCCGCGCCCCCGGAATCGATGCCACCGACGCCGATCAACGGAAACGCGCCCTCGGCGCGCACGAAGGTTTCCGCCACCATCCGGGTCGACAGGCGAAACAGCGGCCGTCCGGACAATCCGCCCTGTTCCTTGGCCCTGCCCTGTTCGCGCAGGCTCGACGGCCGCGCCAGCGTGGTGTTGGAGACGATCATGCCGTCGACCCGGCGCGAGCGGGCGACGTGGACGACATCGTCGAGTTCGGCGAGGCTCAGATCCGGCGCGATCTTGAGCAGGACCGGGGAATCGCCGGCCTTGGTCCGCACCCGTTCGCGCGCATCGATGACACGCGCCAGCAGGTCGTCGAGAATCGCGGCCTGCTGCAGGTTGCGCAGGCCGGGCGTGTTCGGCGAGGACACGTTGACGGTGAAATAGCTCGCCACCGGTGCAAAGGTCTCGATCAGCTTGACATAGTCGGCGACGCGATCGAGCGAGTCCTTGTTGGCGCCGACATTGACCCCGACAATGCCGCCGAACCGGGCGCGCGACGCGAGCCGCTGCAGCACGATGGCGGCGCCGTCATTGTTGAAGCCCATGCGATTGATCACGGCTTCATCGCGCTCCAGCCGGAACAGCCGCGTTCGCGGGTTGCCGCCCTGAGGCAACGGCGTCACCGAGCCGATTTCCACGAAGCCGAAGCCGAGCCGAAGCAGCGCGTCCGGCACCTCGGCGTTCTTGTCGAAGCCCGCCGCCATGCCGATCGGATTGGGAAAGTTCAGGCCGAATGCCCGCACCGCAAGCTTGGGATCGTCCGGCCTGGGGCGGACCGGCGGCAACAGGCGGAGGCCCTGGATCGCCAGGCGATGGGCGTCTTCCGGATCGAGCCAGCGCAGCAGCGGCAGGGAGAAGGCGTCGAAAGCGCGGATCAAGGCGTCAGCTCCGGGATGTCGTGTGCCCCGTCGGACCGCGCATGGATGTCGCGCACGCCGACGACGGCGCCGAGATCGAGTTCGCCATAGAGGTGCGGGAACAAATCGTGGTTGCGCGAGCGTTCCCAACGCAACGCATCACCGAGCGCATCGCCATCGACCTCGACCAGGAACAGGCCCTTCTGGCCGAAGAAATGTCTGCGGACGGTCTCGGCCACCTGCGCCGCCGTGGAAAAATGAATGAAGCCGTCGCGCAGGTCGTCGGCGCTGCCGCGATACACGCCCTGGCGCTCGGCCTCACGCCATGCGGAAGCGGAGCAGATTTTGTAGATTTTTCGCACCGCGCGGAAGCCTGTCTCTTGAGTCTGCTGGGTTTTTTTGGATCGGCGGCCGAACCGTATCGGTCGCCCCGGCCGAACTCAAGGGTAGCCGCTCATGCCAGACCTGCGAAAAGCCGCGTTTTTGGGCAGAATCCGCGTGCCGGCGGCCTGAAATTCCTGGGACGACCGCGGCGGCCAATTCGAATCCAGCAGCCTTTCAACAGCCCTTCAACAGCCCTTCAACAGCCTTGGACCTAAAAGAGGTCGTAGAATCATAATCTTGCAAGTACCCTTTAGTTACTGAATTTCGTGAAAAGATGGATCGCGAAGATCGGAAAGTGATACTAGCCGCGACCGTGGGTTGCACGGGCGGCATCCCGTGCCGCTCACCAGCTTCGTCGCACCCCATGATTCACAAAGATTCGGATGGACATCACAGGAGAACCTGCATGAACCGTCGTCGTGCTCTGCTGACACTGGCGGGCCTGGCACTGTGCCCGGTCTGCGCAAGAAACGGCCTCGCTGCGGAAGGCGCCCACCATTGGAGCTACGAGGGCGACGGGGGCCCAGCCAAATGGGCCGATCTCGACGCCGCCAACAAGGTCTGCGCGATCGGATCGCAACAGTCGCCGATCGACATCGGCACGAGCGTCAAGTCGCAACTGCCGCCATTGAAGATCGATTGGGCCAAGAGCGCGGATACCATCGTCAACAACGGCCACACCATCCAGCTCAATTTCGCCGAAGGCAGCGCGCTCACGCTGGGCAACGTCAAATACAAACTGGTGCAGGTGCACTTCCACCGCCCGAGCGAGCACCTGATCGCCGGCAAGAACTTCCCGATGGAAGCCCATTTCGTGCATCGCGCTGATAGCGGCGGCCTCGCCGTGGTCGGCGTGCTGCTGACGGCCGGCAAGGCCAATGCCGCCTTCAGCCAGATCGCCGCGACCATGCCCGCCAAGGAAGGCGAGCCGGTCAAGGCCGATGCCGGCATCAATCCCAACGTGCTGCTGCCGGGCAAGCGCGACTACTACCGCTATTCGGGCTCGCTGACGACCCCGCCTTGCGCCGAAGTCGTCGAATGGCTGGTGCTGACGACGCCGGTCCAGGTCGCGGACGCCGACGTCGCGAGTTTCGCCAAGCTCTATCCGATGAACGCGCGTCCCGCGCAGCAGATGAACCGCCGCTTCGTGCTGCAGTCGAGCTAGTCGACCGATCCCACGAAACCAATCGGTTCAAACTCTACCGCATCCTGAGAGGGGAGCTCATGGTCTCTTCTCCCCTCCCTCCGCGAAGCGGCGGGGAGGGGTCGGGGGTGGGGGGTCTATCGGCAGGAATCGCTGCTTCGGTGAGCGCCGCGCCACCCCCCACCCCTCCCCGCCACGCGCAAGACGCGTGGGGGGAGGGGAGCAGGACGAGAATGCCGATATGATTCGAACTTCGGAACGCTGCACTAGAAACACGCCTGCCAAGTCGTCCCGGCCCCTGCGCGCAGCTACGCAGTTGGCCGGAACGATGGTGAAAGAATTGCACGCAACGCCGTTCTACGTCGCGTAATCCGGCTCGTTGCGATCGAGGATCCGCTTCAAGGCGTCGAAGTGGCGCTGGGATGGGGACGGCCCCTTGTACAGATGGTCGTCCCTGAAATCCCGCCTCGTCTTTTCGACCACGGGCGCCGGAAGCTGCTTCAGCGGCTGTCCGGTCCACATCGCGTAGATCTGCACCTGCGCGGCGCGTTCGGTGTAATAGAGCCGGTCGTAGGCGTCGGCGACGGTTGCGCCGACCGTCGAGATGCCGTGATTGGCCATGAACAGCACCGTCTTGTCGCCGATGACGCGCGCGAGCCGGGCGCCTTCGGCGGGATCGAGCGCCGGACCGGTGTATTCATCATCATAGGCGATGGCGCCGGAAAGACCGACCTCGGTCTGGCCGATCTCCTTGATGCGCGGGTCTTCCAAGCGCGTCAGCGCGCTGGCGTAGGGCATGTGGGTGTGGAACACCGCCTTGGCCTGCGGCAAGGCTTTGTGGATCGGGGCATGGATGCAGTAGCAGGAACGCTCCACCTCGCCCTCGCCGCGCTTGACCTCGCCGTCATCGATGCCGACTTCCATGAAGGCGGAGGCGGTCACCTCGGACCAGTGCGTCCCGAACGGAATCTGGTAGTAGCGGTCGCTGCAACCGGGCACCGCGAAGGTCAGATGGTTGAAGATGCCCTCGCTGAAGCCGTGCATGTAGGCCAGCCGGTGCGCGGCGGCGAGATCGATACGCGCCTGCCACTGCTCGTCGCTGCACTCGGTCAACGTCTTCGGCGAAACCCTGAACTGCATGAGCGTTCTCCCGTTTTTTTGTCCCGCGCGCCAGCAACGCCTCCGCTCCGGCCGCAGACGTCGACGGCTCTTGAGCATTGTAGCCTGACTTTGAAACGACCGCGGTTGAAAATGCCGCGGAGCTACCATCTCCGTTTGTGGCTCGGCATGATGCGTTGCGAAGAGACCCACGGCATGGCACGGTGGCACCGCCAGCATCAGCAAGCCATGACTGAGCCAGAGTCCGACATGACCGAAAAGCCGATACTCGAGCTTCCCGCGTTCGACCCTGAAGTCGTCGGTGAGAGCAATTTCACCAGCTATCCCGAGCCTCACCGCGCTGCGAACCAGATGCGCTACAATCGCAGACTCGGCAATCACGCCGGATTGCGCAATTTCGGCGTCAACCTGACCCGGATCGTTCCGGGAGGGCAGTCGTCCTACCGCCATGCGCACTCGCGCCAGGACGAGTTCGTCTTCGTGCTGGAAGGCGAAGTGGTGCTGGAAACCAACGCTGGCGAGCAACTCTTGACGCCGGGGATGTGCGCCGGCTTCCCCGCAGGGACCGGTGACGCCCACCGGTTTGTCAATCGCTCTGCGAGCGACGTCAAACTGCTGGTCATCGGCGACCGGAGCTCCGGCGACGAGATCACCTATCCCGACGTCGACATGCATGCCGTGCTGGCGCCTGATGGCTCCTATCGGTTCAGCACCAAATCCGGCGAGCCGCTTTAGCCTAGGCCGATCTTGCCAACGCGCCGTCGATCATGCTGACCGCATTGCCGATGCCGTAGACCGCCACGAAGGAGCCGAAGCGCGGGCCCTTTTCCTGGCCGAGCAGCACCTGGTAGAGCATGTTGAACCAGTCCAGCGATACACCGGGCTTGCCGTCCTTGGCCGTCTTCTTGTGATCGAGGAAGGGCTCGCGGCGGCCGATCTCGTAGACGACGTCCTGAATGGCCTCGGCGGTCGCATCCGGCGGCAGCTGCGACAGCGCATCGCGCAGATCCTGCAGCGCGGCGCGCTCGCCGTCCGACGGCTCGCGGAAGGTCTTGGTCGGCGCCACGAAGTCGCGATAATAATTGATGGCATAGCCGACCATCGCATCCAGCTTCGGATGGCTCTCGGGCGTCACGCCGGGGCGATAGCGGCCAATAAAACCCCACAGCGTCTCGGCATTCTCCGCGTTCGAGGACGACACCAGCGTCAACAGCAGCTGGAACGTCACCGGCATGTCGGCCTTGGGCGGATGGCCGGAATGGATGTGCCAGACCGGATTGCCGAGCTGCTGCCGGCCATCCTGCCGCGGGAATCCTTCGAGGAACTGCTGGTAGTCGTCGACAGCGCGCGGGATCACGTCGAAATACAGCCGCTTCGCCGCCTTGGGCTCGCGATACATGAACAGCGACAGCGATTCCGGTGAGGCATAGCGCAGCCATTCGTCGATGGTGAGCCCGTTGCCCTTCGACTTCGAGATCTTCTGGCCCTTGTCGTCGAGGAACAGCTCGTAGTTGAAGCCCTCCGGCGGCGTGCCGCCGAGCGCCGCGCAGATCTTGCCCGACAGCTTCACCGAATCGATCAGGTCCTTGCCGGCCATTTCATAGTCGACGCCGAGCGCGAACCAGCGCATAGCCCAATCCGGCTTCCATTGCAGCTTGCAATGGCCGCCGGTGACCGGAAGCGTGATCCGCTCGTTGGTCTCAGGATCGTCGTAGGAGACCGTGCCGGCGCTGGCGTCGTGCGCCACGATCGGCACCTGCAGCACAACGCCCGTGCGCGGACAGATCGGCAGAAACGGCGAATAGGTCGCCGCGCGCTCCTCGCGCAACGACGGCAGCATGATTGCCATCACCTGATCGAATCGCCGAAGGACCTGCAACAGCGCAGCATTGAATTTTCCCGAGGTATAGTAGTCGGTCGAGCTGGCGAATTCGTAATCGAAACCGAACCTGTCGAGAAACGCGCGCAGTCGCGCATTGTTGTGCGCGCCGAACGACGGATATTCGTTGGAGAACGGGTCGGGTATTCGCGACAGCGGCTTGCCGAGATGCAACGCCAGCATCTCCTTGTTCGGCACATTGTCCGGCACCTTGCGCAGGCCGTCCATGTCGTCGGAGAAGGCGAGCAGGCGGGTCTTGATCTTATCCTCGGTCAACACCCGAAAGGCGTGGCGCACCATGGTGGTGCGCGCCACCTCGCCGAAGGTGCCGATATGCGGCAGGCCGGACGGACCGTAGCCGGTCTCGAACAGCACCTCGTCCTTCCCAGTCTTTTTCAGCCGCGCCACAATCGCCTTCGCCTGCTCGAACGGCCAGGCGCTGGATTGTTCGGCAAGCGCGCGCAGGTCACTCGCGGCAGCTGGGGGAAGGTCGATCGCAGACATCTTAAGTATGGCTCTCCAAAGGGCCGCGGAAACTAACCGTGTCCGCGCTAAAACGCAAAACAGCAAAAACCTGTGTCGTCCCGGCGAAGGCCGGGACCCATAGCCACCAATGTCAACGCTGCGTTAGGCTGGGGCCGCAACCCGATTCACTGCAGCAGTTGTGGTTATGGGTCCCGGCCTTCGCCGGGACGACACCGATTTCCCAACCGGCATTCTAAAACGGGCTCACCGAAAAATAGCGCAGCCACAGATCGGTGTAGCGGCCCTTTTCCCAGATCCGGAACAGCGCCCAGTTCAAAGCCTGCCGCAGCAGGTCGTTGCCCTTGCGGACGGCGATCCCGACGCCCTCGCCGAAGTAGCGGTTCTCGACGAACGGCCCACCCGAGAAGGCGCAGCAATCGCCGGAGTCGGTGCCGTTGACCCAGAACGCCAGCGAAATGCCGTCGCCGAAGATGAAGTCGACCTCACCGCGCCGCAGCGCCTGCCGCACCGCCTCGTCATTGGCATAGGACCGGATCTCGGCGTCGGTGAACATCGCCTTCAGATAGGCCTCATGCGCGGAGCCCGTGACGGCGCCGATCTTCTTGGCTTCGAGAAATTCGGGCCGGATCTCGGCCAGCACCGCGTCGCGGCGCGACACGAAGCGGGCCGGCGCCCGGTAGTAGGGATCGGAAAAATCAACGCGGGCGCGCATCTGCGGCGTCACCGCGATCGAGGCGATGATGGCATCGCCCCGGTTGCTGGAAATCGCATCGAGCAGAGTCTCGAAACGGCGCATCTGGATCGTGCAGGTGACCTTGATCTCGTCGCAGATGGCCCGTGCCAGATCGACATTGAACCCGGCCGGATTGCCGTCCGGGCCGGTGAAATTGAACGGCGGGTAATCGGTCTCGGTGAGAAACCGGATCACATTGATGCGGGTGAGATCCGGCCGCTCCGGGCGCCGACGCGGGTCCCAGAACCCGGGCACCGCCTGGGGCGCGGCCTCGACATTGGTCTTGGGCAGGGTCTGCGCGCCGGCCTCGCCCGCAGGCATGGCCAGGATTGCAACCAAGGCCATCGGCGCCAAAACCATCGGCGCCAAGGCCATGCGCGTCGCCACGCCTCCGATGGCCCGCGGGGAGCGGGCCCGGAACACATGCGGTAACAAGGTAGCGAGCAAACGCATCAATCGAGCGACTTGGTCAGGAAAAGGAGGGCCCTATAGACCATGAGGCGAAGCCCATGGATACCGGAAAAGCCCCGATCTGGCTCAAAGATAACGCTTCAAATCGATGGCCGCCTCGTCGGGCGTGCGCTTCAGGTTGAAAGGCGCCACGAATTTCCCCTCGCGATCCATCAGATAGACCAAAGCGGTGTGGTCCATGGTGTAGTCACCGTCCTTTAAGGGCACCTTCCTGGCGTAGACCCGGTACTCCGAGATCACCTTGGCGAGATCCTGCGGCGGGCCGGTCAAACCCTTGAGATGGGGATCGAAGCTCGACAGGTAATCCTTCATGGCGTCGGCGGTGTCGCGCTCGGGGTCGACCGAGATGAAGTAGGCGTTGACGCGGTCGGCGTCCTGACCCATGGCACGAAGCACCTCCGAAATCTCGAACAGCGACGTTGGGCAGACATCGGGGCAGTGCGTGAAGCCGAAGAAGATCAGCGTCGGACGCCCCTGCATTTCCTTTTCGGTCACGGTCTGGCCGCTCTGGTCGGTGAGTTGGAACGGACCGCCGATCGCAGCCGGGGTGGCGATCGACCGCCCGCCACCCAGCGCCCACAACATGACCAGAAGGCCAATCACCAGGCTACCGGCGAAGGCCGCGACGATCACGAGCGGGCGGGCGGCGGTCCGATCCATATTTTCTAACTCCCCTAACCGTTTCAGCTCAGAAGCAGGCCGCGAAACCCGTGGCGATCATCTCGAAGAACACGGCGGTCCCGTAGCGGCCCCACAGCGCCAGCGTGGCGAGCAGGACGACAGCGCCGAGAACGCCGCAGGCGATCGCAACCGGGCGCACGCCGGAGCGGTCGACCGCGGGCAGGTCATGCGGTGTTGAAACAGGCTGGGCCAAACCCTCGAACTCACCCCTGCGGACTTAACCAAAGCGCGCATTCGGGCCAAAACAGTGACCATCGCGGCTGAACACGCTAGATCCCTGAGATAGGACCGGCCACGCCAACCGGCAAGCGCCAATTGGGTGGCCGCGATCACGTCGTGCTGAGGCGAACCCCAGCGTCCGGCACAGGGCTTTTCCCTAGTGCGAGGAGGCCTTTAGCGGGAGGATTGGGGCTTGGTCACGGAGGCCTGAGCGTCGAGATAGCAGGGCTTGTACATGGTCTGCAGCTGCTTGCCGCGCAGGAAGATCATGTGGGGAGTGAGGCCACCGCGCTGCATGATCCAGCGTTTCACCGACGCCGGGTACATCGAATACAGCATCTGCGTCGCCTCGGGATTGGTCACCGCGCGGCCGTTGGTCCCGAAATCCCAAGCGGCATGGAAACCCAGATTGGCATGCGAGGTCACGCAGATCTTGTCACGCGGAAGCGCGCCGAGAACGATGGTGCAGGCCGAGGCGCAGAGGCCATCGATAATCACGGTTTCGCCGGAATTGCGCAGGCCCTGATATTTGTCCACGTAGGTGCCGATCCGGCCGCCACGATCATCGGCTATCCGGAACGCTGCCTGGCTCGCCCCCATTCCCAGCACCAGCAGAACCGCCGCAAGTACCCCCGTCACCAATCTCATATCCAACCCCGGTTCAACTGCGTCGAAATCGACTCTGATGGTCTGCAGCGATGGGACCGAGGATGTTGCGAGATCGGAATTTTGTCTAGGCGGGCAAAGTCACTCGCGACAGATTCAAATCGAGTGTTGCAAGCGGGCTGCACCCGGGCCGCGACGCATTCCAAAATGACACAGGCCCCGTCTTCACCGTGGCGAATGAAGGACTTGATGGAAGGCCGAGCGACGGCGAAATCGAGACACCGGAACTCGATAGACGGATCTCGCCTGACACGAAGCCCGATTCAATCGGAAGCTGCGCTGCCGAGCAAGGGTTCAGGCTTGGCCTTCAGGCTTGGCTTTCAGGCTTGGCTTTCAGCTTGGGACCGACGCGAGGACTCGGCTTGCGATCCAGCCGGCGCCACCCCAGGGCACCGACGAGATCGACCTATTGTTGCGCTGATCGGAAACATGTCGGCCACGGCACGACCGATCCACGGCGCATCGATGGCCAGAGACCACCTGGACGTTCCTGGACCAGCGTTTCCGAGGTGCGTGCGGCACACTCTATCGCCGCCCGGCGGGTATCTCCGCTCGCCACGCACGAGCTAGGGGGCAAGCCGGGCAAGTGTGCCGGCTTCCGCGGCGGCAATCGCTTCCGCTGCATCCTCGGCAAGCAGCAGGCGTTCCTCCACCAGCCGTGCCGTCGCAGCCCTGACCGCTGTCACATAGGCATCGAGCGTGGGATAGAGTTCCTCGATCGATCGGCGCGGATCTCCCGCGGCCATACGTTCCGCGCGTGTTCCCGCGAATGGCAGCGTGCCGCCCATCTGGGTACACAGCGTTTGCCCGCCGTCGGCCCCGGCGATCGGATTCCACCCCGTATAGGTCGCGCGAGCAGCGGCAAGCAACGGCAGCCGGATCCCGGCCAGCGCATTGCCGTCCGCGCCGGCGCGCGGCAAATAGAGCGGGTATTCCCCGCGTACCCTCGGCACCGGCGTGGCCTGCTCGATCGCCTCGGCTCGGGCGTATTGTGCGCGATAACCGAGGCCCGGGATCGGCACCGGATAGACGTCGCCGGCCGTGACCAGCGTATTCTGCGCCAGTGTCGGGTAGCGGCTTGCCGGCGGCGCAACCCCTTCAGTGATCCAGGCGCGCAAGGCTGCCAGCAGCGCGCGGAACGCCGGGCCGCCATACACCGGATTGAGCGGCAGCGTGCAGGTCGGCCTGCGGGTGACGACGGCGTTTGCGACGTTGCCGTGCGGGCTGCCTGCGACCATGTAGAGCCGCACCTCGGGCGGCGGCTCCAGATCGCGCCCGCGGGTGTCGGTGACGAGCAAGCTCGCCTCGGATCCCCAGAACTCGAATTCCGAGTCGACCTGCACAACGCGCGGACACGTGCTGGTCAGGCCGCAGCGGAGCAACAGCCCGTCGCGCCGGCCGGTGAAGGCATCCTCGGTGACGGCATAAGTGAAGGGGAAACGCAGCACGGGATACAGCCGGTCGAATTCCGGACCCGGATTGCGGCCGGGCTCGGCGAAGCGGCCGTTGGTGAAGCTGCGCCGCGCGCCGGGGATGATCGGCATCATCGCCTCGAACACCAACCGCCCGGCTTCGTCCTCGTTCATCCCGTAATAGAGGACGTCGCGAAGCACGCGACCGGACTGCGAGATGCCAACCCCGATCGCCCGCGAGATGCCGCTCTGGCCATCGGCAGCGAGCGGGTTGGCCGGGCCGCCCTCGCGCCGCAGGAAGGCGGTGACGTCGCGGATCGCGGCCAGGCCCATGCCGGTCACCTTGGGATCGCGCGCCGTGTAGCTCAGTTCGTACAGCGCATCCGGGAGCAAGCCAGCGGGGCGCGTGATCTCGATCGTCGTGTCATCGATGAAGCTGAATTTGAGCTCGCCCGGGCTCAGGCGCGGATCGTCGGCGCGGGCATGCACCGACAACTGTGCGCTGGCCCGGTCCGCGACGGGATAGCTCAGCGTCGCGCGATGCGGATTGGTCGTGTCGCCAAAACTCCACTCCTCACGCACGGGTCCGGTGATTCCGGCCACGACCGGCACCTGGATGCCCAGCAGGCTCGGGCCCGCGGGCGCATCCGCCTGCCAGCCCGCCGAGACCAGCGTATATCCCTGCGACAGCAGGAAGCCGCGGCCGGCATCATCGGCCTGATCGAGACGGACGCTTCCCTGGATCGAGCTGTTGTCGAACCAGGCCGACATCAGCCTGCGTCCGCGGTTCGGAATCTCGAACAACAGGATGCCGTTCGGATGCGCAGGACGCAGGATGATGACGTCGCTGATGGCCTCCACCTTGCCGTCGACATTGCGCGGCGCACTGTCGAGATCGGTGATGACGGCGTTGCGGGGATTGGCCGGATCAAGCGCGATGGTCGCGCTCGCAGTGATCTTCTCGACCTGACCGGAGGCGCCGAAGCTGCGGCCTTGCAGGGCGGACGCCGTGCGTTCGAGAACGTTGAAGCGCGTCACCTCGGCGTGGACGGAGGTGGTGAAGACAAAGGCGATCAGCCCGCCCAACAGAGCAGGGTGGCGTACCATGTCGCGTCTCCTCCCAGAGTCAGGACGTGATGAGTAGAGCGTGGCGGGCTCGATCTGGCAAGCCACGCGAGCGTCGCGGTCCGAGAGAGCTGCCGCCGACAATTGTCACAATCGGCAAGGGGCCGGCGGGACGCGGCGGACGCAACACGGAGGTTTTGCTGCGCTTTGCGATCGCGATGGCCGGTGAGCCCGATATTTTCGCGATTGGGGGGCGATCGTGATGCCATCGACGGAACCGAGGACGCCGCGGGGGCGTCGTGACGCCGGACACGCTTGCGCGAGCCCGCGTCGCGACACTTGACCCGCGCGCCTGCCTCGTTAATCACGACAGCTTCAGTTTCTTCGACGGGATCGGCGACCTCCTTTGGACAGGTCCGACCGGCACCAATGTCAACGATATCAGAATCATTCTGATCACCAGAGGCGGCCAACGGGCCGACTGACCCATGAGACGGAATCGCCGGGCCAAAATCGTCGCCACCGTCGGACCGGCGAGCGGATCGCCCGATATGCTGGAGGCACTGTTTTTGGCCGGCGTCGACACGTTCCGGCTGAACTTCAGTCATGGCGTCCATGCGGACCACGCCAAGGTTCATGCCGCCATTCGCGCGCTCGAGAAGAAGGTGGGCCGTCCGATCGGCATCCTGCAGGACCTGCAGGGACCCAAGATCCGGGTCGGAACGATCAGGGATGGAAAGATTTCAGTCGCGGCCGGAGAACAGGTGCGTTTCGTGCAGTCGGGATCCGACGGCGACAAGATGTCGATCCCGCTGCCGCATCCCGAGATCTTCGACGCGGTCGCGCCGGGCGACGATCTGCTGATCGACGACGGCCGGGTGCGCGTTCGCGTCACCGGCATCGGGCCCGATTTCATCGATGCAAAAACCATCATCGGCGGCGTCATTTCGAACCGCAAGGGCGTCAACGTCCCGAGTGCCATCCTGAATTTGTCCCCGCTCACCGAGAAGGACCGGGCCGATCTCGCCTTCGGCCTCGAACTGGGGGTGGATTGGGTCGCCCTGTCGTTCGTCCAGAAGCCGGGGGATGTGATCGAGGCGCGCGGATTGATCGGTGGCCGCGCCGGGATCATGGCCAAGATCGAAAAGCCGGCGGCGCTCGAACAGATCGACGACATCGTCCGCCTCTCTGACGCGGTCATGGTCGCCCGTGGCGATCTCGGCGTGGAAATTCCCCACGAAGACGTGCCCGGCCGGCAGAAGGAGCTGATCCGATGCTGTCGGCTCGTTGGCAAGCCGGTGATCGTGGCGACCCAGATGCTGGACTCGATGGTCGGGGCACCGACCCCGACGCGCGCCGAAGTCTCCGATGTCGCCACCGCGATCTATGACGGCGCCGACGCGGTGATGCTGTCGGCGGAGTCCGCGACAGGCCAGTATCCGCGCGAGGCGGTGGCGATGATGAGCAGCATCATCCAGAGCACGGAACGGCACAAGATGTACCGATCCATCATCGATGCGTCGCAGCCGGGCGAGGAAGAGACCGCGCCCCACGCCGTCGCTGCCGCCGCGGCCGATCTCGCGGCCGTAATCAAGGCTTCCGCGATCGTCGCTTTCACGTCGAGCGGCACGACAGCGGCCCGCATCGCGCGGAAACGGCCGAAGGTCTCGATTCTCGCGGTCACTCCGGATCAGAGGGTGTCCCGGCAGCTCTGCCTGTTATGGGGGGCTCACAGCGTGCTGTCGAAGGACGTCTCGAGCTACGAGGAAATGGTGGATCGCGCGACGCAGACCGCCCTCAGCGAGGAGTTTGCCAAGGCGGCCGACACCATCGTCGTGGTCGCAGGTGTGCCCTTTGGCGAGGCGGGCACGACCAACAATCTGCGCGTGGTACAGATCGGCTGAGCGCCGGATCGTTTGAAATTCGTTCGCGCGAGACGGGCGAGGCCCCGTCAGCGCCTGACGATGGCGCGCTCGACATCCAGGCGTTGCTGCCAGCGATGACGATCCAGCTCCGGATCAAGATGCTCCTCCACGGGCAGGCCGATGCAGAGATAGGCGACCAGCACCCAGCTCTCGGGAACGTCCAGCCCGCGCGCCACGATCTCTGGCTCGAGAATGGAAATCCAGCCAAGCCCCAGCCCCTCGGCGCGGGCCGCAAGCCACAAGGTCTGAACCGCGGCGACGACGGAATAGCGCAGGGTCTCCGGCATGGTGCGGCGACCGAGTCCATGGCCCTCCTCGGCCGCTTCATCGGCGAAGACGGCAAGATGGACCGGAGCGTCATCCAGACCCGCAAGCTTCAGGCTTGCATAATGCGCGCGCTTCTCACCTTCGTAGCTGTCGAGCGCCCTCGCATTGGCCCGAACAAAACTCGATCGCACGGCCGCGCGCCGGGCACCGGATTCGACCAGCACGAAGCGCCAGGGCTGGCAATGCCCGACGGACGGCGCGTGGCTGGCCAATTCAAGCAGTTCGAGGATCAAGCCGGGGTCGACGGGATCGCGGCGGAAGCGGCGGACGTCACGCCGCCACAGCACCAGGTCCCGGAACGACGCCCGGAAGGCCGCATCAAACTGCCGAGGCGCATGGAGCGTCTCTGTCATTCGTCTCTCCGGCCGATCACACCCGGCAAGCTTATCCAACTACCAGGAATGACGACCCCACGGCCGGCATTTTCACGGGCTTGAAGGAGCGAGCGGCCAACCTAAATTGCGCCTTACCCCCAAAAATCGTCGGATTTCAACGCAATTGTCGGGGTGGATGACAGAATAGGGTGCGGTGGACAAGAAAGCAAAAACAGACGCCGAGCTGGAAGACATGATTCTTCAGCGCTTGCTGATCGGCGGGGTGTTCGTATCGGTTCGCAGAGATCCTATCCTCGGCTGGCGACCGACCGTCGTGACTGCGCCGAAACATGCGAAAAACGCCCAGGACCTGGCGGACAAGATAGCGGCCGAGTTGCGGAAGCAATTCACGCTGAAGGAGTGAGACGCTGAAGGAGTGAGCCTTGGCGGCTCGCGCGCCGCAGGCGTCTCATCCTGCCTGGAATTCGTCAGCGACCTCTCAGGCTGCCACGGCGTGGCCGCGCGGGCTGACGACATACTCCTTGAGGACCTTCTCCGTCGCATCGACCTCAACCAGGGAAACGTCGTAGCTCCAGAGATCAGCCAGATGCTGGAGCACGCGCTTGGCGTCCACGTCGTTCAACTGGGCACCCTTGATGACGGTGTGCCGCAGGATCAAACGCCGATTTCCGGCAAGATCGACGTCGACCACCTCGATGTTGGGGTCGATGAACCCGACATCGTACTGCCGCGCCAGTTCACGGCGAACGCGACGATACCCCCGCTCGTCGTGGATGGCATCGACCCTGATACCCTCCTCCTCCGCCGGATCGTCATGCAGGTGGAACAGGCGAAGCTGCCGTATCAGCTTCGGGCTGAGGAACTGCGCGATGAAGCTTTCATCGCGGTAGTTGGCCCAGACGTCGCGCAGGACACCCATCGCGTCGCCGCGTCCGGCAATGTCCGGAAACCATTCGCGATCTTCATCCGCCGGGTTGCAGACGATGCGTTCGATGTCCGTCATCATTGCGAAACCGAGCGCATACGGATTGAAGCCCGAGAAGCGCGGGTCATCGAAGTCCGGCTGGAACACCACATTGGTATGCGACTGCAGGAACTCGAGGAAATTGCCGTCGGAAATCCGTCCCTGTTGGTGCAGCCGGTTCATGATGCGGTAATGGACGTAGGTCGCGGTGCCTTCGTTCATCACCTTGGTCTGGCTCTGCGGATAGAAATACTGCGCGATGTGGCGGACGATGCGCAGCAGTTCGCGCTGCCAGGGCGCCAGGCGCGGCGCGTTCTTTTCGAGAAAGTACAGGATGTTTTCCTGCGGCAGCCCGAGCAGCATGCGGCGTCGTTCGACGCTCAGCACGGCACTGCTCTTGAGCGCGCCGGTCGGAACGGTCCGCCACAGGTCGTTGAACACGGTTTCCTCGTACAACCGGCGCTCCCCGGCACGCTTTTCCTCGGCCCGGAGATCGAGGTTCTTCTTGCCCGGGTATCGATCGATCCCGTGCGACATCAGGGCGTGGGCGGCGTCGAGCGTATGCTCGACCGCCTGCCGTCCATGGCGGTCCTCGCATTGCGCGACATATCCCTTCGCGAATTCGAGATAGTCCATGATGCCGTAGGCATCGGTCCATTGCCTGAAGAGATAATTGTTCTTGAAGAAGTGATTGTGCCCGAATGCCGCATGCGCGATGACCAGCGTCTGCATCGTCGCGGTGTTTTCCTCCATCAGGTAGGAGATGCACGGCGAGCTGTTGATGACGATCTCATAGGCCAGGCCCATGAGGCCCTTGCGGTAGGACGCCTCCTGAAAGGCGAAGTGTTTGCCGAACGACCAGTGCTTGTAGAACAGCGGCATCCCGACCGACGAATAGGCGTCGAGCATCTGCTCGGCCGTGATCACCTCGATCTGGTTGGGATAGGTGTCGAGCCCAAGCTCCGATCGCGCGATCTGCTCGCAGGCGTCGTGGATGCGCTGCAAGGTCGAGAAGTCCCAATCGGCGCCCTCGAACAATCGATCGGCTGTGGCGGTCATGACGCAGCCCTCTCCTGTTTCGTGCGGCGCTGGAACAGGTCGTGAAACACCGGGAAGATCTCGGTGCGTTCGCTGACCTTGCGCATCGACAGCGGCGCCCCCTCGGAGCGCAGGCGCTCGTAGAGCGTCCAAAGCGACGAGTTCGGCATTTCGAACGTGAAGTTGGAGGTCTGGCCGACTTCGAGATAGGCGAAGAACTGGGTCACCGGCAGGATCATTTCGGTCAGCAAGTATCCGGCGAGGGCGTTGTCGGAGCTCATATTGTCCCCGTCAGAGGCCTGCGCCGCGTAGATGTTCCAGTCATCGGGGCGAAACCGCGACCTCACCACATCATGCATCGCCTGCAGCGCGCTCGACACCAGCGTCCCGCCCGATGCCGGTCCGTGGAAAAACGTCTCCTCGTCGACCTCCTCGGCCCGGTCGGTATGACGGATGAAGACGATCTCGACATGACGATAGCGGCGCGTCAGAAACACGTAGAGCAGCATGTAGAAGCGCTTGGCGAGATCCTTCATGTGCTCGGACATCGAGCCGGAGACGTCCATCAGGCAGAACATGACGGCCTGGGCGACGGGCTTGGGAGTGGTCTCAAAGCGGCGGTAGCGAATATCGATGGGATCGAGGAACGGAATCCGGCGGGCCTTGGCCTTCAGCGCTTCGATCTCCGCCAGGAGTTCGGCACGACGCTCGTCATCGCAGGTCTCCGCCTCCGCCTCGAGTTCCGCGATATGCTCGGGCCGCGGTCGCCGCAGCGCCATGCGCCGCGCCATCGCCCGCCTCACGGTGCGGCTCACCGAAATGTTGGCCGGCGAGCCCGACGTGGAATAGCCGGCGCGCCGAATGCCCTCGCTCTCGACGTCCGCGAGCTTGCGCTTGGCAAGATCCGGCAATTCGAGATCGTCGAGGAACATATCGATGAATTCGTCGCGGCTGAGAACGAATCGAAAGGAGTCCTCGCTGTCGCCCTCGCCTGCGCCGTTTCCTTTCGCGCTCCCCTGCCTCGGCCGCGGCAAAACGTCGCCTTCGATGAACTTCTTGTTGCCCGGCATCACCATGTCGCGCGTTCCGCCGACGCGGTGGAAACGCGGCTCATTCATGCCGTCGAGCGGAATGCTGACTTCGCCCCCTTCCAGGACATCCTTGATGTCCCGGTCTTGCGCGGATTTCTTGACAGCCCCCTGAACCAGAGATTTGGCACGGCGCAGAAACCGCTGACGGTTTTCGAGGCTTTTACTGCCCGGATTCAGGCGCCTGTCAATGATGTGCATGACCATCCCAGCATGATAGGTTCCAGTACCCGCATTCCGAAGCTCGTCCTACAAAACCGCCGCTTTCGATGTGAAGTTCCTACCCTCCATTCGAGTGGCGCAGAAAGCTCGGGTTGGCGGCACGAGCGCGGGTTGAGTTTTCTTCAAATCCCCATCCCGCTCAATCGTTTTGTTGGGTCGCAATCCCCGCGCAAGCGCCTCCGGCGCCTGTCGTCGCGAGGGAAAACCGCTTCGCACTTGTCAACGGCCATGCTCTAGCCGGCTTGCTTGACCCGCATATACCACTCCACGAGCCGGCGGACCTGACGCTCGGTATAGCCACGCTCGACCATGCGCGCGACGAACTCGCCGTGTTTCCTTTCGGTCTCACCGTCCTTCTTCGAGCCGAACGAGATCACCGGAAGCAGGTCCTCGACTTGCGAGAATATCCGCTTTTCGATGACATCGCGAATCTTCTCGTAGCTGGTCCAGCCGGGATTCTTGCCGCCGTTCTGAGCGCGCGACCGCAGCGAGAACTTGACCACCTCGTTGCGGAAATCCTTCGGATTGGCTATGCCCGCCGGCTTCTCGATCTTGGTTAACTCCTGGTTCAGAAGCTCGCGGTTGAGCAGCTGGCCCGTATCGGGATCCTTGAAATCCTGATCCTCGATCCAGGCGTCGGCGTAATCGACGTAACGGTCGAACAGGTTCTGGCCGTAATCCGAATAGGATTCGAGATAGGCCTTCTGGATCTCGTTGCCGATGAACTCGGCATAGCGCGGAGCCAGATCTGCCTTGATGAACTCAAGGTAACGCTTCTCGGTCTCACTGGGCAGCTGCTCGCGGCGGATCGACTGCTCCAGCGTGTACATCAGATGCACGGCATCGGCGCCAACCTCCGATGTGTCATGGTTGTAGGTCGCGGCGAGGACCTTGAACGCAAAGCGCGTCGAGACACCGTCCATGCCTTCGTCGACGCCGGCCACGTCCTTGTATTCCTGGACGCTGCGGGCTTTTGGATCGGTCTCCTTCAGGCTCTCGCCGTCATAGACCCGCATCTTGGCGAACAGCGTCGAGTTCTCGTGCTTGCGCAGGCGCGACATGACGGAGAAGCGCGCCAGCGTTTCGAGCGTCGCCGGCGCACAGGGCGCGGACGCAAGCTCCGAGCCCTGGATCAGCTTCTCGTAGATCTTCTGCTCCTCGGTCACCCTCAGACTGTAGGGAACCTTGATGACGCAAATGCGGTCGATGAAGGCCTCGTTGTTCTTGTTGGTCTTGAAGCTCTGCCATTCCGACTCGTTCGAATGCGCCAGAATGATGCCGGTATAGGGAATCGCGCCGATATTTTCGGTGCCGATATAGTTGCCTTCCTGCGTCGCCGTCAGCAGCGGATGCAGCATCTTGATCGGAGCCTTGAACATCTCGACGAATTCGAGCACGCCCTGGTTGGCCCGATTAAGGCCGCCCGAATAGCTGTAGGCGTCGGGGTCGTTCTGGGCGAAGGTCTCGAGCTTGCGGATATCGACCTTGCCGACCAGCGAGGAGATATCCTGGTTGTTTTCGTCGCCGGGCTCCGTCTTGGCGACTCCGATCTGGCGCAGCCGCGACGGCTGGATACGCGCGACGCGGAATTGCGAGATGTCGCCGCCGAACGCTTCAAGCCGCTTGTAACACCACGGGCTCATCAGCCCGCTGAGACGGCGGCTCGGAATGCCATATTTTTCCTCGATCATCGGTCCCAGCTGCTCCGGATCGAACAGGCCGAGGGGGCTCTCGAAGATCGGGCTGAGTTCGTCTCCCGCCTTCAGCACATAGATGGGATGAACCTCCATCAGCGACTTGATGCGCTCGGCGAGCGACGACTTGCCGCCGCCAACGGGTCCCAGCAAATAGAGGATCTGCTTGCGTTCCTCCAGGCCCTGAGCAGCGTGGCGAAAGAAGCCGACGATGCGCTCGATCGTGTCTTCCATGCCGTAGAAGCCGGCGAAGGCCGGATAGCTGCGTATCGTGCGGTTCAAAAAAATACGGCCAAGGCGAGGGTCCTTGGCCGTGTCAATCATCTGAGGCTCACCGATCGCAGCTAACAGGCGTTCGGCAGCATTGGCATAACGCATCGGGTCGCTTCGACACGACTCCAGATACTCGGCCATCGACATATCGGTTTCGCTTCTGGCCTCGAAGGATCTAGCAAAAGCATTGAACAGAGAATCGTTGTACATGATTCATCTCCTCATCAGGTTGGCGGCGTCGCCGGAACGCGGGACGAGGCGCTCGACAGCACCAACCCCATCTCGTTACGAATCGACATCCGCACGTGGATCAATTGAACACGCGGCGGACTCGTTGGTGCAACGCACAATGCAGGCACCGACTGGGTGATAAGAAGGCAAACAGGCCACTAATTGTGCAAAAGAGGCCGATTATCCGAACCTGTAACTCTCTCACAACAATTTAACCCCTCTGCGAGACGACCGAAGCGGGCTGATCTACCCGCCATTTGGGCTAAAGTTCCATTGAACCAGTCCAGGGCATCGCCGCTTTTCAAGCCGTCGACACTGCCCAATATAACCGCTTACCGGGTCGGGCGTTACCGCAATACCCCGGGGATTGACGCAATTATTATCTGTGATGGGAATCTCGAGGACAGGCCTCTCGCGGGTCCGAGTCGCGGAGCTCAAGGGACAACCGGCTCAGGAAGCGCCCGCGTCACAAGACGACCGTCTGAACGAAGGCGCCCCGACTCCAGGAGCTCAGCGAGGGCGGCTTGCACCACCTCGCGCAACTGGGCGCCGGTGGCCCCGAAGCCGAACAATCGCGCCACGGCCTGGACGAGCTGATCGCGTTCCGCCCCGTAATTCGTCTCGATCACCTGGAGAATGGCGAGCATGACCTCGTCGGGCGGCAGGGTATCCGGCTTGCGCAGCGTCTGAGACTCGACGTCGGCCCGACTTCGGACCATGACCGCCTGACCCGGCACGGCATAGAATGGACCGCCCGCGATATCGCCGTTGCGTTTCGCCGCCTTTATCGCAGCCTGGACCGCATCGCGGATACGGTTCCCGGCGCGGGCCAGGCCCCATGCCGACCGGATCCGAACGACGATTTCCGACTCGTGGATCGGCCCTTCGACGGACACGACGCGAACGACGTGCCTGATCATCTCGGAAACCGGTGTTTGGTGAGGATCGAGCTGTCGCCGCACCGTGAGCCTGGCTTCCTCGTAAGCCGCGACCGCGGTCGTTTCGGTCCTGACCGTTGCAGGGAGGCGATCGGCCTCCGCTTCGTCCGGCGCCGTCAATTCCACGGGAGCGGCCGATACGGAGTCCCGAGCCCGCTCGTCAGCGTCGCGCCAATGGCTCTTGGCGGCTTCGATCGCGGCAACGACCTTCGCTGCCTCTTCTTCGGGGCGCAGGAACCAGTCCGTCGACCAGATCCGATGCAGCACCCAGCCGTGGGCCTCCAGAACGGTCTGCCGCAGGCGATCCCGGTCCCTTGCCGAGCGGGACGCATGGTATTGCGCGCCATCGCATTCGATCCCCAGCACGAAGCGCCCCGGCTTCTCTGGATCGGTGATCGCCAGATCGACAAAGAAGCCGGCCGTTCCGATTTGAGTCTTCACCTCATGACCCAGCGCCGTCAGGCGAGCAGCGACCTGCTCCTCGAAAATCGAGTCAGGATCACGGCCGGTCTCCTGCGCGATCCCGAGCGTCCCGGTCTGCGCGAATGACAGGAACATCTTGAGGGCCGCAACACCCCGTCCCTTCGATCGCGACAGGTCGATATCGTCGCCGGTGACGGAGCTGAACACCTCGCAACGCAGCTTGGCCCGGGAGATCAGGACATTGAGACGGCGTTCGCCGCCTTCGGAGTTGAGCGGCCCAAAGCTCATCGAGAGGAACCCGTCAGCGGTCCGGCCGTAGCCGAGCGAGATGAAGATGACGTCCCGCTCGTCACCCTGGATGTTCTCGAGATTCTTGATGAAGAACGGCTCGCTGGTGCCGCGCCCGAAGAATTCCTCCGTATCCGGATGCTGCTTTCGCAGCAGTTCGAGATCGTTCTGGATGGCCTGGCGCTGTGCGACCGAGAAGGTTGCCACTCCCAATGTCCGGTCCGGTGTTTCCCGAGCATGCCGCATCACGGCCTCGGCGACGATCCGCGCTTCCCGGGGGTTGGTCCGCGTATGTCCGCGATCGTAATGCGCCTCCGGCAGATAGTGGAATTTGAGACCCATGCCGGCGACGGCGTCGTACGGGCTCGGAACGATGAAGAGCCGGTTGTCGTAGAACTGCTTGTTCGATACCGCGATCAGCGATTGATGCTTGCTGCGGTAATGCCAGTTCAGCATCCGGTGCGGGAGCCCCTTCGCCAGGCAGAGGTCCAGGATGCTTTCCGCGTCGCTGGCCTGGAAGGTGAGTTCGTCATCCTCATCCCGGTCGTCGTCATTTCCGGTCAACTTCGCGAAGAAACGGGTCGGTGGCAATTGGCGCTCGTCCCCGACGACCACCATCTGTCGGCTTCTGGCGACGGCACCGAGCGCATCGACCGGCTCGATCTGCGACGCCTCGTCGACCACCAGCAAGTCGAACGAAATCGACCCAGGTCGGAGGAACTGCGCAACGGACAGCGGACTCATCAGGAAGATCGGCTTGATCTGCTGGATCACCGGGCCGGCACGTTCCAGGAGCTGCCGGACCGGCAGATGATTGCGCTTCTTGGCCATCTCTCCGTTGAGGACGCCAAGCGCACCGATGCCGCCATTGTTTCGCGGCAATCGCGCGGCGTGCTCGTAGGCGATCTGGTCCCGCGCGAGCTTCATGCGCTCGACATCGAGCCTCTGGAAGCTCTCAACCAGCCGGTCATGGACTTCGCCATCGAACCGCCTGAGTTCGGGATGCGCGGCGAATGTCACGGCGCGCATGGCCTCGAAGTAGGAACGGTCGAAGGTCGCAACCAGCGCAGATCCTGCAAGCGAACCGTCCAGCAGGGCTTCGGTCAGGACACCCAGGCCGTTGTCCGTCGCGAGGCGGATGCGATTCATGAACGCGATCCAGCGGGTGACCCGTTCGGCCGATCCCCGCCAAACGGACACAGCATCGGCGATGCCGGCCAGCGGCAGATCATCGCCGGTGGCGAGTGGAATGCGTGCCGCGTCGAGTTGCAGGAACGCGAACAGCCGTTCGATGCCGGACGTCGCCGCCCGGACATCGCGAGCGAATGCATCGAGCGATGTCCTTTGATCCGTCGACAAGGTGACGCGCGCCACGCGATCGCGGATCCCTTTGACAGTCGTTTTCGGAAACGCAGCCCACCAGGAGCAGAGCTTTCCAAGCCTGATCCAGTCGGATTGATCCTTGCGCCATGCAGCGCCGAAAGCGGCCCGCCCGCTTGCCTGAATCTCCTCGAACGCGCGGCGCGCGGCCTGCGCGGCGATGAGCCCGTCGATCAGCAGCAGGCGCTGCCGCATCGTTTTCGGCATATCGACGCTCAAATACGAGCCCAGCAGTGCGACCATAGCCCGGTAGCGTGGGCTGAACACACGAAACAGCGATCGCCCTTTTTCGGCGATCACCGTCCGGCATTCGCCGAGCTCGGCGTTCCAGGCCGACGCCACGAACGCCGCTTCAAATACGCTCCTGAGCCTGGCGAAGCGCTCGCCTTTCTGGACGATCTCGCTGACGTCTTCGGCGTGATCCCAGATCGGATCCAGAAAGGCCTGACGATCGCATTCCGGCATTGTGGCGGCCGCTTGCGCCAGCGCCAATATCTGCGCGGTCTCGCCGACGGTTTGCGGCCGTGGCAGGTCGAAGATCGCACAGACGCGCTCGGCGCCGGCGATCATCCTCGTCAGGTCGCCCGCGACGGTTTCGAGCATGCGCCGCAATGCATCCATCTCGGCCGGATCGAGGGCGTCCCTTCCGACCCCCCGCCAGGGATGCAGATGCGGTGGGCCGTCCGAAACGACCCTTTCAGCGATCTCCTCGACCAGTTCGCGCCGCCGCTCGCGATCGAGTGGAGACCAGGTCTCGGGCGCGTTGAGCGGACGGGCAACCTCGCCAGCAGTCGTCCGGATCAGTTCGCCCAACAGCCGAAACGGCGTCAGGCCGCTTGGCTCGTGGGCCGCATGCATCATCTCGGCGTGCTGGTTGAGCCTGTCGCGACTGTCGGTCAGGCGCTGAACCAAGGTAGGTTCTCCGCGCGGCACTGGCGCCGCAGCGCCTCGGGCGCGCTTCAGCTCTTCCAGGAGAACGCGCTTGTTGGCCTTGCTGGAGTGGAGTTCCAGCGCAAGTGACGCAAGACCGACAGCCCTCAGCCGACGATGCACCACGTCCAGCGCGGCCATTTTTTCCGCGACGAAGAGCACCGTGCGGCCCTGCGCGGCCGCCGCGGCGATGATGTTGGTGATGGTCTGCGACTTTCCCGTTCCGGGCGGCCCCTTGATGACGAGATGGCGGCCTCGCGTCACTTCCTCGATGGCGACGGCCTGGGACGAGTCGGCATCGATGACATGATTCATGGCGGCGGGCTGAATCACGGAATCGATCTTGCCGTCGTCGGCAACGATCGGTTCCGATGATTCGAACCCGTCCTGCAGCAGGCTTCGGATCAGCGGGTGACGATCAAGGCCGCCATCGGCGGGCCAATTCTCGGGATCCAGATCGCGATACATCAGGAACTTGGAAAACGAGAAGAAGCCCAGGACCATGGCGTCCGGCTGCACCTGCCACCGCGACTTCCGCGACACGGTCTCGGCGATGCCGGCCATGTACGCCACGATATCAACATCGTCTTCGTCGCCGAAATCCTCGATTTTCAAGCCGAACTCGCCGTCCATCTTGGCTTGAAGCGAGACGTTGGGCGACGGCGGTTCCGTCCGCCACGCGAGGTGGAACCGGTCGGCGGCGCTGCTCCGTTCGAGCCGCACGGGAAACAGAACGAGCGGCGCGAAGCGCTCCACGTCCGATTTGTCGTCCTCGAACCACTTCAGCAGGCCGAACGCGAGGAAGAGGATGTTGACGCCCTGCTCTTCCTCCAGCGTGCGCGCGTCGTACCAGATGTCCAACAGCCGCTTCTGCAACCCCTCGGGTGACAATTTGGTCTGCAGTCCGGTGTCGGAATGGCGCGGCTGCGCTCCTCCGCCTTTGTCCCCCGATTTGACGGGTGGTCGGACAGCCTGAACAGGAGGATTTTCACCCGCCGCCGGAGCATCGGACGCAGCCGTCTCGGCCGCTGCCGTGGGCAGGAAGCTGAAGCGCTTGCCCTCGCCGAGGTGGCTGAACACATCGGCGGAGGTTTCACCCACGATCTCGATGGCACGGATCGTCTTGGTCCGGAGCGGAATATGAATGAGCCGATTGCGCGTCCCGGAGTCGAGCAGCGCCCGCCGATCAGCCAAAAGCCTGTCCCGGATCGGTATCCCCGCCAAAATCGCCCCCGCTCGCTAAACCGCAGCTTGCAGGGCGCCGCGACCACCGGTCAAGTGGCTGGCTCGCCGCCACTTTTCCGCTCGGCCCGATTTCTCCCACGAATAGGCAGCCAGATCAAAGGGCGCCAGCCGATTGGTCTCGAGACGATCCCCTCTGGCTGCGAGCTTTCGGACCTGCGCGGCGGCTCAAGCGACGGTCGCGGCCTGGCGAATCGACAGCCACACCACCCCGTTTTCAACCTTGGCCGGATGCGAGCGCGTGCAGCCCTCGTCGGGCGCCACCGCCTGGCCGTTGGCGAGTTCGATGACGAAATTGTGCAGCGGGCAGGTCACACGGCGGTTGTGCACGATCCCCTGCGACAGCGGCCCGCCCTTGTGCGGACAGCGATCGTCGAGCGCGAACACTTCGTCAGTCTCGGTCCGGAACACCGCGATGTTTCCGGTGGGCGTGCGCACGACGCGCGAGCCGAGACGCGGAATCGCGTCGAGCGCGCCGATTTCGATCCACCTGATCATGCGAGCTCCAATTCGGCCAGCGGCATGAACTCGCTGCGGTCGACGCCGCGCCTGGCGCGCTCGGCCCAGGGATCGCTCTGCGAGAACTGCTGCGAATAGGCGAAGCGCCCGAACAGCGCCTTGCGGTTGGCGAGATCGTCGACCACCTGCTTGCGGATCGAATCAAGACCGACCCGGTCGCACCATTTGTACATCCGCTCCAGGTACCAGCCCTGCTCGCGATAGAGCTGCGTCAACGCGACGATCACCTCGAGCGCCTCGTCCTCGGTCGCGACCTTGGCCAGGAATTCGGTGCCTTTGATGTGCAGGCCGGCCGCGCCGGCGAAATGGATTTCGTATCCGGAATCGACACAGACCACGCCGACATCCTTGCAGGTCGCCTCCGCGCAGTTGCGCGGACAGCCCGAGACCGCAAGCTTGACCTTGGCCGGCGTCCACGAGCCCCACATGAATTTCTCGATCTTGATGCCGAGGCCGGTGGAGTCCTGGGTGCCGAAGCGACACCACTCCGAGCCGACGCAGGTCTTCACGGTGCGCAACCCCTTGGCATAGGCGTGGCCGGACACCATGCCCGCATCATTGAGGTCGGCCCAGACTGCCGGCAGGTCTTCCTTCTTGACGCCGAGCAGGTCGATGCGCTGGCCGCCGGTGACCTTCACCGTGGGGATGTTGAACTTGTCGGCGACGTCGGCGATCGCGCGCAATTCGTTCGGCGTGGTGACGCCTCCCCACATCCGCGGCACCACCGAATAGGTGCCGTCCTTCTGGATGTTGGCGTGGGCGCGTTCGTTGATGTACCGCGACTGCTGGTCGTCGCGGTATTCGCCGGGCCAGGTGGCGAGCAGATAGTAGTTCAGCGCCGGGCGGCAGGAGTGGCAGCCGTTGTCAGTCTTCCAGTCCATGAAGCGCATCACGTCGGGAATGGTCTTCAGATTCTGCTCGACGATGACGCGGCGGGCATCGTCATGGCTGTGATCGGTGCACTTGCACAGCGGCTTGACCTTCGGCGCCGACGAATAGTCGCCACCGAGCGTGAAGGCGAGCACCTGCTCGACGAGGCCAGTGCAGGAACCGCAGGACGACGAGGCCTTGGTATGGGCGCGCACGTCGTCGAGCGTGAACAGCTTCTTCTCCGAGATCGCCTTGACGATCGCGCCCTTGCAGACGCCGTTGCAGCCGCAGATCTCGGTCTGGTCGCTCATGGCGGCGACCGAGTTCTGGCCGGCATGGCCGCCGTCGCCGAGATTGGCCGCGCCGAACACCAGGCGCTCGCGCATCTGCGACACATCGGTGCCGTCGCGCAGATGCTGGAAGTACCAGGCGCCATCGACCGTGTCGCCGTAGAGCACGGCGCCGACGATCTTCTTGTCGCGCAGGATGATCCGCTTGTAGACGCCGCGGTTGGCATCCTGCAGCACGATCTCTTCCTTGTCCGGTCCGGGCGCGAAATCGCCGGCCGAGAACAGGTCGATCCCGGTCACCTTCAGCTTGGTCGAAACCACCGAGCCGTCATAGGTGGCGAAGCCCTTCATGGCGAGGTGATTGGCGCAGACCTTGGCCTGATCGAACAGCGGAGCCACGAGACCGTAGGTCTGGCGGCGGTGCTGCACGCATTCGCCGACCGCATAGATGCGGCCGTCATAGGTCTGCATGGTGTCGGTGACCACGATGCCGCGCTCGCAGTGCAGGCCGGCCTTCCTGGCGAGTTCGAAATTGGGACGGATGCCCACCGCCATCACGACGAGATCGGCGGCAAGCTCGACGCCGTCCGCAAACCGCACGCCGGTGACGCGATCCTCGCCGAGGATCGCCTGCGTTTGCGCGGGCATCTTGAACACCATGCCGCGCTCCTCGAGCGACTTGCGCAGCATTCCGCCGGCGACGGGATCAAGCTGGCGCTCCATCAGCGTGTCGAGCAGATGCACGACCGTGACGTTCATGCCGCGCTTCATCAGGCCGTTGGCCGCCTCCAGACCGAGCAGGCCGCCGCCGATCACGATGGCGTTGCGATGGCTGGTCGAGGCCTCGACCATGCGCTCGACATCATAGATATCGCGAAAGCCGATGACGCCCGGAAGATCCTTGCCCGGCAAGGGCAGCATGATCGGGTTGGAGCCGGTGGCGATCAGCAGGCGATCGTAGGGCACCCGCGCGCCGGCCTCGGTGACGACCTCGCAGGTGCGGCGGTCGATCATGGTGACGGTCTCGCCCTTGCGCAGCGTGATGTTGTTGTCGTCGTACCACTGCTCGGTGTTGAGCATGATGTCGTCGACCGTCTTCTCGCCGGCAAGCACCGGCGACAGCAGGATTCGATTGTAGTTGCCATAGGGCTCGGAACCGAAGACCGTGATGTCATAGAGATCCGGCGCGCGTTCGAGCAGCGCTTCAACGGTACGGATGCCGGCCATGCCGTTGCCGACCACCACCAGTTTTTGCTTGATCAGTTTCTCGAGCATCATCTGCCTTTCAAAGTCCGACACCGCCGCCCGGCGACGCGACAGGCGTCGTCGATCGGTCGTTTGGCTGCTGGGAATTTTGGGGAGCCCATCCGCGGGCAGATGACCGTCATCGATGACGATCGATACTCCTCTGGATACAAAATTCGTGCCAATCCAACGGTGCAAATTTCCATAGCAATATCAGTCTGTTTGACGCTTGCCGCAAATTCAGGCCGGTGTGCGCACCGCACAAAAAAGCACCACCCTGCGTGTTTGAGTGGCGCGATTTGCTGCCCGCGGCGGCAGAGCGGGTCGTCTTCCGTGGCGGCGAAAAAGCGTCAACGCGTTGCAATTAAAGGCGAAGTGCCGCGCACGATCGGATGGCACGGATATTGCTGCCTTCAGCGCCAATCGAGACCCGTCTCAATGACGAGAACGGCTCTCGCTTTCACCCACATTCCATCTGTTGGCGCCGAGACCTGCCGCACCCGTGCGCGGTATCGGCTGCATGATCGCGAGGCTATCGCCATGAAGTTCGCTGAATTCAAGAAGGCAGGTCATTGGCCGACGCTGCTGGCTGCGTTCCTCTACTTCGACATCAGCTTCATGGCGTGGGTCGCGCTCGGCCCGTTGATCGTCTACATCGCCCGCGACATGAACCTCGCGGTCAACGAGAAGTTCACGCTCGTCGCGATCCCGGTTCTGGCCGGCGCGCTGCTGCGCGTGCCGATGGGCATCCTGGCCGATCTGATCGGCGCCAAGCGGACCGGCATTATCGCGCAACTCGTCGTCATCGCCGCGACCGTGTGGGTCTGGCATTTCGGACTGCCCAGCAAGCTTGCGATCGAGATCTTCGGTCTCGCACTCGGCGTCGGCGGCGCCTCCTTCGCGGTCGCCTTGCCGCAGGCGAGCCGGTGGTATCCGCCGCAATATCAGGGCGTGGTGATGGGGATCGCCGGCGCCGGCAATATGGGCGTCGTGCTCGACACCCTGCTCGCGCCATCGATCGCCGAAAATTGGGGCTGGCAGGCCGTATTCGGCAGCCTCCTGATTCCGATGGTCATGGTGCTCGCCTATTACGTCTTCGCCGCCAAGGATGCGCCCGGCGAACGCAAGCCGATCTCGCTCAAAGCCTATGGCGCGCTGCTGCGCGATCCCGACAGCCGCTGGTTCATGTTCTTCTACTTCATCACCTTCGGGGGCTTCGTCGGGCTCGCCAATGCGCTGCCGCTCTATTTCACCGTGCAGTATCATGTGTCCGGCGTGGCGGCGGGGCTATTGGTTGCGCTGATCGTCGCGTTCGGCTCGGGCTTCCGCCCCGTCGGCGGCCTGATCGCCGACCGGATCGGCGGCATCCGCTCGCTGTCGATGCTGTTCGCGGTCGTCGTCACGGCTTATGTCGTCATCGCCTTCATGCCGGAAGGCCCGACCGCACCGACGCCGGGAGGCTGGGCGTTGACCCAGTTGCCACGCATCGCCTGGATCTCGGTTCTCTTGTTCTCGATCGGCGTGCTGGCGCTCGGCATGGGCAACGGCGCGGTGTTTCAGCTCATCCCGCTGCGCTTCCGTCACGAGATCGGCTTGATGACCGGCCTGGTCGGCTGCGCCGGCGGCATCGGCGGCTTCTTCCTGGCGCAGGCGCTCGGCACCGCCAAGGGCATGACCGGCGGGTTCGGTGCGGGTTTCCTGTTCTTCGGATTCCTGGCGTTGCTTGGGTTCCTGGGACTTGCCATGGTCAAGGTCCGCTGGCGCACCACCTGGGGCGCGGTGTCGGGAGCGCGCGTCTGACGAGACGCGCCGGGGGTTAGCGCGAGCGTGGCGAACGGTTCGCAACGAAATCTCGGAGTACGCGTCGGTTTCGCCAGCGAGACCGGCAAGCGATCGGCCAATGAGGATTACGTCGCGGCCTGTCTCGGCCAGAGCGGCGCCGCAAACCGCGACGTCGTCGCCGCTGTCGCGGACGGCGTCGGCGGCCACAAGGGCGGACGCGAAGCCGCGGAACTTGCGATTCGCTGCTTCATCGACGCCTACTATTCGCTGCCGGAAACGCTTGGCGTGCGGCGCCGGGCCTCGCGCGCGCTGGAGGGCGCCAATAGCTGGATCCACGCCCAGGGCCGGCTCGACCCTGAGCTCGACGGCATGAGCTGTGCCTTTTCGTCTGTCATCCTGTCGCGACGACTTTGCCATGTCATCCATATCGGCGACACCCGCGCCTACCGCCTGAGCGAGGGACGGCTGGAGCGGCTGACCAAGGATCATATTGCGGGGCGCGGCGACCTCGCCCATCTGCTCAACCGTGCCATCGGCTTCGAGGAGTTCGCCCGCTTCGACTATGCAACCGTCGGCCTGCGGCAGCACGACAGGCTCCTGATCTGCAGCGACGGCGTCCATGGCGTGCTCGCCGATCACCGTATCCAGCAGCTGTTGGGCGAGCGCACGCCGCCCGACGAGTCGGCACATGCCCTGATCGACGCGGCGCTCGCCTCCGGCAGCAGCGACAACGTCACCGCGCTGGTGCTCGACGTCGTCGACCTGCCACCGGCGGATCGCGACGAACTCGCGCATTCGATTGCGACGCTGGCGATCCTGGATCTGCCGTCGACCGGCGACGTCATCGACGATTTCGTCCTTGGCGACGTGCTCTCGGACGGCCGTTACAGCCGCCTGTTCAAGGCGACCGACCGGCGGCATGGCCGCGAGGTGGTGCTGAAGTTTCCGCATCCGCGGGTGGCCAGCGAAGGCTCGTACCGCCTCGCCTTCGTCCGCGAAGCGTGGGTCGCAGCGCGGGTGCGAAGCCTCTGGATCGGAGAGATCATCGAACTGCCGACCGAGCGGCAGACGCGGCTGTATTCGGTGATGCCGCTCTACGAAGGCGAGACGCTGGAGCAGCGCCTGAAGCGCGCGCCGCAACTGTCGCTGAGCGAGGGCATCGGCATCGCCACCAAGCTGGCGCGCGCGGTCGGGACCTTGCACCGCGCCGGCATCATTCATCGCGACATCAAGCCCGACAATGTGATCCTGCTCAACGCCGGCGGCTTGCGGCTGGTCGATCTCGGCGTCGCGCGGGTGCCTTTGCTGGAGGATTTTCCCGCGGAAGACATTCCGGGCACCGCAAGCTACATGGCGCCGGAACTGTTCGCCGGGCGTTCGGGCGACGAGCTGTCCGATCTGTTCGCGCTCGGCGTGACCGTCTATCGCATGTTCGCAGCCAGCTATCCCTATGGCGAGATCGAGCCGTTCTCACGGCCGCGCTTCGGCAAGCCGGTTTCGCTGTCGCGTCATCGTCCCGACCTGCCGGCCTGGCTCGATGCGGTCATCGGCAAGGCGCTCCACGTCGATCCCACGCAACGCTTCGGCGACGTCATCGAATTCGCGCACGAACTGGAAAACGGGGCGATGTGGGCGAAACCCGCAGCCCCGACGCGGCGATCGCTGTACGACCGCAATCCGCTGCTGCTCTGGAAGGTCATAGCGGCTGGTCTCTTCATCCTCGTCGTGATCCTTCTGGCGTGGCGGTGAGCGTCTGGCTCTCGTGGCAGCGAAGACGACGCTGAGGTGATTTTCTGCCGAGTGCCGCCTCGCCCGGTCGCCGCACTACTTCTTGGCGGGGCAGCTATTCCACGCGGCCGCGCTGATGAACTTGACGGCATAGTTGGGTCCAACACCGCAGCTGGCTTTGCAGGCGTTGTAGCAGGCCTCCTGCCCGGTGCCCCGATCAAGGCAGTCCTGGCTTTTGAAACAGCACTGGACGCAGGTGTTCGTGGGATCGGGTCCCTTCGCGCTCGGCGGCGGAGCCGGGTTGCGCTGAACGTTGGCGGTGGCGCAGCTCCTGTTGCCGGCGCCGCTCCAATTCGAACCGGCCGGGCACACGCAATCTTCCTTGTTGTTCGCAAGGTCGAGAGTGCCGACGATACTGCCGGGATACTGGCTCGTGCAGGCCTGCGCCGCCTCGCGGCGGCGGTTGTCGACGCTGACGCAGCGCTTCTTGTCGTCCCGGCCCCATGTCAAACCGCTCGGGCAATTGCATTGCGGGTCGGTGCCCTTGTAACCGGATAGCACCGAGTTTGGGAAATCCGCCGCACATTTTGCCGCGTCCTCGCCGCGGCGAGCCTCCTGCGTCACGCACGCGCTGTTGGCGCGGTTGTAGAGCATGCCGCGGCGGCAAGCGCACACGCCCTGGCTGGTCTTGGCATCATAGCTTTGCAGCTCCGCGTTCTGCTTCGCGCAATTGGCCGCCACCGTCTTTTTGTCTTCCTCGAGCCGCGCCACCTGCGTGACGCAGGCGCTTCCGGCGAGATTGTAGACCATGCCGCTGCGACAGGCGCACACGCCCTTGCCGGTCTTGGCATCATAGCTTTGCAGCTCCGCGTTCTGCTTCGCACAATTGGCCGCCGCCTCGCCCTTGTCTTCCTCCAGCCGCGCCATCTGTGTAACGCAAGCGTTTCCGGCGCGATTATAGGTCATGCCGCTGCGGCAAACGCAGACGGCCCGGCCCGCGGCGACATCGACGCTCTGCACCTCGGCATTTTGCCTGGCGCAATTGGCCTCTGCGCCGGCGCGTGCCTTGACCCGCTCGGCTTCCACGCGCAGCCGCCCCAAGGTGGGCGCTTCCTCGCTCGGGCGAACTGATTCCGCCGCCTGGTGCTCGCGGGATGGGCCGGCGTTCAGCCGCGCCAATGCCGCCAATGCCGCTTCCTTGTCCGCGTGAATTCGCGCCGTCTCCGCGCTGTCCCTGGCCTGCGCGTCCGCTCGTGCCTTGGCCTCGCGCTCCGCCTTGGCTTCGGCATCCGCCTTGGCCTTCGCGGCGGCTTCGAACTCCCTCAGCCGGGCCAAGGCTGCATCCTTCTCGGCACGAAGGCGGGCAATCTCGGCGTTGGCCTTGGCTTCCGCGTCGGCGTGTCCCTTCGCCTCCGCGTCCGCTTTTGTTTTCGCCTCAGCATCGGCCTTCGCCTTGGCTTCCGCATCGGCCTTGGCCTTGGCGGCAGCCCCGGCTTTCGCTCTGGCCTCTGCCTCAGTTCGCGCCTTGGCGTCCGCGTCGGCTCGCGCCGTTGCTTCGGCGTTGGCGCGTGCCTTTGCCTCGGCATCCGCCCTTGCCGAGCGGCCGGCATCCGCCTTCGCCCTGGCAGCGTCAGCCTGCGGGTTGGCAGAGGCGGCAGCTGACCTCACATTGTGGCATCGCGGAGCAAGTCCCATCCAATAGCTGCCGCCATAAACGTCGTCCGCCTTCGAATCTCCGGTGAAGGCGATGCTGTGGATGCGCTTGCCATTGAGTTCGCCGCACCAGGAGGCGGTCGCTTCCTGCCTCGAATTCTTGCAGGTCACCGTGCGGATGATGCGTGGCGACGGATTTGCGCCGGCACGACAGAGCCCGCCTCCCCAGAACTTGCAGGCCGGTTGTTTGGTCTGCGAGGGATGGCCGACAAACACCGAGCCTCCCGAAATATCGAGCACATAGACGCAATAGGGTTCGCTGTCGGCCTGGCCGTGGCTCTCGGCTCGCCGGGGCGGGAACGTCGGCACCCGCTCGACCACGCTGCCGTCGATGGCGCCGAGATCGACGCGCCTGACCGCGTCGATGAGGTCGTCCATGGTTGCGCCGAGGCGCAATCTGATCCGCCCCTCGTCGATCGCGCGTAGATACGAATCGAGAAGGCTGTCGGTCTCGCGCGCTTCGCGCATGCGCCGCGTTTCGCCGCCGGTCAGTCCCTGCAGCTTATCCTGGACGTCCTCGGCCGCGGTGACCCCCGCGTCCATGGCACTGCCCACGGCGCGATCGATGATCTGGCCGCCACGTGTATTCTCCAGCACCCAGCGCGCGCCGCTGTAGGAAACGACGAAAGTCCCGACGGCGCTGCCGACCGTGGGGAACGCCTGGAGCAGGACGCCGAAACCGGCGCCGCCCAGCCCCTGCTTGATGAGGTCGCGGCTCAGCTCAGCCATCGCCTGAAAATGGATATCGGCTTCTGCATCGCTGATGTCCGGGCTCATCGCAATGCTGTATTCGTTCATGTAGCGCTTCATCCTGGTGCCGGCCTCGTAGGCTTCCTTGGCGATGAAGACGCGGTCGAGCAGCGGGCCGACCTTGTCGAGCAGGGTTTCACCCAATTCGTTGATCTGCAGGCGCGTGAGGCTCATCTTTTGCAGCGCCTCCGGGCTCAAGGTCGAGAGGTCACCGGGGAGCCGGAGGGAATCCTTGATGACATTGTCGAGCGCATGCGTGACCTCGAACAGCGACCCGGGTTGCGCGCCGTTCGCCAGCGCCTCGAGCCGCCCCTGCTCGAACGCCTCGGCCATGCCCTGCTTGATCGAGGCGTCGTAGTGTGGCGGCGCAAGCTCGCGCATGCTCCCGGCGACATTGGACGCGAACGTCCTGGCACCCTGTTCGGCCTGATCGGCAGACCACCCTTCCTTCAGGAAGTTGCTTTTGGTGATGCGGCGGATGTCCTGCAGAATCGCGCCCTTCTCGGCGGCGGGCAGCCCCCTGGTCAAGGCCGCGATGTCGGCCGGCGCGGCGTTGCGAACATCGATGCTGGTTCGTGCCGCCTCGGCATAGGACCGCGCGAGATCGCCCACGGCGCGGTTCAGCGAATTCTGCGAAACTGCGTTGGCCGCATAGGTGTCGTTGATGTTGGCGGGAGTCCGGATCGATCCGCGCTGCGCGATCGAGCCGGCGCTGGTCGGCTCAAGGAGTTCGAATCCGTTTGCATCCATCGGAACGCGCCGTCGCAGCACCGTGTGGCCCTCGGCATCGGTCTCAGCCACAAAGGGTTCGGTCACCCCGCCGCGCCTGCCGACGGGAAGCCCGTTCTGCTTGCGCCAGGTGTCGTTCAGGGATTGCAGCCGCTCGATGTATTTCTGCTCCTGCGCCATTTTCCGGTAGATGTCGGCGCGGTTGGCTCCATTGCGCCAGTAGTCCGGATCCGACCGTGCCGCGTCGAGCGCGGCCTGCTTCTTGGCGATGAAATCCTGCATCTCCTCGCCGTAGGCGCGGATGTGGTCCGGTCCGACCTTCGAGCCGTCGCCGGCGCGGCTGATCCGCTCGTAGTCGGCTGCAAGCTGCCGCCGGTAGGCGTCATTGTTGAGTTTGGCGATGGTCTCGAAGGTCGATCTGTCGACCAGGCCGGGGTCGGCCATGAAGTCGGTATCGAGCTTGTTGTGCCACTTGGTCCCCGGCCGGTCCAGGACACCGTTGTCGCTGAGATAATTGTCGATGCGTTGATTGTAGCTGTCCTGCGTCGCCTTGATCTGCGATGCACTCTCGACCCGGACGATGTTGTCGGAATCGGTTCCGGGGCTGAAGATCTTGGGCGCGCCGGGCTTGGCGGACTGCCTGGCGAAGCTGCCTTCTCCCGCGATCTCCTCGGCGGACTGGCGCGCGAAAGCCTCGCTGCGCTCGGCATAGTCCGACTGCGCCGCCTGGTACTGGCGGTCATCGATCCAATCGTTCATGGCGGCGCGATTGATCTTGTCGTTGTTCTTGAACAGCAGCGCCTGCTGTTGAGGGCTCGCCGTGCCGCCCGCGTTTGCCTCCAGTGCCTCGAGCAGGTCCGGAGACAGCACCATGTCGGCCGCGTGCGCACCGAATGCCGCCAATGCCAACAGGAGGAGTGCGAAGAAGCGAATCATGTCACATCCTCATCGATGCAGTCAGTCGCCATCTGCCCGGAGCCGGGGCGGCGCCGGCATTCGCCCGTGTTGCGCGGCTCGTGAACGCCCACGCCCTGGTACGGAGGCGCCAGCGTAAGCTTGATGGTTTGCGAAGGACTTAATTCGTCGCGACGGACGAGCGGGCTCTATCCCGGGATATTACGGTGTCCGGCAATCGGAACCGTCGGGCTGCGCCAGCACGACAGGCTTCTGATCTGCAGCAACGGCATCCATGGCGTGCTCGCCGATCACCTTTTCCGGCAACTGCTGGCCGAGCGCACTTCGCCGGACGAGTCCGCCCGCGGGCGCACAACGCCGGCTGTTCCGTGTTGTCGGCCCCCGGGCGGGCGCAAACGAGCGGCGGCCCGTCGTGGCGCTGCCACTGACATTGATTTTATGCAGCGTCACCGTAATTCCGTCATCACCACCCAGCGTCGCCGATTTCGGATGCCGGCCGGGGACATTGCATGTTCGACGGCCGTCACCTGCCGACGCGAACCCACTCGTCCGCTATTTTGCGCCATTCGCCGTCGAATCGTTCGGTCAGTTCCCTTACCGTCTCCGGCGCGAGAACCTGGTCGATGGCGGACGTCCGCACCTCGTCGATCGGCCGGATGTCGGTGAATCCGAGGTTGGCCAGTCGCTTACCCAAGGGGGGATGTGTCGACTTGGGATCCTCCTCACGCTGCAGGCCGACGACCGCAGCGGCCGCCAGCGGCTCGGGCGCGCGGATATCTCCCAGTCGATCTAAAATGCGCTGAATAGGTGGCGTCGGCGTCTTGATTGCGCCGATCAGCTCCTTCTCCAGCGGGGCGAACACGACATCGGTGAGCCGTGCGCTGCCGGCTTCCACCAGCACCAATGCGCGTGCCATCTCCTCGCGTCCGACCTGTTCTGCTGCGTCGCCGTCGGCGGAAAGCTCATTTTCGCGCGACAGTGCGCGGTATTCCTCCTCCAGCCATTCAAGCAGAGAATGGAGGAGAGCATGGGCGACGCGCCCCGTGATGGTCCGATCCGGGTCCGCGTAGTAGAGAACATTCGCCGAAGCCGCGATGAAGTCGGCCAGGTTGGCGCCTCCCGATGTATGCTGAAGCCGTGCGTGCGCCACCTCATGGGCGATGACGGCGCGAATCGCGCGCTCGTCCAGAATGATCAACAGCGGCAGCCCGACGGTCATGACAACGTGTTGTTTGAACAGCCCGCCGTATCGTCTCTCTTCTCTGATCGAAGCATTGAAATCGGCATTGATCAGGAGGGTGCGGCTCGATCGGGCAAATGCGCGATCCAGTTCTTTCCAGATCACCCATAGGCCTGGGGCGGTCCCCTCGTCCACCTTGGGATTCCGATCCCTTCGCGAAGGCAGGAGGACGAGTCCGAGCGCAAGCGCAATGGCCGCCAGCGCCACAGAGAATACGATCGGTGCCGCCGCCAACGCCAGAATCGTGTAGCTGTCGACGGCCATCAGCCAAACGATGAACATCGCGCAGGCGAACACCACAGCTGGAAGAATTGCGTAACGACCAAGACGCAAAACGACCTTCAAAACGAAGCGTCTCATCTCTGCCTCAAGCGCCGCAAACTGGACGTGTCGAGGTCTTTCATGCACGATACCGTCATACGGAGCAGGACATCATAGCACCGGAGCAGAGGCATGATCTCGTTGTTGTCATCGACCGCTGCACGCCGATGGAGCTCGCCTTGATCGCCGGCTTATCGCGCAAGCGCAAGGGGACAAAATGAGGCCCTCGGTGGCTTAGACTCGTCAAGTGAACGTTCTCTTGTACGGTGCAGTCACGTCGAGGTGCGACTTGATGCGGTGACCGATCTTCGCCGTCGGCCATCGCGCAACGGGCTTGGAGCGGGCGAAGGGAATCGAACCCTCGTATGCAGCTTGGGAAGCTGCCGTTCTACCATTGAACTACGCCCGCCTGATTCAACACCTAGCACGTTTTTCAGAATTGGCTAGACATCTCCGCGAAAGATTGGGCCGGAATTCAGGACGACGGGGACTCCAGCCAGTCCCCGCCGATCACCAGTCCGCGAGCAAAAAGCCGCGTGTTGCCCTCGAGATGCTCGCCGACCACGTCGACGTAGTCGAACTTGCCAGTCTCCAGCGCCAGCACCGAGGCGTCGCCGACACCGCCCTGTCGAAACGTCCCCAGTTCGGGTCGCTTGAGGGCCTTGGCCGGGTTTTCGGTCGCGCAACGGACCACCTCGGTCAGCGGCATGCCGAGGCAGAGAAACTTCGACATCGTCGTCAGGAGATCGAAGGCCGGCCCCTGGATGCTCAGCGAATGGACATCGCTCGAAATGCAATCGGGCATGAAGTCCCTGGCCAGCATGGCGCGGCCGGTGCGGAAGGCGAACGACCCCATGCCGTGACCGATATCGAAGATGATGCCCCGTTCGCGGGCCGCGAGGACGAACGGTTCGACGTTGCCGTCGGCCGTCGCCGGCGTGTTCGGAAACGGCCGGAAGCAGTGCGTGAGCACGTCGCCGGGCCGCATCAGGGCCAGCACCTCATCGAGCGTCGGCGGCGGCTCATCGATATGAACCATCATGCTCATGCCGAGCCGCTCCGCGGCCTGGCGCGCGATCAGCAACGGGACGGTGCCCTGCTCGCCGCTGGCGTTGCGGCCGACCCGCACCTTGATGCCGACGATCACGTCACGGTTGCGATCGGCCACGTCGACGGTATCGATCGGCGCCAGCAGCCGATGGTCGCCGCTTTCGCCGACGCTGACGCGCTTCGAAAACGCATAGATGCCGGCAAACGAAATGTTGAGATAGGCCAGAATCCGCGGCTTGCTGCGCGCGATCACGTGATCGCGAAAGCCGGCGAAATTGCCGGGACCGGCGCTGCCGGTATCGACCAGGGTGGTCACGGCGCTCTTGCGGGCGAACGCCTCCGGATCGACCCCGAGCGACGTGCCGCCCGCATAGACATGGGTATGCAGATCGATCAGCCCCGGCGTCACCAGATGACCGGCAACATCGCGTTCCCTGCGACCCTTCAGGCCCTCCCCCACCATCGCGACATGGCCGTCGGCAAAAGCCACATCGGCGATACGGTCGATGCCTTGCGACGGGTCGACGACCCGGCCGCCACGCAAAACGAAATCATGCAACGCCATGGCGCAGGTTCCTGACAGTGGATGGGGAGGACGACAACTCGAGCGCGATCCGCATCAGTCACCCAGCGGCCCTTCGGCCTCGCCATCGCCGAAGTTGCCGAGGGCGTATTTGATGCGCCGCATTCTCTCCTGCGTTTCGCGCGGGCTGCGGTAGGCTGTCAAGGCGGCGAGCAGATCGATCGCCGCCAGGAACGCGAAACGCGAAGCGGTCGGCTTGAGGGCATTCGGCGTTTCGGGCACGTAGAGTCCGAGCGGGATATCGGCGGCCGCCGCGAGCGGCGAATTCGGCTTGGTCACCGCGATGACGGTGGCGCCGTAGTCCCTGGCGATGGTCACCGCGTCGACGATTTCCTTCGGCTTGCCGGTCGCCGAAATTGCCAGAACCACATCCTTCTTGTCCAAAGTCGCGGCGACCATGCGCATCAACTGGCCGTCGGAATAGTTCGATACGCCCACGCCAAGACGAAAGAAACGATGCTTGGCCTCGTTCGCGACCATCGTCGACCCGCCGCCGACGCCGAACGTCACCAGCTTGCCGCAGGCTGCAATCACCCCGGCCGCCCGCTCGAAATCCGCGACGACCAGCTGCCGTTCGGCGGTGTTGATCGCGCGATGGATGTCTTCGAGAATCATCTGCCAGACCGTCGGCTTGCCGCGATCGTTGCCCGGTTGCGGCGGCTCCTCGAGGTAGATTCGTCCGACCACCAGGCTCTGCGCAAGCTTCACCTTGAGCTCGCGCACGCCGACGCAACCGACGGCGCGGCTGAAGCGCGTCACCGTCGGTTCGCTGACGCCGGCGCGGCGCGCCAGTTCGCCGTTGGCCGAATGCAGCGCGAAATCGACATCGGCCAGGATCGCCTCGGCCACGCGTCGCTCCGACGGGCGCAGGCTTGGCGCGGACTGCTTGATCACCGAGATGATGTCCTCGGGCGCCTTCGAAACCTTGAGGGAATAGCCCGCGCGCGTCTCGCGACGACCCGCAGCCTTCCCGTTCTCGGAATCGCCAGCCACTTTCGTTTCCGCCACCGTCGTCAAGGACCGATTCTTTCTCACCGCCGACCACGAGGGGGTGTGGGCCCCGCGGCCAGTCGACGAGAATTCGCCTGAGGAATCAATGAAGCGGCCTTGTAATAAACCAACCTCGTACCCCACAAGCCGCAATCATTCGTCGCCGACTGCCAATTTTATGCTTGATAATCGCGAACATCTGTTTGTAATTTACTTACACGAATGGCGTCAATCAATCTACTGATGGGATCGGGGAGAAATTCATGTTCCGGCAAATCCTGCGCTGCGTTGCGGTGGTCGCCACCGGATTCTGTCTCTCGACCCAGAGCATGGCAGCCGGAATCCTGCGCTATGCAACGATCGGTGAGCCGCCGAGCCTCGACATCCAGATGAGCACCGCAACGATCGTGGCAATGATCGGCGAGCACATGTTCGAGACGCTGTATGCGTTCGACTCGAAATTCAAGCCGCAGCCCTTCCTTGCGACCGGAGAGAAGGTCGAGGACGGCGGCAAGAAGCTGGTCATCTCGCTGCGGCAGGACGTGAAGTTTCACAACGGTCAGGAGATGACCGCCGCGGATGTCGTGGCCTCGCTCAATCGCTGGGGCGAATTCGGCGCGCGCGGCGCGTTGCTGATGAAGAAGGCGACCTCGCTCACGGCGACGGGAAAATATGAGATCACCCTCGTGCTCTCGGAGCCGAACGGCGCCTGGAAAAACCTGCTTGCCTATCCCGAGGGTGGACCGGTGATCTATCCGGCCGCCATCGCCAGCGCCGCCGGCAACAAGCCGATCGAGCCGAAAGACTATGTCGGCACGGGCCCTTACAAGTTCGCCGAATGGCGCCCGAACCGCTATGTCGAACTCACCCGCTTCGACGGTTACGCGCGGCTCGGCAATCCGGGCGACGGTTATGCCGGGGCTCGCGTCGCCAACTTCGATACGATTCGCTTTGTCCCGGTGCCCGATGTGGGAACCCGGGTCAGCGGCGTGCAGGCCGGCGACTACGAGTATGCCGAGTTCATCTCCGGCGACCTGTACGATACCCTGAAGTCAAACCCGGAGATCAACGTCCATCGCAACGGCGCGCCCCTCTTCGGCCTGTTCTTCATGAACTCCCAAAGCGGGATTCTGAAAGACAATTTCGCGCTGCGGCGGGCCATCCAGACCGCCTTCAAGGAAGAGCAGGCCTTGAGCGTGTCATTCGGGCCGAAAGCGCTCTGGGAAGCGGATGGCGCGATCTTTCCGAAGGGCAATCCGTGGCACACCGAAGCCGGCGTGAACAATTACAATCTCGGCAACGCCGCCAAGGCCAAGCAGATGGCCAAGGATGCCGGCTACGACGGCGCACCGATCCGTCTCCTGGTGTCGACCAACTATCAGGCCCATTTCGATCAGGCCACGGTCTTCACCAAGCAACTCGCCGATGCCGGCATCAACGTGCAGATGATGGTGGTCGACTGGGCAACCCTGCTGAAGCTGCGCGGCCAGGGCGATCAATGGGATATCTTCGTCACCCATCACGGCTTCGTCCCCGACCCGCTCCTGATCACGTTCATGAACGACAGCTACGCCGGCTGGTGGAAGACGCCAGAGAAAGCCAAGCTCACGGCGGCGTTCACCGGAACCGCGGATCCGGAAGAGCGCCTGAAGATCTGGGCGGAGCTGCAGGCTCTGATCTACGAGCAGGTCCCGGCGATCAAGGTCGGCAACGCCTATTCCTACGATATCGCCTCGAAAAAGCTGAAAGGCATGGGCGATTCCACGGTCCTATGGCCACACTTCTGGAACGTGTCCTACTAGTGTTGTGCTTTCGTGGTCCGAATCATATCGACGCTAGGGCGCTGCGCTCCCTCTCCCGCCCTTGCGGGGGAGGGAGCGCGGCGGCGCAAGCCTCGATGTGATGCGAACTTCGGAAACACGCGACTAGGTTCGGTTCACGAGGCGGCGACAATGGCGGATCATTGCAACGACGAATTGCAGTGGTCTGCCGACTTTCCGACTCGACAGTAAGGAGCGCGGCGCCGAATGGGCTCCTACGCAGTGCACCGGATCTCCGCCGCCGTGGCGACGCTTGCCGCGGCCTCGGTGATCATCTTCTTCTTCATCCATCTCATTCCCGGCGATCCGCTTTACGTCCTGCTCGGCGACATGGCGACGCCCGACCAGGTCGACGCCCTGCGGACGAGGCTCGGCCTCGACCAGCCGATCATCGTCCAGTATTTTCGATGGCTGGCGAATGTCGCGCGCGGCGATTGGGGCAGGTCGATCTTCTTTCAGACCCCGGTCCTGCATGTCATTCGCGATGGCGCCGAGACCAGTATCCTGCTTGCCAGCATCACCATGATCTGGATCACGCTGATTGGCATCCCGGTCGGTGTGATCGCCGCGATGCGACACGGCTCATGGCTCGATCAGGCCCTGTCCGGGTTCGCGATGCTGTTTGCATCGGTTCCGACATTCTGGGTAGGTCTTTATCTGATCCTGATCTTCGCGGCCTGGCTGGGCTGGCTCCCAAGTTCCGGTTATCCGTCGATCTTCGAACAAGGCGGTCTGGCAAACCTGCGTTATCTTCTTTTGCCAAGCCTTGCATTGGCGGCGCCGAACGCGGCACTCATCCTGCGGCTGACGCGCGCCAGCATGCTCGACGTCGCTCGCGAAGATTACATTCGCACGGCCCGCGCCAAGGGCATCAGGCCGATGCGGGTCATCCTCCGTCACATTCTGCGCAACGCCTTGCTGGCGGTGGTATCGGCCTTCGGTTTCACATTTGCGGCCTTGATATCGGAAGCCGTCGTCACCGAGACCGTGTTCGCCCTGCCGGGGATCGGACAACTCGTGGTGCAATCGATCCTGCGGCGCGACTATCCCGTGATCCAGGGCATCATCCTGTTGACGGTCGTGCTTTATCTGGCGGTCAACCTGGTGGTCGATCTGTGTTACCGGCTGCTCGATCCGCGTGTGGAACTGGCATGATCAGCGTCGTCAGCACATTCCTGGTCCCGTTCATGCGGCGACCGATCGCAGCCGCGGGGCTTGGTATCCTCGTCTTCATGACCGCGGCCGCGCTCCTTGCGCCGATCCTGGCCCCCTATGACCCCTCCAGGATCGAACCGGTCATGCGGCTGTTGCCGCCAAACGCGGCGCATTGGTTCGGCACGGATCAGTTCGGCCGCGACATCCTCTCTCGCGTGATCTACGGCGCGCGGCTCGCTCTTCTCATCGGCATCGGGGTGGTAAGCTTTGCGCTGATCACCGGCGTGCCGGCCGGGGTGCTCTCGGCGCTGTATCCGCGATTTGGCCGGGTCATGATGCGGCTGATCGACGTGTTGATGTCGTTTCCCGCGCTGCTGCTCGCCCTGGGTCTCATCGTGATCCTCGGCCGCGGCGTGACCAACGCGATCCTTGCGATCGGCGTCGTCTACCTGACGACGACGAGCCGGATCACCTACGGACTGACCTTGCGGCTGCGCACGGAGACCTACGTCGAAGCCGCCAGCAGCATGGGGGCCGGCGCCCTTTGGACGATCCGCAAGCATGTGCTTCCCAATCTCGTTTCGCCGCTGCTGGTGCAGGCGAGCTTCGTCTTTGCATTCGCGCAGCTGAGCGCGGCCTCGCTCGACTTTCTCGGGCTCGGCGCACCACCGGAAATCCCGAGCTGGGGCAACATGCTGGCCGAGGGCCGCATCTTCATCACCCGCGCGCCCTGGCTGCTCTTCTTTCCCGGTTTTGCGATCGCGATCACCGCATTGTCTCTCAACCTCGTCGGCGATGCCTTGCGCGACCGTCTCGATCCGCGCTTTCGCAACATGCTCAACGGCAACAGGAGATAGGCGGAATGTTGCGTGTTCGCGACCTGTCCATCTCCATCGGAACGCCGGCTGATCCGATCGACATCGTATCTTCGGTTTCATTCGAGATCGAACGCGGTGAAATTCTCGGACTCGTCGGCGAATCCGGCTGCGGCAAGAGCATGACCTCGCTGGCTGTGATGGGTCTGCTCGACAGCGACGGGCCCTGGGTGCGGACAGGCCGGGTGGAATTGTCCGGGTTCGACGTCATCAAATCGCAGCCGTATCAGCGGGTCGAGGCCGGCCATGGCGGAATCGCGATGATATTCCAGGAGCCGATGTCGTCGCTCAATCCGGTCATGAAGGTCGGCGATCAGGTCGAGGAAGCGATCGCGGTTCACCAAAGCACATCCGGCGCCAGGCAGACGCTCACAGCCCGGGAGTTGCTCGAAATGGTTCGTATCCCCGACGCAGCAATGCAGCTCGGCGCCTATCCGCATCAGCTGTCCGGAGGGATGCGCCAGAGAATCATGATCGCCATCGCACTGGCTTGTCAGCCGCAGGTCCTGATCGCGGACGAGCCGACGACGGCGCTCGACGTGACCGTGCAGGCGCAGATCCTGAGCCTGCTGCGGGAGCTCTGCGACACGCTGGGTCTCTCGATCCTGTTCATCACCCACGACCTCGGGGTTGTCGCGCAACTCGTCGATCGTGTCGCCGTCATGTATGCGGGCCGCATCGTCGAGACCGCCACGGTGCAACGGGTCTTCGCGCATCCAGCGCATCCCTACACAGAGGCTCTGATGTCGTGCCTGCCCGATCCGAGCCATTCAAAGCAGCGCCTCACCACGATTCCGGGCCAGGCGGCCAAACCCGGCCAGGTGCGGACAGGATGCGCCTTCGCGCCGCGGTGCCGCTACGCCGTGGAAACCTGCGTCGACCAGGCGCCGCCCCATGCGACGCTCTCGGACAATCATCGGGCGCTGTGCCATTTCCCGCGCGGGGTTATCCCATGACCGAGCCACCGCTTCTCGACGTGCGCGGCCTGTCGACCGACTACACCATGAGGCGCGGCGGCAAGACAGTCCGCATCCAGGCCGTGAAAGACGTCTCGTTCACGCTCGCCAGGCGCGAGGTGCTCGGCATTGTCGGCGAATCCGGATGCGGCAAGACGAGTGTCGGCCGTTCGATCGTCCGCCTGGCAAAGCCGCATCGCGGCCAGGTGCTGTTTGCCGGCAACGACATTTTCACCACCGGCTCCGACGACCTGAAAAAGCTGCGCCTGAAAATCAGAATGGTGTTCCAGGACCCGTTTGCATCGCTCAATCCTCGCCGCTCGATCGGCGACTCGATCGCCGAGACCGGCGATATCCATGGCCTGTTCGACAACAAGGCCGACCGGCAGCGCCAGATCCAGCAGGCGCTGACCAATGTCGGCCTCGACGGCTCCTTCGCCGCCCGTTTCCCGCATGAATTGAGCGGCGGCCAGCGTCAACGGGTCGGCATCGCGCGCGCGATCCTGCCGGCGCCCGATGTCGTCATCGCCGACGAGCCGGTTTCGGCCCTCGACGTTTCGGTGCAGGCCCAGGTGCTGAACCTGCTCGCCGACCTTCAGGAGAGCATGGGCCTCGCGATGATCTTCATTTCGCATGACCTCGGTGTCGTCGGTCAAATCAGCGACCGCGTTGCCGTGATGTATATGGGGCGCATCGTCGAGACGGCGGCGACACGAGATATCACTGATCGTCCCATTCATCCCTATACGCGAACCTTGATGGCTGCGCGGCCGAAGCCTGATCCGACAATCCGCATTGCGGCCGGAATAGAAATCGGAGAACCACCGAGCCAGTTCGACCGGCCACTGGGATGCCCCTATGCCAAGCGCTGCGCCATCGCAACATCGCAGTGCGAAACCAACGACCCCTCCCTGCGTACCGTCGCGCCGGGCAGAATGGTTGCTTGCCACAATGTCTGAACCGGCTACGGCGGGTCGGCGTGCCCACAGCCGTTTCCAGAGTTCGTCAACCGAACCCGCCTGCCGCGCCGCGACAAGGTTCTCCCCAGCCCCCTTAACCCAATCGCAAGATTTCGGGTGCGGCGAATTGTGACAATGTTATGATTGTCGCTTGGGTAGGGGTGGCGTCATGGCTGGGCTTGGGTACGCGGTCTTCGATACCGCGATCGGTCGTTGCGGCATCGGCTGGAGCGATCAGGGCATTGTCGGAGTTCAGTTGCCGGAAGCGCGGGAAATCGACACGCGACGGCGGTTGTTCCGCCTCTTCCCCGAAGCGCGCGAGCTTCGCCCGCCCTTGAATGCCGAGCTCGCGATCGAGGGAATCGTGGCGTTGCTGCGCGGTGGCGCGGGTGACCTGTCCGACGTCACGCTCGACATGACCGGCATCATACCGTTCAGCCAGCGCGTCTACGAGTTTACGCGCGCCGTTCCGCGCGGCGAAACCCGTACCTATGCCGAGGTCGCCGCCAGCCTGCGTGTCCCCGGCGCCTTGCACTCCGTCACACAGGCGCTGGCCAGGAACCCCTTCATGATCGTCGTGCCCTGCCATCGCGTGCTGGAGGCGGGCAGCTATCCCGGCAAGATTTCGCCGAACGGCGGCACGATCTCCAAGCGCCGGCTGCTGTCGATCGAAGGAACCCATCAGCCAGCCGGCCAGACTCTGTTCGACGTATTGCTTCCGCCCGGCCCTCCGCGCGCACCCGGCTAGACAGGCCACCGATCCGGATCATCTGGCGACAGTGCTGGCTTTCGCAGCCGGTACTCCCATATGTACGGGACCCGCTGCAAGAGCTTGCCGAAGCCAACCCCAACTTCGGCAAGCGGGCAGCCAACCCGGTTCAAGACGCGCATGACGGTCCAGACTCTGCTCGAACACCGGTCGATCTCGGTCTCGCAATTCCGCTGCTCGGCCGGCCCCGACGAGGCCCCCTTTGTCGAACAGTATCGCGGCCATTCGATTTCCTATGTGCGCAAGGGAAGTTTCGGCTGCCATCATCGCGGCCGCTTCTTCGAACTGGTCACGGGATCCGTCCTGGTCGGCCATCCCGGCGACGAATACATGTGCACGCACGAGCATGTCTGCGGCGACGAATGCCTGTCGTTCTTTTTCGAGCCCGAACTGGTGGAGACCATCGGCGACCGTACTGAGGCTTGGCAGGTCGGCGCGGCCCCGCCGCTCTCCGAACTGATGGTGCTCGGTGAGCTGGCGCAGGCCTCCGCCGACGGACGGAGCGATATCGGCCTCGACGAAGTCGGATGTTTGCTCGCCCACCGCTTCATCGAGGTGGTCTCGGGTCAGCAACGAAAACCGACGAAGGTCACGGCACGCGATCGCCGCCGCGCGGTGGATACCGCGGTCTGGATCGACGCGCGTTCCGACCGGCCAATCGACCTGAACGATGCCGCGGCCCAGGCCGGCGTCAGTCCGTTTCATTTCCTGCGGCTGTTCGCGGCCGTGCTCGGCGTGACACCGCATCAATATCTGGTGCGCCTGCGACTTCGTCATGCCGCACGCCTGCTGGCCGACGATGATCGGGACGTGACCGACATTGCCTATGATGTCGGGTTCAACGACCTCTCGAACTTTGTCCGCAGCTTCCATCGCGCCGCCGGCGCATCGCCGCTGAAGTTCCGGCAGGCCTCGCGGGGGATGCGCAAGATTTTCCAAGAACGGCTGGGCCTGTCCTGAGTAGATGATCTTCATGCGGCGCGACGCACGCGCCTGATATGGAGATCATCATGTACGACCACATCGGACTCAAAGTCGGAAACCTCGACGCCAGCGTGCGCTTCTACGGCGCTGTGCTCGCCCCGCTCGGCTATGTGCTGTGCTCGCGCGACGAGACCGGGGCGGGCTTTGGACCGAAAGACGCGCCCGCGCTGTGGCTTTACGCGCATCAGGGGGTGAAAAGCGAAGGCGCGCACCTGGCGTTCCGCGCGCCGGATCACGCCGCGATCAGGACCTTCCACAGCGCGGGCCTCGAGGCCGGCGGCAAGGACAATGGCAAGCCCGGCCCGCGCGCCGACTACAGCCCGACCTATTACGCCGCGTTCCTGATCGACCCCGACGGCAACAATGTCGAGGCGGTGTGCAGCTGACGACACCGCTCGCGCCGTCATTGCGAGGAGCGAAGCGACGAAGCAATCCAGACTGGCGCCGCGGTGGGATGCTGGATTGCTTCGCGGAGTCTGTCATCGGGCGCGCATTCGCGCGACCCGTTGGCTCGGAATGACGATCTCACTTTTTTCCTTCAGGGGAGAACAAACACATGGCATCGATCCACAAGAATATTCTCATCGACGCGCCCGCGCCCGACGTCTGGGACGCAGTGCGCGATTTCGGCGCGCTGCATACCCGGCTGGCGCCGGGCTTCGTGCTCGACACCAAGCTCGACGCCGACGCCCGCATCGTGACCTTCTCGAACGGCACCGTGGCGCGCGAGCTGCTGGTCGACAGCGACGATGCGAGGCGCCGACTGGCCTACGCCGTCGTCAGCGAGCGCGTGAAGCAGCACAGCGCCTCGATCCAGATCATCGCCGACGGCGATCACCGCTGCCGCATGATCTGGATCACCGACGTGCTGCCGCACGAGATCGCGCCCTATATCAGCGCGCAGATGGACCAGGGTGCGCTCGCCGTGCAGGCCAAATTGGGGAGCAAGAGCCCATGAGCGGGTCAGCATTTCTCGACGCGCTCGGCGCCGACACTGCGGCGACTGATCGCGGCGGCAAGATGGATCTCTACGGACGCTTCATCGGGTCCTGGGATCTCGACGTCACGCAATTCGCCGAGGATGGCACGACACGGCGGCGCAAGGGTGAATGGCACTTCGGCTGGGTGCTGGAAGCGCGCGCGATCCAGGACGTCTGGATCGTTCCACCGCGCGGCGAACTGCGCCACGGTGACGCTGCGGCCAACGTCAATTCCTACGGCACGACGCTGCGGGTGTACGACCCGCGCATCGATGCGTGGCAGGTGCAGTGGAGCGATCCGGTCACGCAGACTTTTCTGCAGATGATCGGTCGCGCGGAAGGCGACGACATCGTTCAGCTCGGGACCCGGGCGGACCGCCAGCTGGTGCGATGGAGCTTTTCGGAGATCACCGAAAACTCCTTTCTGTGGCGCGGCGAGAACTCCGCAGATGGCGGCGTCAACTGGCGCCTGGTCACGGAGTTCACCGCGCGCAGGGTCGCCCGACCGTCGTCCCTCCATGTGAGCTTTCTCACAGAAGCGGGCATCGCCTCTTCCTAGCCTGATGGCGTGCGTCCGGATGGGCTTTCGTGTTTCGCGAAGGCCGCGCACGCGAGGATATGGTCATGAGAGGTGCGGACAAGGCGGCGTGCCAGGCAGCCACGATTCTGCTGCTGTTGGCGCTGACGGCAGCGCCGGTGAAGGCCCAGTTCGGCGGCGGAGCCGGTGGCGAAGACATGATGACCCAGATGGCGCCGATGCTGGAACTGATGAAAGCGAAGATGGGCAAGCGCCGCTTCGGCGCGCTGATGCAGACGATGGGGCCGATGATGAGCCGCATGATGGAGAATGGCGGCGGCTTCGGCGGCTTCGGCGGCGTAACGCCGGGCGGCTTCAGCGGCGTCTCGGGCTACACGTCGGAGGCCGCGGCCAACAACGGTGGCTATGGCGGCGGCGACATGACGGGCATGCTCGGCGGCGCCGGCGGCGGCGAGATCATGGCCATGATCCCACAGCTGATGCAGCTCGCGAACGGCGGCGGCCATCGCCGGCACCGGCGGCACTGACGGGCTACTCCGCGGCGGCCGGCAGCGCGGAGCGGATCGGCACGACCGCGTCCCGCTTCGGCCCCCACCGGGTCAGGATGACGCTGCCGCAGGAGAGCACGCCGAGCACCACCATCGACGACGCCGCGAGAACGAAGAAATTCGCGGCGGTGGCGGCATGCGTCGACAGATACCAGCCGCCGATCGCGATGAAGACCAGCCGGCCGCTCTGCGCCAGCACCGGCCCGACCACCTTGGCCGCGCCTTGCGAGGAAAAATACATCGAGGAGGCCAACCCGAGGAACGCGTACATCGGGGCGGCGGTGGAGAGATATTGCCGGCTGGTGGCGCGCACGCTCTCATCCTGCGTGAAGATGTTGACCCAGAGATCCGGAAAGATCGCGATGGCGGTGGCGATCGCACCGACCGAGATGAAGGAGACGAGGCCCGCGGTCCACGCGATCCGCCGCGCCCGCTCGACCCGTCCGGCGCCGATCGCCATACCGACCATTGGCACCGAGGCGATGCCGACGGAAAACGCGACCGACACGAGCAGGAATTCGAGCCTCGCACCGATGCCGTAACCGGCGAGGACAGCGGTGCCGAACCCCGCCAGCATGTGGGTGAAGATCGAGATCGTCAGCACGGACTGCACCGGCGAGAAGCACGAGACCGCACCGACCTTGAGAATGTCGAACAGCATCGCACGCTGGATGCGCAGCCCCCTGATCTTCGGAACGACGCGGGCACGCCCGGAAAACAGGTACCAGCCCATCACCGAGATGCTGATGAGATAGGCGGTCAGCGAGCCCGCGGCGACGCCGCGCATGCCGAATTGCGGGATCGGGCCAAGCCCGAGGCCGAGCGTGCCGCCAAGGATGATCTGGCAGATCGCGGAATTGAGCATCAGCGCCGACGGCAGCTTCATGTTGCCGGTGCCGCGCAGGATGCCGGCACAGGTGTTCAGCAGCCAGGGCAGGACCGCGCCACCGAAGAAGATCTGCACATAGGCCACGGCCTGCGTCAGCACGTTGCCGCGACCGCCGAGCAGCGCCAGCAGATGCGGCCCGAACACCAGCATGCCAAGCATGAAGACGAGACCGAAGAAGAGGCCGATCAGCAGCGCATGTGAGGCCAAGGTCGAGGCGCGGTCGGTATCGCCGGCGCCGAGCGCGCGCGCGATCGCCGAGGCCACGCCGCCGCCCATCGCGCCGCCCGACATGGTCATCATCAGGATCACCAACGGGAACACCAGCGCCATCGCCGCCAGAGATTCCACCCCGAGCCTGCCGATATAGGACGTCTCCGCGATCGTCACGCAGGTGCCGGCCGAGAGCGCGATCACGTTGGGCCAGGCCAGCCACAGCAGCGTCCGCAGGATCGGCCCGTCGATGAGCGCATTCCGCGCCGGCGCCTTGGGCGCGGGCAGCGGGGGCTTGTCTCCATCCACGAGAATTTCGGCGACGCCGAGATCAGACATTTCTTCCCCCGCCGCGACCCGCGCGCGGCGGTTGGGCGATCATTCGAACGGATTTCCCGCTTGGTAGCACGATCGTCCCTGATTCCACCTGCGCAGGGCGCATTGCGGGCCTGCGCGAAGCGGGTGCGGACCGACCTCAGCCAACCGACCACGCCAGCGGCGGCCGGTTACCTCTGTCTGAGCGCAGGCGCACCGGAATGTGACGACCGCAGCCGGCGGCGAGGCCTTCGACCAATCCGGCGAGCACCTGGGTGCAGGCCGGATGATGGTCGGCGACATCGGCCATCAGCTTCCAGCTCAGCTGGCGCACTTCGAAAGAGCCTCCGGACTCGGACAATTCCGCGACATCGTCCTGCGCCGCCAACAGCGCGTGGAGGAACGTGGCAAAATCCGCCGCGCTGCCGCGACCCGGCCCGAGCGCGCGAGCGAGCTCGTCGAAATACTGCATGCCGATCAGCTTGCCGGTGAGATGCAGGAGATAGCCGGCATCCTCGGGTCCGAACAGCTGCACCATCACGGGGGCCGCGGTCTTCACATATTCCATCGCGTAGTTGCGATAGGCCTTTTCCAGCCGCGGCTTGGGCCAGCTCGCAACCGGCAGCGCGGGCGCTTTGGCCGGATCGAACACAGGCGCCTCGAGATGACGCGCGAACACGAGCCGCTGATCGGGCTCCAGCGCATGCTCATATTCGAAGTAGTAACCTTCGAGCCCGTCCTGGCCGTCGACGCTCTGCTTGGTGCAGACGAAGCCGAGCCTGAGGTCACCCAGTGCCGCGCCGTTATTGGCATGCCAGCCGCGCAGCATCGCGCGCGAGACCTCGCCGGGAATGCCGCAGATCGCCGTGCCCTTCCAGATCCAGCGCGGCGGCGGATAGCGGATCCAGGCCTTGGCGTCGCTCTCGGCCATGTATTCGACGTGGACGCCGCCGATCCAGTTCGAGAGATAGTGATATTGCGCAGCCGCGACCGCCGGCGGCAGATGGCGAAGCCCCAACTTCTCGAGGCCGGGCAGGAAACGCTCCTGCTGCTGGCGGCGAAACACCCGGAACACGAATTCGGCCGCATCCGCCGTGCCGCGCCGGGTCACCACGGTGAGAATGAGGCCGGTGAAGAAGGCGTGATAGAGCTCGGCGACGCCGCGCCATTTCAGCCATTGTGCCTGTTGTGCCGAGTCCGTTGCTGCGGCCATCTTCACTCCCGATTGTTATCTTGCCGGAATGTGTCATCGCCCGTGAAGCGACGCAACCAATCCGAATCTCAGTTGTCATCGCCCGACTTGATCGGGCGATCCAGTATTCCAGAGACAGCCGTTGTCATCGAGATGCCGCGGCGTACTGGATTCCCCGCCGGAGCCTGTCATCGGGCGCGCGTTCGCGCGACCCGGTGGCGGGGAATGACAGCGGAGAGAATAGCAGAAACAAGCAGCTACACCCGAAAATGCTTGCTCAGCTTCAGCCCCTGCGCCTGGTAGTTCGAGCCGATGCGCTGGCCGTACATCGCGTGCGGCCGCGCCAGCATCTTCTCATAGACCAGTCGCCCGACGATCTGGCCGTGTTCGAGAATGAACGGCACCTCGCGCGAGCGCACTTCCAGCACGGCACGCGCGCCCTGCCCGCCGGCACCGGCATAGCCGAAGCCGGGATCGAAGAAGCCGGCATAATGCACCCGGAACTCGCCGACCAAGGGATCGAACGGCACCATCTCGGCGGCGTAATCCGGCGGCACCTGCACGGCTTCCTTCGAGGCCAGAATGTAGAACTCGCCGGGATCGAGGATCAGGCTGCCGTCGTCGCGCGCGGCGATCGCCTCCCAGAATTCGTCGACCGCATAGCCGGCGCGGCGATCGACGTCGACGACGCCGGTATGGCGCTTGGCGCGGTAGCCGACGAAGCCGCCCGAACTCTTGCCGGAGAGATCGACGGAGAGCGCCACGCCGCCGACGAGGTCGGCATCGTCGACATCGACCAGCCCTTCCGCCTGATGCAGCGCGTCGAGTTCATCGATGTCGAGAATGGCATCGCCGGCGCGGAAGCGCACTTGCGAGAGCCGCGAGCCCTCGCGTAGCAACACCGGGAACGTCTTCGGGCTGATCTCCGCATAGAGCGGGCCGTGATAGCCGGCGCCGATCATGTCGAAGCGGCGGGTGCCGTCGGCGATGACGCGGGTGAACACGTCGAGCCGGCCGGTCGAGCTCTTCGGATTGGCGGCGGCCACGATCTCCGGCGGCAGCGCCAGGCTCTCCAGCAGCGGCACGATGTAGACGCAGTTGGTCTCCAGCACCGCGCCGTCGGCGAGATTGATCTCGTGCAGCTTCAGCTCGTCGATGCGTTCGGCCACCGTCGCGCCCGGCCCGGGCAGGAAGCTCGCGCGCACCCGGTAGGCGATGTCGCCGAGCCGCAGATCGAGGCTCGCCGGCTGGATCTGGCTTTCGACAAAGGGATAGGCCGGCAGGATCAGGCCGGAATCCGCCATCGCCGCGATCATGCGATCCGGCAGAATGCCATTGGCGTCGGCTGGCAGGGTGAACGACACGTGCTTCCCTCGGGATGGCGTCAAATGCGATCCAACCCATGAAAATCGGGCGCTTTACCGGTTATCCGATGGCCGGCTTGACGGAAAGGCCGGGACGGAATAAGAGCTTGACTTATCCCGTGGTGATTTGAGCCGGCCGGCTTGCAGCCACGTTAAATAAGTCGCTAAACAGGCCGGGGACAGTGTGATCCCGGCCTGTGGAATTTTTCCAGGCCGGTTTTTTTGTGACCATTTCCAGGAGATGGTCGCGACGGAGGTCACATGTCTGAGGCTGCCAAATCTTCCCGTTATCGCCCCGAAACCCGTCTGGTTCATTCGGGCTCCCTGCGCTCGCAATTCGGCGAGACGTCGGAGGCACTGTTTCTGACCCAGGGCTTCGTCTACGACAGCGCCGAGCAATGCGAGGCGCGCTTCAAGGGCGAAGATTCCGGCTTCATCTATTCGCGCTTTTCCAATCCCAACATCTCGATGTTCGAGCGCCGCATGATCGAGCTCGAAGGCGCGGAAGCGGCGCGTGCCACCGCCACCGGCATGGCCGCGGTGACCACGGCGATCCTGGCGCCGCTGCGCGCCGGCGATCACGTCGTCGCCGCCAAGGCAATGTTCGGCTCCTGCCGCTACGTGGTGGAAGACCTGCTGCCGCGCTACGGCATCCAGTCCACCCTGGTCGACGGCCTCGATCTCGACCAGTGGCAACGCGCGATGCGGCCGAACACGAAAAGCTGCTTCCTGGAAAGCCCGACCAATCCGACGCTCGACGTGCTCGACATCCCTGCGATCGCCGAGATCGCGCACGCGGCGGGCGCGCGCCTGATCGTCGACAACGTGTTCGCCACCCCGATCTGGCAGAGCCCGCTCGCGCTCGGCGCCGACGTCGTGGTCTATTCCGCGACCAAGCATATCGACGGCCAGGGCCGCTGTCTCGGCGGCGTCATCCTGTCGTCGGAGGCCTTCATCGCCGAACACATCCACAATTTCATGCGCCAGACCGGGCCGTCGATGTCGCCGTTCAACGCCTGGGTGCTGCTGAAGGGACTGGAGACGCTGGCGGTCCGCGTCCGTGCCCAGACCGACTCGGCGGCGCGCATTGCCGAAGCGTTGGCCAGCCATCCGAAGATCTCCCGGTTGATCTATCCCGGCCGCGCCGATCACCCGCAGGCAGCCCTGGTGAAGAAACAGATGCGCGCCGGCTCGACCCTGATCGCCTTCGAGGTCAAGGGCGGCAAACAGTCCGCGTTCCGTGTCCTCAACGGCTTGAAGCTGGCGCGGATCTCCAACAATCTCGGTGATGCCAAGAGCCTCGTCACCCACCCCGCCACCACGACGCATCAGCGGCTGACGCCTGAGGCGCGCGCTGAACTCGGCATCAGCGAAGGCATGATCCGCTTCTCCACCGGCCTCGAACACGCCGACGACCTGATCGAGGACGTGCAGGCGGCGCTGGAGCAGGCGTGAGGGGGCGACCACGAGGGTCGCCCCTACGGGATCGGCATGCTGTAGGGGCGCCCCTTGTGGGCGCCCTGTTTAAACGCAACGGTCTTACGGTGACTGGCGCGCGTCCCCCGGCGACGAATCCGTGCTGCCACTGTCGGACGCGCCCATCGGCGTTCGCAACGCCTCGCGCAGGCGACGGGCGAGATCGGCCTTGCGATATGGCTTGGTGAGAATGATCGAGCCCTCGCGATGCCGCTCGTGCTTGACGAGCGTTTCCAGGGCGTAGCCCGAGGTGAGAAGAACGGGCAGTCCTGGCCGAATGGTTCCGGCGAGTTCGGCGAGTTCCCAACCATTGATCCCGCCCGGCATCACGATGTCGGTAAACAGCAGGTCGATGTGAACGTCCGTTCTCAGCTTTTCCAGGGCATCTCTGCCGTCCACGGCCGCAACGACCGAATAGCCCAGGCTCTGCAATCTGCCCGCCGCGTAGGAGCGGACGAAGGGATCGTCCTCGACGACGAGCACCGTCTCGGTGCCGTTTGGAAGCGACGCTTCATCGACCTGGACTTCCTCCGGTGTCGGTGGCCGTTTCGTCAACACCTGCGGCAGATAGATGCGAACGGTCGTTCCGAGACCGGGCTCGCTGTAGATCGAGACATGCCCGCTGGATTGCTTGACGAAGCCGTAGATCATGCTGAGACCCAATCCACTGCCCTTGCCGACCTCCTTGGTGGTGAAGAACGGCTCGAACACGTGATCGATGACGTCGCTCGGCATTCCTTCGCCGTCGTCGGTGACGGCAACCATCACATATTCGCCCGGCGAGACCTCGGGGTGAAGGCGCTGGTAGTGGTCGTCCAACGATGCATTGGCTGTCGTGATGGTGAGGCGCCCGCCGGCGACCATCGCGTCCTGCGCGTTGAGCGCGAGATTCAGCACCGCCGATTCCAGCTGGGAAGGATCGGCGAAGGCCAGGGCGAGGTCGGGATCGAAATTGGCCCTGATTTCGATGTCTTCGCGCAGCGTCCGCCGCAGCATCTTGTGCATGCCATCGAGCAGGCGGTTGCAGTTCATTTCGACGGGATTGAGCATTTGCCGGCGGCTGAACGCCAGCAGCCGCTGCGTCAGTTCGGCGCCCCGATTGCCGGCTCTGGCGATCTCGTCGGCGAGTTGCAGCAGATCCTGCCGCGGTTTGAGTTCCTCACCGAGAAATTCGGCGTTGCCGACGATCACCGTCAGCAGATTGTTGAAGTCATGCGCGATGCCGCCCGATAGCTGGCCCACCATCTCCATTTTCTGCGCCTGCACCAGCTGTTCTTCGGTTCGCTTGCGCCCGGTCAGGTCGTGGATGATACCGACGAAAATCGACTCGCCGTCCAGCCTGGCTTCACCAACCGACAGATCCATCGGGAAGGTCGAGCCGTCCTTGCGCCGGCCTGTGACCTCGCGACCGATCCCGATGATTTTCTTGACGCCGGTGCGGCGGAAATTGTCGAGATAGCGATCGTGCTCGTCGCGGTAGGGCGCGGGCATCAGCATCTTGACGTTATGCCCGAACACCTCTTCAGCGGAATAACCGAACAGCTTCTCGCATGCGGGGTTGAACATCTGAATGCACCCGGCTGCGTCGATCCAGATTACGCCGTCCACGGCGGTCTGGACCACCGCATTGATGCGCGCTGAGGTCTCGCGAATGACCTGCTCGGCGCGCACGCGCGCGGTCAGATCATGGATGATGCCGACGAAGATCGATTCGCCGTCCTGTTTCGCCTCACCGACGGAGAGATTCATCGGGAAGGTCGTGCCGTCCTTGCGCTGGCCGACGACATCGCGGCCGATCCCAATGATCTTCCGTTCACCGGTTTCGAGATAATTGCGGATATATCCATCGTGCTCGACCTGGTACGACGCCGGCATCAGCAGCCTGACGTTCTCGTGGATGACCTCGTCAAGGCGATACTGGAACAGCCGTTCGCAGGCCGGATTGAACATCAGGATCCGGCCGCGGGCATCGATCAGGATGACCCCGTCCACGGCGGTATCCACAACCGCCCGCAGCCGCGCCGCGCTTTCGCGCAGCGCGCGTTCGCTCCGCTCCCGTGCCGTGAGGTCGTGGATGATTCCGACGAAGATCGAGCCGTCGTCCTCCCTGGCCTCTCCGACCGACAGCTCCATCGGAAATACCGATCCGTCCTTGCGCTGACCGAGCACTTCGCGGCCAATTCCGATGATTTTTCGCTCGCCGGTCCGTGCATAGTTGTCGAGGTAATGATCATGCTCCTGGCGATAGCGCCCCGGCATGAGCATCTTGACGTTTTGGCCAATGACCTCGCTGGAACGGTATCCGAACAGCTTCTCGCAGGCCGGGTTGAACTTCAGCACCTTGCCGCCGGCATCGATCAGGATGACACCGTCGACCGCGGTCTCGACGACAGCTCGCAGCCACCGCGCATTGGTATCCTCAGGGGTGACGGCATCGGATTTATCGGTCACCGGCTTCGATCCCACGAGTTTCTGATTCCGACGGACACGCCTCAGCCGCGGCGATCCGTTCCCTTAACGTCAACGGTTTCCGCAGACAGCGGGTTCCGAGCTCGAGCGCCATTCTCGGGACATCCAGCGCCGGCGGTCGTTGTTCGACGAAGACGTCGCCGGACATGGCGATCAGCGGCCTCCTTGGCGCGCGCTGCTGGACTAGTCTCATCGACTTAAGGCCATGCCTATGCGACATGAAAATTTCGACAATCATCCGATTGAATGTAGAACTATCGCGAGCGCTTGTTCCGACTTCGCTGCCATCAGCGACGGCAACTTCAAAAGCTTCAGCCTTCGCGCCCTGGCTGAATGGCCGAACACATCAAAGAATCATCATCGACAACCAGAATATTTTGCATGATGGCGTTTCCCATGCAACACGACGCTACCGCACCCATCGCTTTTTGGCTGGGTGAATCAGAACAATCGCAGGACGTTACGCAGATACCGGGAAACCCACCGCCCGCGATTGCGATCGATCTTCGTTTCGAGGGATGAATACCGAACAATCAGCCTCATGCATCACCCGGGGCTGGACGGAAACCGCCTCACATCGGCCGATAGGTCAGCACGCTGGAGGGTACGTTGTTGCCGAGCCTGAGCTGGCCGACCGAGGCGATGATGTCGTCGCCGAGCAGTTGCGCGAAGCAGGCATAGCCCCAATCGTTCATGTGCAGCCCGTCGGAGATGACGAAATTGTCGATCGGTATGGCCTGACGCTCGTGCCAGTCGCGCATCACCTCGAAGCGCGGGAAGATGCCGACATGCCTGAGCTCGGCGACCTTGCCGAGCAGCTTCACCATCTTGCTGGCGCGTTCGGCACGCTCGGTGACGCGCGGTGAATATTGCGGATCGACCAGCACGACGTCCGAGCCCGCCGCCTGGATGTGGGCGACACCGTCTTCCACCAGCTTCGCGGTCTCATCGGGATCGAGATTGCGCAGCACGGCGTTGGTGCCGACCTGCCAGATCACCAGGTCCGGATGCAGGTCGATCACCTCGCCCTGCAGGCGCTTCAGCATTTCCGGCGCATCGTCGCCGCCTTTGCCGCGATTGAGCACCGTGATGTCGGCGGCCGAATATTGCCGGCGCAGCTGCGCCGCAAGACGATTGGGATAGGTGAACTCGGGCGAACTCGAGCCGTAACCCTCGGTCGACGACGAGCCGAACGCGACGATCACCACCGGCTGGCCCGCCGCCAGCCTGCCCGCGACATGCGGCAACGATCCCATCGACTTCGCTCCGCCCTTCGGCGGCAGGCAGGGGACGCGGTTGAAGATGTCGGAGGCCGACTTGGCGACCTGTTTCACCTTGTCGATGGCCTTTGCCGTCAGGCTCCTCGGCTGCGACAACGCGGCCTGATCGGTGGCAGCACCGCTCGGCGCATTGGCGGGAAGCGGACCAGGGCTCGTCGGCTTGTCGACATTGGCCGAGGTCGCGGACGGAACGGCCTGGGCGGCGGCTTGGGCGGCGCTCTGGGCGTGCGCCGGCACCATGGGCAATGGCGTCAACAGCAGCAGCGCCACGACAATGGGCACAAACGCGGATCGCAGGGACGCATAACCATCACGATGACGATGACGACAAGATGGCGCCATGAACGGCAAATTCCTAATTCTGCTGCTCCGTGCCGAGATGCGCCGCGCCGATCACGTACGTCGACAGCGCACGGCCGAGGCAATCATGAACCCGTCTGGCAAGCTCAACGCCAGGCGATGCGCTGAACAGATCGAAGTCTCCATGATCGTTCCATTGGCGCATGATAGCAAATCGGTCGAACAGCGGAATATCGTGATCCTGCGCCACGACCCGCATGTTATCGAGGTAGGGTGGCACGGAAATCATCGTTTCGGTCCGTGGGCTGTACTGCAGGTTCATCAAGATTACATCGGCACCGGCGTTGCGCAATGCAACAACCCCCTCGTCGACCGCACTGCGAAATTCATCGGGGTCAATGGCTCGCATGGCATCGACCGTTCCGGTCTGCCAGATCACCAGATTAGGCTTTTTTCCTTCCAAAAGGCTTACGAGCCCCTTGGCCACCTCCTCCGCCGTTTTACGGGCCTGGAGTTCGACGGTGACGTTGACGGCAACGGACGGCAGCTTGTCCTTGAGAGCCATTTGCAACCGCGACGGGTAGGCCGCGCCGTCCGATGCGTTGATGGTTGAGGAACGGCTGCCCAGCACGAGAATATTCAACACATGCCCGCTCTTGATGGCCGCGGCGACCTTCGGCAGCTTGCTCTCGGTTGCCAGCAGGTAGTCTGGCACCTCGCAGTTCGCGGGCGCGTCTTCGGCGCGCGCGGAGACCACGGCCAGCAAACCGGCCAGCGCGATCAGTCCCAATCTGAGCATCGAGACTGACGTCATCAGCCCCCTCCCGCCATGTCGGCATTGCTGCCCTTGCCTTTTTTGGCAGCATCCTTGTCGGCGACGCGCTTGTACCACGAAATCAACCAGGCCATCCCTGACATGATGACTATTCCGGAGACGCTGACCAGCGCGTGCAGTGCGGGACCGCCGGCCACCTCAGCGAGGATGAAGTGTCCGGCGAATGCAAGGAACACGCCGAGGCAGAAGATCTCCAGGGAGTGCTGCCCGCACAGGATCAGAGGCCGCAACCACGGCGATTTCAGGCCCGGCCACTCCCTCGGCAGGAAGCGCACCGTGAGCGCCGCCAGCGCGAGGAAATGCGCGAAGCGGAGGACGTCGAGATCGGTCTTGTCGATCGGATACATCCACTGCTCGATCTTGCGCGGCATCAGGTGGTTCAACTGCGGGATGTACCAGGTCATGGTCACGCAGAACGCCGCGAACAGATAGGCAAAGCAAATCCACAACGTCACCGGCGAGGACAGGATGCGCGACATTCGTCGCGCGCCGCCGAGCGCGCACCAGGCGCCGAACACGAACAGCAATTGCCAGGCGAACGGATTGAAGGCCCAGAAGCCGTTGGGATAGGCCGACAGATAGAGATCGTATTCCCAGGTCACGACATAGAGCGCGACCGACAGCCCGACCATCAGGTCGGCCTTCCATTTCATCATCCACAGGATCAGCGGCAGAAACAGCATCAGCACGATGTAGAGCGGCAGCACGTCCATGTTGACGGGACGGAAGCGCAGCAGCATCGCCTGGACGATGGTGACGTCCGGCTGCTTGAGGAAATCCATGATCCCCATCTCTTCGGTATAGAGCGGGTTCTCGAAGCTGGTGGCGACGTAGGAGATTTCCGCGAGGAAGATCGTGAACAGGAACACGTGCGCGACGTAGATCTGCCAGACCCGCCGCAGGATGCGCGCGGTCGCGACCACGACGCCGGACTCCAGCATCGCCCGGCCGTAGACGAAGGCCGCGGTATAGCCGGAGATGAAGATGAAGATCTCGGTGGCGTCGCTGAAGCCGTAATTGCGCAGCGTGAACCAGGTCAGCAGGCTCGGCGGCAGGTGGTCGATGAAGATCAGCCACAGCGCCATCCCGCGAAACAGGTCGAGCCGCAATTCGCGTTCGCCGATCGCCGGAAGCACCATCGCGGACGCGGACACGGGCCTCGCGGCGCTGCCCGTCTCGGGCGCGACGTGGCCAGCCGGCCTGGCGGCAGGCTTGTCGGCGACGTGGTCGGCAACTTGATCGGCAATGGAGTTCATCTCACACCGTGTTGAGGGACCGGCATCCGGCGCCGGGCAGGCGGACATAGTACCGGCCCGTGAGGGGAAGTGCGAAATCACTTTTCGCCGAAACCTCATCGCGCGCCATCGCCTTGTTTGGGCAAGACCTTTTCGCGAAGACCTTTTCGCAAGACCTTTTCGCAAGACCCGCATCCAATCCGCAGCCGGCCCCGCGGCTGGTCGTTCCGAATCATGGGCGCCCAAATCGCCGACGCGCCAGTCCCTGCTTTTCCGAAATTCGTGATGCGAAGCCGCACCTGCATGAACGAACCTCGGAGAGTCCGGGAGACCAGCAGACCCATGATGGCAGCGCGACTTTTCGGTAGAAGGTCGGCGAGATGAACCCGCCGCCTGCCGGTCACGAACTTCAACTCGCCGGCATTAGATTGGAACTGTGTCGATACCACGATTAACAAATCACTCGCGCAAATGGTGGCTTGCCACCGATCCGCCGATTGTTCCGGCGAAACTATCCGCTATGATCGCGCCATGTACCGTGCCGTTACCCGCCAGATCGAAGTCACCGTCGAACCGAATTTCGTGCCCGAGCAATCCTCGGCCGAGCGCTGCCGCTATTTCTGGTCCTATACCATCGTCATCACGAATACCGGCGAGGAGACGGTGCAGCTGCGGACCCGGCACTGGATCATCACCGAGGCCACCGGCCGGCAGCAGGAGGTCCGCGGCGAGGGCGTGGTCGGCGAACAGCCCGTGCTCGCCCCCGGCGAGCGCTTCGAGTATACCAGCGGGGTGCCGCTGTCGACCGCGTCAGGCTTCATGACCGGGCGCTACCAGATGGTCAGCGAAAGCGGCGAGAAGTTCGAGATCGAGGTGCCGATGTTTTCGCTCGACAGTCCGGATACGAGGCGGGTGTTGAACTAGGGGGTGTAGGCCGGCGGCGACCTTGTCGTCCGAGGGCAGCAGCGCGCTCTCATGTGGCGCTCTTGCGCCACCATGCGCGCGTGCCCCAGGCGTCCAACTCGCGCTCACCACGCCTGGCCCGATCATTGCGGATGCGCGGCGTTATGATCATCGATCAATTTCCGTCTTTCGGATTCGATCTGCTTGACCGGATTGAAGGCTGTATCCACTTTCGCCAGTTCGAGAAAGAGCGATTGCTGCTGGACCCGCAACTCAGCGAGCAGAAAGCGTGCCAAGGTTTTCCGATCGAAGAACGATGCGGCCACGATAGGATGATTGCGATAATCGTAGATCGGTAGCCGCTTCTCCGATCGATAGATCATCTCGATCGTATTGGCGTAGAATTCTTCGTTGTTGTCATAGCCTTCGTCCGCTCCCGAATATCGGAAGACGCCCGATATGAAGCGCATCGCATGCACGAGTTCGTGCAGCAGCGAGCCATCCGCGTCACTGTCCGCCGCACGTCGCGCCGTATAGAACACGTCGACGCTCTTGCCGGTCGGGCTTTGCAGGTCGGCCCAGCATGCCCCTTTCTTGCAGGTCTTCGTGCCCGGGGGCTTGATTCCGCGGGCGCGTTCCTCCGCCGATTGCGGGAGTGTAATCGGTTCCGTCAGCGCCTCGGTATCCACGCTCCAGTCCCCGCGCGGCATGAAGTCGAACGGCAAGATGTAGACTGAGAAGGAGGGCCGGGCCTTCAACTCCGCAAGCACCGCCCGGCCCGCCGCCCGCTCCTTGATCAAGCCAAGGCACTTCAGCACGTGCTTCTCGTGATCCCGCTTCATGTCCCGATAGCGCGACTCGAACGCATTGACATTGCGGTAGATGCCTTGCGCGTCCGGCATCCGCAGCGGTCCTGGCTTGTACAGATTCTTCCAATCCTCGAAGTGCGGATAGGCAATGACGACGTTGGGGGCCTGCGGGAATGGCGTCGCTTCGATTGCTCTGGTGATTGAAACAGGATCAAATAGGGCCAAGGGCTCTCTCCCGCGCAAGCTGAGCTCTGGGAGTGGTCGCCCCGTGGCCTCGACGGGTTCAATGATATCGCAGGATCCGCAGCCCATAGTGCCGCCGCAGGGGACGTCCTCCGTGCCGTCACCCGCCAGATCGAAGTCACCGTCGAACCGAACTTCGTGCCCGAGCAATCCTCGGCCGAGCGCTGCCGCTATTTCTGGTCCTATACCATCGTCATCCCAACACCGGCGAGGAGACGGTGCAGCTGCGGACCCGGGACTGGATCATCATCGACGCCACCGGCCGGCAGCACGAGGCCCGCGCGAGGGCGTGGTCGGCGAACAGCCCGTGCTCGCGCCCGGCGAGCGCTTCGAGTATACCGGCGGGGTGCCGCTGTGGACCGCGTCGGGCTTCATGACCGGGCGCTACCAGATGGTCAGCGAAAGCGGCGAGAAGTTCGAGATCGAGGTGCCGATGTTTTCGCTCGACAGCCCGGATACGAGGCGGGTGTTGAACTGACGAGTATTTAGCTCGTCATGCTCCGCGAAAGCGGGGCATCCAGTACGCCGCGGCTCATCGGCTCGATAAGTGGCAACTCTGGAATACTGGGTCGCCCGCCTTCGCGGGCGACGACGGTGTGGATGACGCGGGGTCTTCACTCCTACTCCACGCCCGCCTCGTGCGGGGTGAACTGGTAGACCGACGAGCAGAACTCGCAGGTCACCACCACCTTGTCGTCCTTGACCATGTCGGCGCGGTCCTGCGGCGTGAAGCTCTTCAGCATCGCCGACACCGCATCGCGCGAGCATGAGCACTTCGCCTGCAGCGGCAGCGGCTTGAACACCCGCACGCCGCGCTCGTGAAACAGCCGGTACAGCAGCCGCTCGCCCGACAGCTCGGAGTCGATCAGTTCGACATCCTCGACGGTCGAGATCAGCGACTGGCCCTCGACCCAGGCGTCATCCTCCGCGACCTCGTGGGTCTCTACTCCCTCCGGCGCATCGCCGGGATGCAGATCGGCCTGCCGCGCGCGCTCCGGCGCCTTGGGCAGGAATTGCAGCAGCATGCCGCCGGCACGCCAGCGATGCTTGATACCGCCGTTGGGACCGCCGTCGCCGCGCCATTCCTCACCGACCGCGAGCCGCACCCGCGTCGGGATCTGCTCCGAGCGCAGGAAATATTCGTGCGCGGCCTCTTCCAGGCCGCCGCCATCGAGCGCCACCAGACCCTGATAACGGCTCATGTCCGGCCCCTGGTCGACGGTCATCGCCAGATGCCCCTTGCCGAGCAGCGCGCCAGAGTCCCGCACATCCTTCAGCCGCGCGGCATCGTAGCGGGCATAGGCACGCAGCCGGTCGGGCGCCTGAAAATCCACCACCATGAACGAGACCGGACCGTCGGTCTGGGTCTGCAGGATGAAGCGGCCGTCGAACTTGAGCGACGAACCGAGCAGGGTTGCAAGCACGATCGCCTCGCCGAGCAGCTTGCCGACGGGGGCCGGATAATCATGCCTGGTCAGGATATCGTCGAGCGCGGGCCCGAGCCGCGTGAGGCGGCCGCGCAGATCGAGCTCGGCGACCTCGAACGGCAGCACCGCATCATCGACCGGAACCGATGACGGCGCGCGGACAGGGCTCGTGAAGTTGATTTTGGTGTCGGGGGATTCGGCTGTCATGGCGTTCTATCTGGGGTCGGCGCGTGAAAAACGAAAGGGTTGACGAGGCGCGAAAACTCCCTCCACGCGTCGTCCCGGCGCAGGCCGGGACCCATAGCCACCGCGATCTGTTGCAGGAAGAAGATGCCGCTTCGACTCGCAAGCATCGGCCAAGCGGTGGTTATGGATCCCGGCTCGCGCTTCACTTGGCCGGGACGACGACAGAATGTGTTGCGGGCGCCCGTTACCCCACCGCGTTGAAACACCAGGCCAGGATGCCCTTCTGCGCGTGCAGGCGGTTTTCGGCCTCGTCGAACACCACCGACTGCGGACCGTCGATCACCTCGTCGGTGACCTCCTCGCCGCGATGGGCGGGCAGGCAATGCATGAACAGCGCGTCGGGGTTCGCCAGCGACATCAGCTGGGCATTGACCTGATAGGGCTTCAGCAGATTGTGGCGATGCTCGCCGTCCTTGTCGCCCATCGACACCCAGGTGTCGGTGACGACGCAGTCGGCGCCGCGCACCGCCTCTTCCGGATCGGTGCCGATCATGATCGGCGCCCGCACCGACTTGATCCAGTCGCGGATCGCCTTCTTCGGCGCCAGTTGCGGCGGCGTCGCGATGCGCAGATTGAAGCTGAAGCGTTCGGCCGCATGCGCCCAGGAGGCCAGCACGTTGTTGTCGTCGCCGCTCCAGGCCACGGTGCGGCCCTCGATCGAGCCGCGACGTTCCTCGAAGGTCATCAGGTCGGCCATCACCTGGCAGGGATGCGACCGCCGCGTCAGCCCGTTGATGACCGGCACCGTGGCGTGCGCGGCAAGCTCGAGCAGCGCATCGTGATTGAGGATGCGGATCATGATGGCATCGACGTAGCGCGACAGCACGCGCGCGGTATCGGCGATGGTCTCGCCGCGGCCGAGCTGCATTTCCGCGCCGGTGAGCATGATCGATTCACCGCCGAGCTGGCGCATGCCGACGTCGAAGGAGACCCGCGTGCGGGTCGAGGGACGCTCGAAGATCATCGCCAGGGTCTTGCCCTCGAGCGGCCGCTGCGTCCTGTCATGCGCCTTCGACCTGGCCTTCATGGCGGCGCCGGCGGACAGCATGGCGCGCAGTTCGGGCAGCGGAAGCTCGCTGATATCGAGAAAATGTTTCGGCTTGCTCATTGTCCGGCCGCCTGCTTGATGCCACTACTCGCAAGCGCCGCGCAGGCGCGCTCGAGCCGGTTGACCGAGTCCTCGATCTCGTCCGCGGTGACGATCAGGGGCGGCAGGAAGCGCACCACGTTGTCGCCGGCGCCGACCGTCAGGAGTTTCTGCTCGCGCAGCGCGGCGACGAGATCGCCCGACGGCACCACCGCCTTGACGCCGATCAGAAGCCCCTCGCCGCGGACGTCCGACAACACCTGCGGATGGCGGTCCACGACGGAAGCGAGCTTCTGTTTCAGCAGCAGCGACATCCGCTGCACATGCTCGAAGAAGCCCGGTTTCAGCATCACGTCGAGCACCGCATTGGCGGCGGCGACCGCGAGCGGATTGCCGCCGAAGGTGGACCCGTGCGAGCCCGGCGTCATGCCGGCGGCCGCCTCGGCCGTCGCCAGACATGCGCCGATCGGAAAACCGCCGCCCAGCGCCTTGGCCAGCGACATCACGTCCGGCGTCACACCGAGGCGCCGGTGCGCGAACAGATCGCCGGTGCGGCCCATGCCGGTCTGCACCTCGTCGAACACCAGCAACAGGCCGTTGGCATCGCAGAGTTCGCGCAGCGCCCTGTAGAACGCCGGCGGCGCCGACCTGACGCCGCCCTCGCCCTGGATCGGTTCGATCAGGATGCCCGCGGTGTGCGGTCCGATGGCCTTCTTGACCGCGTCGAGATCGCCATGCGGCACCTGATCGAAGCCATCCAGCGGCGGGCCGAAGCCTTCGAGATATTTGGCCGAGCCGGTGGCCGCCAGCGTCGCCAGCGTGCGTCCGTGAAACGCGCCTTCGAAGGTGATGAGGCGATAGCGCTCCGGATGGCCCTTCGCGGCGTGGTGCCTGCGCGTGACCTTGATGGCGCATTCCATCGCTTCCGCACCGGAATTGGCGAAGAACACGAGGTCGGCAAAGCTCTGTTCGCACAGCCGCGCCGCGAGCCGTTCCCCGTCGGGACTCTTGAACAGGTTCGACATGTGCCAGAGCCGGGTCGCCTGGTCCTGCAGCGCCGCGACGAGATGCGGATGCGCATGTCCGAGCGAATTGACGGCGACACCCGAGGTGAAATCGAGATAGCGCTCGCCGTTGGTGGCGAACAGCCACACGCCTTCGCCGCGTTCGAATGCGAGATCGGCCCGGGCAAATACAGGAAGCAAATGCGAGGTGGCGTGAGACTCAACGTGCGACTTGACTTGCGACTTGACGTCCGACTTGGCGCTCTCGGTCATGGTGATCACTTGATGCTTGGGATCGACCCATGATGCGCGCATTTGCGCGGTCGCATCAACGACCAGATCCGGAAAATAAAACGTGCCGCCTTTGCAAGGCGGCACGTAAGGCACATTTTAGGCCTACGGCGAAAGGTGTCAACATGCCGTCGGCGGCCTTCAAGTACCGTATTTTCAGGGATTCCGGCGGCAGCGAAAGTCATCGCGCACGCCATCGACGTCGTCGTCGACCGACCGCGCGCGACGGAACATGTGGACGAGGGACGCGGACTCTTGCGCCGGAGTCACGCCATATTGTAGCGTTCTTGCTGTCGGGTACGACATCTCGTGCGGCAGTAAACACCCTCCAAGTCTCATTGGTTTGGCGTAGACGTTCGAGCGCGGTTAACGCGACCGGCGAGGGTCAAGGGATTCTGCTTACGGGATTTTTTAGGTTGGCATCGCAGCGTCGCCCCCGGGGGAGCGGCTGACGCGGCGCGAAGGGAAGATTACGATGACGGCATTGACCTGGTCCGACGATCGCGTCGAGCAGTTGAAGAAACTCTGGGAGGCCGGACATTCGGCAAGCCAGATCGCCGCGGAACTCGGGAATGTGACACGGAACGCCGTGATCGGCAAAGTTCATCGGCTCGGCCTGTCGGGCCGGGCCAAGAGCCCGACCTCCGCCGCGCCGCGTCCGCGCAAGGCACGTCCCGCACCACAAATGATGCGCGTCGCGCGTCCGGTCACGCGCGGCAACACCGCACTCGCTCAAGCCTTCGAAGTCGAGGCCGAGCCGGATCCGATCACCTTCGACAACGTGGTGCCGATGAGCCAGCGGCTGTCGCTGCTGGAGTTGAACGAGGCGACCTGTCACTGGCCGGTCGGCGATCCATCGAGCCCGGACTTCTTCTTCTGCGGCGGTCGGGCGCTCGCCAGCCTGCCCTATTGCGCCCATCACTCGCGCATCGCCTATCAGCCCGCGGCCGACCGCCGCCGGCAAGCCCCAAAGCCGACGCGGTAGGGCCTTGCGGTGACCGGACTGAGATCGGCGCGCGATACGGTGCCGCCGATCCGATGGTCCTGCCCCATTTGCGGCAACCGCAACCAGCTGCGCGTCATCACCGGACGAAATGGCTGTCCCCTGCCGCGGTCTTCGGCTGGGGAAAACAAGCGGTGAACGTCGCGCCATTCCTCGGCACACTTTCGATCAGCAGCCGACCGCGATGGCGGTTGAGAATGTGCTTGACCAGCGACAGGCCGAGCCCGGTGCCGCCCTGCGCGCGGCTGTCGCCGACGTCGACCCGATAGAAGCGCTCGGTGAGGCGGGGCAGATGCTCCGGCGCGATACCCGGACCAAAATCCCGCACCATGACCCGGATTTCCGGCGTGCTCTCGGCGGCCGTGCTCAGCGAGACGATGACGCTGCCGCCGGACGCGCCGTATTTCAGCGCGTTCTCGACCAGGTTCTCGAACACCCGCAGCAGTTCCTCGCGGTCGCCGGCGATCGCGACCGGCGTCTCCGGAAGATCGATCTCGACCACGACCTGACGCTCACGCGCCAGCGGCTCCAGCCCGTCGGCGACCTGCCGGATGATGGGGACGATGTCGACCAGCGTATCGGGGCGGACATGGGCCGATAATTCGACCCGCGACAGCGACAGCAGATCGTCGATCAGCCGCGCCATGCGCGTCGCCTGCGCATGCATGATGCCGAGAAAGCGTTCGCGCGCCTTGGGATCGTCCTTGGCCGGCCCTTGCAGCGTATCGATGAAGCCCGACAGCGCGGCCAGCGGCGTGCGTAGTTCGTGGCTGGCGTTGGCGACGAAATCGGCCCGCATTTCCTCGACCCGGCGCAGCGGCGTCTGATCGTGAAAGGTCATCAGCATGCATTTGTCGGTGCCGCCGAACGCGGTCGGCACCGGCACGGGCGTGACGATCAGTTCCATCCAGCGGTCGACCGGCACGTGGTCGAGATAGGTCGCCCGGCGCGGCTCAGTGGTCGCGATGGCCTCACGCAGCGCCGTAATGATCTCGGGTGAGCGCAGGGCGAACTGGGCGAGTTCGTTCTTGCGCAAGGCGGGCGCGAGTTGCGCCGCGGCCACATTGAGATGGATGACGCGGCCGGCCCGGTCGAGCAGGATCGCAGGATCCGGCATTCCGGCAACGACCGCGCTGACCGCGGCAGCTTCGACCGGGTTGACGCCGCGCGCGTCGTCGCGCGAGGCAACGGCGCTATGCAGCCGCCACGGCACCATCGCCGCCGCGGCGATGCAGCCGAACGCCACCAGCGCGCGCGCCGCGGGCAGCTCTCCGAAGATGACCAGCGCCGCGAGCGCCAGGCACGCGACGAGCAGGATCACGGCCGAATGCCGCAGGCGATCAGGCCAGGGCGATGGCTGGGAGGAAGAGGTTGAAGGAGCGTCTACGGCCATCGAACCTGCTTCTGCATCCGCATCCAGGTCAGTTGCCGGGATCGCTGCGCTTTCTGACATAGGCGGCTTCGGGCGGCGGCCTGGCGTCAAGGCTGAGCGCCGCCTGGCGCAAGCGCTTGGACCGGGTGCCGATGATAACCTCCCGAAACGTCAGCAGGATTACAGAGATGATGAAAGGTGCAAGATAATAAAGCATGCGGAACAGCAGCATTCCCGCCAGCAATTCCTCACGGTCCATCTGCCACAGGCCGACCAGCATGGCCGCGTCGAAGACCCCGAGCCCCCCGGGTGAATGGCTGGCGAAGCCCAGCAGGGTTGCCGAGACGAAAATGACCGCGACCACGACGAAGCCGAGATTGGGCTCGTCCGGCACCAGCACATACATTGCGAGCGCGCAGAAGCCGAGATCGACGATCCCGATCACGATCTGCAGCAGCGTCAACGGGCCGCCCGGCAACACCACGGTCCACGGACCGCGCCCGACCACCCGTGGCCGGCTCCAGACCCAGGCCACATAGGCCACCAGCGCCAGCAGGATTCCGACCGCGAACATGCGATTGAGCCAGGGCGGCAGCTGATCGATCGATGAGGCGGCCTCGGGATGGTAGGCGATGCCGAGCCCGAGCACGGCCGCATTGCCGAGCCAGAACGTCAAGCCCGCGAGGAAGCAGATCTTGGCCACGTCGATCGCGTTCAGGCCCCATGCGGAGTAGATGCGATAGCGCACCGCGCCGCCGGTGAACACGCTGGCGCCGACATTATGTCCGATCGAGTAGGAGGTGAAGGCGGAGAGCGCGTTGATGCGGTAGGGAACGTGATCATGACCGATGGCCCGGACGGCGAACAGGTCATAGAAGGTCAGCGTGAAATAACCCGCGGTGACGAACAGGCCGGCGAGCACGATCTGGCGCGGTTCAGTCTCCTTGATGGCATCGACGACATCGTCGACGTCGATGCCGCGGAGCATGTGGAAGAGCACAAAGCAGGCGATCCCGATGACAAGGACGCTGATCGCAACGCCCAGCCGGTGCAGGATTTGTTTCTGGCGCAGAAACGATATGGCCCTGCGTATGGCGTCCAGCATCTAGAGCCCCGTTTCAGACGTTCGTGAACGATGGCGGCGTCCCCCGCTGCGGCGAGATTGCGCCAGCAGGGAGCACCGGCAAACCGACCTTCCGGGGCGGCTCCCGATCTGCCGTTCCCGGTCGAGCCGACGGCACTCAATGTAGGAACTTTGAATCGGTTGCATCAGACCGTAATATTCCGCGCTGACGACAGACGGCGATAACGGCCGCCGCCGATGCATGACCACTCCTGCTCGCCGACCGACGTTCGCCACCCGGCGCAATCCAACTACCCTGCACGACCTTCGGAACAGAACGAGCACCAGAGAATCCATGATTTCAGTGCCGCATTTCGATTTGCAGTTTCCGGGGTGCAGGTTCCGGGCCGACGTCTCCGTCGGCCGGGCCGGATCTTCAAACCGAAGCCACTGGTATATGACCTCGTAGCGCGTTTTACGATGGAGTGGAATCCGTCGAGACGCGAAAAAAGGGCGCTCATTCAACCTATTAGATATTATCCCGAGTGGTTCGCCGGCGGCAATGCACAATTTGGCCGCAATCGCTGCGGCCTGCCGGGATCTGTCATCTTGCTGCGGTGCAATCACAGTCAAGTCAGGCAACCGGTCTGGCCGGCGCGGTGCGCGACAGCACCCAATCCCGCAACAGCGAGCCGACCGAACATCCAACGAGGTAGAGCACGAACATCACCAGTCCAAGATCCAGCCAGTAGCCGGGACGGCCCGGTACGATCCGGCTGACCGCAAGGGCGACCAGCACGATCGCGACCACCGCGAGCCAGCGAGCCTGCACGATCGAAACGCCCGGGCCGCGGTGAACGACCGCGATCCAGCCCATCGCGAGGCCGAGCAGCAGCGACCCCAGCAGCCACCCCCAATGAAACGTCATCAGATAGGTCATTCTCGTCACCTCACCACGAATTCGATGCGGCGGTTCTGCGCCTTGCCGTCCTCGGTATCGTTGGAGGCGACTGGTTGTGCACTGCCATAACCGACCGCCGTGAAGCGGTCCGCCGGCAGGCCGGCCTTGACCAGATCGTCAACGACCGCCTCCGCGCGCCGTTCCGACAATTCCTGGTTAGCGGCATCGTCGCCATCCGTGTCGGTATGACCGGCGACCTCGATTGCGGCCATCGGGCAACGTGATGCAATTTCCACCAGATGATCGAGCAGGCCGGCAGAGTCCGGGTCAATCGTGGCGCGGCCGGTGTCGAAGCGGATCTTGGCCTTTCCAAGCAGTTCCGAGAACAGCTGCTGACAGACCGTGGCATCGACGGGGGCGACTGCCGGCTTGGTGGAGACGTCGGACTTGAACTGAAAGCCCGCTGGGAAGTCCTTGCCCAGCCCAGCCCGGATCTGGCCAGCGGCGGCGTCGTACAGGGCGTCGCCGGACAGCTTCACCTCGCGATCCGAGACCACCAGCGTGCCGGTCGACAACCGCGACAGCGCCCCCATCGCCGGCATCACCGCGGCCGAAAATCCGCCGGGTGCACCGATGCTGGTCTTGAGATTGTCGACCACTTTTTCGCTGAAGAACCTGCGCGAGGCGGAGGCGATGATGGCGGCATGGACCTTGTCGTCGGGAACATAGCCCGACAGGGTCAGCGTGACCGCGACCGGATCCTTGTAGGCCTGAAACACGTAGGGCGGCGCCTTGACGTCGTTCGCAGTGACCTTGAATCCATCAGGCAGATTTTTCAGCGCCGCGGCGATCGCTTCCCGCCCACCGAGCTCTCGCGCCATTCCGGACAACGACACACCGGCGTCCGAGATCGTGACCTTGCCATCCTTCAGCTTGCCGATCTGGTCGAGCAGGAGCTGCGCTGCGCTCTCGAAGCGGGGCGGAGCCCCACGCGCCAACCTCATCTGGTCGGCGATCTCGACACCGAGCGCCGCACGCGCGGTTTCGAGCAGTTTGGTCCTGGTGGCCGGCAGCGGCGCGCTGCCCCCGAGCGTGACCCTGGCAACGTCGCGCTCGGCCGACCACACGAAAGGCCTGGCCTCGGGGACGAGCCGGGTTTCATTGTTCACAAGCCGAACCCCGGAAACAGCCTCCACCGCCGCGACCGCGCTGCGTCGACCGTCTTCGGCAAAGGCTTCGGCGCCGAGGGTGACATCGCGACCGGCGACCGCGATCGTCGTCTTGTCCAGGACGACTTCCCTGAGCGCGGCGGCGCTCCTGGCAGACAGATCGCCTTCAAGGGGAGCCGTATTGGTCCAGATCGCGAACGCCCAAAGGACAATCAAGGGGATCACGCCTGGCCACCATTTGCTGCTCCACTTGAAAAATCCGCGCATACACGATCCCGCAGGGCCTGGCGCCTGCGAACGAGGCACCGAAAATAGAGAGAAAACAAACCCTTGCGGGGCTGTCAAACCAGAAATGTCACCGTCAAACCGATGGCGCCTTCACCCGGCTAACGCTTTGTTCAGCGATCACTCGCTAACGTCCGGATAATACCATAGCCGGCAAACCATCTTCCAATGAAGCATTTTCGCAACAGCGTTATCCGCGCCGGCCTGGGAGCGCTGTATTTCAGCGGGGCGCATGTGCTGTTGCGCCCGATCTTTTCCGGTGTCGGCGCCATCCTGACGCTGCACCACGTCCGGCCGCGCCGCGCGGCCGCGTTCGAGCCCAACCATCACCTCGAGGTCACGCCCGAATTCCTCCGCGCCACGCTGAGCCACCTGCGCTCGCACGATATCGACATCGTGACCCTCGACGAGATGCATCAGCGGCTGATCGAGAAGAACTTCGCGCGCCGCTTCGCCTGCTTCACCTTCGACGATGGCTACCGCGATAACCGGGATTTCGCGCTTCCCGTGATGCGCGAGTTCGACGCCCCCTTCACCGTGTTCGTCGCCAGCGATTTCGCCGAGGGCACCGGGCGACTGTGGTGGATCGCCCTCGAAAAGGTGGTCACGACGGCGTCATCGATCGATGTCACCATCGGCGGCGTGGCGTGCCGGCTCGACGCTACGACAGCGGCGGCCAAGCAGGCGGCCTATTGCCGCCTGCACGACTGGCTGCGGGCCCTGCCGGGCGGACACGACGTCCGCCGCGAGATCGCTGCGCTATGCACGCGCCACGGCATCGACGAAGCGGCGATCTGCCCCGATCTCTGCATGAGCTGGAACGAACTGAAGGCATTCGCCGACGATCCCCTGGTGACGATCGGGGCGCACACCATCAGCCATTGCAATCTGGCCAAGCAGACCGAAGAGGCGGCAAGCCACGAGATGACGGCAAGCCGCGCACAGATCGAGACGGCGTTGCAGCGTCGCGTGCTGCATTTCGCCTATCCCTACGGGGACCGGATCGCGGCCGGCACACGGGAATTCGCGCTGGCGCGGCTGGCCGGCTTCAAGACAGCGGTCACCACCCGGCCCGGAATGATCTTCTCGGAGAGCGCCGCGCACATGACCGCGCTGCCGCGGGTGTCACTCAACGGCAATTACCAGGACGAACGCATCCTGCCCGTGCTGACCTCGGGCGCCGCGACCGCGCTCTGGAACGGCTTTCGCCGCGTCGACGCGGCGTAGCTGAAGGGCTCCGCTAGCCGGAGCAAGCCTCGCTTGATGTCGTCCGAAGACTCACGAGCCATTTGAACCAGTCTTGGCCCCCTCTGAACCGGGCTTGGCCTCCTCGATCGCGTCGAAGATCCATCCGTGGCATTGCCCACTGTTCCTGTCGGTACCGACCGCACGCAACCGGCGTTTCTCACCGCTGCTCGCCGTCAGAAGGGCGACGACGCCCAGGGCCGGAAAAAAAGCGCCGTCCCGAACATGGGACGGCAGTTCAGGGAGGATCACATAGATAGAGGCCTCCGGCAGATCGATCGCGCGCTGTGCGTAGATGCGGCTCCCGAGACCGCAATCTGCGCGACGATAGGTCATCGTCAGCAGATCGCCGCGCACCTCGACCATGAGGATCTCCTCATGCGGCCTGCTTGTCGGAATGTTTGGAGCTTCGCAGCGCGAGAATTGGAGTCTGTTCTTCATGCGGATCAAGAAGTCGGCCATGGCGTCGTCCCCGTACTCGTCGGCTTAGACCAAGAGATTGATCGGGGTTCACCGTCCTGGACGACGGCCGATGGGTGGCCAACTGCGTCGCGATTTGATCCAACCAATGCGCAAACGCGGCCCGCGCGCGGGCGAATACGATGCCGCCGAGGCCCCCCGGCGACCCGGATACCTGCGCCGCACCGGCGCAGAAATGCTTCGCCCGGAAATAGCGCACCCCTCGCTCTCCCTGTTGCAGCGGTATCGTATCGGCGGAGTATCGGCGACGCGTGACGGTAACGTGAAGAGGCCTCTCGGCCGCGATTTCACGCTGGCTTCACGGCCAATGCGGCGAAATGGCAATCAAAGGGGGACAGTCCGATGAGCGCACACGGTAGGATCTCTTTCTGGACCGCAGAGTTTCCGCTTCAGTCCCGCGTCGCCAAGCCACCCGCCGACGAAAGGCCGGTCCCCCCATCCGGGTTCAGGCACTTCCTCCGGGACCCTGACACGTCACAGCGATTCGCGATTGAGGGCAGGCCTTTCAACCCGGGCGATAAGGATCAGCGGGGACGGGCCGATCAGTTGATGCAGAAGCTCGCGGGCGCCATGCTGCTCGAGTATCCAGCTGAGCCCTTCAATCCGAATATTCCCAGTGGCTACACCTACCTCCTGCAATTGATCGCGCATGACCTCGTTGAAAGCTCGCTCTTGTTGTCACGCAATCAAAGCAGCGTACTCGGCCTCAGCAACGTCCGCGGCAGGCCCTTGCGGCTCGAGACGATTTTCGGCGGCGGCCCGATTGAATGTCCACATGTCTATGAATTCAACAAGAACGGCTTTCGTGATCGGCTTCGGCTTGGCCGGATAAGGGCCGACGGAGCGCCCTACGACGCCAATACGGGTGCTTTGAGGGATATTGCACGCGCGCGTGCGACCGAAGTGCTCAGTCAACCGGAGTATCCGGAAGCGCTCATTGCCGACGCCCGCAATGATTCGCACGCGATCCTGTCGCAGCTGGTGGTCATGTTCCATCACCTTCAACGCAAGATTCTCGAACGTCTTGAAACGACCGACAAGGTTCGTCCGACCGGACATCCCGTTGTTGACGCGCAACGGAAGCTTGTCGCGACACAATCAGCATGTGCGCTCATCTTTCGCAGCATCATTCGAAACGACGTCTTGGCCAAGATCCTGCACCCCGCGGTCCGGGCCGCGTACGACACGGGGGCCGTTCCAGTTGTTGACCCACCGCTGAGCCTCGACAACGGCTCATGGTTGGTGCCGCTGGAATTCTCCTATGGCTTCTTTCGCTTCGGCCACGGGATGATCCGGGCAAAGTATTCGTTCAATCCAAAGACACTTGGGTTTGACCGTTTCGGCATCGCCGATATTCTTGATCACAACTCGGACCATAGCCCCGGTCTGATGCCCTTTGAACAGAAATGGACGATTGACTGGACCCAGTTTTTCGGAAACGGCGCGACGAATTTGAGCGTGAGAATAGGTCCATGGTCCCGCATGGATCTCGAGAACGCCGTCCGTGGAAGGGATCCCAAGGAGCCTGGGCTGACGGTTCGCGATCTGACAAGCTCGATCGCGACGCAGCCGTGGTCGGTACGCGCCCTGGCCCAGGCGCTGGGCAAGACTCACGGGAATCTGCTTCAGCTATCGCCCTTTCTGGCAGGCGCTCTGGACGACCCGACAAGACCGCCATGGCGCGAAAACGTCTCGGACTGGCTTACGCGCCATCGAGGCACGCCCGGACCGGGCTTGAGCGATAGTGAAATCAAAATCCTGGCAACCGATCCGCCGATTCCGTTCTTCGCTCGCTTTGAAGCAGGGCTGGATCCCAGCTTCCAGGGGAAGCATCTCGGCGTGCTGACGTCGATCGTGGTGGCCGATGTGTTCTACGGCATTTTCCAGCACGATCGGCTTTTGGGCATCGACGATGACAGGGACCTCGCACATCAGCTGAGACAGATATCGCAACTCGTTTTCGACGGACCAACCGACGCATTCGCCGGCTTGGAACGCATCACGACAGTCAACGCACTTACCGACTTCCTCGATGCGCTGATCGAATTCCCGACCGGCGGGTAGCCGGAATCAAGCATGGTGACTCAAACAGGAGTGAAAACATGGGACGGCAGAAGATCACGATCGGGCGGGATGACTTCCTCGCATGGGGTAAACTGGTGAAAACATGGGCGACCGGGAGAAACTACGTCGACCATGTGATGACGGAGGAAAACCCCGTGCCCACGGCGCAGGACACGTCGTCCAAGTTTCAAAAACCAAGATCGTTCGAGGAATTCTGGGATCAGTGCCGCTGGGCGCAGGTCGGCCTCGTCTTCGACGACGTCAACAACACGCCCGTACCGCGCAACGACGGCATCGGCTTGATCGTCATCCAGGGCGATGCCGACGTCTTTGTTCTCCGCTTGCCGCCTCAGGAAATACTTCTTGAGCATGAAGCCCGGTTTATTGGCGGCACGACGTATCAATTGCCGAAGTTCTACGATGAAATCCCGGGACAATCCGGCACCAAGGTCGGAAGAATGACGACGCACGCCCAGCGCGTCGGCGAATATACGCTCAATACCTGCGGCTGAGGCCGGGTCGACGTTCACCACACGCCGAATTCGATGCCCTCGACATTAGCGCCGGCCGCGGCAAGGCCCGCGGCCAGACGCTCCCAGTCTGCACGAATCGCGATCGGGAAGACATGCAGCAGCCAGCGCGTCATGCTGACGCGCGTCGCCGGCTGCTGGCCATGCCAGTCGGCGGCGGTCCTCTCCAACATCCGCCCGAACTCCGCTTTCGCCTCATCGAGGCGGCCGGCCTGGGCCATTGCGGCGCAGCCCCATATCGTGAAGGCCGGCGACATCCCGAGATCATCGCGAGATGCGGCAATACACCCGGCATAATCGGAGCACAGAAACTTGATCGCACCGGAATACGCCACCTGAGGCGGCTTGGGCATCGGCGTCATCTCGAGCGAGGCAGCCGACAGGGCTGCCGCGCGCTCATATTTGCCGCAATAAGCAAAGATCTGGCCTGATCCCATCAAGGTCCATGGGTCGTTTTCGTTCAAATCGACCGCCAGCGCGGCGTGCAGAGTCGATTCGTCCACGCGACCAAGCAGTTGGTAGGTCCATGCGAGGCTCAGCTGCGCCCGCGAATCGAGCGGATCGAGCTGGACCGCGCGTTGGGCTATGCGCAGTGTCTCCAGATCTTTGGCGGCATCCCGAAATTGACCGGGAAGCGCGATGTGCGCGATATTGCGGTACTGCACCAGGCCGCTCAGCGCGGGCGAGAAATCCGGCGCATCGGTGAGCAAGCTCTCGACCAGCGCGGCGGCCGCCGGCCAATCCTTCGAGGCCATCTGCAGCAGCAGGGCTTGCCCACGCAGCCATCGATCATGGATTTCCAGGGTTACCTCACTTCCGGTCGAAAGGCGGCGTAACCGCTCGGCGGAGACGTGGATATTCAGCGCCATGGCGATCTGGCGGACCATGCGCTCCTGCGTCTCGAACCACGCGGCCAGCGTTATGGAATAACGCTCACTCCAGATGCACACCGAGGTGGCCGCATCCCGCAGAGTGACGACCAGGCGAACCGTGCCTTTCAACTCATAGGTGGTGCCCTCGACAATATATTCAGGCGGCGAAGACCAGGTCCTCGGCTCCGATTCCCAGAACGGCGGCAACGTTCGCACCGACCATTCGCGGAAACGTGTGAGACAAGCAACGAACTCGTGACGAAATCCGTTGACCAGGTGGCGCACGTCCTCGGGCACGGCGCTCGCGTCGAACGTGCAGACCGATATGAACAGTCGCCTTGGCGCGGACGTCTCGCGTGACGGAGAATGCGGGGGCGGGGCAATCGCCGAAGCTTGCGGGTGTTCGCTCAGGCTGGGCATCTGCTTGATGTCGACGATCAAGGCCTGTGTTTCCCTGGATGGTTCGATGTCGTAGTCCTCCTCCAGGAGATCCCAGAGCGACTTGTAGATCTTCAAGGCTCCACCAATGTCGCCGCGCGCGGCGCGCGCGCGAATGAGGTGTCGGCACCCGACCTCGTGCGTCGGATCGAGATTCAGCAGCGCCAAGGCCGCGGCAGTCGCCTCGGGGGAGTCGCCCTCGGCGGGCAGCATGCGCTCCAGCGCAAGTGTGAGCCGGTCGAGAAGCAGCTGGCGCTTGGTGAGCACCCAGACCTGGAAGGCCGGATCCACGTTGTCGAGACCAGACAGCAGGGTGTCGGTGATGCGCTGGCAATCGAGCAGCCGCGAATGCACCACACCTTGCGCGGCGGCGGCGAGCACCTCGTCGACGTCGCAGGCGCGACGTTCCCGGAGCAGCGACAGGGTCTGCTTGTCGACCCGGAACCCCGCGAACCCCGCATGATCGAAGGCCAGCTTGACGTCATGCACCGCCTGCCGCAACGAAGCTCGTGCATGCTCCTCGTCGCTGTCGCTCCATAACAGGCCGACGAGGCGCTCGCGCGTGTCCTGCATATTATCGGAAAGAGCGAGATAGGCCGTCAGGGCCTTGGCCTTGCGCGTCGCGAGCGAAATCTCGCGTCCATCGATTTCGGCCGCGAAATCTCCGAGGAGACGGAGGTTCAGCTGCCCACTCGCCGCCCCTTCAGGAATGCCGCCTCTTGCCACCTCTGACACTCCTGCCAGTTGCGCGCTTCACGGTGAAACATTGCCTGCACAAACCTACGAAATGCAGCCAATTGGCGTCCAGCCTTATCTTAGAGCAATGGCGTATGGCGTTCTGCGATACCCAGGCCCTCATTGTCGCGACATGCCTCGGCAAACCGCTTCGTCGCAACCGCAGCTGAAAATGGCTGCAGGTCCGGAGAAACAGCCCTTGCGACGGCAACCCCGACGTCCGGCCGCGTGTGGTCGACGAGAAAAAGCTGGATGCCACGGCTGCGCAGATGGCCTGTCAGTCCCTTAAGTCCCAAAGCCGTGGCGGGCCCGCTCGCCGCGTGCCGCGACATATCCCGCGGATGCAGAAGCTCGCAGTCCGCCGCCGCGAACGCCGCACGACGGAGGTGTCGGCGATCGGCCTCGTTGAGCACCGCGTCGCCGCCCTCGGCGCGCTTGGCCTCGGCGATCGGCGCAGCCATTTCCATTTGGCACATTTCGAGGACCGCGGCCCTCGCCGCATCGCTCGCGGTGAGTCTCGACGACAGGCCGCAGGCCATTCCTTGGCCGTCCTGGTCCACCGACACCGCGGCAACGACCGGGACGTCGTTTTCGGTTGTGATGTCGAGCAGCATGGTCCGCCGTGCTGTCTCTCCCTGGCGCAACCGTTCGATCAGTTCGGTGCCGGCTTTGGTCGCCGGATGCTCGAGCGCGAAACGCTTCGGGCGGCAACCGCCCAGCCACCACATGGCGGCCGCGTCGCGCTCGCAGAGCTCCAAAACTGCGCGAAGGGCGGCCGCCTCGAAGGTCGGTCCTGCGGCTGCACCTGACGACAATGCGACGACCGGTTCGATCGCCCGTTGCGTCGGTGGCCGCCTGAGGCAGAGATCGGCCGGCACCAGCGCGATATCTCCGGTCGACGCGTCCGACGCACTGATCCAGTCAATCGTCCGACCGGCGCGCGACACCGCCTCGGCGATCCAGCCCTCGGCGACACAATTGACTCGATCCGTATTGATCACCTCCGCCGCGATGTCTTCCGGTCGCTCAAATTGGGAGAGGTACTCGGCCGCCTCACCCAGACAGGAGACAAGCGCTGCCGCTGACGTCTCACCATTTCCAGCGACGCTGAGGCGCACTGCGTTAGAGGCCGCCGTGGGACCGGCGTCGATCGTTATCTCCCCGCCGATACAATGAAGGCCTGGCGCGAATGGCGATGCAATCGAGAACACGCGTGTCAGGCGCCCTGCCAGTGCGACGAGAGCGGTGGATGCGAGATTTGCCGCGCTTTCCAACAGTTTCCCGCCAGATCGCGAATATAGATTAAGCGGAGCGAGACTCATTACGAATGCTTTTCAATGAGAAAAATGACCGAGCGTCAATTCCTAGTAGCTTAGGCTGCCCATAGGCTCAATCAACAGTCTCGTATGACTGCTGATCATGTGGGTCCGTTGGCGTAAAGCGCCCGTGAAAAGCCGCGCTGCCGGGGGCCGCCGCGGACTCGGACACTCACCATGGTACCGCTACGCAACAATCCGGCATCGCTCTTTGCATTCGAAATCAGCGCAAGCAGGGTGGCTTTCCGGATCCACGGCGCATTCGGCCCGGTCTTCGCCCGAAAAGTCGCCGTGCACGCAGGTGAACGCAGCCGATTCACGGCGCCTTCACGGCGGGCATCTTATCGCTCGAACCAGTTCAATCTACCCATTTCGATCATTGCTAATTCGTTGCCCGGAAAAGGAGAGAAACATGGCTTCCCCCGAGCCGCGTGCCAATGTCATTCCATACCCCGAGGCGCTGCATCACCAATACGCGGCGGTCATGTTCGTTGATCTGGACCATTTCATGCGGATCTGCATCGACGATCCACCTCAGGCCGTATTCAGTTTGCTCAGCGACTTTCAAAGCGTGGTGACCGAGACAGTGGCCAGCTTCAGAGGTGAATTGAACTCGTATCAGGGAGACGGCGTACTGGCGACTTTTGAGGACGCGGCCGACCGGACTGACTGCGCGACAAGAACGCTCAGATGCGCTCGAAAGATTCTCGATCGGGTCCGAGCGATAGGGCTGGGCCGCGCCAAAGGCAGCCCTCCATCCGTTTCCGTCTCCATCGGTTTGCAATATGGCGAGGTCTGGACCAGCATGATCAGTACCTCGAGACGCTTCGGTCCAACGCTCATCGGTGATGCCGTCAACGTCGCAGCCCGACTCGAGAAGCATGCAGGCACGCTTGGCGCCAAGATCGTGGTGGGTGACGACCTGATCCAACGGGCGTGGCAGGAGGGTGCATCAAGCGTTTCGGAGCTGGCGCAGTTTCTGAACGTTGGACCCGTCGTTGTTCGCGGCCGACGGACTCCGGTCGACGTATGGAAGCTTCAAGCTCAGGCTGGGTAGCTTCTCCACGGCACGATCGGCACGCTCTTCTGAAACGGCGACAGCGCACGCCCGGGCATCCTTGACTCCTTGACCCTCTCCGCCCAGAACCATGCGCAAAGCAAAGGGAGAGGCACATGTTCAAGGATCTGTTTTCACTGCAGGGGCGCGTGGCGCTGGTCACCGGAGGCTCGCGCGGCATCGGCAAGATGATCGCGGCCGGCTTTCTCGCGCAAGGCGCGGCCAAGGTCTACATCACCGCACGCAAGGCGCTGGCCTGCGAGGCGACGGCCAAGGAGCTTTCGGCCGAGTATGACGGCGAATGCATTGCGCTGCCGATCGACATTTCCACGCTCGCCGGCGTCGACATGCTGGCCAATGAAATCAAGAAGCGCGAGCCCAAGCTCGACATTCTCGTCAACAATGCGGGCGCGGCCTGGGGCGCGGATTTCGACGAATTCCCGGAGAGCGGCTGGGACAAGGTGATGAGCCTCAACCTCAAGACGCCGTTCTTCCTGACCAAGGCGCTCGCCGCCCCGTTGCGCGCGGCGGCCTCAGCGGAGCGGCCGGCGAAGGTGATCAACATCGCCTCGATCGACGGCATCTTCGTCAATCCGATGGAGACCTATTCCTACGCCGCGAGCAAGTCCGGCCTCATCCACCTGACCCGGCGGATGGCGGTCAAACTGATCCAGGATCATGTGGTGGTGACCGCGATCGCGCCGGGACCGTTCAAGTCCGACATGAACCGCGCGGCTCGCGATCACGCCGACGACGTCGCCACGCGGGTCCCGGCGGGGCGCATCGGCACCGACGAGGACATGGCGGGGACCGCGATCTATCTGGCCTCGCGCGCCGGCGACTACGTGGTCGGCGCCACCATCGCGGTCGATGGCGGCATCGTCTACGCCAATCCGGGCATCAAGGGCGAGGGCTGGGACAGCTGAGGAGCGATCGCGATGTCCTTCGCAGGGCGCGAACCTGCTCAGCCGGGACGGACGACCGCCTCAAACCGCCGAATACCGCTCCAGGTCCAGGGCAAGCGCGTGGAGCGGTTGCTCGTTTCCGATTTGGGCCATCCAGCACCAAAGCTCGAGCACGAAATAGAGGTGATAGAATTCCAGCGTCTGCGACCATTGCTGCCGTCCGGTGTCGCCGTAACCTTCCAGCAGGACGTTTCGGTCAGCCGGCCGCAGATAGAAAAGCGCCTTGGCCAGGTCCATCAGGGGATCCCCCGCCAGCGCGCCCTCGAAGTCCAGGACGCCGGAGAACCTGACGTCGTGATCGGTGATCTGGGCAAGCAGGTTTCCCGCGTGAAGATCATTGTGGCAGAGCACCGGGTGAGCGCATTCCTGCAACAGATGCGCACGCGCCGAGAAATATCCGGCGATCCGCCGCGCGAGCTCGGCGGAGCCGCCTCGGTCCGTGAATTCCCTGAGCTTCCTGTCGCATTGATGTGACAGGTAGTCGCGATTGGTCACATGCGCCGTCCAGATTCCGCGCGGGCCGATGTATCCGAACGCTTCCATGGGAATGCGATGAAAATCGCGAAGCAAGCGTCCGATCTGCCTGTGCGCCGAGACTCGCTGATCCCCCGCCAGGGTCGCCTCGATGCTTCTCAAGGTTGAACCCGGAAGCTTGGTCATCAAGACAAAATTCAGATCAAGCAGCCTCTTCGAGTCGTCGGCCAGCAATATGCGCGGGACCGGCACACTGAGACGGCCTTGAACCAGAGAGGTGACGGTGACTTCCTTCTGCATCTTCCAATGCAGGGAGTCGGGATACACTTTCAGAACAACCGGCGGCTTGTTCTCGACGAACGCGATTTCGTATGTCGCGGCAATCTCCCCGCCATGAATGTTGCAGACGGCCGTAACCGTGTGACCAACCAGGGCGCCATCCACGATTGCCTGAGCGGCCATCACCGGCACCTGGAGATCGGGGCGAACGCTCATGGGCCGGCCGGGGTTGGACTGGGGAAAATCGTCCCTTTATTGGCCGTTAGCGCCGTGTGCCTGCAAGTCCGATCGTTGCACTTGTCGTCACAGGGTGGCGACGCAGGTCGCGGACCATGTCGATCCCGCCTCGACCTAGCTCCGTGCCCCCCGGCCGAAGCCGCGTTGATGTCCTTCGCCGGATTGCGTTTCAGCATCGATAGGCCCCCGCAAGACCGATTGATCCCTGCCCATTGCAGCCGGTGTCGCGCGCCGGCGACGACGTGGTCGGCGCCACCATCGCGGTCGACGGCGGCATCGTCTACGCCAATCCGGGCATCAAGGGCGAGGGCTGGGACTGAGCGCCTTCAGCCTCGCCCAGGACTCGGCATCGGGGAAAGCCAATGCGCGCAGGCGCGGCGGATAGAGATGGGGGACGGGCTCGAACAGGCCGCCGACGATGTCCATGGCGTCGGACCACGCGACATTCGCCGAGTCTGAACCGTCTTTTTGGGCCAGGCCCGTCGCCGGATCGACAACCTGTTTCACAAAAATGAGGCGATCGGCGATCGGCAGGAGTGTGCCGGTTGTGCCGGACCCCAATGACGCAACGCCAAAAAGGGAAGCTTCCGCGTCATTGTTCCGGAACAGCATGAGGCTGGCGACGAAGACGTCCATGTCGCTTTTCTGGTAATATCGATCCAGCAACTGCTTCTGAAAGCCGTAGTCGATCCCCGACTGAGCCAGCGCGATGTCGCGCTGTCGGCCGGCGTTTGCCGAGCCCGGCTCAAACCGGAACTCGGACCAGCGATCACCGCTCCAATGCAGCATCATGGACGAGCAGAAGTTCGGCGTCTGGTGCGCGTTCCGGGCGATATCCAGCAGTCTCCCCAGACCTGCACCATTGGCACTGCCGGTCAGGTAGAAAACATTCCGGCCGGGGACAAGCGCGACCGGCTCACCTTCGATCGCGGGCAGCGCATAATCCTTGCCGGGCTCCAGGAGTAGCAGGGCCGATTGATGATCTTCGAGATTGGCGCAGCCGAAGACACCGTCGCCGACGGGCTGGAAGATCGGCGACGGGCTCCTGGCGCGGAAATTCGTCATCGCGCGCAGCATCGCCTGCTCGATCGGAAGCTCGGCAAATCGCAGGTTGGCGTGCGTCATTTGCGACATCGTGTCCCGCTGGTCGCGAATGACGCAGGCGGCGAGGTCGCCCGCAAAAGGCAGCCATGCCGTCTCCGCGCTGTCATCGATTGGGGCGCCCGCGATCCAGCTCTGCAGCAGCGTGTTGCTGATCAGGACGCGAGCGCGAACGCCCGGCATCAGCTCCTCGGGCAGCTTTTCGGGAGAGATGATCACGGTCTTGGAGGATTCCGCTTGCCCGCGGAGGAATCTCGAAATCACCTCAGCCCGGCCGTTACGATCCCGTTCGAGCCAGGTGCCAAAGAGATTCCCGAGATACAGTCGCGTTTCGCCGGCGCCGAAATCAAAAATAAAGCTGCGCGCCTGGTGATCGTAGCTCTTTGGAACACGGCCTTGCCGCTTGCACTCCTCGACAAATTCGATGACGAACCGGTCGTACGAGTTAGCGTCCGGTTGCTTTGGCCTTAAGGCTCTCTTGATCCAATCGAACATGCTTCCCTCGACGTCTGGCGGTCGGATGCTACCAACAGGATAGGGGTTGGGATAGCTGAGGCGTTCGCATCGCGGCGTCATGCCCCCCACCGGGGGTCAGCCGGTGACCCACCCGTGCCGCGGCGGCTGGCGAGACCCGTGCTTCCGGACGAAATGAGAACGTTCAGACACACCACGTTAAGAAGCTTCCTTCAATTTCAGAGCGGACGCACCCTCCTGCGCGGACCGACCCCGCTCTCATTGAGGACAAGACCTTGCAACGTTTGCCCGGGCTATCTGGCCGCTACCCCTTCGCTATCTTTGTCCTGGCATTCGCCACCTTGTCCTACCAGGTCCTGATCACGCGGTTCTTCAGCGTGGTGCTCTACTATCATTTTGCCTTTGCCGCCATTTCGCTGGCCATGCTCGGGCTGACCCATGGCGCCATTGCCGTCTACAAGAATCCCGGCCGCTACGCGCCCGACCGGGTCGACGTGGAATTCGCAGGGCATGCCTGGCGCTTCGCGGTCAGCAGCGTCGGGGCCATGGTGACGTTTCTGTGCCTGCCGCTGGTCGTTCCCGGGGACTACCTGATCGGGGCGCTGGCGCTCGCGGCGCTGGCCTTCGTGATCCCGTTCGGTGAGAGCGGCGTTTGCATCACGCTGCTGCTGACGCGCCTGCCCTATGGCGGCGGCCGGCTCTATGCGGCCGACCTCACGGGCGCGGCGCTCGGATGCCTCGGCATCATCTTCGCCCTGCTGGTGGTCGATCCCGTCAGCGCCACTTTCTGGATCGGTGCCTTCGCCGCCGGTTCAGGCTGGGTGGTGACAAGGCGCAGTGTCGATGGCCGCAGTCGGCGCCTGAGCGGCGCGGTCGCGCTCGCCCTGGCGGCGGCGGCTTTCGTACACACCGGACTTGACGCGGCGGGCCAAAGCCATCTCGGCGTGTTCTGGGCCAAGGGGCAGGAGCAGGCGAACACGCTCTTCGAACGCTGGAACACCTATTCGCGCGTCCGTGTCACGGAGAAGGACAGCGTTCCGTTCGGCTGGGGCTTCGCCCATGCGCCGGAGACGACGATCGAGCAGAAATATCTCGATATCGACGCGGATGCCGCGACCGTGATCAGCAGGTTTGACGGCGACCTCGCCAAGCTATCCTTCCTCAAGAACGACGTCATCAACTCCGCCTACCTGATCCAGCCGCCGACCGACGTCGCAATCATCGGCGTGGGCGGCGGTCGCGATATTCTGTCGGGCCTCCTGTTCGGCGCCAAAAGGATCAGCGGGATCGAGATCAATCCCGCCATCTTCGAGGTGTTGACCGACAAGTTCGCCGATTTCTCGGGCCATCTCGATCGTCAGCCCGGCGTCACGCTGACCAATGCCGAAGCCCGCAGCTTTATCAACCATTCGTCCGATCGCTACGATCTGGTGCAGATCTCGCTGATCGACACCTGGGCCGCGACAGTCGCCGGCGGATTGACGCTCACGGAAAACCGCCTCTATACGGTCGACGCGTGGAGCGACTTCTATCGGGCGCTGAAGCCGGGCGGCCTGTTGTCGGTCTCGCGATGGTTCGGCCTGGATGCCTACCGCGGCGAGTTCCACCGTCTCATCGCCATCGCAGTCGAAGCGCTCGAACGCCAGGGGGTGCCCGCATCCGAACTGGCGCGGCACGTGATCGCGTTGAACGTCGGCAATATCGTCACGGTGGTCACCCGCCCCGAGGCCTTCACCGACGCGCAATGGGCCGGCGCCCGCGGGCGGCTCGAGGCGCAAGGCTTCAAGATCATCCTGGGACCCGGCATCGCCTTCGACGACATCACCTCGACGCTGATGTCCGGCAAGGCGGACCCGGCCTACTTCGCGTCATTGCCATCGAACATCGCGGCTTCGACCGACGACAATCCGTTCTTCTTCTTCACCCAGCGCTTCTCGCAACTGCTCCTCCATCCCTGGGCGGCCATTACCGAAAACAACGCGCCGGTCTCGATGACCTTGCTGCTGCTGTTCGTCGCGCTCGGCGCCTGCATCTACTACATCGCCCTACCCTTCGTCCGTCTCGCCCAGCGCATGCCGCTGGCGCAGCTGACGCCGCCCGTGGTCTATTTCAGCGCGATCGGCATGGGCTTCATGCTGATCGAGATATCCCAGATGCAGCGGCTGATGGTGTTTCTCGGACATCCCGTCTACGGGCTCGGCGTCGTGCTGTTCACGATCCTGATCTGCAGCGGGCTCGGCAGCGCGACGGTCGGAGCGCTTGCGCCGCGTCCGGGCGCGGTGATCGGGAGGTTGGCAGCCCTGCTGGCCACGCTTGTCCTCACCGGCGTATTGACGCCGCTGGTCACCGCATGGACACGGACGGAAGCGACCGACATCCGGATCCTGGTGTCTGCATTGCTTCTGGCACCGCCTGCGTTCTGCATGGGGATGATGTTCCCGCTCGGGCTCAATGCCTGGCGCCGCCACGCCGACCTGCTTCCGTTCTTCTGGAGCGCCAACGGGATCACGTCGATGCTGGCGTCGGTGCTGGGCATGGCGCTCTCGATCGAATTCGGCATCGCCAACACCTATGCGATCGGCGTCGGCTTCTATCTCGTCTCCGGAGCCATGCTGATGATGGGCCGGCAGGCAAGCGCAGCGACCGCCATGGCGGTTTCAAGCCCGAACCTGATGCACCAGGGTGATGGCGCCCTTGATCCCATCGCCCCGTCGATCCAGGCGACCGAGAACGAGTTGATCGGCGGCGCCAGCCCTGCCGGCTCGCTGGAACCGACACCCCAACGGGTCTCGACGTGACAGCGGCCGCCAGCCGACCACGCTGTCGCGGGGTTGCCTCCGGTATTGCCATGATTTCTGCACTATTGTGGCGACTGATGGAGACATCGGAACGCTGTGGAGACCGGACTGTGCCGAAGTACAGGTGCGCGTTATTGCTTCTGGGAGTGCTCGGGCTCGGCGGTTGCTCGCAAGCGACGCTCGCACCGTCGTCGGATGCGTCTTTCACCCCGAGGGACCGGCAATTGCTGGCGCATCCGCCTTATGCCCAGGCGAAAATTCCAGAAGCCTATCGCCGGCACATCGTCGATTATCCGCGCAAGGAGGCGCCGGGCACGATCCTGGTCGATTCCGATGCGCGCTACCTCTATTACGTCATGCCGGAAGGCAAGGCGATCCGCTATGGCGTCGCGGTGGGCGAGGAAGCCATGGCCTGGTCCGGCGTCGCCACGGTTGGCAAGATGGCTGATTGGCCTGATTGGGTCCCCACGCCGGAGATCCAGGCGCGGCTCGGCCCCTTCCCGGCACGCGTTCCCGGAGGTCCGGCTAATCCGCTCGGCGCGCGGGCGCTCTACCTATACGAAGGCAGCAAGGATACCCTGTACCGCATCCACGGCACCAACCAGCCGGAATATATCGGCCAGGCGATATCGTCCGGCTGCATCCGCATGACCAACGAGGATGTCATCGATCTCTTCGAGCATGTGAGGGAAGGCGCGACGGTAGTCGTCCTCCCGCCGCGTCAGAGCGCAGTGGCGGGGTTGGGTCCCCGCATCTGATCCGACGGGTGCCGATCCGGCTCTCGGGTCGATTCCGCGAAACCTATCGTTTCCAGCCAGGAGCTTTGTCCTCTTGCTCTCTCTCCCACTCTTCGGGTCGCACGAGCTTCGTACTCGCTGAGAGGGTGGAGTGGAGGTACCACCCGGGGACTGCCGATTGGTCCGCTGAAGCTTCGGTGAAGGCGGACATTGGAGGAGGTTCATGATTTCGCACTGTCGCGTTGACTATTCTCTCATGAAATGACGGCCGCGTCAGCTAGCGGTCCGGCGCGACGCTCGAATCAATGCACCTGTTACATTGAGCCGCATTCGCATCAGATCTTCGCTTACCCCATAAATGTCGGAAGCTTTAGGAAGGGGAAGGCTCAAGCGGGCGACGTGGTTGGCGGCTTCTTCGGACACTAGCAAGGCCGGGCCGAGCCAGTTCGCCTCTTCCTCGATCACGGGGTCGTAGTGACGCGATCCTTGATCATCAAAAGGCACCTTCGGCGGGTGCAATAAAAGACCGTGGGCCAGTTCGTGGGCGATATTTGCGGCCTGGCGCTTCAACTGATGACCATCGTTATGGATAATCATGCGCGAATTCCCGTCGAACAGGGTAATGGCGGAGAAATCGCGCTTTCCTTTTGACGATCGCAGGTAGATGACGGCATCAGGCTCGCTTTCGGCAAACTCGCTGAGCGCAACCACCGGGAAACCAAGCAACTCAGCCAATCTCCACGGACATAACGGGAGATGCGGGGCGATGCCCAGTTCTTCGCGCACGTTGAGCGCGAGCCAGTTAGCTTCAGACTTGAACCCGCGGCGCAACGCCATCAATGGGCCTCACGGCTTTCTGAACTGCTGATAAGCAGTCTTAATGAGCGCTTCGAGGGCTTTGGCACCTTCCTTCGTCAATTTCGGATCGGCGCGCAAGTGCGCCGTCAACTCAGCCAGAGGTTCGGCCGAAACCTTTTTCCTGGTCGAACCGTGGGTAAAGTCCTCAACCTTCAAGCCGGACCAGGCACACAGTGCTGCGAGGCTATCGACATCGGGCTTGCGACCCTGGGACATCCGGGTGAGCGTTGAAGCCGGGACTTCCGCTTGCTCAGCGACTTTTTTCCAATTGAGGTCACGCGCGATTCGCACGCTGTCAATGGCGGCAAAAAAACCTTCCCCATCGAACTTTCCAGAGGCCATTAAAATTCCTGTCTGCTTCAGAGTCTGTGCCCAAATGCGGCCATAATTGCTACATAGCAATTGATGCCTATATAGCAATAGCCCATCGGGGGCTAAGGAGCAATCTATGTCGAAAAGCAAAGGTTCGGGTAGCCACACCCGCAGCGCCATCAGCGGCCAATACGTGTCAAACGGTTACGGCAACCGCCACCCGAACACAACGGTTCGTGAAGCGGCAGGGCCGCACGGATCAAGCGGCCCGCACTACCGCAGCGCCGTATCCGGCAAATACGTCACGACCTCCTACGGTAAGAGCCACCCCCGCACGACGGTGAAGGATAGGTAAGCATGAACTTCATCCATAACGATCTGGGAGTACTCAACGGCGGGGAGGTCGTTGAGGTGACGCTGTCCAGCCAGGCCAACGTTCGCCTGATGGATAGCAGTAACTTCTCAAGCTACCGCCAGGGCGGGGAGCACCGCTTCTTTGGCGGTCTGGCGAAACAAACGCCGTTGCGGCTGCAGATACCAAACGCCGGCCATTGGCACATCGCCATTGATCTCGGTGGCTATGGTGGCAGCGTGCGGGCAGGTGTCCGCGTGCTTGGTTGAGCTCGTAGGATGGGCAGGGCGAAGCGATACCGATCAATTTCGGGTTTGCGAATATGATGGGTTTCGCGAAGGACTCAACCCACCATGCGCGCCTTGGGGAGGGCGATGTCACATTTGACGCCCCCAATAGAATGGCTGCAATGTGGCGCAATTAGAATCACCGGTAGAAACCGCCTGTCATGGGACTCAAGTACCAAAATTTGGATGCTGAGACGCGCCGATACATGCTCGAAGAAATCGACATGGATATCGCGTCCGATAAGATTTACCGAAGCAGCTATCTAACTCAAAGCGACCAAGGTAGATGGCCGGACTTGGTACGAGCGGCCGCTGAGACCGGAAACGACGATACCTTAGCGACTAGCGCCCGAGGCTCATTCAACACCACCACTCAGCGTCGCAAGCCTAAGGGTTATGGCTACGTAACGGCCAAGGTTCCCTACAACGCGGCCGAGGTATTGGCTGAAAGTGAATTCAATCGATACTTTGTGCGCGGATTGTCCCGGCGAGCCATTGATAGCAATATTCCGCGTTTGGAGGTTTACCGAGCGAAAGCGGTAGCCCAGCCCCGGCCGGAATCCGAGCGAAAGATTGGCTTTCTTGCCGACCCGGAAGTGTTGCTTACCGACGTGCGCAGGGCTCAGGAATTTGGGGTAGACACAGCCTTGGGCATACCGCCGGGGCCGGGGTCAGGAATAACGGTGCGAATACCCAAGCCCTAGCCGAGCAACAACTTGCTGTCGTCGTCGATGTGATAATCGAACTTGTAATCGTCTGTTTGCATTTCAAACAGCGTAGCGCCTTCCAAACCAACGCTATGCTTCCGACAGAGGTCAGACAACTCACGCGTAAATGCCGTCAATTCGAGGGCGGCTTGGTCATTATGCGTGAGGGCGGCAGATCTTCTCATGGATATCTCCCCTTAATTTGGAAACGCTCTCAGACTAAGGACGTTCCCTACTGGGCTTCTTTGGCTTCACCACGGCCTTTGACGCCTCGTTGGCACCCTTGGCCGTCTCGTCAGAGCTCGAAGGATGGGTGGAGCGAAGCGATACCCATCAATTTCTCAATTTCGGGGTTGCGAAGATGATGGGTTTCGCGAAGGGCTCCACCCATGCTACGCGCTACTCCGGCGGCAAAGGCCACGGTCACTGGAATGCCGCCAGCATTTCGCCCATCTTTCGGTGCAGCAGGTTCATCGCCTTCAGAGGGCGGACCATGACCTTGAAATGGGTGATACGGCCGGTTTCGTCGAAGCTGATCATGTCGACGCCGTTGATCGTGATCCCTTCGATCTCGGATTTGAATTCGACGACGACCGAATTGTCGCCCGACCATTCGCCGACAAATTGGGAGCTGGGGCTCTTGAGCGTCATGACGGCGGCTGTGAGATACTGGATGGTGATCGCCTTGCCGTGCTGGGGCGTGTGGATGATCGGTGATTCGAAGACGGCGGCGTCGTGGATCATGGTGTCGAGGTCGGTGAAGTCCCCTGACTGCGCGACATGGTGCCATTGATCGATAATGCGACGGTTGAGCGGATTCATCGTGTTATCTCCGGGTTCTGCGCGGCCGACGCCGCGCCAGGTTGGGGGCGCGATGAGCCATCCGCCCCTGTCATGAGGCCGCCGGGCGATCGAAGACCGGCTTACGCTTCTCAAAGAAGGCGGTGAATGCTTCCCGTGCTTCCGGGCCTCTGACCGCCCGCGCGAACGCTTCGCCTTCCTTCGTCATACAAGCACCAAGCTGTGTTCTGTCGCCGCGCATGAGCCGACGAGCCTCCGCGAAAGCCTCCGGTGCTTTTGCTGCGAGCGCCTGCGCCTTTTCGAGTGCATGAGCATGAAGTTCATCGGCCGGCACGGTCGCGTTCACCAAGCCTGCGGCGACGGCGGCTTCGGCGTCCAGCGTCTCGCCGAGCAGCATGAGTGCGGGGGCGCGCTGCAGTATGTCGACGATGCCGCTATACATGGCGCCGGTCAGCGCATTCATCTTCTCCGGGCCGTTTAGTCGTGCTTCCAGCACGGCTCCGTGTCTGATGCTTAAGATGTGGCGGGTCATCTGCCTGTCTCCCGTTTGGCACCGTCAATCGGACTGCTGCGCCCATATCGGCAAGCAACAGGTCATCCCTTAATGTCGCGTTGGCCGCCGGTGATAGAGGTGACCGTTGCACCGCCGGCTTCGGCTGATAGGGTATCGAGCGCCTCTTCGCACCACTCCACGACGGCGCGCTCGTAACGAAGGCCCATGCGAAGTCCGAGCAGCTTGCCGACATCGGCGGTAGATTTGGTGCCTTTAGGGAAGCGTTTTTCGAGAATATGTTCGAATCGGGATAGGCGGCTGCGGTGGTACTCCAGCCGAACCATTAGGTTGGCGCGCAAAGGATCAATGTCGATGCTGTCAAGCGCGTAAAGGCAGACCAGCAGATCGTCTTTGATCGACGGCGAACTGGCTGGCAGGGCCGCCCATCGCCTCAGCGCAGCTCTACCCTCGCGCGTTAGCGTGTAGACCAATTTATTGGGCTTACCCGACTGCACAACCTCGCGGCCCTGAATGTGGCCTCGATCGCGGAGTCGTGCGAGCTCGCGATAAATCTGCGGGTGATCGGCCCTCCAGAAGAACCCGATAGACGTATCGAACGTCTTCATGAGTTCATAGCCCGTCATCGGACGTTCCGTCAGCAATACAAGGATTGCGTCACCAAGCGCCAAGACGCCACCTCTGCCTTGAACCTACTCGCTGCTTGCACTCTAACGATATGTGCATATGACCATATGTGTCAATATCCATATTGCCTTTTCACGTAGCGGGACCATCGCAAGAGCCCGCGCCGACTATCGGAGATGTTGGGCGGAAAGGTTCGGAATGGCTTCTGCGCGACGTGCCGCCCGGCTGGTACCGCACTGTGTCGCTCGTGGTGAACGTCGGCCCGTAAGGATGGGTTGAGCCCTTCGCGAAACCCATCACTTTCGTGCGTTTGAACGCTCGCCGAAATCCTCACCAGCGATGGGTGTCGCGAAGAGCTCAACGCCGTCCTACGGGCTGGTGCTCGAATCACTGTGATGCGATTTCCTCTTGACTTAGAGCGCGCTCGAACCCGTAGCTTCCGTTGCGTCGTTGATCGAGAAGGGTGCTCATGAAGATTGGTGAACTGGCGAAACGCTCGGGACTGACAGCACATACGATTCGTTACTATGAGCGGATCGGGCTGCTGCCCTATGCTGACCGCAACCAATCGCGCCATCGGGATTACGACGCATCGATCCTGACCTGGATCGAGTTTCTCGGTCGTCTGAAGACGACCGGGATGCCGATCCGGGACATGCTGCGCTACGCAGCACTGCGGGAGCGCGGCGTCGGCACCGAGGCTGAGCGTCGCGAGCTTCTGGAGCGCCACCGTGCGGCCGTCCGTGCCCACGCTGCCGAACTGCAAGCGTGCCTTCTCGTTCTCGACACCAAGATTGCTGGCTACGCCGGCACGAGAACAAGGAGCAAGAATCATGACGCAGTCCACGAAGGCACAGGCTCAACCCGCATGCGCACCCCCCGCACAGGTGTTCTCGCCGCAAGAAAGCCGGCTCGAGCGCGGGCGGCGAGCACTCGATGAGATTGACGGCAAGGCTGGGCATAACGTCATCACGGCGCTGGCGGACATCGCGCCCGATTTCGCGCGCTATGTGATCGAGTTCCCCTTCGGCGACATCTATTCCCGACCCGGCCTCGATCTGCGGGCCCGTGAGATTGCGACCATTGCCGCGTTGACCGCGCTCGGCAATGCGAGCCCTCAGCTCAAGGTTCACATCGAGGCTGGCCTGAACGTCGGCCTGAGCCGTGACGAGATCACCGAGGTCATCATGCAAATGGCCGTCTATGCCGGCTTCCCGGCCGCGCTCAACGGCCTGTTCGCAGCCAAGGAAATATTCGCCCTCCGCCCCACGCACAGCGGGGAGACAACCGGCTCTTGATCGCCAACTGGCCCACAAACAGATTCTTGCTGTGACGGGCGATGGCAAAGCCCGGCCACTGTCGCCCCGGCGACAAGCTGCTCGCATTCCGCTCTGATTATGCCGACATGCCGCGCCGAGATTGCGCCTCTGTCCTCGGGAATGCGCATCGGCGCGGCATAATATGGGTTACGGTGACGGTGCATTTAACTATCCGTTGCAGCTTCAGCTGGATCGGCGCGACGGTGCGGGGCAATTTCGTGCCACGGTCGCGCCGGACGAAGAGTTTGGCGCGCACGCGGTTCGGCAGCCCGCAGGCAGATCCCGCGAGCGAGCCGATGCAACTTCGATTGTGGGAAGAATTTTTTCCTGCAATCGCGCCGAACAGCTCTTTACCGGCAGGGGCCAGGGCGTCCTTACGAATTGCGCGATGATAGAAGAGTGCCAGTGATTTGCCCGACGTGTCAAATGTTTTGGCGGCGTCGCGCAAAGCAGCCGGCGGCCAGCGGCTACTTTGCATGGGGTTGTTTTCGATGTTTTGGTCGGTCGCGGGGCCCGTGCCGTAGCCGCGGGCGTTTCCGAGGTCCGCCTAATACGTCTCGACGTGGTAGCGACCGGCTTCGCGCATGGTGACCCGGAGCGCGGCCCAATCGACCGATGCGCCGCGGCAGACGTCGGCGAAGGCTTCGTTGACGCCGCTTTCCATGCCCTTGAGCCCGCAGACGTAGACGTGCGTGTTCGGGTCCTTCAATAGCGCCGCCACTGTCATAGCCTCGGCGCGGATGCGATCCTGGACGTAGACGCGCGGCTGCCCTGAGACCCGCGAGTAGCAGAAATACTTGCCGAGCAGTTTTTCCGGCACCTTCTGCAACGGCCCGAAATACGGCAGTTCCTCGGGACGCCGCGCGCCGAAGAACAGCAGCAGCCGCCCCGGCGCATCCGGCATGTCGCGGCGGCGGCGCTCGGTGAAGGCGCGGAACGGCGCCGAGCCGGTGCCGGTGCAGATCATGATGATGTTGGCGGCGGGGTCGTTGGGATACAGGAAGGTCGCGCCGAACGGCCCGGTGACCTCGACCTTGGCGCCGCGCGGCAGGTCGCACAGATAATTCGAGCAGACCCCGCCGGGCTCGCGCTTGACCGTCAGGGCGAGATTGCCGGCATTCGGTTTCTCGCCGTCGCGGGCGCTCGCCACCGAATAGAGCCGCACCAGATGCGGCTTGCCGTCGGCGGTGGTCCCCGGCGGAACGATGCCGATGCTCTGGCCTTCCAGCACCGGGAACGGCAGATCGCCGAAATCCAGGATGATGTGACGCACATCCGACTCGGCGCCCGCCTGGGTCAGTCGGAAATTTCCGGTGACGGTCGCGGTCGCCGGCTTGTTGCGGTTGTAGAGGTTGACCACAGGCTTGCTGGCTGAATGCGGCGCGACCGGCTTGCCACCAAGGCCCTTGCGCGCCTCCTCGAGCAGGCCTTCGATTTCCTGCTCGAGCGCCTCGATGGTCCCGGAATCAGCGGCTTCCAGCTCTTCCTGCGCCGGCAACTCGTTCCAGGAAAACTGCTCCTCGAGCGAGTAGGGCGTCGTCACCACGCGCCAGTTGTCGATCGAGCCGGTCGGACACGGCGAAATGCAATCCATGCAGTGATTGCAGATCGAGGCATCGACGACGTAATTGTTGCCGTCATGCGTGACCGCGTCGACCGGACAGGTCTCTTCGCAGGTGTTGCAGCGAATACAGATCTCCGGATCGATCACATGCTGCTTGAGCAGCTCCCGTGTCGGCGCGTTCATCGATGCCAGCCTCGTTTCGCGCTTCTCCCGAGAGACCGACTCGAAATGAAGCCCATGAGATAGAGCTGCTTCCCCGTCATTGCGAGGAGCGCTAGCGACGAAGCAATCCATCTAACCCCGTGCGGAGACATGGATTGCTTCGCTGCGCTCGCAATGACGCATTCAAACACTTCATTCACACGGCTCATCATGAGAGTCTCATGACGTAGGCCTATGCCGCGATCTTCACATATTCGAACTCGCCGGGCTTGTTGTCGATACCGACCTTCGGCGCCGCGATCCAGTTGGCGAACTTGCCGGGTTCGCTGACCGGCTGCATCAGCGACTCGATGAAGGCGCCATCGGACTCCGACGGCAGGTAGTCGCCGCGCTTCCTGGCCCACTCCGCATCGCTGATGATGAGGCCGGCCGGCGTGGCGTGAACATCCCTGAATTCGCCGATCTGGCGGTGGAACGCGGTGTGTGGCAGTTCGAGCCGGAACTTGACGCCGGTCTTCTCGATCAGCTTGTTCCAGCGCTCGACGCCCTTGGCGCAGTCCTCGGTGTAGTCGTCGCGCAGCCGCATGTTGAGCGCGGTCAGGGCCGGTTCGTCGACCCGGGTGATCTTGCCGTCGACCAGCTTCAGCACCGGATAGATGTCGTTGGTGAGACGATGGTCGTCGTCGATCTTGGTCTCCTGGAAACGACCCTTGAGGCCGGCATTGTAGAAATTGGCGGCGTTGGTCGAGACCTCGGAGCCGAACAGATCCAGCGACAAGGTGTAGTGCAGGTTCATCTTCTTCTGGATGGTCGGAAGATCGATCACGCCGAGCGCACGAACCTTCTCGATCTGGTTCGGGTCCTCGATCCCGGCCGCCTTCATCGCCTCGCAGGTGCGCTGCAGGACCCGACCGACGCCGGTCTCGCCGACGAACATGTGGTGCGCCTCTTCGGTGAGCATGAAGCGGCAGGTGCGCGACAGCGGATCGAAGCCGGATTGCGCCAGGCTCTCGAGCTGCATCTTGCCGTCGCGGTCGGTGAAGAAGGTGAACATGAAGAACGACAGCCAGTCCGGCGTCGCCTCGTTGAAGGCGCCCAGCATGCGCGGGCTGTCGGCATCGCCGGAACGGCGGCGCAGCAACTCGTCCGCCTCCTCGCGGCCGTCGCGGCCGAAATATTTCTGCAACAGGTAGACCATCGCCCAGAGATGGCGACCTTCCTCGACATTGACCTGGAACAGGTTGCGCATGTCGTAGAGCGAGGGCGCGGTCTTGCCGAGATGGCGCTGCTGCTCGACCGAGGCTGGCTCGGTGTCGCCCTGGATCACCACCAGGCGGCGCAGCATCGCGCGATATTCGCCGGGAACTTCCTGCCAGGCCTTGTCGCCCTTGTGCTGGCCGAAATTGACCAGGCGCGCCTCGTCCTGGGGCGCCAGCAGCACGCCCCAGCGATATTCAGGCATGCGGACATAATCGAACTTGGCCCAGCCCTTGGGATCGACGCTGACCGCGGTGCGCAGATAGACCAGCGATTCCTGGAAGCCTTCCGGCCCCATGTCGTTCCACCAGTCGAGATAGCCGGGATGCCACCCCTCCAGCGCCTTCAGCACCTGGCGGTCTTCGGCCAGATTCACGTTGTTCGGAATCTTGGTCGAGTAATCGACGTTCATGAGGTTCATGGCGTGCTCCTTTGGGAGTTTTCCGTTTTGGAGTTTTCCGTCATGCCCGGCCTTGTGCCGGGCATCCACGTCTTCCTCTCGGTAAGCAAAGAGACGTGGATGGCCGGGACAAGCCCGGCCATGACGCAGCAAAATTCATCACACTCTCGTCATATCGAAGCGCGCCTTCACACCGGTGCCGTAGCGGCGCAGCGCGCCCTCCTCGCCGACCGCATTGGGACGCTGGAAGATCCAGTTCTGCCAGGCGGTGAGGCGAGCAAAGATTTTCGATTCCATGGTTTCGGGCCCGACGAAGCGCAGGTTCGCTTCCAGGCCGGTGAGACTGTCCGGCGAGAAGCTGGTGCGTTCCTCGAAGAACACCCGGATCTCGTCGTCCCAGTCGATGTCGTCGAGCGCAAAGGTGACGAGGCCGAGTTCTTCGGCGTCCTCGGCTTCGATGCTGCTGCCGATCCTGGCCTTGGCCCGATCGACGTCGGTGGGATCGGCCTGGAAGCGCGACTGCAGCCGGGTCAGGCCGTGGCTCATCGGATAGGGACCGAAATTCATCGCGGTCAGCTGCAGCGACGGCGGCGGGCGGTTGTCGCCCTGCTTCTGGCCGATCAGCATGTACGAGCGGTCGGCGGCGAACACGAGTTCGGCGAGCGTGCCGACGAAGCAGGAGCCGGGCTCGACCAGCGTCACCAGCGTGCGCGAGGTGACGTCGATGCGCTTGAGCACCCGCTTCCAGTAATGCCTGATCTCGTTGACCAGCCAGTGCGCCTTGTTGGCTTCGAGCAAGGCGTCGCAGGCCAGCACATGGGCCGCCTCGCCATGCGACTTGAACACCAGCATCGCGGTCTCGAGTTCGTTGATGCGCAGATGCAGGATCGCATCATCGAGCTCGCGCGCGGCCTGCAGCGGCCAGAAAGCGGCGCCTTGCGCGATCACGCCATCGATATCTGACGGCGGCGGCGCGTCGGGCGCCTTGATCGAGATGGTCGCAATGCGAGCGGCGCGATCGATGTCGACGGTGACGTAACCGTAGCGCACGCTGGTGTCGCCGATGCTGCGGCTGAGCGGCGCGAGGGTGACGCCCTTGCCGCTGCCGTTGCGCTTCGAGGCGCCTGCGAATTCCCGGGCACGTTCGGCGATTTTCGCTTCCAGCTTGCTGTTCGGCGCGATCTCGTCGACCAGCCGCCACGCGACGGCGCGCTTGCCCTTGATGCCTTCCTCGATGGTGCAGAAGAAATCCGCGTGGTCGCGCCGCACCTTGCGTTTGTCGACGACGCGGGTCAGCCCTCCGGTGCCCGGCAGCACCGCGAGCAGCGGCACTTCCGGCAGCGAGACCGCGGCCGAGCCGTCATCGGCGAGGATGATGTGATCGGTGGCGAGCGCGAGTTCATAACCGCCGCCGGCCGCGGTGCCGTTGACCACTGTGATGAAGCGCTGGCCTGAGTTTTCGCTGGAATCCTCCAGCCCGTTGCGGGTCTCGTTGGTGAATTTGCAGAAATTGACCTTGTGGGCATGGGTCGAGCCGGCCAGCATGCGGATGTTGGCGCCGGCGCAGAACACCCGGTTCTTGCCCGAGCGCATCACCACGACCTTCACATCGGGATGTTCGAAACGCAGCCGCTGCACGGCGTCCGCCAGTTCGATGTCGACACCGAGATCGTAGGAATTGAGCTTGAGCTGATAGCCCTCGAACAGGCCGCCGTTCTCGTCGACATCCATGGTCAGGGTCGCGACGGCGCCGTCGACGGCGAGCTTCCAATGCCGGTAACGCTGCGGATCTGTCTGAAAATCAATGTGTTTCGCGCCGCCTGCGAGCACCCGATCAGCATCGGCCATGCGTCTTCCCCGTCCTTGGGTTGTTCGTTACATGCATAATAGTGCATGTTATTTGTCCAGTCTAGTCAAAAACAACAGAACATGCACTTTGTTTCATGTCGACCAACCGGCGCAGCTCCGACTGCCGGCTCAGGCTGCAGGGTCGTCCGCGCCCTCATGCACCAGCATGACCGAGCGATAAAAGTCCGCCAGCGCCTGCAGCGTCTCGGCCGGTGCCTCGCGATGCGGCGCGTGTCCGATCCCGGGCAGCATGGTGACCTCGACGGGACAGTAGCACTCTTCGCGCGCGACCTCGATCTGGCGGAGCGTGCCATATTGATCTGATGCGCCCTGGACGATGGCGACGGGCACGCGGATATAGGCGAGATAGTCGGAAATATCCCAGTCGCGGAATTGCGGATCGAGCCAGGCGCCGTTCCAGCCAAGGAAGGCGTTGTCGACATCGCTGTGCCAGCGGGCGAGCTTAGCCTTCAGATCGGTCGTCTCGTAGGCGGTCTTGATCTCCGCGATCGAGGCCACTGAGACGTCCTCGACGACGAAATGCGGCGCGATCATCGCCACCGCGCGCACCCGATGGTCCTGGATGCCGCCGGCATAGATCGCCGCGATCGAGGCCCCGTCGGAATGGCCGAGCAGAACGCCGCGACGAAAGCCGATCGCCTCGAGCAGTTTCGGCAGCACCTCGAGCGCCTCGACATGCATGTAATCGAGCGGGCGCGGCAGCGTCGCGGCAGTGGACGCGCCATAGCCGGCGCGCGAATAGACGAACACACAGGCCGAGGTGGCGGCCTGCAGCTTGTCCGGAAAATCGCCCCACAACCCAGCCGATCCCAGCCCCTCATGCAGCATGACGATGGTCGGCGCGGACTCCGGCGCGGGACCGATCATGCGGTATTCGAGATCGGAGGTGCCGATGGAGAGGAAGCCGGTGGGGGAGAGAGAGGTCATGTTGTGTTTCGCTATTGATCCGCGTCGTCCCGGCGAAGGCCGGGACCCATACGCCGCGGCCTTTCATTTGGGCAGGACGGTCGATGCTGCCCCTGGAATAACGGACGCCGGTGGTTATGGGTCCCGGCCTACGCCGGGACGACTCGTGGGAACGATCACCCAGCCCCTTCCCGCAGCTTGAAGCGCTGGATCTTGCCGGTGGCGGTTTTCGGCAGGCTATCGACGACCTCGACCCAGCGCGGATATTTCCACGGCCCGATCTTCTGCTTGACGTGATCCTTCAGCTGCTCGTGCAGGTGATCCGTCTCGCTGCCCGGACGCAGCACCACGAATGCCTTCGGCTTCAACAACCCTTCCGGATCGGCTTCGGGCACCACGGCGGCTTCGAGCACCGCGGGATGCGTGATCAGCGCGCTCTCGACCTCGAACGGCGACACCCAGATGCCCGACACCTTGAACATGTCGTCGGAACGCCCGCAGAAGGTATAGCGCCCCTCGCCGTCCCTGACATATTTGTCGCCGGTGCGGGTCCAGTAGCCCTCGAAGGTCGAGCGGGTCTTGTGGCGCTGATTCCAGTAGCCCTCGCCGGCCGAGGGCGCATGCACCAGCATTTCGCCGACCTCACCATCGGCGACGTCGACGCCGGCCTCGCTGACCAGCCGCACCTCGTAGCCGGGCACCGGCCGCCCGGCTGTGCCGTATTTGATGTCACCGGGCGCGTTCGACAGGAAGATGTGCAGGAGCTCGGTCGAGCCGACGCCGTCGAGAATGTCGGCGTTGAATCGCGCCTTCCAGGCATTGCCGACGGATTCCGGCAACGCCTCGCCCGCGGAGGTGCAGATGCGCAGGCGCGAGCCTGCGGCGACGCTCTTCAGCGTCTCGTCGTTCAGCATCGCAGAGAACAGCGTCGGCACGCCGAAGAAGATAGTCGGATCATACTTGTTCAGCAGCTCGAACATCCGCGCAGGCGTCGGCCGCTCGGAATTGAGAATGGTGCTGGCACCAACCGACATGGGAAATGTGAGCGCGTTGCCGAGCCCATAGGCGAAGAACAGTTTTGCCGCCGAGAGACAGACATCGTCCTCGCGGATGCCAAGCACCTGCTTCGCGTAGGTGTCGGCGGTCGCCGCCAGATTGGAGTGCAGGTGGCGGACGCCCTTGGGCATGCCGGTCGAGCCCGACGAATACAGCCAGAACGCCGGCTCATCCTCATGGGTGACGGCGGTCGCAAAGGACTCGCTCTCCTGCGCCAGTTCGTCGGAGAAGAGCTTGTGGCCGAACGCGGACTTGCCGCAGACGACGACATGCTCGAGATCGGGCATCCGGCCGACGATATCCTTGACGACGGGAAACAGCGCCTCCGATACGAACAGCACGCGGGCCCGGCAATCCGCCAGCACATAGGCATATTGATCCGACGTCAAAAGCGTATTGAGCGGCACCGGCAGGATGCCGGCGCGGATCGCGCCGAGGAACACGGTCGGGAAATCGACGGTGTCGAGCATGATCATGGCGACGCGCTCTTCGCGACGCACGCCGAGACGGCGCAGCAGATTGCCGACGCGGCGGGTGCGGGCCTGCAGCTCGCCATAGGTGAGATCGGTGACGGTGTCGGTATAAGCGAGCTTGGCGCCGCGCCCCTGCTCGACATTGCGGTCGAGCAGCCAGGTCACCGCGTTGTAGGAGCCGGACGTTCCGGTCATGTCGCGGCCCCAACGCTCGATCGTGCCAACCATCGTGACATGACGCCCTCCGCTTCAGCTTCTTGAATTATAATTCATATAAGGCCACTTGGTGCGCTTGCTGTCAATCTTTTCTGGCACTATGTTTCCAAAAGATCGATTTGCGGTGACAGGGTGTTCGGTTTCAATTGAATCCGAAGCAAAGCTTCCGCTTTCTGGTTTGAAGCGCTTTCGTCACGAAGACGCCTCCTGCCGCGCGAGGAACATGTCCAAGGATTCCGACGCCGAAACCGATTTTCTCGAGCAGCTTGGCCAGCGCGTCCGCACCATGCGGGCCTTGCGCGGCATGTCGCGCAAGGTGCTCGCCAAGGTCTCAGGCATCTCCGAACGCTACATTGCCCAGCTCGAAAGCGGCAAGGGCAATGTCTCGATCGTGCTGCTGCGGCGCGTATCGGGCGCCATGGGCGCGCATGTCGAGGACCTGATCCCGTCCAGCGATCCCGTGCCGGACTGGCCGGTGGTCCGCGATCTCCTGCGGAAAGCGTCGCCGGCGCAGATCGCGCAGGCCAGGGACGTGCTGGCCGGTGGCGCAACCTCGACCCACAAGCGCCCGGCATTTTCCGGCATTGCCCTGATCGGCCTGCGCGGCGCCGGCAAATCCACGCTGGGCAAGCGCCTCGCCGGGAAGATCGGCTGGAAGTTCGTCGAACTGAACAAGGAGATCGAACGGCAGAACGGCCTGTCGGTCGCCGAGATCATCAACCTCTACGGCCAGGAAGGTTTCCGCCGCATGGAGCAGGCCGCGCTCGGGCAATTGCTGGCGCGGAAAGACCTGATGGTGCTGGCGACCGGCGGCGGCATCGTCTCCGAGCCGCTGACCTTCGACCTGATCCTGTCCTCGTTTTACAGCATCTGGGTCAAGGCCGAGCCCGAAGAGCACATGGCCCGCGTACGAGGCCAGGGCGACCTGCGCCCGATGGCCGAGGACCCCTCGGCGATGGCGGAGTTGCGCAACATCCTGTTGAGCCGCGAACCGCTCTACGCCCGCGCCAACGCCGTGGTCGACACTGCCGGACTTTCGGTCGATGCCGCCGCCGCGCGGCTGTTCGAGGCGGTCACGCCGGTGCTGCAGAACGAGGCGCGGATGTTCGCGCGGGGCTGAGCGGGCTCGACTGGGGCGGTATTGTCCGGAACCGTGCGCCTCCGACTCCGGAAATTTCCGGATATTGGGATCTCGTATTCGTGAATCGCGCGCGATAGGCATCGGTCATCCCGGATGATGGAGCCAATCGGTGAACCGCCGCGCGATCGTCGTCTCCTACATGCAAAGCCTGTTATGGATCGCGCTTTTGACGGCGTTGATAAGCGCCGAAAGAAACATCGTGGAGCTGGTGCTCACCGATTTTGTGCACGGCAATCCGCACCGGACGCAGGGCAATGCAATATCCATGATGAAAGCCTTTACGCCGGTGGCTGGCATCATCGCGTTCATCGGGACGTTTCTGGTTTTTACCCTGCCTCAGTTCTTTCAGGCCGAGGTGGTTGGTGCGCTAGATCAAATATTCGGCGATCGAGCACGGTTCGCAGTCTGGCCAGCTTTGCCGCTGACAGCGGTGTTAACTTGGTATTGCTCCGACTATCTCACGCCTTCAAATCTTTGCTTCGCCGGGAATTGCATGGAGGCGTACGAGCACGGTCTCTCGATATCGCGCTATATGACGGCCTTGGCGATCCAGACGCCAATCACGCTGTTCACCTTACTGTATTTCAATACCGACTTAAGCGGCCGCTCTAAAAAGCCCGTCCTCCTGGCGGCACTCGCGATAGCCATCGTGATTGGCGGACTCTCGGGCTACGTTCGAGCTTTGGCACAATACCGGTTCTTGTAATTGAGGCGGCCGTCGCCGCGTGTCGTTCGAGCCGCCTTCGCGGCCGAACGAGGTGCAGATGTTCGCGGGGGGTGAGCAGTCTCGCTGGAGGCTGCAGCTTGCTGCACCGCACCCATGAAACCGTGACCCGCTGCAGGCGCCGGGATGGCGCCATGACGCACATTTCATGACGATATGCTGATGGCCCTTTAACTCGCCCGGCCTTAAACTCAGCGGGCGCCAGACAAATTTCTGACCGCACCGAAATCGGAACCGAGGTCTGCTGAATGCTCGACCACGTCCGTCACGTGCCGCTGCAGCCCCTTGCGTGGACCGCCAACGAAGCATGTTCGGCGATCGATGAAATCGTGTCCGACGCCCTCACAAGTTTTGACGAGCGGCGGTTCTGGCCGTCACACCCGCTCGAGGACGGGCTGCCCGACGGCCATCCGAGTCTTTATGCCGGAGCTACGGGCGTGATCTGGGCGCTGAACTATCTCGAACGGATCGGCGCCACCGAGATCCACTCCGATTTTCGTCCCTCGCTGCCGCACCTGATCGCCGCCAGCAGAGCCCAACGCACCAACGGAAAAAGCGACGCCTACGCCAAGCACGGCTCATTCCTGCTGGGCGATATGGGTACAGCGCTGCTGGTAATGCGTCTGGCTCCCAAATCCGACATCGCAGACCTGATCAAGACCCTCGCAACCGCCAATATGAAGCTGCCGGTCCGGGGCCTGATGTGGGGGCTTTCAGGTTCAATGCTGGTCTGCCTTCACATGGCCGGGATGACGCACGAGGCGCCGTGGAAGGCTCTTTTCCGCGCGCAGGCGGCGCGCCTTCTCGACGAACTGGAGGAAACCGCCGCTGGCCCACTGTGGACGCAGGATCTCCACGGCCGCCATTTGCAATTTCTCGGCCCGCTGCACGGCTTTGCCGGAAACATGCTTCCGCTGATCCACGGCTGGGGCTGGCTCAGCGCCGAACAGCGCGCCCATATCACTGACGCAGTGCCCAGGACGCTGGCTGCGAACGTCAGGCGATCGAACATGGGGGCGTCGTGGCGAGCGATCGTCGGGCACGATGACACGCCGACCTTGTGCCAGCATTGCCATGGCGCTCCGGGCATGGTGACGACCTTCGCGGATGCGCCGTTCGCGTCTCCCGAACTGGACACATTGCTCGTCGAGGGCGGCCATTTTGCCTGGACCGCCGGACCGCTCGCCAAGGGATCGAACCTCTGTCACGGCACGGCCGGCATGGGTTACGCATTCCTCAAACTCTATCGCAGGACCAAGGATCCGATATGGATCGAGCGGGCGCGCGCCTTCGCGATGACCGCGATCAACCAATGCCGGGCGGCGCGCAAGACATTCGGGCACGGCCGCTACAGCCTGTGGACCGGAGACATCGGCCTCGCGGTCTATCTCTGGGATTGCGTGACCGGCGAGCCACGCTTCCCGACGGTCGACGTGTTCTGAGATGGCGGGAACGCGACATGCTCACGTCGCGCCGCTGGCGGTGATCGTCTTGTCATGCTCGGCGAGAATGGTCTTGAGCTTCTCCTTGATCTCCTGCATGCCGGTGCCGGTCTTCTCGTCGATCTGAAGCCGCTTCAGCGAATTCTGCGTCATCCGGTTGGCGACCCATTTCCGTTCGAAGCCGAGCTTCGATTGCACCGTGGAGATGACCGTGACGCACAGAGACAGGATGGTCGCGACCGACTTCGGATCGAAATTCCACACCTTGCCGGTGGTCTGCGACAGCACCGCCACTGCCGCGCTGAATACGACGATGCAGATCGTCGAACCATGATTGGCGAAACTCCACAGCTTCTGCCCCCTGCGGCTCCATCTCAGCGCGGAGTCCAGCGTCTCTGAAATGAATTGCGCACTCTCATCGTTCGAAATCGGACCTGCCATTGCTCGCATTCCTTGCCCCGCCACCGGCGTCATCCCGCGTGGTCGAGCCCAACAATAGGCCGTATTGCGATGAAATCGAGGAGACGGCGCGGTGCGGACCGCCCAAAGCCATCGCAGTTCGGGATTGTCGGCCCGTAGGGGCGGTGCGACATTTGGCGTCCAGATCAGGGTCCCGCGAGAGTCGTCGGATCATGATCCATCTCTTTGTTGAGCATGATATGTCCGGAGAACCGCATCCGCGCCTCCGGATCACGCGCTCGCGAGCAGGACCTTCGAATTTTGACCGGCATGGAAATCACCGCGCTCGACCTCGGCCTCCGCGGCGCCGCCGCTGGCCTGTTTCTGATGGTCGTGGCCACCGCGTTTCGGGCCCGGCCGTTCACCGTCCTCAAAGGCCTCGGCGCGGCGATGTCGATGGGGGGCGCGGCCTATATGATCGTGACCGCGCCGTTCGTACCGAAGCCCGTGCTCTGGTGGGCGGTACCGTTTCTGGCCGCCAACCCGGTGGTGTTCTGGCTGTGGGCGCAGGCGGCCTTTGACGACGATTTCGTGGTCAAGCGCTGGCATGGGGTGCTTTGGCTGATCGTCGTCGGCATCGGCATCTGCGGGTTCCTGATCTGGACGACGTCTCCGGTACTGGCCAGGGCCTGTTTCCAATCGCTGTCGGTGCTGGCGCTGGTGATGGCACTGGCGGCCGCGGTCCAGACGGTGAGAACCTGGAGCGCAGATCTGGTCGCCGGGCGACGCCGGTTGCGGTTCGCGGTCCTGGCCTCGACGTTATTGTTCATCGGCTTGTTTTCGGTCTCGGACCTGATGGCGATCTCGCCGGCGAGCGTCGGCCTCTCCGGCAGCCTGCTCAGCGCCATCGGCATGCTGACGATCGCGGTGCTGGCCGGATGGGCAGTGTTTCAACCGCTGCCAGTTGGTTCCCCCGTCGCCGCGGTCACGGTTGATCCTCCAGGCGCTGCCGCAACTTTGACTCGCATCGGCCCACCGGCCGATGGCGATCGCGATGCTATCGCGCCGCGGCTGTTGCGTCGCATCGAGCACCTGATGGCGGTGGAGCGGGTCTACCGGCAGGAAGGCCTCACCATTGCCGTGCTCGCGGCCAAACTGGACCTTTCGGAATATCGCCTGCGGCAGGTCATCAACGAGGGCCTCGGCTACCGCAACTTCAATGCATTCCTCAACCGCTACAGGCTCGACGACGCCAAGGCGGCGCTGGCCGATCCAAGCCAGCGGGCCGTTCCGGTGCTGACGATCGCCATCGACGCCGGATTCCAGTCGATCGGGCCGTTCAATCGCGCCTTCAAGGCGGAAACCGGCCTCACGCCAACCGAATTCCGCCGCGACGCACTGGCCGGTGCGCAGTCCGCCGGATTGGAAAAAGGCGGCAGTTACGAAATCGGCCAATCCGGCTCAGAATTCGGTTAGCCGAATTCTGCATCGGGCGAGAATTGATCTGCGCGGTCTGACAGATTACGTCTGACAATGCTGGGGTGCAGGGGCTCGAGCTCCCAACCCGACGCGGCGCACCATGCCGTACACCTCTGGGGGCAGCCGTTCGCATGGACGACAAGACGCAATTGCTGCGTTCGCTGGTGATCGAAAGGTCCCCAAACGCCAGACCTTCGTCAGGACGGCACAGACGGGTGCTGCCAGCGGTCGGTATTTCGCTGGTCGTGCTTCTGCTCGGCGTCGGCGCGGTGCTCTGGCTTGGAGTTCCGTGGCCGCCCGCGCAGGTGCCGGCTATCGCGGCTGCCTCAGATCAGGCCGCACAGCAGGAGCGTGCCGGCCAACCGGCCGCGGCCGCGCCGCGTAGCGCAGGCAGCCTGGTCGCATCCGGCTATGTGGTGGCGCGCCGCAAGGCCGCGGTCGCGGCCGAGGTCACGGGCAAGGTGGTCGAGCTGCTGGTGGACGAGGGCATGGTGGTGGAGGCCGGCCAGGTCCTCGCCAGGCTCGACGATGTTCTGGCCGACAAGGATTACGCCCTGGCGCGGGCGCGGGCCGAGGCGTCCGAGGCGGCCGCGGCTGCGATCGCCGCCGATCTGGCCGACGCCGAACGCATCCTCAATCGAACCCAGACGCTGTCGGGGAAGAATTACGCCACCGAGGCCGATCTGACCAAATCGCAGGCGAGAGCAGGCGTGCTGCGGGCCCAGCTTCGCCAGGCGGAGGCCCAGCTGGCGGCAACGCGGCTCGAGGCCCAGCGCTCCGGCGAGGTGCTCGGCAAGCACCGGATCCGCGCCCCGTTTGGCGGCGTGGTGGTCGAGCGCAGCGCACAACCCGGCGAGATGATCTCGCCGCTGTCGGCCGGCGGCGGTTTCACCCGCACCGGCATCTGCACCATCGTCGACATGGGCTCGATCGAGATCGAGGTTGACGTCAATGAGGCCTCGATTGGCCGGCTGCATGCCGGCACCCGCGTCGAGGCGCGGCTCGATGCCTATCAGGACTGGATCATCCCGGGTGCCGTCATCGCCATCGTTCCGACCGCCAATCGCGAGAAGGCGACGGTCAAGGTGCGCATCGGCATGGACGCGAAAGACGCGCGCATTCTGCCCGACATGGCGATCAAGGTGGCATTCCAGGAAGACAGCACGGCCAATGCCGCAATTGTACGGCCCGATCCCTCCTCAACGCCCGAGAGTAACCCCGATGTCATCGCCAAATAGCTCGTCGCCAAGTGACACGATGGTTGGCCTTGTCGACCTCTGCAAGCGGTTCACCAAGGGCAAGGAGACCATCACCATCTTCGACCATCTCAACCTTGCCATTCCGCGCGGTGATTTCGTCGCCGTGATGGGTCCGTCGGGGTCCGGCAAGACCACCCTGCTCAATCTGCTGGGCGGCATCGATCGTTCCAATGAGGGCGAGATCGACGTCGGTGGTGTTCGGATCGAGCTGATGTCGGAGGGCGAACTGGCGCGCTGGCGCGCGTCCCACATCGGCTTCATCTTCCAGTTCTACAATCTGATGCCGATGCTGACCGCTGCGCAGAACGTCGAATTGCCGCTGCTGCTGACCCGGCTCGACCGCAAGGAGCGACGCGAGCGGGTCGAGACGGCGCTGAGCGTGGTTGGACTGACGGATCGGGTCAAGCACTACCCCAAGGAAATGTCGGGCGGACAGCAGCAGCGCGTCGCCATTGCCCGCGCCATCGTGTCCGACCCGGCGCTGCTGTTGTGCGACGAGCCGACCGGCGATCTCGACCGCACGACCGCCGACGAGATCCTGACCATCCTGCAACTGCTCAACCGGGATCTCGGCAAGACCATCGTCATGGTGACGCACGACCCGGCGGCGGCGCAATACGCCAGGCGATCGCTGCATCTCGACAAGGGCCACTTCATCGAGAAGGAACTCGCGGCGTGAACGACCTTCTGCTCATCCGCAAGAATCTGTTCCGACGGAAATTGCGGGCGATCCTCATGATCGTCTCGATCCTGATCGCGTTTGCGATCTATGGCGTGCTGGCGAGCTTCGAGCGCGCCTTCTACGCCGGCCAGGACCGCGCCACCGCCGACCGCCTGATCGTCGTCAACAAGATCAGCTTTACCCAGCCACTGCCGGTCTCCTACTACAATCGTGTCGCCGCGATCGACGGTGTCGCCCAGGTCAGCCACCTCAACTGGTTCGGCGGCTACTATCAGGAACCGAAGAACTTTCTGGTCGCCCTCGCGGTGGATCCCGAGAGCTACATGAATCTGCGCGACACCGATTTCGTGTTCACTCCCGAGGCACGGTCCGCCTTCATCCGCGAGCGCACCGGCGTGCTGGTCGGCGCGCGCATGCTGGAGAAGTGGGGCTGGAAGGTCGGAGACCATATTCCGATCTCGAGCAACATCTTCTCCCAGAAGAATGGCTCACACAGCTGGGACTTCACGATCGTGGGAAGCTTTGCCCCCCGCATTCCGCAGGCCGACACCAACATCCTGCTGATGGGCTACGATTATTTCAACGAGACGCGCTCGTTTGGCAAGGACCAGCTCGGCTGGCTGGCGCTCCGCACCAGCTCGGAGGCCGTGAACGATCGGGTGATGAAAACGATCGACGCGATGTTCGCCAACTCGCCCTACGAGACCACCACCGACAGCGAGAAGGCATTCAACAAGGCGTTCGCCGCCCAGCTCGGCAATATCGCGCTGATCGTAGGCCTGGTGGTCGGCGCGGCCTTCGTGACGATCCTGATGATCGTCGGCAACACCATGGTGATGGCGGTGCGCGAGCGCACCCGCGAGATCGGGGTGATGAAGACGCTGGGCTTTTCCGGCGGCAGGATCCTGCGCATGGTGCTGGGCGAGTCGATCCTGCTGGCGCTGCTCGGCGGCCTGCCCGGGCTCGGCGTCGCGTTTCTGCTGATCAGCAGAGTTCGGGACAGCCTGATGAGCTTCGTCCCGACGCTGTCGCTCGCCCCCGACATCGCGGCCCTGGCGGTCGCATTGATGATCGTGTTCGGCCTCATCACCGGATTGATTCCGGCGCTCAACGCGATGCGCCTCAACATCGTCACCGCCCTCGGCCGGAGCTGATCCGATGCGCTCGATCCTGCTGCAGATCCTGGCGGTCACCGTCATCAACCTCAAGAGCCTGCCGCAGCGGCTGTGGATGTCGCTGGCGACGGTGACGGCGGTCGGTCTCGTGGTCGCGGTGCTGCTGACGTTCCTCGCCATGGCCAACGGTTTCCAGCGCACCATTGCGGGCTCCGGCGCCACCGACATCGCGATGGTGCTGCGCGGCGGCTCGGAGGCGGAAATCAACAGCGTGGTGCTACGCGACCAGGCCCGGCTGATCGAGGAAGGTCCGGGGATCGCCCGGGGTGCCGACGGCAAGCCGCAGACCTCGGGCGAACTCTATCTCACGGTGGACGGTATCAAGCGCAGCACCGGAACCAGGGCGAACCTGCCGCTGCGCGGCCTCGGCCCGCAGGGCGCCGCGCTGCGTCGCGGTGTTGCCATCATCGCCGGCCGGATGTTCACACAGGGCAGCAACGAGATCGTGGTCGGCAAGGCGCTGGGCAGCGAATTCGCGGGCTTCGATCTCGGCCAGACGGTCACGTTCGGCACCAGCCGATGGACGGTGGTCGGAATCTTCTCCGCCGACGGCAGCGTCTTCGAGTCGGAAATCTGGGCCGATGCGCCGGTCCTGCAGAGCCTGTTCAAGCGCAACGCCTTCCAGACCGTGCGGGCGCGACTGACCGGCCCGGCGGCGATCGAGTCGCTGAAGGCCTACAGCGACAATGATCCACGCCTGAAACTCGACGTGATCTCGGAAGCCGCCTATTTCGCCAAGCAGGCGTCGAATACATCGGACCTGATCCAGAAGCTCGGCTGGCCCTTGGCGATCGCGATGGCCTTCGGCTCGCTGGCCGGCGCGCTCAACACCATGTACTCGTCGGTCGCGGCGCGGGCGACCGAGATCGCGACCCTGCGCGCCATCGGTTTCGGCGGCTTTTCGACCTTCGTCGGAACCCTGGTCGAGTCCCTCATCCTCGCCGCGATCGGTGGCCTGATCGGGGCCGCGGCAACCTATCTGATCTTTGACGGCTTTACGGCATCGACCATGGGCGGAAGCTTCAGCCAGGTGGTGTTCAACTTCCAGCTCAGTCCGCGGCTGATCGATCAGGGCCTGCTGCTGGCGCTGGTGGTGGGCCTTGTCGGCGGGTTGTTTCCGGCACTGCGCGCCGCGCGCATGCCGATCATCGCCGGGCTGTACGGGTGACCGCACGTCACGCGGCACACCTTGCCCTGTCTGGCTTCGTGCGTGCCGGCAAGCAGGGGCTGCCAGTTTCGCCTGATAGCGACGACAACTTCAAAATCGGCCAATCCGGCTGAGAAATTGGTTAGCCGAATTTTGGATCGGGCAAGACCGCATTGATTGCGCGGGGCAGGTTGGCAAGCGATCCCAGCCCCATCCGATCCTGAAGGCTTGTCATGACAAACCCGGACCACGCCGGCGCCGCACCGGAGCGATTGCACGCCCTCGACGCGGTCAGAGGCTATGCGCTGCTGCTCGGCATCGTCCTGCACGCGACGACGTCGTTCCTTCCGGCGCCGACGAGGGTCTGGATGATCCAGGACAGCCACCCAAGCCTGACGCTCGGGGTGCTGTTCTTTGCTATCCACGTGTTCCGGATGACGACGTTCTTCCTGATCGCCGGCTTCTTCGCCCACATGAGCTTCCATCGCCGCGGCGCCGTCGGCTTCATCAAGGACCGGTTGCAGCGGATCGCGGTGCCGCTCCTGGTCGGCTGGCCGATCGTGTTCGCAACCATGGTGGGTGCGACGTTCTGGGCGGCCAACTTCCCCAATGGCGGCCCGATCCCAGGGGCACCGGGCTGGCCGCCGGTGCTGCCGCGATTTCCACTTGCCCATTTCTGGTTTCTCTACGTGCTGCTGGAATTGTATGCCGCCGTGCTGATACTGCGTATCAGCATCGCCTGGCTCGATCCGAGCGGTCGCATCCGCGCCGGCATAGACCGACTGATCGCCGTGGTGATGCGCAGCCCTTTGGCTCCCGCGATCCTGGCCATTCCGATCGGTACCGTCTTGATCCTCGATCGAGCCTGGTTTGGCTGGCTCGGAGTACGAACCCCGGACAGCTCTCTGATCACCAACCTGCAGGCGTGGATCGGCTTCGGCACGGCGTTCGGTTTCGGCTGGCTGCTGCATCGCCAGGTCGATCTGCTCAAGATTCTGGAACGACGCTGGCTGCTCAACCTCGTGCTCGCGATCGGCCTTATCGCGGCGAGTTTCATGCTGGCCAGCGTGCCGTCGCCGAGGCCGGATGCCGTCAGGCTCGCGGGCGCTATCTGCTATGCGCCTGCAATCTGGACCACGAGTTTTGCTGCAATCGGCCTTGCGCTGCGCTTCCTGTCCGGCTTCAGTCCGGTGCGGCGCTACCTCGCCGACGCATCCTATTGGCTCTATTTGATCCACCTGCCGATCCTGATGGCGCTGCAGGTCGCGGTCTCCCAACTCGACTGGCCCGGACCGGCCAAGTTCGCAGGCATCCTGCTGGTCGCGGTGCCGGTGATGCTGGCGAGCTACCAGCTCCTGGTGCGCGACACGTTCATCGGCGTGGTGCTGAACGGCCGCAGCGTGCGGCGGAAGGAAAAGCTCGCAGTGGCGGCCGCAGGGTCCGCCGAGGCCATCGCACCGGCGCAGTGAAACGGGGCGCGAACGTGACCAACGCAACTTCCGATTTTTGGCCACACCATCTCGCGCTCGTCGGTTATTCGCGATATTTCTGAACCATGAAACTGCTGTTGCTTCATGGCGCGCCCGCCGCCGGCAAACTGACGGTCGCAAAAGCCCTTTTGCGCCAGGTCCCGGGCCGGCTGTTGGACAATCACGCAGCGATCGATCTGGCACGGACGATGTTCGATTTCGGCGCGCCGGGTTTCTGGGAGCTCGTGCGCTCGGTCCGGTACGCCGCGCTGGAAGCCGGGGCCGCCAATGGCGTTGCGCTCGTGGTCACGACCTTCTGCTATGCGGACCCGGACGACCGGCCGCAGTTCGCGGCATTCGAGGAGATCATGCAGCGGAACGGCGGGGAATTGCTGCCCGTTTTCCTGCGCTGCTCGCGCGAGGAAGCCTTGAAAAGGGTCGGCAATCCTGACCGGGTCGAACGGCGCAAGATGACGTCGGCGACGAGCCTGAGCAAGTACCTCGACGACTACAACTTCACGCCGGTGCCGTGTGCCGGTTGCCTCACCCTGGACACCGAAGCGCAATCAGCGGAGGCCACCGCGCATCAGATCGTCACCCATTTTGGGCTTGGCGATGGAAGTTGCGACGTCATTCAGTCGCATGCCTCCAGCCACCTTTAGGAGCATGTCGTGACGCGCCAGCATCCGCCCTTCAAAATACGCCGTCTCGAACCGCATGACGTCGCTATCTATCGCGAGCTGCGCCTCGAAGGACTGAAGAATCACCCCGAGTCATTTGGCACGGCGTGGGAAGAAGAGATTGAACAGCCCGACTCGTGGTGGACTGCGCGCCTGGAGTCCAACACGGTTTTCGGCGGCTGGAGCGACGGGTCTCCGCTGCTGGGTGTGGCCGGCTTTTACGTGCCGGGCACCGCCAAGCAGCGTCACAAGGGCATCCTGTGGGGCATGTATGTTCGCCCCGACGCGCGGGGCACGGGGCTGGCCGCGTCGCTGCTGCAGCGTGTGATCGAGCAAGCCCGGCCGCTGGTCGAAGAGATTCGCCTGACGGTCATGGCTTCAAACGCAGCCGCCCACAGGCTTTACAGCGCCGCCGGATTCGAATCCTACGGGCTCGAGCGCAAGGCGCTCAAGGTTGGCGACGACTATTATGACGATCTGCTGATGGCGCTTCCGCTGCAGCGGCAGTGAGTCTGCAACGAGGCGCGCACGCCGTCTCGAACGCCCGAATGGCGCGCGGTCAGAATCCTTCTAGATGCGACCGGCATCGCTTGCGGCTGCGGAAGCCGTATGCTTTTTGACCGCTCAATGATCGATCCAGTTTGCCCTGCACGCGCGTGACCGACGTCTCCATTCACAAGTTCCCCACCCTGTCGACCAATCGCGTGACGTTGCGCGCCATCGCGCCTCATGACGTCGCGGAGTTCCGGGCGCTGATGGCGATCCCCGAGGTCACCCGATATTCCAATTGGCCGGAGGCGCCGACCGACGATCAGGCCAATGAGTGGACACGGAACCTGTCGGAACTTTTCCCGAGCGGCAAAGGCTGCGCCTGGGTGATCGAAGACCGGTCGTCGGCCGCGTTCGTCGGCGCCGTACACTTCAATTATTTCTACTGGGAATGGAAGGTCGGCGGCATCGGCTACGAGACTCATCCGAATTACTGGGGGCGCGGCCTCACCACCGAGGCGCTCCGCGCCGTCGTCGCCTACGGCCACCGTTTCCTTGGGTTGAACCGGATCGAAGCCTGGACCCTGCCGGGTAACGACGCCTCCGATCGCGTCCTCGAAAAGGCCGGGTTTCAGTTCGAGGGCGTTTTCCGCCAGAAGGGCTTTTTCAGAGGCGCCTTTCACGACTTCCGCATGTTCGGTCGCGTGGCCTCCGACGCCGTGATGCATGCGCCGGTCCGAGGCGATCGCCCCGTTGCTGCCGAATGAGGCGCGGGAGCAAGGCGGGGCCCGTTCACGGGCGCTGCGCCTTGCCGATGCGTGAAAGCTCAGTCGGTCGGCGGATGCCACGCGCTGGCTTCACGGGGGGTATACACGCAGGCAACCTGCGTTTGCGGGGCCCGAAGGAGAGGGAGACCTCGATATCCTCGTCGAGCTTGCCGAGAATGGCGATCATCCGATCAAGCGTGAAGCGGCCGAGCTGAGTGTTGCGAATCCGTGAAAATTCGGAATGGGCCACGCCGGTCAGCTTTTCGGCGCCTCTGGTGGAAAGCTTGCGCGCGTCGATGATACGGACGATCGTCGCGGCCATGATGGCGCGAGCCTGCTCGAGATCGGTATTCGGCCGTGGGAAAACGCGATATGCGTTGCCGCTGCAGCGCACAAGTTCCAGATCATCTCGCTTCATCGCAAAGCCTCCTTCGGTCGTTTGAGCCCGTCGTCAATGAGGTCTATCTCCACAGTTAAACGCCGGGATTGAACGCCTATTCCCCGTCTGCTATTTTTCCTGGCCTGCGCAACTGGCGAAGCAGATGGAGCACCATCGGGAAGCGCAGACCTCAAGAGCCGATCGCCTGGGCCGCCGAGACATCGATCTCGGCTCATCTGATGATGGAGCCCAGCCGATCATGGACCACAATTCGCACCGCGACCTTCGTCATGGCCTCAACCCGCACCAGGCGGGCGCCCGGCTGGTCTCGTCGGGAGCCTCGTTGCCGCTCGATGTCCTCTCGGGCAACCCCGGATACATCAATCTCCTCGACGCACTGCGCGGGTGGAGGCTCGTGCGCGAACTGCGGCGACGCTTCGATCGTCCCGCCGCCGCGTCCTTCAAGCACGTGAACCCGGCGGGTGTCGGACTCGGTGGCGACGCACTGCCCGACGGCTTCTTGGCCCGGCATTTTTTCGGTGATCTGAGGTTATCGCCGCTTTCGACGGCCTATCTTCGGGCTCGCCAGGCCGACCGCTTGTGCTCCTATGGGGACTTCGTGGCGCTGAGCGATGTGGTGGATGTCGCCACCGCCGAGGTGCTCAGGCGTGTTGCGTCCGATGGCGTCATCGCCCCAGGCTTCGCGCCCGAGGCGTTGAGGATTTTGCGCAGCAAGCGCGAGGGCCGCTATCTCGTCCTGGCCATCGATCCCGACTTCGAACCCGGCGCAACCGAGAGCCGGACCGAGTTCGGCCTGACATTGACGCAGGACGCCGACACCTGCGAGGTCCCCGATCCACGCACGGCAAAGACGGTCTCGAACAACCACGCGCTGAGCGATGACGACCGCGACGACCTGCTGCTTGCGATGATCGTCGCGAAGCACACCCAATCGAACGCGGTCGTCATTGCCATGGACGGACAGACCATCGGAATCGGCGCGGGCCAGCAATCCCGCATTTCCGCCACGCAACTCGCGTGCGCAAAGGCCGATACGTCCCGACTGCAACAGCATCCGAAATTGTCCGGGCTGACGTTCGCTCCCGCGCTCAGTCGTATCGAAAAGATGAACCTTGTGGATATGGCACTCCGGTTCGAAGAACTCGCCGTATCAGAACGCCGGATGCTCGCGGACAGGTTGCCCGGATTCCACCCGCTGACTGCGTCGGAGCGCGAAACCTGGCTCCGCGACACGCGCGCGATCTGTCTCGCATCGGACGCGTTCATCCCGTTCCGCGACAACATCGACCGCGCGGCCCGCAGCCACGTCACGCACATCATGCAGACCGGCGGCTCGCTAAGGGATGGCGACGTCACCGCCGCGGCGAATGAGTACGGAATGGTCATGCTCCACAGCGGCGCGCGCCATTTCCTGCACTGAGAATGACAGTCGGGGAGCGAGGCCGCAAAAAGCCAGCGCTGGCGGAGCGCCCGGCCGACATCGATGGCTCGCCCCGCCGCGCTTCAAGACGTCATCCGCCGTTCCGTTTGGCAAATGGCGGGTGACCGCGGAGCCTGGCATCGGACCGCGCTTCGCACGGACCCGGTGGCCTCGAACCCGCCCAACAGACCTTATCCGGTTTGCGCGTTGGAACTCGGAAGATAGGCAAAGCCTTCCTGAAATTTCCATACTCCGTCTGACTCCCCTTTCTCGAGCAGGCTGTACACTTCGTATATATTCGCGCTTGGTGGAACATCGACCGAATAGAGCAGCCGTCTCCCCACGCTCAAATTGATCGTCATACTCTCGTAAGAGCATCCCTTGTCCTGCAAAGGGGTCCAATATGACTCAAGCGTTGCATCCTCTGGAATTGCCAGGATCATATAGGTTGAATGCCCTCCTCTCTCGATAACGTCGAGAAAATCGAACAGCAGACCGTTTCCGGCAGCCTTGGCCCTGACAACATCGCAATAACTTATGCCCGTCGTAAAATACGGCGAGTTTGCTATGCGCAGAATACCAAACTCGGTCTCGGCAATCGGTTCTGCCCAAAGAGTCTCACTTCCATGTCCATGCCAATCTGATGGGTCCAGTTGAAAGCGAAGCTTTACGAAAGGTTTTTCCATCAGCAATCAAGCCCCATTGGTCCGAAGAAATTCATACCACCGGCGCGATCGTGTCCGGATCGGAGAGCCTGTCCGCGATCCGTGCCAGATCCCCCGCTGCGACCCAGGCGTTCAAGATCTCCGCGTCGCAATGAGACGTAGCCTTCACCAGAATGGCGTCCCTGCGGACGCGCAGGATCGCGGCGGCATCCTCACGCCCCGGCGTTCGGACGCCCAAGGTGTCCTTGAATGTTGAGGCATCGCCGGATGTCATGCTCAGGACATAACCACGGCCCGCTTCGCCATCAAAGCCTTCGCCATTTGCTGCGGAATCCCCTTGCCCCCGGCCGCCAGCCTAGTAATTTGATTTCAAACGATATTCAGCGCGCTGCCAGCACAAGGACGCGATCAGCCATGATGAGCCAGGAGCAGAACGACCTGATCACCCGCACCGGTGCCAAGGACCCGTGCGGCAAGCTGATGCGGAACTACTGGCAGCCGGCGGCGCTGGTCGACGAACTCGACGGGCCGCGTCCGGTCAAGCCGGTCAGGCTGCTCGGAGAGAACCTCGTGCTGTTCCGCGACGAACAGGGGCGCTACGGCCTGATCGACCGGCACTGCGCGCATCGGGGCGCCGACCTCGCCTTCGGCAGGCTGGAAAATGGCGGGCTGCGCTGCGCGTTCCATGGCTGGCTGTTCGACGCCTCGGGCCAGTGCCTGGAGACGCCGGCAGAGCCTGCGGACTCCCAGCTCTGCAGGAACATCAAACAGCGCAGCTATCCCGTGGTCGAGAAGAGCGGCATCCTCTGGGCCTATCTCGGCGAGGGCGAGCCGCCGGCCTTTCCGGAGATCGACTGCTTCGTCGCGCCGGGGAGCCACACCTTCGCGTTCAAGGGCCATATGGCCTGCAACTGGCTGCAGGCGCTGGAGGTCGGCATCGATCCGGCGCATGCGTCGTATCTGCATCGCTTCTTCGAGGACGAGGACACCTCGACCGCCTATGGCAAGCAGTTCCGCGGCGCCTCGGCCGGCAGCGACCTGCCGATGACCAAGCTCCTGCGCGAATATGACCGCCCCATCATCAATGTCGAACACACCGAATACGGCCTGCGCCTGATCGCGCTGCGCGAGATCGACGCCGAGCGCACCCATGTGCGCGTCACCAACCAGCTGTTCCCGCATGGCTTCGTCATTCCCATGAGCACGGAGATGACGATCACGCAGTGGCACGTCCCGGTCGATGACGAGAATTGCTACTGGTACGCGATCTTCACGTCCTATTCGACACCGGTCGACAAGGCGAAGATGCGCGAGCAGCGGCTGCAGCTCTACACACTGCCCGACTACATGTCGCGCAAGAACAAGGCGAACGATTACGGCTTCGACCCGCAGGAGCAGGCGACCGCGACCTATACCGGCATGGGCTCGGACATCAACGTGCACGACCAGTGGGCGGTGGAGTCGATGGGCAGGATCCAGGATCGCACAAAAGAACATCTCGGACAGAGCGACAAGGCGATCGTGCAGTACCGCCGCCTGCTGCGGCAGCAGATCGAGGCCGCAGCCTCGGGCGAAAAGCCGATGCTGGTGCTGGACGAAACGACAGCGAAAAGCATCCAGGGTCCCGCCACCATGGATGGCATCGGTCCCACGCAAGGCTGGGAGATCTTCTGGATGGAAATCGACGTCAAGCGCCGCCGCGGCGCGCCATGGGCCGCACCGGTGCCGAAGGAGATCGCCGGCAAGGTCCATCATCTGATCACGGCGGCGGAATAGTGGAGATCGTTCATCTTCGTCATTGCGAGCGAAGCGAAGCAATCCAGACCTGCGCGAGTGGAAGCATGGATTGCTTCGTCGCTGCGCTCCTCGCAATGACGACAGAAGGAATCGTGCGTTGAGTTTCGTCGAACGTCACGCGCTCTGGTCGGATGAGCAGACGGAGGCCGCACGCCGGATTCGCCGCATCGTCGAGGAGAAAACTCTCGAAGTCATCCGGCTGTCCTTTGCGGATCAGCACGGCATCCTGCGCGGCAAGACGCTGGTGGCAGCCGAGGCGCTGGCCTCGCTCGAAAGCGGCTGCTCGATCACCACCACGATGCTGGCCAAGGATACCTCGCACCGCACGGTGTTTCCGGTGTTCACCGCCGGCGGCGGCTTCGGCATGAAGGAGATGGAAGGCGCCGCCGACGTGCTGATGGTGCCTGACCCTGCGACCTTCCGCGTGCTGCCCTGGGCGCCGACGACGGGCTGGCTGTTGTGCGACCTCTACTTCGCCGACGGCCGGCCGGTGCCCTTCGCCACGCGCCAGCTCTATCGCTCGGTGCTCGACCAGCTGGCTCGCCGCGGCTACGACTTCGTCGCAGGGCTCGAGGTCGAGTTTCACATCTTCAAGCTCGACGATGCCAGGATGGCGCCCGAAGATGCCGGCCAGCCCGGCCAGCCGCCGACGGTCAGCCTGCTCTCGCACGGCTATCAATATCTGACCGAGCAGCGCTACGACCAGATGGAGCCGGTGCTGGAAATTCTGAGGCGCGACATCCTCGCGCTCGGCCTGCCGCTGCGCTCGATCGAGGTCGAGTTCGGCCCGAGCCAGTGCGAATTCACATTCCAGCCGAAGCGGGGACTCGAACCCGCCGACAACATGGTGCTGTTCCGCAGCGCCATCAAGCAGATCGCGCGCCGCCACGGCTACCATGCGACCTTCATGTGCCGGCCGAAACTGCCGAACCTGTTCGCGAGCGGCTGGCACCTGCACCAGTCGATCGTGACGAAAACCAGCGGCGAGAACGCCTTCATGGCGCGCGAGAGCGGCGAGGCCCTGAGCGCCTTCGCCCGCTTCTATCTCGCCGGCCTGCTCGCGCATGCCCGCGCCTCGACCGTGTTCACCACGCCGACCATCAACGGCTACAAGCGCTACCGTTCCTATTCGCTGGCGCCGGATCGCGCGATCTGGGGCCGCGACAACCGAGGCGTCATGATCCGCGTGCTCGGCGGCGCCAACGATCCGGCGACCCGCCTGGAGAACCGGATCGGCGAACCCGCCGCCAATCCCTATCTCTATATGGCATCCCAGATCCTCTCCGGCCTCGATGGCGTCGACCGCCAGCTCGATCCCGGGCCGTCTGCGGATACGCCTTACGAGGCGAGCGCCGATCTGTTGCCGAAGAGCCTGCGCGAAGCGGTGTCCGCGCTCGATGACGATCCGTTCTTCCGCACCGCGCTCGGCGCCGAGTTCGTCGACTACTACGTCCACATCAAGAACGCCGAGATCGAGCGCTTCCAGGCCGAAGTCTCGGACTGGGAACACCGCGAATATTTCGAGATGTTCTGAGATCGAGCGGGAGCGTCATGACGCCAGCTGATGCGTGCTGCTCCATAAAGGCGGCATAGGGCCCCCAGCCGCGCCCCACCGACCCTTGCTGTCGAAAACGTGGACGTCATCGCATTTTTGGGACGACCTGGCCGCAAGGGCGGGTATGTTGAGGGCAGCAATTTTTCAATTCGGAGTTGATTCGTGGCTCTCCGTTTGTCGATTTCCCGGGCAATCCTCGCTTTTGGTATCATCGCGGCCATCGGTTTCGCCGCCATCATCGCGACCAGCAACCTCGCACTCAATCATTTGAAGGTCGGCGGTCCGCTGTACAACAAGATCAAGCTCGGCAACGACTTGGTGGCCGATATCCTGCCGCCGCCGGAATATATCATCGAAGCCTACCTCGAAGTCACCCTGGCGCTGAACGATCCGGCTTCGGCAACGGCCCATCAGGAGCGCCTCGTTCAGCTCAAGAAGGACTATGACGATCGCCACGACTACTGGATGAAATCGGAGCTCGATCCCGCCATCAAGACAATGCTGGTGGAGACGTCCGACGCCGAGGTCCGGAAATTCTGGAATTCGGTCGAGCGCGATTTCCTGCCAGCGCTCCTCGGCGGCAAGACGGCCGCGGCGGCGAAATCCTACGCCGATATCACGCGCGCCTACACCGCCCACCGCGTCGTGATCGACGAAATCGTCAAACGCACCAACGACGACAACGCCGCCACGGAGACCGAGGCGACCGCGAGCGTGCGCTCGTTCTCGATCGCGCTGTGGAGCGTCTCCGCATTGATCTTCCTGATCGTGGGCGCGGGCGTGCTCGGCGTCGGAACAGGTGTCGTGCGGCCGATCACGGCCATGACCGGGGTGATGAAACGCCTCGCCGCCGGTGAACTGGACGTCTCTATACCCTCGCTCGCACGCAAGGACGAAGTCGGCGCCATGGCGATGGCCGTTCAGATCTTCCGGGAGAATGCGCTGCGCGTCCGCGACATGGAGGCCGAGCAATCCATCCTCAAGCAGCGGAACGAGGCGGAACGCAGGGACGACATGACACGGGTGGCGAACGATTTCGAGGCGACCATCGGGCAGATCGTCAAGGTCGTCTCGTCGGCCTCATCCGAGATCGAGGTTGCGGCGGCGACACTGACGCAATCGGCGAAGACCACCCAGAAGCTCTCCACCAGTGTCGCGGCGGCCTCCACGCAATCATCGAGCAACGTCAATTCGGCCGCGGCCGCATCGGAGGAAATGGCGTCATCGGTGGCCGAAATCGGCAGGCAGGTGGAGGACGCGCAAAAAATCGCCCATGCCGCCGTGGCACAGGCCGAGCGGACCAACCAGCGCGTGGCCGCCTTGTCGCAGGCGGCAACCAGGATCGGCGAAGTCGTCAAGATGATCAACGCGGTGGCTGAGCAGACCAACCTGCTCGCCCTGAACGCCACGATCGAAGCCGCGCGCGCCGGCGACGCCGGTCGCGGCTTTGCCGTGGTGGCCGAGGAAGTCAAAGCCCTGTCGGCACAAACCGCGAAGGCGACGGACGAGATCGCAGGCCAGATCACGCAAATGCAGGCCGCGACCGATGATTCCGTGTCCGCGATCAAGGAGATCGGCTCGACCATCGCCAAGATCGCGGAAATTTCCACGGCCATCGCCGCATCCGTCGAGGAACAGGGCGCGGCCACCCGGGAAATCGCCCGCAATGTCCAGGAAGCCGCAAGTGGCGCCAACGAGGTCGCGAGCAGTATCGCGGAGGTCAGCCGGGGCGCCGTCGATACCGGAGCCGCGGCGACGCAGGTTCATGGCTCGGCCGGAGCCCTGTTGAACGAAAGCAGGCGGCTCAGCGTCGAGGTGGACCGGTTCGTGGCCACGATCCGCGCGGGTTGATCCACGCCGGGAACACGGACCGCCACCGAGCTCAGACCATCATTCGAGCGCCTGCACCGGCGGCGCCTTGTTCTTCGCAACCCGTGCCGGAGCCGCCATGCGCGGTGCACCGGCCGGCGCAGCTTGGGTCGCGTCTGCCGCGGTCGGAGCGGGTCCGTTATAGCTCGCCCGCGGATCTCCGGCGGCCCTCGAATAGAAGCGGTGACGATATCGGGCGTGACGGCGCGGCGGGCCGTTCAGTCCCCAGGAATGTCCGATGGCCGGGCCTGCAGTGAATCCCACCAAAGCGCCGGCGACGGCGCCGACCGGGCCGAACACGACGGCACCCGACACGGCGCCGAGCGCCGCATCGGTGCCGCGATCCCCTGCATGAGCGGCAAGCGGCAGCAGGGCCACGGTCAGGACTGTGAGGACGCCGAGGATCTTCATTGATTTCTCCAGCAAGGAGGAGGCCGCATCAGAGGCGTCAAAAACGGGAATCACCCTGCCCCGGGGTCAGTGTTCTGCTTGAACGCAAATTGTGGGCCTAATCGGGCGGTTCCAGCGTATCGGCGGGTTCCAACCGAGCTCGCGCCGCCACACTTCGCCGTTGCGCTCTCGGCTCTTGCGGGGCGAAGCCCATGATCGCGGAATAGTCTCCCCCTGCCAGGGAGAGTTGCCGTGGAACACTCCCAAGCCGCAATCAGCGGCGGCGGACATATACTCGATTGCCTGCACGTCTTTTCCGGCGGCATGATTCCCACAACCCGACTTTAACGTTAACAACACGTCCGATCTTGATTCACGTCGCACGGCGCTCGTGGAGAAAGCTTGTTTACCTCGAGACATCACCGTGATGCCGGGTTCGGAGAGCAAAGCATCCGTGGTCAAGGTCTCATCAACACTCCAGCGTGCAAACGACGACACACCTCTCGCACGGCACTTGCGGACCGGACAGGAACAGTACGCCTGCGGCCGGACCATTGATGCGATCGAAACCTACCAGGCCGCGCTCGCCATCGCCGAAAACGAGCCGCCCGAGACCATCGCCGTCGAATTGCTCGCCGACATCCATGCCAGGCTCGCCAATGCCTTCATGGCCGGCGGCCAGCTCGGCTCGGCCGCAGAGAACTACAAGGCCGCGCTGAGGCTGATGCCGGGCCTTGCTGCCTGCTGGTGCAATCTTGGCAATGTGCAGCTGCAGACGGGAGAAGCACAGCAGGCGATCGCTCTTTATCTCGAGGCGCTCAAGCTCAGTCCGGGCCATTGGCCATCGCGCACCAATCTGGTGCAGGCCCTGATAGTCACGAAGCAGCATCTGATCGCAAAGGCTCTACTGTTAGAACTGATCGACGAACGCCCGTCCGATGGACGGCTGCGGCACGAACTCGGCAAGGTCTGCTTCGCGTTGAACGAGATGGAGCAGGCGCAGCGGCATTTCGAGGACGCGGTCGCGATCAATCCAGACGATGCGGACAGCCTGTATTGGATCGGCGGACTCAATCAGTCGCTCGGCCGTGTGGATGCAGCGCAGGCAGCGTATCTCAGAGCGGCGCAGCTGCAGCCGCTGATCCGGCGGCCGGCCGCCAAGTCCCCCGCCGATTTCAGGATCCTCGCGCTTTATGCGCCGTTCGGCGGCAACATCCCGACCGAGTTCCTGCTCGGGAATGCCGATTACGACACGGATACGCTGGCGCTCCTGAGCTCCAGCAAGCTGGATGCAGACCGCTTCCAGCAAGGCGTCGATGTCGTGGTCAACCTGATTTCCGACGCCGATCAGGCCCTCGACGTCCTGCCCATCGCGGCCGATCTCACGAAGCAGCTGGGCAAGCCGATCATCAACGATCCCGACAAGATCCTGCGGACGACGCGGGACGCGATCGCGGGCCTGCTGCAGGGAATTCCGGGATGCCGTGTCCCTGCGATCATCAGGCTCGAGGCGGCGCCCGACCGTTCCGCAGCAGCGCGCGAGGCCGCCCTTCTCCTTCCCTTCCCGGTTTTGGCGCGGCCTATCGGAACGCATGGCGGCGACGATTTCGAGAAGTTCGACGATGCCGCCGGGCTCGCGAACTTCCTCGCAGCGCGCCCGGGCGATGACTGTTACCTGATCGAGTATGTCGATTACCGCTCGGCGGACGGCCACTATCGCAAGTATCGCTTCATCTTCGTCGGCGCCGACATCCTGCCGTATCATCTCGCCATCGGCAGCGACTGGAAGCTGCATCATGACAGCACGGACATGAGGGAGCACCCGTGGATGCAGCGGGAGGAACTGGCGTTCCTGGGAGGTCCGGACACAGTCTTCAGCGATCGGAATTATCAAGCGCTGCGAACGATCCGGGATCGCATCGGCCTCGATTTCTTCGGCGTCGATTGCGCCCTCGACGCATCAGGCGACCTCGTGGTCTTTGAAGCCAATGCCTCGATGCTGGTGCACGACCAGAATGCGGATTTCCCCTACAAGGGGCCGTTCGTCCGCGACATCAAGCTAGCGTTCGACGCGATGCTGCAACGGCGCGCCACTGAGACCCGCGGCCGCGCCGCGCCCGTCGGCTAGTACGGACCGGCCGGCGGTTTCGAACCCGGGCGGTGCCTTGGACCAGGTGTAGTGCCGGCTCGCCAGCGCGTAACCCCTGTCGAACAGCGACGCCATGTAGTTCTGGTCGAAGGGCTTGTTGCTGGTCTCGCTGACATCCGAGGGAATGCTGGCCAGGTTGAAGTCGATTCCATCGCGCCGGGTCTCGGAATAGATCCGGTAGAGATCTCCGATTCCCTGATTCTTGATCAGCGTGGTGAGCGAGCGCTGGGTGATCGCGACGAGATTCTCCTTCACCGGCTGCCATTCCGGGTCGATACGGCCATTCCTGATGATGTAGAGACGCGGCTTGCCGCCGGCTCTCGGTAGCTGTCCCGAAGCATTCAGGGATAGCGCCGGCGGCACGATGAAGACCTGCCTGGTGATGCCTCCGTCGACATGCAGTTCGTCAAAAGCCTGTTGGCCAAGCTTGACCTGGATCCGAACCGGCGGGAAGATTCCCGGCAGCGCCGACGACGCCAGCAGGATCTTCCGGAACAGGGCTTTCGCCTCTGCATTGGGGCTCATGGCGATACGGCCCATGTCCCACAGCACAGGCCGTTGCGTGTCGAGATTCGTCGTGCCGATGAGCAGCAGCCGTCCCTTGCGTCGCTCCCTTGCAATCTCGCCGATCATGTCGTCGTCGACATACTTCTCGATCAGCCCGGCAAGCGGGGAATTGTCGGCCAGCGCGGCGCCTTCCAGCAGGTTGGGCACGTTGAAGGTGAAGATATCCTGCCGTCCATATCGGGTAAAAATCTCGCGGAGCTGGCTGTCGCGTTCGCGGCCCAGGAACGCGAACGGAGCGATCAGAGCGCCCGAGCTGACGCCCGTGACCAGATCGAAGGACGGCCGGTTTCCCGCTTCGCTCCATCCCACCAGCAGGCCGGCGCCGAAAGCGCCCTTTTCCGCACCGCCCGATATCGCAAGAAGATTTGAAACCGGACGGCGTGGCTCGCCCGCCAGAGCCAGACGCTGTTCCGGGCCGTGCAGATCCATGCGCATGGCGCTGCCGATCTCGGCCGCGGATCCATCGCCGAAATAGCGAATGTTGCGGAAGCCCTCGATCTCGGTCTGGTTGGCTTCAGCTTGCGGCAACACGTTCCGCGGGGCGATCACCGCGCACCCTGTCGTGAACGACAGCGTCGCCAACAGCATCAGACGAACGGCAAGTCCGGGAAGACGCGCGAAAGGTCTTCGCCGGAAAGGGTTGGGTTCGCGCATACTCGACCTGATGTTTTCCTGCCGCACGTCGTCTGGGTCACCAGTTTTCGGCAAGCTCGTTCAGATACGAGCATTCGGACGAGTTCCCGACCCGTTCGCGCGCACCGGGGCGCTCGATCCGTGCCAGCACGAGAATGCAGGTGGAAAGGACAGTCGGTTTGTGGTGTTAGTGCGGCAAATGCTCCGGACGCTGCGGATAACTCCGAGGCTCCGATCACAACCCGGAGAATGGTCCCGATCAGATCCCCAGATAGCGGTGCTGCAGATCGGGCTCGGCGATCAATTGCTCCGAGGTTCCGCTCCACACGGTCCGTCCCCGCTCGATGATGGTGTGACGGTCGCAGATCCGGGTGAGATGCCCGACATTCTTGTCGATCACCAGGATCGATTGCCCACGCGCCTTCAGCATCGACAGGCAGTTCCAGATCTCCTCGCGGATCAGCGGCGCAAGTCCCTCGGTCGCCTCGTCCAGGATCAGGAGTCGCGGATTGGTCATCAGCGCCCGCCCGATCGCCAGCATCTGCTGCTCGCCGCCGGAGAGTTGATTGCCCATGTTGGAGGCCCGCTCGGCGAGACGCGGAAACATCAGGTGAATCCTCTCGATGGTCCAGGGGTCGGAGGCCCCGAGCCGGTTCGAGGCCGCGGCGACCAGATTTTCGCGCACCGTGAGATTGGGGAAGATCTGGCGGCCCTCGGGCACCAGCCCGATTCCCAGTTGGGCGATCCGGTAGGACGGCAGGCCGCGAACCTCGTGGTCGGCGAAGCGGATATGGCCCGAGCGCGCCGGCGTCAGTCCCATGATCGAGCGGACGGTCGTGGTCTTGCCCATGCCGTTGCGGCCCATCAGCGAGACCATCTCGCCGGCCTTGATCGACAGCGACACGCCGAACAGCACCTGGCTGAGGCCATAGCAGGTCTCGATGCCATTCACCTCCAGCAACGGCGCGGTGTCGGCCAATGCAACATCGGACATTTTGGCTTCAGACATTTTGGCTTCAGACATGGCTGGTCACCACATGCTGGTCGCCGAGATAGGCGCGCTTGACCTCGTCGTTCTGTCGGATCGCATCCGGCGCGCCGGAGGCAATGATGCGGCCATAGACCAGGACGCTGATGCGATCGGCGAGCGCGAACACCGCCTCCATGTCATGCTCGACCAGCACGATCGAGACTTCCTTGCGGAGATCGCCGAGCAGCTTGACCATGCGCGCCGATTCGGTGGCGCCGAGCCCTGCCATCGGCTCGTCCAGCAGCAGGATCTGCGGCCTGGTCGCAAGCGCGACCGCAAGCTCGAGTTCGCGCTGCTCGCCATGGCTCAGTCGCGCGACCGGGACATCGGCGCGGCTGGCGAGCCCCACCCGCTCCAGCGCCGCGTGCGCGGCGTCGCGCAGGCGCTTCTCCTTCCGCGCATTGGCAAGGAAACGGAACGAATGTCCATCATGGGCTTGCGCTGCGAGCGCGACATTGTCGGCGGCGGTGAAATCGGCGAGCAGCGAGGTGATCTGGAACGAGCGGGCCAGACCCAGCGCGCTGCGCCGCCACGCCGGCAGGCCCGAGATGTCGCGGCCGGCGAGGTGAATGCTGCCGCCATGCGGCGCGAGATGGCCGGTGAGCTGGCTGATCAGCGTGGTCTTGCCGGCGCCGTTCGGCCCGATGATGGCGTGGATTTCGCGGTCGCCGACGTCGAGCGAGACATGGTCGGTGGCAATGATGCCGCCGAACCTGCGCACCAGATTGTCGACGCGAAGCAGCGGATCAGCCACGGTTGAACCTCCCGAGCAAACCCATGATGCCGCCGCGGCCGAACAGCACGATCAGGAGCAGCAGCGGTCCCATGATCATCGCCCAGTATTCCGTGAGCTGCGACAGGAACTCCTCCAGCAGCAGATAGACCACGGCGCCGATCACCGGGCCGAACAGGGTGCCCATGCCGCCGAGGATGACCATGACCATGAGGTCGCCGGAACGGGTCCAGTACATCACCGCCGGGCTGACGAAGTCGGTGTTGTTGGCGAGCAATGCGCCGGCCAGCCCGCACATCGTGCCTGCTATGACGAAGCAGACCAGCCGGTAGCGCTTGGCCGGGAAGCCGATCGCCTGCATGCGCTGTTCGTTCGATCGCAGGCCCTGTACCACGAGGCCGAAGCGCGAATTGACGATCCGCCAGATCAGGAAGACCACGCCCAGCAGGCAGCCGAGGCAGAGATAATAGAACTGCACGCGGTTCGACAGGTTGACCAGCCCTGCGAAGTCGCTGCGCTTGTAGATGGTGAGGCCGTCGTCGCCGCCGTAGCGGGCAAGGCCCGAGGCCACGTAATAGGCCATCTGCGCGAAGGCCAGCGTGATCATGATGAAATAGACGCCGCGGGTGCGTAACGACAGCGAGCCGATCACCAGCGCGAACAGCGCGGAGGCCGCCAGCGCGACCGGCAACTGCACGAAGCCCGAGCCGATGCCTTCCTGCGCGAGCATTCCGACCGCGTAGCCGCCGATCCCGAGATACGCGGCGTGGCCGAAACTCATCATGCCGCCATGGCCCATGATGAGGTTGAGGCTGCTGGCGGCCAGCGCCAGGATGACGATGCGCGTGAACAGCGTCAGTACGAAGACGTTGCCCGACAATGCCGAATAGACCGGCAGCAGAACGAGGCCGGCGACCACCAGCGCGGTGACGATGTTGCGGACGTTGAGGGACATGGTCATCTGCGGTTGGCCGGAAACAGCCCCTCCGGCCGCACCACCAGCACGATCGCCATCAGCAGGTAGATCAGCATCGAGGAGAGCGCAGGTGCAGCGGTCGACGCTGCGGCGCCACTGAGAATCTGACGCAGCAGATTGGGCAGGAAGGCGCGGCCGAGCGTATCGATCAGGCCCACTAAAATCGCCGCCAGGAACGCGCCGCGGATCGAGCCGATGCCGCCGATCACGATCACCACGAAAGCGAGAATCAGGATGTTCTCGCCCATGCCGATCTGGACTGTGAGGATCGGCGCCTGCATCAGCCCGGCGAGACCGGCGAGCGCGGCACCAAGCCCGAACACCAGGGTGTAGAGCAGCTTGATGTTGATGCCGAGCGCGCCGATCATCTCGCGGTTGGAGGCGCCGGCGCGGATCAGCATGCCGATCCGCGTCCGCATCACGCCGAGATAGAGCAGCAGCGCGACCAGGAGCGCCACCACGATGATGGCCAGTCGATAGGCCGGATAATGGATGCCGGGCACGAGTTGCACCGGCACCGTCAGCCAAGCCGGCAGCGGCAGCGCCAGCCCGGCCGGTCCCCAGATCAGCCGCACCGCTTCGTTGAAAAACAGGATCAGGCCGAAGGTCGCCAGCACGTGATCGAGATGGTCACGGCCATAGAGATGCCGGAGCGCGGTGAATTCCAGGGCGATGCCGAGCAGCAGCGTGGCACCGAGCGCCAGCGCCGAGCCCAGCAGGAAATTGCCGGTCCAGGCCACGAAGGTGGCGGCGAAATAGGCGCCCATCATGTAGAGCGAGCCGTGCGCCAGGTTGACGAGGTCCATGATGCCGAACACCAGCGTCAGGCCGGCCGCCAGCAGGAACAGCAGGAGCCCGAACTGCAGGCCGTTGAGGATTTGTTCGACGAGGAGCAGCATGAATGGTTAGATCATTTCCGATGAGGTCTCATCATATTGCATCCGACGGGCCTCATGGTCGGGACGCGCGAAGTAGCGCTCCTCACCATGAGGATCCAGCACCTCATCCCGAGAGCCCGATTCGAATGCGGCCCGTGAAATAAAGCTGTTTCCCGTCATTGCGAGGAGCCTCGGCGACGAAGCAATCCAGCCTGGTGCGCAGGCCTGGATTGCTTCGCTGCGCTCGCAATGACGCATTCAAACATCTCATTTCGTAATGCCAGCATCGCGGAATGCGACGCGTCTCGAAGGATGACGCCCCGAAGGGAGCATCATTTGATTGCAAAACATATGCCGAAAGCAAGACAGCGGCAGCGCACGGGGCTACCGCTGTCTTTCCAAGGACGCGCCTACTTCATCGCGCATTTGTCGTGGAAGCGGTCCTGATCGTCCTTGACGATGGTCGCCACCGTCTTGAGCGAGAGCTCGCCCTTGTCGTCCTTGACCACGTCCTGCAGATAGAAATTCTGGATCGGGATGTGGTTGTTGCCGTATTTGAACGGGCCGCGTAGCGACTTGAAGTTGGCCTTCTCCATCTCGGCCTTCATGGCGTCCTTCTTGCTGGTGTCGCCGTTCACGGCCACGACGGCGCTGTTGATCAGCTGCGCCGCGTCATAGGCCTGTGCGCCGTAATAGGTCGGGCGCAGGCCCGGATATTTCTTGCGGTAGTCCTCGACGAACTTCTTGTTCTGGTCATTCGGCAGGTCGTTGACCCACTCCTGCGCCCCGGGAACACCGATCGCGTTGTCCTTCTGCAGCGGCAGCGACAATTCGTCGACGGTGAAGGCGGTATAGAGCGGCATCTGCTGCTTGAGGCCGGCCTGCGCATATTGATTGAGGAACTGCACGCCGGCCGCGCCCGGATAGAACACGAAGATCGATTCCGCGCCCGAGGCGCGCGCCTTCGACAGCTCCGCGGAGAAGTCGAGCTGGCTCGGCCACACCGTATATTCCTCGCCCTTGATCTCACCCTTGAAGGTGCTCTTCACGCCGGCCAGCATGTCCTTGCCTGCGGCATAGTTCGGGCCGATCAGGAATACCGACTTGACGCCCTTCTGGTTCATGTAAAGACCCATCGCCTGCGGCGTCTGGTCGTTCTGCCAGGAGGTCGAGAACACATAAGGCGAGCACAATTCGCCGGCGAGCTGCGAGGGCCCGGCATTGGCGGAAACCATGACCGTCTGCGAGTCCACCGCGGTCTTGAGCGAGGCCAGCAGCACGTTGGACCAGATATAGCCGGCGATGAAGTCGACCTTGTCCGACTGCACCAGCTTCTCGGTCTTCTGCTTACCGACGTCGGGCTTCTGCCCATCGTCCTCGTAGATCACCTCGACCGGCTTGCCGCCCATCTTGCGCCCGAGATGATCGAGCGCGAGTTCGAACGAATTGCGCATGTCGTTGCCGATCACGGCGGTCGGACCGCTGAAGGTCGAGACGAACCCGATCTTGATGGTGTCTCCCGCCCATGCCGAATTTGCCAGCGCCAGCGCAGTTGCGCCCGCGAGCCAGAATGCCGTTCTCATCTCGACGTCCCCTCCCTTATTGTTGCCCGACCAGCGCGGTCGACCTGGACAGCCGCGCGGCAGCTGCAGCGCGGCCAAAAGCTCTCGGATCCCTCTTCGGCCGGGTCACCCGTCTTGTGCGCGAAATCCCCGACCTACGGCAAGCGCGAACCGAAGATACCGCGTTAGTACCTTCGGCCCAGCGTCAACCGTCATGCACCATAATTCGTATCAACGGGAGATGGCAAGAATTATAGTTCTGGTTCGCCACACTGCGACAAATCGCGGGCTACCCGCACCTGCCCAAGGCATCAGACCAGATAGTCGGCGCCCTCGATCACATAGCGCGCATGACGGAAGTCCCGGATGGCCGCGACCTTGTCGTCATGCCAGCCCAGAAGCATGAAATAGTCCGGCTGCGCGCCTGAAACGTTGGGGTCGAACACCAGGATCGCGGGACGGCCCTCCACCACACCCGGCACCAGGTGCCAATCGCTGGCCTTGGCATAGTTCCCGAAGTAACGGGACACCTCGGCCTTGCCGTTCATCCGGGTCTTGTTGACGAGATCGAGCCGCACATCCTCGGCGATCATGCTGCGGATGGCATCGAAATCCCGCGCGTTGAAATGCGCGACATAGGCCGTGAGGCGCGCCCGGTCGGCATCCGACAGAAGCGGCTGCGGCGCTTCGTCAGGCTCGCCTGCAAGCTCGCGCAGTTGCGCGCGCCCGCGGTGCAGCGCGGCCTTCACCGCGGGCAGGCTGGCATCCATGACAGCACAGACCTCCTGCAGGGAGCAGCCAAGCACGTCCATGAGGATCACGCTGGAGCGCTGCGCCACGGGAAGCCGCATGAAGGTGCGCAGACTGGCGCGCGCGATCTGGCGGTTTAAGACCGCATCGAGCTGGTCGGCGATCATGTCAACCTCCTCGGCCGAATGCAGCGCCTGCTGCCGCTTGCGGCGGCGCAGGTAATCCAGCGCAGTTGTGTGCGCGATTCGGAACAGCCAAGCCTCGGGATTGCCGATCGCACCGGCGAGGCGAAACGCTTCCACCGCCTTGATCAGGGCGTCCTGCAGCACGTCTTCGCCGTCGATGGCAGAACCGACCATGCGCGCGCAATAGCGATGCAGCCGCGGACGCATCGCGGCCAGCAGACGATCGATGTCCACGGCCGGCGACGCGTCGGGGTTCGATGTCATTTGGCCTCCGGCCTCACGGCTCGCGCAGCATGCGATAGTTGCCGACGACGGTCGCCTGCCGGACCTGCGGCGGCTCGGCGCAGCGTTCGCGGATCCCGCTCTGAAACGCCTGAAATGCAGCCAGTTTCGGCAGCACGCTGGCGCCGTCATCGGCCGCGGTCTCGACGACATGGATGAAGGTGTCGTCATCGAGCCGCAACGAAAGATAGCGCAGGCCATCGGGCTTTGCAGCCTCGAGTTCGGCAAATACCGCGGAAATCAGCGTGGCGTTGGCCTCCGATGTCTCCGGCCTGGTCCTGTACCTGATCAGTCTCCGCGTCATCCCGTCCTCCATGGCGTTCAAGGGGTTCGGTGCCATGACGTTCGGGACCTGCGAAAGGATTCGGCCGCGCCGAATATATTTTGGACCGCCCCCTCCCCTGGGCCCGGCGGCATCCCGTGAGGAGAGCCGCCGTCGCCTCTGATCACTTGACCAGCGCACATCCGCCGTCGGCGAGCGGACGGAACGCCTGATCGGCCGGGATGGTCGAGATGAGCCGGTAATAATCATAGGGATATTTCGAGTCCTCCGGTTTCTTGACCTCGAACAGATACATCGGGTGGACCACGCGGCCGTCCTGCCGGATCGCGAGATCGCCGAACAGCCTGTCCTTGCCCTTGAACGTCTTCATCTGCGGCACGACGTCCGCGGCCGCATCGCTGCCGGTCGCGGCCACCGCGTTCAGATAGGCCAGCGTCGAGGCATAGACCCCGGCCTGGTTGCCGCTCGGCATCTTGCCGTTCATGCCCGGGCGCGCCGCGAAACGCCTGGCGAAGGCGCGGGTGTCTTCGTCCATGTCCCAGTAGAACGCCTCGAGCAGCTGCAGGCCCTGCGCGACCTTCAATCCCATGCCGTGCACGTCATTGATGAAGAGCAGGAAGGCCACCAGCGATGGCCCGTTCTGCTGGAAGCCGAACTCGGCCGCCTGCTTGACGGCATTGATGGTGTCGCCACCGGCATTGGCCAGCCCGATCACCTTGGCTTTCGAGTTCTGCGCCTGCAGCAGGAAGGAGGCGAAATCGGAGGTACCGAGCGGATGCTTGCTCGACCCGAGCACCTTGCCACCATGCTTCTCGATGTAGCTGGTGGCTTCTGCCTCGATGCCCTGGCCGAGCGCAAAGTTCACCGTGATGAAATACCAGTCCTTGCCGCCACGCGCCATCATCGCAGCCGCAGTGGTATTGCCGGTCGCCCAGGCATCGTTGACCCATTGGATCGTATTCGGCGAACAGGCCTTGCCGGTCAGATCGGAGCTCGCGGTCGACGACGCCAGAAACGTCATCCGGGTGTCGCGCAGCAGCGAATTGATGGTGAGCCCCACGGCCGAGTTGGGCACGTCGACGATGGCATCGACCTTGTCGACGTCGAGCCATTTGCGCGCGATCGCCGATCCGACGTCGGCCTTGTTCTGGTGATCGGCATAGACGATCTCGACCTTGATGCCCTTAGCCCCGCCATTGAAATCCTCCGCCGCCATGCGCGCGGCCTCGACCGAGCCCATGCCGTTGGTGTCCTGGAAGATGCCGGAGATGTCGTTGAGCACGCCAACCCGCACCACATTGTCGGAAATTTCGGCGCGCGCCGCGGTACAGATCAGGCAGGCCAGCACACATGCCAGCGTGCGATTGACGGTCTTCATGCTTCCTTCCCCTTGTTCCATCGTTGACGTCCCGCCTCTTGCCGGGCGGGATCGTCAGATTCAGGTTTGACGCTGCGGCAGGCGCAGCACGAGGCCGTCCAGCGCCGGCGTGATCTTGATCTGGCAGGACAGCCGGCTGTTCGGCAGGCGTTCGGTCGCGGTGCCGTCGAGCAGGTCGTCCTCGTCGGCCGCAACGGGAGCGAGTTTCGGCAGCCAGGCCTCGTCGACATAGACATGGCAGGTGGCGCAGACGGCGTTGCCGCCGCATTCGGCGACGATCTCGTCGATGCCATGGGCCAGCGCGACACGCATGGCACTGTCGCCGATCTCGGCATTGACGCTTTCACGCCGGTCATCGGGGTGAATGAAGGTGATGGTCGGCATGGGTTTCGCTCAGGCTGGAGTGATCGTCACCGGCAGGCTTTCCAGCCCGCGCAGTGTGTTGTTGTAGCGCCGCTTGACCGGCCCGCTGATGGCGATGGCACCGACCTTGCGCGCGAAGGCCGTGAGTACGGCCTCGCCTTCAAGCCGCGCCACCAGTTGCCCGACGCACATGTGGATTCCGGATCCGAAGCCGACATGGCCCGAGGTCTTGCGGGTGATGTCGTAGCTGTCGGGGTCGGTCCAGCGCCGGGGGTCGCGGTTGGCGGCGGCCAGGAACATCAGCACCTTCTCGCCCTCGCCGATCCGGCAATCGCCGATCGCGACGTCGCGGGTGGTGGTCCGGAAGAAGGTCTGCACCGGGCTCTCGAACCGAATCGCCTCCTCGAAGGCGTTGCGCGCCAGCGACGGATCGTCACGCAGCCGCGCGAACTGATCGGGGAATCGCGCGAGGCAGTAGATGGCCGCGGCGATCCCGTTGACGGTGGTGTCGAGCCCCGCCGAGAGCAGCGAGCGCACCAGCAGCGGCGCCTCGGCGTCGGTGATCTCGCCCGTCTCGGCGAAGGCATGGATGCAGGCCCCGAAGCCGCCGGGCGACAGATTGTCGCGCTGGCACTGCGCGGCGACATAGGCCTGATGCGGCATCGAGCGCTCGATCGCGGTCTGCCGCAATTCGTTGGGCGGACCAAACGCGTTGAACACGACGCCGGCATAGGGCAGCAGGTGCTCGCGCCCCTCCTGCTTGAGCCCCATGGCGTCCGGAAACACGGAGAGCGGATAGGCTTCCGCGAGGTCGGGGATCGCATCGAAACGCCCGCGCTTCAGCAACTCGTCGACCTTCGCCGCGGCGACCGCCACGAACCGGTCCCGGATCTGCTTCATCACGGCCGGCGACAGCACCTTGCTGAGCACAGCCCGGGTCCGCGTATGCGCCGGCGGATCAGCCTCGAGAATGAGGCTCGGCGGCCGCCACGGCGTCTCCCTGGCGAAGTCGCTCAGGCCGGCGCCGCGGCTGGAGCAGAAGGTCATGGGATCGTTGAGCACGGCATGGACCTCGGCATAGCGGGCCACGCCGTGGACATTCCATTTGTCGAGATAGACGACCGGGCCCGCCTCACGCAGCGCCTCGTGCGCCGGATAGGGGTCGTCGAAGAAATCCAGCGCGAACGGATCGATGCCGAGGCGCGGAATGGTGGACGTTGAGCCACCGTCTGCTGCTGCACTCAATTGCACCTCCTCAACTCGGGGTTTGCAAAGATTCTACGCACGGCTCTATTTCCCGCCGCGACATTCGATGTGATGATGGGACACATGAGCATCCGACCGCCTGGCAAGAAGCCCCGACCGCCGACGTCGGCAGAAACTCCGGACCTCCCGCACGGCTTGACGCTCGACCTCGAACGCTATGTGCCGGCCTTTGTCACCTTCATCGCCAACAAGCTGTCGAACAGCGCGACCGCGTTCTATCAGGAACACTTCGGCGTCAACGTCACGGAATGGCGCATGATGTCGCTGCTGGCGATCGAGCCCGGCATTCCCGCATCGCGAATCTGTCAGGTCATCGGCTACGACAAGGGCCCGGTGAGCCGGACACTGGCGGCCTTGCGGAAGCGCGGGCTGGTCGCGATCAGGACGGACCCGAACGATGGCCGCAGCCATTCGATCTCGCTCACGGCGAAGGGGCGCGCGACCCACGACAAGGTGATTGTTGCGGCGCTGGAGCGCGAACGCCGGCTGCTGTCGTGTCTCGACAAGGCGGAGCAGGAGGTCCTGATCGACCTGCTGCACCGCATCCACGACAATCTTGGTGCGGTGACCGGCCAGACCGAGAGTTGAGCGACGGACCGTCCCTTCCCGCCTCGCGATCGAAAGCGCGGAACTCGCCAAACATCTTGCGGTGATCGCCGGCGCGCGAACGCCGGCCACGCGGTTGCGGCGGCACATGGCTCCTCCCTGACGGGCCAAGGCGGTTTGGTCGCACTGCGGCCGTTGTTGCGTGCAAGGTCTCACAAGTTAGTTGCCTTAGCAACAAAAATATCCGACGAGTTCGAATCGGAGCCTGGAGATGCGCAAGACACACGACACTATTTCAGATTGACCAGATTCCGCCGCATCATTAGCGTGGAACCGATAAGGGAGGGCCTGCGCCATGGCGCACACAGCCGCAGTCAGAAGGAAGCCCGCCAAGAACACAGCCGAGAACACAGCCAAGAACACAACGAAGGCGAGACCAGCGCGCGTGGCGACGACCAAGTCAGCCACAGCAGAAGCGCCGCCGACGGTGGCTGTCTCCGTCACGGCAACGGCGTCAGAGCCGGCGACAGCTGCGGCCAAATCCACCGTCTGCAACGCCATTACCGATGTGGCGGCGAGCCTGCAGCGCTTCGACCTGCTCGACCTGCAGCCTTACACCCAGGAGAAGGTGTTCGCGACCACCGCCAGCAAGGACTTCCACCTGTTCTATGTCGGACGCGACGACGTCCACGACATCCTCAAGCACGTCCTGTCGCGGGTCAGCGTCTCGCTCTACCTCAACATGTTCGGCTTCGATGACGAGGAGCTCAACGACATCCTGATGAAGATCGCGCTCGATGATTCGATCACGATGCTGGTCACCCTGGACAAGAGCCAGGCCGGAGGGCCGCACGAGAAGCGGCTGCTGGATGCGGATCGAGAGCATAACCTGGCGCTCTTCAACACCCACGTCGTCACCCAAACGCACCTGCATGAGATCGTGATCGGCCAGTCCGCGACCCACCAGATCAGCCACACCAAGGGGTTCGTGGCGGACGGCAGGGTCGCCGGCGAGGGATCGACCAACTGGTCCGACGCCGGTGAGGGCACCTTTGTCGTCAGGGGCGCGCCCGGCGGTCCCAAATACAAGGCGCAGAACAACACTCAGTCCATCATCACCGACCCGGACACCATCAGCCGCTTTTCGGCGGAGCTGGTCGCCGAGCACCTGATCGCCCAGAAGCAGGCCGCGGCGATTCACGCGGGCCCCACAATGGCGCCGTCCGACAACGCGGCGAAGCCACCCCTCGCGCCATCTCAGTCCGGCAGTCCGATCCATAGGCGCGAGCCGTCATCGTCGAGGGTCGCGAGTGCATCGGGGCGCCGTGCCAGCACCGCGCGCTGATTGATATAGCCCTTGTCGGTGATCTCGCCGCCATCGACCGAAGGCGGCTCGGCCAGCAGCAGCGCCCGCGAGGCATGGCTCGACGACCCGCCGCCTTGCGCCCTCAACCGCGCCAGACCTTGCGCGATGCCCGCCCGCACCGTGGCGCTGGCGATCACTTCGTCCGCGCCGGCGCCCTCGGGCAGGCCCGCCAACGCACGGCAGGCGGCGAGAGCAGGAAACACCAGGAAACCCACGGCGTCGCCGTCATGCCCCGTAACGACGATATCCTGCGCCAGCGGCGCCAGCGCGGCTATGCCGGCGACGCGCAAGGTCCCGACGCTGACCCAGGTGCCAGAACTGAGCTTGAAATCCTCGGCGACGCGGCCGTCAAAGAACAACCCGCGTTCGGGGCGGTCCGGATCGGCAAAGGTCACGGCGTCGCCGATCAGATAGAAGCCGTCGGCATCGAAGGCCTGCGCGGTCAGGTCGGGCGCCTTCCAGTAGCCCGGCGTGACGTTGGGCCCGCGCACGCGCACCTCCAGCTTGTTGCCCGATGGCACCAGCTTCAGCTCGGTGCCGGGGATCGGCACGCCGATATTGCCGGACCGCTCGGCCTGAAAATGACAGTCGGTCGCGAGCGGCGAGGTTTCAGTCGATCCCCAGGCGGAGACCATCGGCAGGGCGTGGCCGACGGTCGCCATCGACAGCTCCGCGAGCGCATCCCAGAGATTTTGCGGCAAAGCAGCCGCGGCATAGAAGGCGAGCCTGACCTCGCTGAAGAAGCGGCGGCGCAGCGCCTCATCCTCGCGCAACGCCGCGATCAGCATGTCGAAGCCGCGCGGCACGTTGAAATACACCGTCGGCATCACGCTTCCGAGATTGGCGAGCGAGGTCGCAAACAGCCCCGGGGCCGGCTTGCCGCCGTCGACATAGAGCGTGCCGCCATTGCGCAGCACCAGATTGAAATTGTGGTTGGCGCCGAAGGTGTGACTCCAGGGCAGCCAGTCGAGGATGACGAGATCCTCAGCGTTTTCGAGGAAGGTCCAGGTCTGCGCCTTGGCCTGCTGGCTCGAGGTCAGCATCCGCTGCGTGTTGATCACCGCCTTCGGCGTTCCGGTCGAGCCCGACGTGAACAGGAATTTTGCGATCGTGTCCGGTGTGACGGCGCCAAAGGCCGTCGCGACATCAGGCGATTCCGGCGTGCTCGCGACCGCGTCAAAGGACAGCGCGCTCTCACCGTTACTGGCGACGATCACAGCCTTGTGCAGCGGCGCGATGGCGGCCAGCGCGGAAGAGAACGGCTTTTCGTTGGCCACATAGATCGCACCGGGATCGAGCAGCGCGACCATGCGCTTGAGCTTATCGAAATCCCGCGACACCAGCGAATAGGCCGGCGAGCTCGACGCCGCGGGCACACCGACATGCATCGCCGCGAGCGCGAACAGCGCATGATCGACCCCATTGTCCGAGAGGATGACCAGCGGGCGCTCCGCGCTCATGCCCTGCGCCAGGATCCAGCTCGCGATCGAACGGACCTGCCGCAGCGCCGCGCCATAGGTCACGGTCCGCCACGGCACATCGACCGACGCACGGTCCGCGAGGAAAATCCTGTCAGTTGCCTGGCGCGCCCAGTGTTCGAGCCAGTCGCCGACACAGCGCGCACTCGCCTGCAGCGGCATCGCCGACCTGAGCCGGATCGTCCCGTCGGCGCGGTGCTCGGCGATCACGCGCGGCGTCGCGAACAGGGGCCGCACGGGGCTGGCTGCGACGGTCATCGGTTTCCTCCAACGCCCTCTCTGACGCCAGGGACTGGCATCGCTTTAAGCGAAGCCGCCGCGCGCGGGCAATGTGGCGTTCTGGTTGTGGCAAGAGAGGACTGCCGGGCGACATCAGGGCGCCAGAACGACCTGCTCAAAGATTAAGCAAATGGCATTCGTCCAGCATTTTCCCTTCACCGCAATCAGAAGATATCTTATTGAAACTCATTAGCTATTCTGACGACGCCGACCACGGCGCACGATGTACACAATGGCATGGCGCTTGCTTCGAAAACGTCGGGAATCGTGGCAGCCTGCAAGGCGTCAAGAGACCCCACAATGGCTGTCGCAGGCGGCCAGGAACGTGTCCATATCCGATTGGAGCCGTCTGTGACCGAAACCGTCGCCGAGATCGTCACCGCGCATCGCCAAGGCCTGATGTCGCCGGCGCAAAGTGTGGCGCGCAGCTTTCAGCGCATTCGCGACCACGACGATCCCGCTGTCTTCATCAGCCTGCGCGATGAGGCGGATGTGCTGAAGGAAGCCAACGCGCTGGCTGCGAAGGATGCGGCCCGGCTGCCGCTGTTCGGCGTCCCCGTCGCGGTGAAGGACAATATCGACGTTCAGGGATTGCCGACCACCGCCGCCTGCCCGGCCTTCGCCTATATGCCCGCGCGCGATGCGACCGCGGTGGCGAAACTCCGCGCGGCCGGCGCCATCATCATCGGCAAGACCAATCTGGATCAGTTCGCAACCGGCCTCGTCGGCGTGCGCTCGCCCTACGGCATCCCCATCAATCCGATCCGCGGCGATCTCATTCCGGGCGGGTCGAGTTCGGGATCGGCTGTCGCCGTCTCCGCCGGCATGGTGCCGCTCGCGCTCGGCACGGATACCGCGGGCTCCGGTCGCGTGCCGGCCATGCTGAACAACATCGTGGGATTGAAGCCGAGCCTCGGCATGATCTCGACGACGGGCGTGGTGCCGGCATGCCGGACGCTCGATTGCGTCTCGGTGTTTGCGCTGACGACCGACGATGCGGTCACCGCGCTCGCCGCGATGACCAGCCCCGATGCGACCGATCCATTCTCGCGCGACCGCCCGCTCAACCAGATCACGCCGATGCCAGGCAAGCTCCGTCTCGGCGTGCCGCGCAACGGACAGTTGATCTACTTCGGCGACAAGGCATCGGAGGCCGCCTATGGCGACGCGCTGAAACGCTGGACCGCGCTCGGCGCCGCGCTGGTCGAGTTCGATCTCGAGCCGTTCTACGAGGCGGCGCGACTCTTGTATGAGGGGCCGTGGGTCGCCGAGCGCTATCTCGTGATCCGCGATCTGCTGGCGTCGGCGCCGAACTCGATCCATCCGGTCACGCGCGAAATCGCCGCCGCCGGCGCCCGCCTCACCGCCGCCGACACCTTCGCCGCGCTCTACCGGTTGCAAGGCTTGCGCAAGGTCGCCGAGCGCACCTTCAGCGGCATCGACGCGCTGGTGCTGCCGACGGCGCCGACCGCCTACACCACCGCGCAGGTGCTCGCCAACCCGATCGAACTCAACTCCAGGCTCGGCACCTATACCAATTTCGTCAATCTTCTCGACCTCTGCGGACTCGCGTTGCCGGCAGCGATCAAGAGCAACGGCGTTCCATTCGGCATCACGCTCCTGGCACCGGCAGGGCGTGACGCCCTGCTCGCCAGCATCGGCCGGGTCTTCCACGCCGACACCAGATTGAGCATGGGCGCCAAGAGCCTGACACAGCCGCCGCTGGCCGCCTTGCCGGTACGCGAGGCTACCGACGAAATCCCCATTGCCGTGGTCGGCGCACATCTCTCCGGCATGGTGCTCAACCGCGAACTGACGGCGCTCGGCGGGCGGCTGCTGGAGTCCGCGACAACGGCGCCGGACTATCGGCTTTACGCGCTTTCGACCACGCCGCCCAAGCCGGGCATGTTGCGCGTCGAGGCAGGCGCCGGCACGTCGATCGCGCTGGAAGTCTGGTCGCTGTCTGCATCCGCGTTCGGGCAGTTCGTCGCAGCGATCCCGCCGCCGCTTTCGGTCGGAACCATCAGGCTTATGGATGGCCGCGGCGTGAAGGGATTCATCGTCGAGCCCGCCGCGATCACGGACGCGCGCGACATTTCGGAATTCGGCGGCTGGCGCGCCTATATGGCGGAGGCGGCCGAGGCGTAGGCAGAGCTGGCCCAGCAATTGCGACCCCTTCTCTTGGCCACATAGAGCGCATCATCCGCTCTGGCGAGAACGGCCTGCCTGGACGCCACTCTTGCCGATTCGACCCGCGTGATGCCGACACTGACGGTGATGATCTGACAACCGTCGGTTCGCGCCGGATGCGCGATCTTCAGTGCCCGGATCGCCTCCACGATGCGGAGGGCAAGCCGCGCCGCGTCGAACTCCGACAGGTCTTGGGAAACCACCGTGAACTCCTCGCCGCCGAACCGTGCGACGGACGCCTTCGCGTCGCGCGCAACGTCGAGCAGGCATCCTGCGATCTGCCGCAGGCAATCATCGCCCGCAGGATGGCCGTAGTGATCGTTGAACAGCTTGAAGTGATCGATATCGACCATCATGACCGTGATCGAACGGTCCTGCTTGAACGAGGCCGCAAGGTCGTTGTCGAGCGCACGGCGGTTGGGAAGACCGGTCAGCGCATCGGTCAGGGAGAGGTCCTCGAATGTCCTGCTGCACTGGTTGGCGACTTCCGCGGCGTTCCTTGCGTCGAGTTCGCGCAAGAAGGAGTGACACCGGTTCGTTTCGCTACGCCAGTTGGCATAGAGGCTGAAGAACGCCCCGGTGGCGATCTGGATGACGAATGCGGTCTTCAGTTCGGCAGGCAAGCCGGCCTTCGCCAATGCCGCGGCAGCCGCCAACGCGAACGCAGCCGTCGTGAAGACGACGGCACGGCGAAACCGCAGCATGAGAAGCATGTTGCCGAACACCAGCGTGAGCGGAAGCTCGCCAAAGGTGAATGCTGAGAGACCTGCATCGGACCAATAGAACAGGAAGACGGGAAGCGCGAAGGCGTTGATCACTCCGATCGTGACCAACCATTCGCGCAGCGCGGCATCGACACGGCCGATCAGCCACATCAAGGCGACCGAAACCGGGGTGACGCCGACGATCCGTAGAACTACCGAGAGCTCCAGAATATCCGGCAGCAGAAAGATGCTGGTGAGATTGTAGACGTTGTAGACGAACAGGCCGACTACGATGGACCGGCGCAGCTCCGAGACCCGACGCGCGCCCGTCTCCTGCTCATAGGCGGCCTCGATATCGGCCTCAAATCGCAGAAACGGATCGAGGCGCACTGATGACGGTGCGGTGATACTCATGTGGCTCTGCACGAACGTCGTTCAACCGAACCTCTGCTCTGTAGCGTGTGCCACCTAATGTCGCGCTAACGCGAGCGCATGCAATGCGCCGCGCTATGCTTGCCATGGCGTTAAGGCCAACCGACGCGGGCGTGCCCGGTCGGCGGGCGCTGTCCTGCAACGGCGAACATGGGCCGAGCGCCCTACACCGACACCGCGTAGATCTCGTATTCGCCGCGCACCAGCTCGATATGGGCGCGCATCGCGCCCGCCGCGCCAGTCTTGTCGCCGCGCAGGATTGCGACGACCACGCGATCGTGTTCGGCCTGCGATTTTGCCAGACGCCCGAGATTGCGGAACTGGGCGCGGCGGAACGGCTGCACCCGGACCCGCGTCGCCAGCGTGATCTCGGCGATGTAGTCATTCTGCGAGCCGGCATAGATCGTATTGTGAAAGCGCTCGTTGATCTCGTGGAAGCGGTCGGGATTGCCGGCATGGCTGAGCAGCCGCAATTCCTCGTGGATCGCCTCCAGCCGATGGCGCTCGGTCGGCGACATCCGCTCGGCGGCGAGGCCGGCGCACAGCGCCTCCAGCTCCGCCATCGCCTCGAACATGCCGGTGAGCCGCTCGATCGACGGACGCGCCACCACGGCGCCACGATGCGCCTGGGAATCGACGAGCCCGCTGGCGACCAGTTGGCGCAACGCTTCGCGCACCGGCGTCCGCGACACGTTGAAGCGACGGGCAAGGTCGGTCTCGTCAAGCGAGGTGCCCGGCGGCAGCGCGCCGCGCACGATTTCATCGGCCAGTTGCAGCCGCAGTTCTTCCGCGCGCGTGATCCTGACAACAGAGGTTGAAGCGCGATCGACGCGCCGGACCGCCGGGTCGGCCCGCTTTGGACGCGCGCGCGGCGGCAGGTCGTCCAGGCTCATGTCGTTCGATCCGGTGTTTCGTCGATGATGCTGACATGGGCGGCGACGATTCGCCAACCCTCGGGGAAGCGGACCCAGGTCTGCATCTGCCGCCCGACCTTGCCGGGGGCGCTATCGCGATAGAACAGCGTCGAGGCCACCGCGGCGTCGCGGCCATAGCTGGTGATCACCGTCTTCGCCCTCTTCCGCATCAGGCCGACCGGCGAGCGGGCGGCGCGAAAGGCATTGATCGCATCATAGCCATAGAGGTTTTCGCCGATGCCATAGCGCAGCGTCAGGGGATCATCGCGAAACAGCTCACCGAGCACGGCGACATCGTTGCCGACCAGCGCCTGCTCGTAGCGCTCGAACTGCGCCGTCACCTCGGCGAGCACGTCGGGCAGATCGACCTCCATAGCAAAGTTCCCTCCAAAGCCCGCTTTATAATCCGCTCTCAAGTCCTCTTGGCGGCGGCGCGGACACCGCGCCCATCTGCTCCAGCGCAGACGCGACCCGCAACGCGATATCCTCCCGCCAGGGTGCGGCAATGAGCTGCACGCCGATCGGCATCGGCTCGAGCGGCACCGGCACCGCCACCACGGGAAGCCCGATGAAGGAAATCGGCTGGGTGTGGATGCCGATGTTGGCGCGCACCGGCAGTTCGACACCATCCAGCACAAACGTGGCCTGCCCAAGGCTGGGCGCGACGCAGGGCGTTGCCGGCGCGATCAGCACGTCGACCGTCTCGAAAATCGCGAGGACCTGTTCGCGATACCAGCGACGGAATTTCTGCGCGCGATCGACCAGCGGCGCCGGAATCATCGCACCCGCCAGCAGGCGATCGCGCACCGCCGGATCGAAATCATGGGGCCGCTTGCGCAGGCGATCGAGATGCAGCGAGGCGCCTTCCGTGGTGGTGATGACATAGGCCGCGGCGCGGGCGCGCGCCGCTTCGGGGATCTCAACGATTTGCGTGACACGAAGTGCGTTCGCGACGGCAGCGAGGGCCTGCCGCGCTTCGGGAAACAGATTGGTCTGGAAGTAGCCACCGGCCATCGCGATCCGCAAACCGCCAATGCCGTCACCGAGCCGTGGCGTGACCGGTTCGACGGCGCGCGTTGTGCAGGCGGCGTCATCCGGATCCGGTCCCTGCATGGCGTCATAGGCCAGCGCGAGATCGGCCACGTTGCGCGCGAACGGGCCGAGGTGATCGAGGCTGGCGACGAACGGAAAGGAGCGCGCGCGCGACAGCCGGCCATAGGTCGGCTTCAAGCCAAAAATGCCGCAGAACGACGACGGCACCCGGATCGAGCCGTTGGTATCGGACCCCAGCGCAATCGGCACCAGGCCGCCGCCGACCGCGCTGCCGGAGCCGCCCGACGAGCCGCCGCTCATGCGCGTGGTGTCGTGCGGATTGCGCGAGGGGCCGTCATGGATGTTCTCGCCGGTGAAATCATAGGCGTATTCGCCCATGTTGAGCGCGCCGACCAGCACCGCACCAGCGGCTTCCATCCGCTCGATCAGAACAGCGTCGCGCGTGGCGAGCGGCAGGTCGCGATTGATCTTCGAGCCGGCGCGGGTGGAAAGCCCCTCCACGTCGAACAGGTTCTTCACCGCGAAGGGTACGCCGGCGAGTGGACCGGCGACTTGCCCGGCCGCGATGGCCGTGTCGATCGCGCGCGCCCTGGCGCGGGCCCGTTCGGCCGTGATGTCGGTGAAGGAATTGAGAATGCCATCGTGCCGGGCGATCCGCGCCAGCGCGGCGTCGATGGCATCCAGGGCAGACATGGTGCGCCCGGTCACCGCCTTGGCGATGTCGGCCGCGCTCGCGATGGCATCAGGCACGGAAGATACTCGCGGGCTCGGTTGCGTCGGGCAGCGGGAATTCATCGACCAATCCTGCCAGCTTCAGTGACACGTCGAGATTGGCCTTGACCGCAGGTCTCCAGGCCGCCTCGATCGGAAGTTTCAATGCCTTGGCGACGGCATCGATGTAATCGTCCAGCGGCTCAGCCATTACTCTCTCTTCTCACGGCGGACTCTTCTCATGGCAGGTCAGTGCACCGGCAACGGCGGATGCGGGATCGCCGTCAGCAATTCCCTGGTGTAGGCGTCCTGCGGATCGCCGAGCACGCGCTCGGCCGGCCCCTGCTCCACGATTCGCCCCGTCCGCATGACAATGACACGATCGCACAGCAGGCGCACCACATTCAAATCATGCGATACGAACAGGTAGCTCATGCCCATCGAGGCCTTGAGATCCTGCAGCAGGTTCAGCACCACGGCCTGCACCGAGACGTCCAGCGCCGCGGTCGGCTCGTCGAGGATGACGAGCTTTGGATGCAGCGCGATGGCCCTGGCAATGCCGACACGGGCCTTCTGTCCACCCGACAATTGATGCGGGAACCGATCGAGCAAATTGAGCGGCAGGCCGACCAGGGTGGCGAGTTCCTCGCAGCGGGCGCGCAGCGCATCGCGTCCCCTGATGTCGCCGAGCTGCAGGATCGGATCGACGATGGCCCGCGCGGCGGTGAAGCGCGGATTGAGGCTGTCGGTCGGATCCTGGAACACCATCTGGATGCTCTTGCGCAGCGGCAGCCGCGCAAACGCATTCGGCATGATGCCGCCGATCTCCTCGCCATCGAACACGATGCGGCCGGAGGTCTGGTCCAGCAGCCGCATCACCATCATCGACGTGGTCGATTTGCCGCAGCCGGACTCGCCGACCAGGCCGACGCTCTCGCCGTGGCCGACCGTGAAGCTGATGCCGTCGACCGCGCGGAAGATCTCCGGCTCGACCGGCGGCTTGCGCGAGAACAGCTTTGACAGCACGGCGGTCGCGCCCTGCCGCGGATATTCCTTGACCAGCTTGTCGATGAGGAGGAGAGGCTTTGCCCCATCACGACTGGTGTCCTTCTCCCTCTCCCCGCTCCTTGCGGGGAGAGGGTCGGGGTGAGGGGCTGTCTCGGCGAGCGCGGCTGGTGGAGAGTCCCCCTCACCCGGATTGCTGCGCAATCCGACCTCTCCCCGCACGCGGGGCGAGGTAAGAGGAGCCAGCGCGGCCTCGTCCTCCGGCAGGAGATCGCGCAGCGAAACACCGAGCCGCGGCGTCGCGCGCATCAGCTTGCGGGTGTAGGGATGCTGCGGATTGGCGAAGATGTCGGCCGACTTGGCGGTCTCCACCACGCGGCCTTTCTCCATCACCACCACGCGGTCGCAATAGGCCGCCGCGAGGCCGAGATCATGGGTGATCAGGATGGTCGACATGCCACGACGCTTGGTCAGTTCGACGATCAGGTCCATCACCGCCTTCTGGGTGGTGACGTCGAGCCCGGTGGTCGGCTCGTCCGCGATCAGAAGCTGCGGATTGCAGGCCAGCGCCAGCGCGATCACGACGCGCTGGCACATCCCCCCCGACAGTTCGAACGGATAGGCGTGATAGCGCTCACGGGGACGGGCGATCCGGACCTGCTCCAGCGCCTCGATGGCCTTCTCACCGCGATCGCCCACCGCCGCCTGCTGCACGTGCTGGCGCAGCACGTCCTCGATCTGGTCGCCGACCTTGCGGATCGGATTGAGCGCCGCGCGCGGGTTCTGGAAGATCATCGAGACTTCGCGGCCGCGCAGGTCGCGCATCGCAGCTTCGCTCGCGGCCTTGACGTCGATGCCGGAGAACATCACCGAGCCTTCGGCGATCCTGCCGGCGCGGTCGAGAATGCGCATCACGGCATAGGAGGTCACCGACTTGCCCGAGCCGGATTCGCCGACGATGCCGAGCGTCTCGCCCTTGGCCACGGAGATGTCGACATGCTGCACCGCCTTGACGATGCCCCGCCGGGTCGAGAACTCGACGGTGAGGTCCTTGACCTCGAGCAGCGGCTGCGCGGTCATGATGCCCTCCGCAAGAATCTCGAAAACAACCCCATGCAAAGTAGAAAGGACAGCCTTCCTGTCCTATTTCCTGCCCCCTTGCGAGGGTCCAGACGAGCCAGGCTCAAGTCAGCCATCACGTCCTCCGCTGCGGGTCGACGATGTCGCGCAGGCCGTCGCCGAGCAGGTTGAAGCAGAACACCGCGATCATCAGGGCCAGGCCCGGAAACAGCGCAATCCACCATTCGCCCGACACCATGAAGGAGGCGCCTTCGGCGACCATGATGCCCCATTCGGCGGTCGGCGGCCGCACGCCGAGGCCGATGAAGGACAGGCCCGCGGCATTGAGGATCGCGTAGCCCATGGTCAGCGACATCTGCACGATCATGATCGGCATGATGTTGGGCAGGATGTGCCCCAAGAGAATCCGGAACTCGCCATTGCCCGACAGCCGCGCCGCCTGCACGAAACCGGCATTGCGGCGGACGTTGGCTTCGGCGCGGGCCACCCGCGCGTAAAGCGGGAAGTTGACGATCGCGGTGGCGATGATGATGTTCTGAACGGTGTTGCCGAGCGCGGCGACGATGCCCATCGCCAGCACGAACAGTGGGAACGCCATGATGGTGTCGGCGATACGCCCGACGATGCGGTCGGTCCAGCCGCCGAAATAGCCGCCGGCGATGCCGGCAAGGCCGCCCATCAGGAACACCAGCACCACCGAGGCGACCGCGATGAAGGTATCGAGCCGGGTTGCGACGATGACGCGGCTGAAAATATCCCGCCCCAGCTGGTCGGTGCCGAACCAGTGCGCCGCCGAGGGCGGCTTCAGCGCCGCCGCGGTATCGGAGGCGAGCGGATCATACGGCACGAGGTACGGGCCGAGCAGCGCGGCCAGCACGATCACGATCAACAGCGCGAAGGCGAACGCGGTGACGCGGTTTTCGCCGAGCACGTAGCGGGTATGCTCGAACACGGCGGTGAGTCCCGAGGTACGGGCCGAAGTTGAGGGTTCGACTGCTGGGGCGACGCTGCTCATCTCCGATACCTCACCCTTCCAGCCGGACGCGCGGATCGATCACGCCATAGAGAATGTCGATCACGAGATTGAGCAGGACGTACATCACCGCCATGGTCAGCACGAAGCCCTGCACCGGCGCGAAGTCCGATGCGATCAGCGCTTCCACCGCGTAGGAGCCGATGCCGGGCCAGGCGAACACTTTTTCGACCAGCACATTGGCGCCGAGCAGGAACGAGAACACCATGCTGAGCGTGGTGATGACCGGAAGCATGGCGTTGCGGAAGGCGTAGGTGACGATCACGGTCGCCGGCGACAACCCGGAGGCGCGCGCGGTGCGGACGAAGTCCGACGCCAGCACCGACAGCATCGAGGCGCGCGTCATGCGCGCGATCGGCGCCAGCGAAAAGATCGCGAGCGTCGCCGCCGGCAGGATCAGCTGGCTCAACGCGGACCGAAACGCCTCGCCGTCGCGCGCGATCAGCGTATCGATCAGATAGAAGCCGGTGATGGTCGGCGGCGCGCTGTAGAATACGTCGAGCCGGCCGAGCGGCGCCGGCGACCAGCCGAGCCGGAAATAGAAGATATAGACCAGCACCAGGCCGGTGAAGAACACCGGCAGCGAGACCCCCGCCGTCGTCGTCACCCGGCAGAGATGATCGATCCATGAGCCCGGCCGGGTGGCGGCGAGCACGCCCAGTGGAATCGCGATGACGACCGACACCAGAAGTCCGATCAGGGTCAGCTCCGCGGACGCCGGCAAACGGTTGCGGATTTCGCTTGCAACCGGCTGCCCGGTCGTCAGCGAGCTGCCGAAATCGCCATGGGCGAGATCGGCGGTGTAGCGGAAGAACTGCTCGATCAGCGGCTTGTCGAGGCCGAGCTTCTTGCGGATCTGCTCGACCGCCTCCTTGGTCGCGGCGGGCCCGGCGAAATAGGCGGCGGGATCGCCGGGCAGCGCGCGGGTCAGGAGAAAGGTGACGATGACGACGCCGATCAGCGAGGGGATCGCAAACATCAGCCGCTTGCCGATCAGGCTCAGCATGGCGCGCGCTCCGCGCTGGCGAATAGCGGGTGGCGCGGAGCGCATGGGGTATCGAGTCGCTGAAACCTACCCTTTCCAGCCACGAGCGCTACCCTCTCGCTCCCTCTCCCGCTCTTGCGGGGGAGGGTTGGGGTGGGGGCGCCACTCGGGGACTGCCGACTTGTCCGCAACCTCATGCGCAGAGGCTTCGGCGAACGCGGAAGTCTCTGGCAATTGTGTATGCGGCTTTCCCCCACCCCGACCCTCCCCCGCCGAGGCGAACCGAAGCTTCGCCGGAGCGGGAGAGGGAGCGCAGCGGCGCAAGCGTCGATATGATTCGTTTCACGGAAACGCCTGACTAGATCATCGCGCTTACCGGCAATCATTCGCGCCCCCTACTCACCATTCGCCACTCGCCCTCATCACCCCTTCGCCAATCCGCGATAGTCGAGCCGGCGGTGGAACCAGTACTGATAGCCGGAGATGTTCTTCTGCATCGCGACGTTGACGTAGGGCTGATACAGCGGGATGCGCGGGATGTCGGTGAAGGCGAGATCGACAAAGCCCTTGACGTCGGCGTCATAGGCCGCCTTGTCGCCGGTCGCCGCCGCCGCGCGCGCGCCGTCGATGAACTTATCCATCTCGGGCGACTTGTAGCTCATGGTGTTGAAGACGGAATTGTTGCCGTGATAGCACCAGTAGAAGAAGTATTCGGGGTAATCGAGCCAGCCCGAGAACACGTTGGTGTAGAGCGGCATTTCCTTCTTGTTCAATTCGGTGCGCCAGTTGGCGCCGGGCACCTTGTTGATCGTGGTCTTGATGCCGATCTGACCCAGGCTCTCCTGCACCAGCACGCACAGCGGCTCGTTCACGGTCGCGAAGTTCAGGTCGAAGGACAGCGTGGTCTCGAAGCCGTTGGGGAGGCCTGCTTCCGCCAGCAGCGCCTTCGCCTTCGCGATGTCGGTGTCGTATTTGGTCGGCTGCGGCCAGGAGACCTCGGTCGGCCGGTCGGCCTTGGCACCGAACATCGGATTGCCGAGCCCGAACAGCACCGCATCCATGATCTTCTGATAGGGAATGGCGTAGGCGACCGCCTGCCGCACTTTCGGATTGTCGAACGGCGGCTTGGTGACGTTCATGCCGATATACTGGATGCCGTTCGAGAACGGCAGCGACACCACGTCGAGCTTGCCGTTGGCCTTCATCTCCTGAAAATCCTTGAACGGCAGCTCATAGGAAATGTCGGCATCGCCTCGCTCCAAGAGCGCCCGGCGGTTGCCGGCCTGCGGCACCATGCGCCAGATCACGCGCCTGATTTTCGGCAGCGGACCCGACACCCAGTCCTCGTTGCGCTCCATCACGACTTCGGTGCCGGCGGTCCACTTCGTCACCTTGTAGGCGCCGCCGCCCGCGGTCTGCTGCTTGGTGTATTCGAGGCCCCAGGGATCCTTCTCGGAGGCGTTCTTCTTCACCAGTTCGGAATTCACCACGCAGGGCACGATGACGGCGAGGTCGGGAATGGTCAGCCGGTCCTTTTTCAGAAAATCGACCCGCACCGTATGGTCATCGACGACGACGAACTGCTCGGGCTTGGTCAGCGAGCCCGCGCTCATCTGGAAGGTCGGAAAACCACCGACGCTGACGGCGCGGTCGAGCGACCACTTCACGTCTTTGGCGGTGACCGGCGTGCCGTCGTGGAATTTTGCATTCTTGCGCAGCTTGAAGGTCGCCGACATGTCGCCGATGGTCATGTCCTCGGCGAGTTCGGGCTTGAACTTGTCACGATCGTAATAGGGCACGCCGCCCGGACCGCTCTTCATCTCGTGGCCGATCAGGCGGTCGTAGCAATTCCAAGACACCTCGTAGCCCGGCACGTTGGTGCCGACGCCGTGGATGTCGAGATTGTTGGGACCGCCTTCGGAGACGATCAGCAGGGTCTCCGACCGGGCATCGGCCTTGGCAGACGACACAATCGCGGGCCCGGGCACCATGGCGCCGGCGGCCAATCCCGAGACCGATTTGAGGAAATCGCGGCGCTTCATGATGTGCTCCAGGCAGAAGAAACGGGCGTTGGAGCAGGCTTCGCAAGGTTCATGCCAAGCCCTTAACGGGGTATGATGAAGGACTTAAGCGGCTGATATCTCGTCGGAATATCGCACACCGGACATCGGCAAGGCACACGTGAGATTGCATACAAAGGGGCGCACTTGCACACAATATAAGCACCCTTCGATCGCACCTTTCTTGAGCGATGCGGCGACTGCCCCCACACATATCGTTGGGAACGGTATAATCACACGAACAACAGACGGAGCGACCACATGGGCTACGAGGCGATCAATTTCGGCAAGAAGTTCGGACTGTTCGCCGAGCAATGGCAGCCCAAGGTCATCGCCGAGATGAACGATTACCAGTTCAAGATCGTGAAGTTGCAGGGCGACTTCATCTGGCACAGTCACCAGGATACGGACGAGACTTTCATGGTGCTGGATGGCGTTCTGCGAATCGATTTTCGCGACGGCGCAGTCCAGATCTCGGCGGGCGAAATGTTCGTCGTCCCGAAAGGCGTCGAACACAAGCCCTATGCCGAACACGAGGTCAAACTGCTGCTGATCGAGCCGCGCGGCGTGCCCAACACCGGGGATCAGGGTGGCGACCGCACGGCCGCGAATGATGTCTGGATCTGAACGGACGCTCGGCGGTCATCGGCGCCGGCCTGCGTGGAGCGGAGTGGAGCATTCGCAACGGGCGAGAAGAGCCGCTAGGACTCGGCGCCGTCCCTGTTCTTGCCAAGATGGGGGATGCGCGAGATGATCAGCATCGCCAAGGTCGATACGGTCGCAATGGCGGAGTAGCCGAAACCGATCGCCATCCCGATCGCGCCGGCAGCCCAGAGGCTCGCGGCCGTCGTCAGATTTTTGACGCTCATGCCGTCCTTGATGATGAGACCCGCCCCCAGAAAGCCGATCCCGGAGACGATCTGTGCCGCGATGCGCGATTTCGAGGCGGGATCGACGGTCATCGACATGAAGGTGAACAGCATCGCACCCACGATGACGAGCGTGTGCGTGCTGATGCCGGCGTCCTTGCCCCGCAATTCCCGCTCGGCTCCCAGGGCGAAACCGAGCGCCATCGCGAGCAGCAGGTCGAGAGCATAGTCGATTTCGACGGGACCAATCAGGGAATGCAGCATGGGACGCAAACTCGGCCGGGTGGGCCTGCGTTCCCCAAAAATCGCAAGAGCCAGCCTTCGAGCGATTTTGTCGCCGAGTCGTCCGTCAGCGGCCGCGTTCTGCAGGGCCTTGACGGATTTTTTCCTCCCACTCTTCGCGCAATCAGCGTTTCGGGTTGCGTCCGCGGATATTGTCAAAGCCTTGCTTGATTGCGGCGAAGCGCGCTTCGACCATCGGCTCGAATTCGAGGTCGGTGAAGATATAGGGCCAGTCGTTTTCGACGCCTTCGCGGACGAGTTCACCGACATAGATGGGATCGATGCCCTGGGAGACGCGTTCCCGGACCATATTGATGTGCTCGACAAATGGGCCCGAAGTCGGGAGGGTCGTGGGCACCGCCCCCTCGAAGCGCTTGGGGAGATTGCGTCCCGAGTTCATGATTTGAGTGCGGATGAAGCCCGGACACAGCACCGATACGCCAATCCCGCGGGGCGCGAGTTCACGCCGCAATCCCTCGGACAGCGCGACCACGCCATACTTGGACACGTTGTACGCATTGCTCTGCCCCGAAATGAGGCCCGCGATCGAGGCCGTGGAGACGATGTGTCCGCCCTCGCCATGCTGCTCGATCAACGGCCCGAAAATCTCGATCCCCCAAATGGTCGCCATCAGGTTGACGCCCAAGGTCCAATTCCATGCCGCCTCGGTCCAGCTGCCATAAGGCCCTCCGCCGCCGACGCCCGCATTGTTGACGAGAATATGCACCTTGCCGTAACGGGCAGTCGTGGCTTCGGCGGCCGCGACGAGTTCGGCTTTGAGTGAAACGTCGGCTTTCACGCCGTCGACATCGACATTGGTGCACCTCAGTTGTTCGAGCGCTGCGGACAGCGCCGCGTCTTCGATGTCGCACAGCATGACTTTCGCGCCTGCCTGGGCGAACGCGGTCGCGATCCCCAGTCCAATGCCAGACGCTGCACCGGTCACGAATGCGGTCTTTCCAGCGAGATCCTTCATGCGCATTCTCCCCATGTAAACGGACACGCTCGCCTCAAACGCCAAATGTCCCATGACGGCATATGATCGCACTTTCGAGCGATTGAGAAGCGTGCCGGATGTCCGGGTCGGTGAAGGCGACGAAAGCTGGGAACGCCGCGCTGGCCGCTGATCAGGGCAGACCGGCGCCTCGGGATCCTCGACCGCCGCTTGTGACCCGATGCGGACCTTTGCCCAGTTAGCAAGGCCGAGGTAAGGTGCTCCGATGACGGACATAGAAATGAACGCGCTCTTAGCGCAAGTTCTAGACTTACTCGGGCAGGACGCGGAGCCATCAGCGTTCGATTTCGAGCAAGCTTTGCTTGGATTAGGCTCCAGTCCGGCTGACGCCGAGCTATTGGCCGACTATATACCGTCAGCGTGTGGGCGCGCGTTCCTCCGAGAGATTGGTGTTGTACCCTCGGATACATATCTGCGCCCCAATAAGGACGGAAGCTTGGGACCGCCCGAGCAATTTTCAGACGACCCGATGTGGCGAAGTGTCGAGAGTTTCGTTGAATGGCTGCGCACACATTCGAGAAAGCAGTTCAGCTTGGCTGCGGAGCATAGTGCCGAAGTGGGTGTCGTCAACAAGGCCGTTAACGCAGGAAAAACGTTGACTGACCTGCGAGGCTCGCGCCTGGCCACGGCATTCGTAGCACCATTGAAGCACAGATGATTTCAACGGTTCGAGGGTCCGGTCTTGGCACGACCCGGACCTCCCCGTCCGGTCGGCGCCTGCTTCGGCTGCTTGAGGGTAAGCGGACTCGTTGTGCTCGCCGCGAGATATTCCGAAGCTGAGCCGAAGCTGCCCTTGTGCTTCGCCGACAGTGGTCCTCTATTCGGATGAGCTGCGTCCAAATTTCGTGCATTCATTCGAGCTAGCGGGCACGACGTCCAACGTTTCATTTCGGACATTCAGGGCATTCCACACGCCCAGTTCATCGGAGTCTTCATAGGAGATGCAGAGGCAGACGTCCTCTTCCCCACCGGCTCTTCGGGCGAATTCGACGCTATGAATTTGTCCTGAAACAACAAGCGAGGAGTTAAGCGGCACGTTCACAATCATGCCGGCTCTAATCTGTCCCTCTACTATCGAGCCAGCCAGCACAAATAGCCGCCGGGATTCAAGAGCGAAGGTGTCGTTTACCCGAAGCTTGGACATAGAACGCATTCTAGCTCAAGGCCTCGTGAATGTCGCCCTTGGCCCAACCCGGATGTCCGGTGCGATCCACAACAGCGCTGTTATCAGGGGCCAAGCGAACATGCTGCCTGACCTGACCGCGCCGTGGCGGACGAGTCCACGGCCGCGTCCAAAGGAGGGGCTTGCCTCGCAGGACCTTTCTCGGGGATCGGTTTCATGGTGCGACTCACGTCAACGCTTGCGCTGCGAGCGGCCAACGCTTGTGGCGCGAAACGATCGGCTTTCACGGAATCGATCGCCGATTCATCCGGCCAGAGCAGCTCCTGCAACTGGACCAGGTCGCAGGCCTTGTCCTGCCAGCCCGCGATGCAGATGTGCCTGAGAAGCGTCGGATCAGCCAGAGCGTTGCCGCCAGTGACCCGAAGCAATCCTGTAGCTGCCGATCAATTCGACCAAGCGAAATGGATCGGTTTGACTTGACGAGTGAGCCATCAATAGAATGCAGCCCATGAACGAGCCCCAACAGCTTCTTGATTTCAATCCGGACTTTTGCCACAGGATTGCAAAGCGGGGGGCAGTCATCTGCATTACGTTGCTGGCTATCGCCGTTAGCCTTCTCGTCCTATTCGATCCAAGCGGTAGCCAATGTCCGGCTTGGACCATTAGCGACAAGAATGGAGGCACGTCGCTGTGGGATATGGTCGGCTTGTTTACAGCTCTTCCCACGCTCTGGATTTGCTTCATTGCTCTTCGATGGACGTACGTTTCCCAGCTCATTCGCGAGGGAGCCGCAGGTGGGTATACGCGCCTCCTGGAGTCAAAGGGGTATCTTGACGAGAATAAGCGCCCCACCGTCACTTTCCCTTTTAACCCGGTGTGGGTGCTGGTGATCATGGGATGGTGCGTATTTTGCACGATCCCTCTTTGGATAATGCTCGGTTGTGGAATCTGGCCGCGTTATTTGGCCTATTTGAGACATTAACTCGTAAGCTGCCGCGACCGCGCGATGCCGGGGTGGTCAGGAGGTAGGATTGGTAGTTCCACCCACAATTCAACCTTGAGGATCAAGAAGATGTTCAAGCTCGATCGGACTGACACACCCGCCGGTGGCGAGCATGCGCGCGTTCGGGGGCGGCTATGTCGAGGGCTGGGGCGGCGGCTCCGGCAGTGGCTCCGGTCGCGGCCATCGCCGGCGTGCTCGGTCATGCCGCCAAGCTGATCCAGGCCAAGGGGTGATCTCCGCTTTTTTCCGGATCACGCTGGACCCCGAAGCAGACACGCCTTGAAAGATGGATTGAACCTGGCGCCGGTTCCTTCTCAGGACGGCGCGTCCGTCGGGACCAGCAGCGCAAAGCCGGCTACGGCACAATCGCGGTCGAAGACAGGAGTGGCTTGAGTGCTTGCCAAGGCACCGTGACAGGCCCCGGATTACAAGCGTAGCAGCCTCGGCGAGGTCGTGACGAGTTGGAAGCCTGCGGCGTGCCTTATTGTTTGGAAAGAGAAGGCCGCCGAACGATCACATCCTTACCCACTTCGATTACCATCAGATCTTCCCCCACTTCCAATGGACCGCTGTAGGTTTTGCGCGTTGCGGGCACGAGGTCATCGGCGGTGGCGGTGGGCAGAACTATGTGGGAGTAAACAGCCAGCCGCGGTTTTGTTCTTTCGAACACTTCCCCGGCCTGTTCGGGAGTAACGTGATGTGCGACTACCGATTTCGCGCGCTCTGGATCGACTCCGGCACGTACAAAGGTTTCTGGTGACGCGACCTCGTGCACAAGCACGTCTACGCCCGCAGCCGCTCGGACGAGATTGTCAGAGATGCGGGTATCGCCAGACAGAACGACAGACCGACCTTCATAGTCGATACGATAGCCGTAGGCTGGTTCTACCGGCGCATGATCGACTTTGATCGCCGTTATTTTCAAGCCATTCTGTTCGAATGCAACGCCGGGGCTGATTTCGTGAGCGTTGATCACCGCCCCCTCGGGACGTGCCTTGTCATCGGAAATTCTAAAGCGGATATCAAACTCAAACGCTTGTACCAGGTGCGACACCATATTCCCGGTTCCTGCTGGTCCCCACACCTCTAGCGGCCGGTTTCGGCCGGCGCCAACTAGCCAACCAGTTAGCCAGACGTCCGGAAATCCCACCACATGGTCGGAGTGGAGATGGGTAAAAAAGATCCCATCAACGTCCTGCCACCTGACTTTGATTTGCGCGATGCGCTGTATCGCGCCGCGACCAGCATCGAAGAGAAATTTCTTGTCGCCTGCCTCGACCAATATGCTCGGGCCGAAGCGGTTCATCACAGGAGGTGGATCACCTGTACCGAGTAAAGTTACGCGTATTTCCTGACAAAATGCGGTCCCCGAAAAGACGCTTAATGAAAGTGCGGAAACGAATAAGGACATCCTTAGCTGAGCTAACATCTCTGGACCTCATGCCTGTTAGGGCCAGTTGTCCACCGCTTCGTCAAACGGCTCCGCGGAACTGACCCGATGTCAGATCAAGGGATACTGCCGTCGCGGCGTTTCCGTTTGTGAACTAATTAACATCAGCAGGAAGGTTTTCGAGCCAGTATGCCAGCTGTGCCCCCACTCGGATGTCTGGTGAGTTTCACAATGGCGCTGCTATCAGGGGCCGAGCGGACATCCTGCGTGCCCTGACCGCGCGATGCCGGGCTTATGAGTACACGGCCTAGCCTGGCCCGAAGGCGGAGTCCTGCTTTGCCGAAGCCTCTTTAGAGCATGATGGGATCAGGTTGATCTTGCGCGGCACGGTAGGTGCACTCCCTGTACCCGTTCTTCACGGGGAGAGGGTCGGGGTGAGGGGCTGCTTCCGCAAACACCGACTGCGCGGTGAGTCCCCCTCACCCGAAATTCGCTGGCGCGAATTTCGACCTCTCCCCGCAGGAGGGGCGAGGTGCACCGAGCCCACCGACCGACCGACCGATACAAAACAAAGTCATCCCGCCCTAGTCATCCGGCCAGAGCAGCTCCTGCAATTGGACCAGATCGCCGGCCTTGTCCTGCCAGCCCTCGATGCAGATGTGCCTGACGGGATCGCTGGCGCGGTGCAGCAGCATCAGTGCCATCAGCCGGCGCTTCAAGGCGAAATTGATGTCCGCGCGGGCATAGCCGAAGCCGTCGAACAGGCTCCGGACGCGGCGCGGCCTGCCCGCGGCCATGAAGGCGCTGGGGCCGAGCAGGTCGTATTCGCCCCAGCCCGTCATCACGTCACCGAAATCGATCAGCCCTGATAGCCGCCACGCGTCACCCTCGTGGTCCAGCAGGAAATTCTCTGGAATGTATTCGCCGGTCAAAATCACCGGCGGCGTGTCGAGCGGGATCATATCGGCCGCGTCGGACAACAGATCATCGAGCCCGTCGAGGAACTTTTGCGGCAGTCCAAGCCGCTGATGTCGCACCCGGCAGCCTGCGATTTGCGCCGCGATGAGATCCGGCCAGCGCGGTTCGATCTCGCCGAGCGCGCCGACCGGCGCGCGCTGAACCTCCGCGATCGTCGCGCCGAGCTGCGCCAGCACGCGTTCCTTCTGCTGTTCCGGCAGCGCCGGCCAGACCTCCGTGCCCAGCCTGCCCGATAGGTGTGTGATGACGAGATAAGGCCACCAGTCGCGTTCTCCCTCGACCACGAGTTCGGGGATCGGAACGGCGAGTCGCCCGTGCAATTGCGTGAGTGACGCCCGCTCCGAACAGAATTGCGCGCGCAGCATCGGCGGGAAGATTTTCAGGATCAGCCGATCATCGAGACCGACGACGAGATTGGTGCCGGTGGCGAACACATGCGGCGTCTCACAGGACAGACCGTGGCCGCGGGCGATGTCGATCGCCACCGGCAGCCATCGCGATGCGTCGGCGCGCCAGGTCCGGAAATTCTGCGGGTCGGTCAAGCTCGGCAGCGAATGCATGATGTCCACGATGCGACCAATTCGGGTGAGTCTACCGGTCGGGACTCGCACGCTCGAACTGGCGCAGCAAGCGGTTTCCGCGCTCGACGGCGGAATCCAGCGCGGCCTGTGCCGGCTTCTTGCCGCTGAAGGCCAGCTCCAGTTCGTCCTCGATGGCATCGCGGATCAGCACGAACGATCCGAGCCGGATTCCCCTGGAGTTCTCGGTCGGCGGCTTCAGCGTGATCTGCTCGATCGAGATCGCGGTCCCCGGGTTGGATTCGTAAAAGCCCTGCGCGCGAGTGAGATCGAAGGCCGCGCGGGTGATCGGCAGGTAACCCGTGCGCTGGTGCCAGGCCGCCTGGATCTCCGGCTTCGACAAGTAGCCGAAGAACTTCGCAACCCCCTTGTATTCGCCCTGCGGCCGGTCCCGCAGCACCCACAAGGTGGCGCCGCCGATGATGCTGTTCTGCGGGGCGCCGTTCACGTCGCTCCCGTATGGCAGCATGCCGTAGCCGACCTCGAACTTGGAATTGGCCTTGATGTCGGCGCGGGTCGCCGACGAGCCGATGAAAATTCCGCATTCGGCGTTTTGAAACCGCGGCTCCGCCGATTGTCCGCGCCCGCTGTAGTCAAAAACCTTGGTGGCCTGCCATTGCGCAAGCTGCGCGATGTGGCGTGCCACGACCGGATTGTTGAAGGTGAGAGCGGCGTCGATGCCATCGAAGCCGTTGGCCCGCGTCGCGACCGGCAGGTCATGAAATGCGGAGAAATTCTCGATATTGATCCAGGACGGCCACGAGGTGGTGAAGCCGCAGGCAACGCCGGCAGCGCGCAGTTTCTGGGCCGCCGCCCCCAACTCCGCCCAGGTCTTCGGCGCCACCTCGGGGGCCAGGCCCGCGAGGTGAAAGAGAGATTTGTTGTAGTACAGAATCGGAGTCGATGCGTTGAACGGAAACGACAGCATGTTGCCGGCGGCATCGGAATAATAGCCGCTCACGGCCGGCAGATAGGCGGTCGGCGCAAACGGCTCGCCCTGGTCCCGCATCAGTTCATAAACCGGATAGATCGCCCCCTTCGCGGCGGTCATGGTCGCGGTGGCGATCTCGTTGACCTGCACGATGGCGGGCTGGCTGCGCGAGCGAAACGCGAAGATCGCCGCGGTCACCGTCTCGGTGTAGTTCCCCTTGTAGGTTGGCACGACCCTGAACTCGGACTGCGAGGCATTGAAATCGGCGGCCAGTTTTTCGACCTGCTTGCGCAGCTCGCCCGACATGGCGTGCCACCAGGTGATGTTGGTCGTGGCGGATGCCGGCCCGGCGACGCCGAAAGCCAAGACAACAATCATGAGTTGCAGGAGGCGAAACGCCAGTTTCATGGTATTGACGGCCTCGAATGAAGCGTGGCGCTGATGGACAGCAGGTGGACACTTGGCCTTTAGGGGGGTCCCGCCCGCCGCCGGAGGGTAATGACCTGTGGTTGCAAGCGCAATCAAGGATATTGTGATGCCATTGACGGCCATTGCCATCTCGGCAGAATGGCCCCGCTTCGCCTTCGGCGGCAAAAAATTTGAACCTTTTGGGTCGAGCGCCGACCTTATCCTAAGGGGGTCTGGCTTGTCTGTGTACCGCGCCAGCGTTTCGCGGGGATTGGTTGTTGTTGTCGCGCCGTGCTCGACCGACGCCGCGACCAATCGGCTTGTGCGCGAATTCCGGGCTGCCGATGTCGGCCGCAAGGACGTTCCGACCGTCCGAGCGCCGTGCATCATCGGCTCGTCCCGGATCCGGATCTTGAATGTGTTGGCCATGCTGTTCCCGATCCACTCCATCGACGATCCGCAGACGAAGCTGCCCGGCGGCCCGATCGGCAGCGATTTCCGCATTCACGCGGCGGAGTGACCGGATCTTGGAGACGCCCCGGCCCAGCGAGACCGCAGATCGACCGCCAAGCCTCGTCGCTCAGGTCCGCGCGCGCATGGTCGGGCTCCTGCGCGCGATTCCGATTCGTTGGCGCATCCTGTCGATCGCGGCGCTCAATTCGGCCGTCGTGATCGTGCTCGCGGTCCTGATCTGGAACGGCGCGCGAGTCCTGGGGTCGGCCTGGGAGGACGTACGGCAGGTGCGCGAGTCCGACAAGATCCTGGCGCATCTCGAAAGCGAGACCAGTCGACTTCAGAACCTGATTCATCGCTACATCAACCAGCCGAGTTCCGGGCTGTTTGCCGAGATCCTGCTGCTGCGCGAGGCCGTGCTCGGCACACTGACCCGCCGCGCCTCCACCGATCCGATGCTGGGGGGATCGGTCGCGCAACTGGAGCACGCCACCGAACGCTTCCTCAACGGCTTCGGCGAATTGCGCACGGTGCAGTCGACCATTACCAAGACCTACCAGGAGCAGGTGCTGGCGCCGGCCAAGGATATCGCGGCGCTGTTTTCGGTCATCGAGGGCGCGACGGGGCACCGCGATGCCCAGATCTGGCCGTCGCTTGGAAGGTCGCGCGAGGCCTTCACCGCAACGCTGGTCGCGGCCAATTCCTATTATCTGTCGCTGGCCACCGCCTCGGCCGAGGACGCGCGCCGCAACACCGAGACGATCGAGAAGACCGTGCCGGTGATGATGGATCTCGCCGACAACGACCTGCAGCGCATGGCGCTCAAGCGCCTGCAGACCCGGACCGTCGCGCTGCGGGAGGGGCTTGCCAAACTGTCGGAGCAGCTCACCAGCCGCACCGACCTGCTGCGCAACACCATCGACGCCAGCCAGGCCGAGGCGATCGGCGCCATCGACGAGCTGTCGACCCAGATGCGCCAGCGCGAGCAGAAGGCGCAGGAGACGTTCGACCGGACCTTGTCCGATACGTCACGGCGGGTGCTGTCGATCGCGGTGATCTTCCTCGGCATCATCCTGTCGACGGGGGTCCTGATCGCGCTCTCGATCCGCCTGCCGCTGCAACAGATCATGGCGGCGATGCGCGCGATCACGTCGGGGAATTACGAGCTCGAGGTGCAGGGCACCAAGGCCCGCGACGAGGTCGGTGCGATGGCGCGCGCGGTCGAGGTGTTCCGGGAAAATGCCATCGCCAAGCGCCAGACCGAGGACGAATTGCGGGCGTCGAAGGAAAAGGCCGAAAGCGCGCTGGTGGAACTCAACACCGCCCAGCAGAACCTGATCGACGCCGAACGCCTGGCGGCGCTGGGTGGCCTCGTCGCCGGTGTCGCCCATGAGGTCAACAACCCGATCGGCATCAGCCTGACGGTGGCATCCAGTTTCGCACGGCGCACCGAGATGTTCGAGAAAGAGCTGAGATCCAATTCCGGGCTGCGCCGCTCGCAACTCGAGGAATTCGTGCGGACGTCGCGGGATGCCTCCGAGCAGCTCGTGGCCAATCTGCACCGCGCCGGCGAACTGATCCAGTCCTTCAAGCAGGTCGCCGTCGACCGCTCGCATGCGGAACGGCGCCAGTTCAGCCTCGGCGAGGCCACCGACCAGATCATCGCCAGCCTGCGGCCGGTCCTGAAGCGGGCGCCGATCGGGCTTTCGGTCGACGTTCCGGAGGGCCTCATCATCGACGGCTATCCGGGCTTCTATGGGCAGATCCTGACCAATCTGTTCCTGAACGCCGTCAACCATGCCTTTGCCGACGGGCGATCCGGCACCATCTCGATTTCGGCGCGGCCACGCGGGGCCGACGATGTCGAGATGATTTTCGCCGACAACGGCTCGGGAATGACGCCGGACGTGCAAAGGCAGGCCTTCGACCCCTTCTTTACGACCCGCCGCAACGAAGGCGGCACCGGATTGGGGCTGCATATCGTCTATAATCTCGTCACCCAGCAGCTTGGCGGCCGCATGATGCTGGAGTCAAGGCTGGGACAAGGCACCACATTTCGCATTATCATGCCGCGGACCGCCAAGGGCGGAGCCGAGTCAACCGACACGGCGGGCGACGGAATTTCTCAATGGCCGAGCAGGACGATGTCCTCCACCTGATCGACGACACCGAAACCGCCCCGGAGGACCATTCGGCGCGTAAATGGAAGATCGCCGTCATCGACGACGATCAGGCCGTGCATGACGGCACGCGTTTCGCGCTGAGCGACTACTGCCTCAATGGCCAGACCCTCGAGATCCTGTCGGCCCATTCCGCGGCCGAGGGGCGAGCCCTGATGCGCGCGCATCCGGATATCGCCGCCGTCCTGCTCGACGTGATCATGGAGACCGACGTCGCCGGGCTCGAGCTGGTCGAATTCATCCGCAACGAGATCAAGAACGAGACCGTCCGCATCATCCTGCGCACCGGCCAGCCCGGACAGGCGCCGGAGCGCCGCGTCATCGTGCAATACGACATCAACGACTACAAGGCGAAGACCGAGCTCACCGCGGACAAGCTGTTCACCTCGCTCACCGCCGCGCTGCGCAGCTACCAGCAGCTCGAGCGCATGGTGCAGACCAGGCGCGGGCTCGAAATCATCATCGATGCGGCCTCGACGCTCTACGACTTCAAGTCGATGCAGCGGCTGGCCGAGGGCGTGCTGACCCAGATCGCCTCGCTGCTCAATGTCGATTGCGCCGGCATCCTGGTGCTGCGCGACGACGGCACCAGTGTGAGCGACGAGTTCTCCGTTCTGGCCGGATCAGGCTGCTACAGCCGCTTCATCGGCAGCGAGGGATCCAGGGCGCTCGATGCCGACGTGCGTGTCATGGTGGAAGCGGCCTTCAGGCGCCGCAAGCACGAATTCGCCGACCAGCGCACCGTGCTCTACATCCGTACCGGCAGCGGACGCGAAGTCGTGGTGCTGCTGCAGGCGGAGCACCCGCTGTCCGAGACCGACCGCTCGCTGGTGGAAATCTTCGGCAGCCGGCTGTCGATCGCCTTCGACAATGTGATCCTGTATCAGCAGCTGCAGGCGGCCAACACCCAGCTCGAGGATCGCGTCGCCCAGCGCACCCGCGCGCTGACGCAGGCCAATCGCCGGCTGTCGGTGCAATGGATGCGGCTGCAGCGCGCCAACGGCTTCAAGAACGAAATCCTCGGCACCGTCGCCCATGACCTGAAAAATCCGCTCGGCGTGATCCTGGGCCGCACCGAGATGCTGACCGAGTTGATCTCGACCGCCGCCTCGGTGGACAGCGTCACCGCCCAGGTCACGCACATCCGCGACGCCACCAGGCGCCTGACCACCATGGTCGATCACCTGATCTCCGATGCCATGGCGGATGCCTTCGACATCACCATCCGCCGCGAGACGGTCGACATCGCGGCACTTGCGAACGAGGTCGCCGAGGCCAATCGGCCGCTGGCGGTCAACAAGCAGCAGACCATCACGGTCTCCGCGCCGCCGCACCTGATGACGATGTGCGACACCGACCGGATCCGCGAGGCGATCGACAATCTGGTCAGCAACGCCATCAAATACAGCCCGATCGGAGGCAAGATCGCCATGGTGGTCACCCATGACGAGGACAATGCCACGATCCGCGTCTGCGACGAGGGCGCCGGCCTGTCGCCGGAGGACCTCGGGCGGCTGTTCGGCCGGTTCCAGCGGTTGTCGGCGAAGCCCACCGCGGGCGAGAGTTCCACCGGGCTCGGCCTTTCGATCGTCAAACGAATCATCGACATGCATGGAGGCGAGGTGACCGCTGCAAGCCCGGGCCCTGGACAGGGGTCGACCTTTACCATCACATTACCCGCGACCGAGACGCCATGACCCAGAACCAACACATCATCATCGTCGACGACGAGGCCCCGGCCCGCGAGATGGTCGGCGACTACCTCAAGATGCACGGCTTTACCGTGACCCTGTGCGACGGCGGAAAAAGCCTGCGCGGCGCGATCGAAACCGGCCTCCCGGATCTGGTGGTGCTCGATCTCAACATGCCCGAGGAAGACGGGCTGTCGATCATCCGCGACCTCAAGAGCCGCAGCAACGTCCCCGTCATCATGTTGACGGCGACGGCAAGCCCGATCGACCGCGTGGTCGGGCTGGAACTCGGTGCCGACGATTATGTCGCCAAGCCCTGCGAATTGCGTGAACTGATGGCCCGCATCCGCTCGGTGCTGCGGCGCAGCACGCCCGCGAAGGCGATGCCTGCGGCTGCCGAGGCCGCCGCCAAGACGGCCCGGGAGCAATTGGTCCGATTCGGCACCAAATGGCTCGATCTCGAGGCCCAGGCGCTTCGTGACGACGAGGGCAACGAACATCCGCTGACCGCGTCCGAATTCAGCCTGCTCAAGGTCTTTGCTGCCAATCCCAAGCGGGTGCTGTCGCGCGAGCGGCTGCTGGAGCTGGCCAATGCCCGCGACGCGGAGGCGTTCGACCGCGCCGTCGACCTCAGGATCATGCGTATCCGGCGCAAAATCGAGCCGGACCCGGCCAAGCCGGCGGTGATCCGGACCATTCGTGGCGGCGGCTACCTGTTTTCCCCGGTCGGCGACAAGGGATAGGGTACTCAAATACCTTTAAACGCTGCGTTCCCGGAGCCAGGGCCGGCCGATCGGCCGCTGAATCCGGCTTCGGCGCAATTTTCCGCGCTTTGAAATAATTCACATTTTCGCCTCAACTATTTCGCCGACACCGCGGCGACGAAACAAATCCCCTGCCCGACGAAACCATTTTACCGTTGCCGTGCAGACGTCCCGAAACGGGGGCTCATTAACACTTCGACCCAAGGAAGCGCCGCCTCGTGCGACGAATTGGGAGCCCTGTCATGCAGAACATCATCGCCATCAACGCCGCCGCCCAAGAGAGCATCATCGCTGCCCAGGCGACTTCGGACGAAATGTTGCTGGACTGCATCGCGGGCGGCGATCGCAATGCCATGCACATCTTCTATTGCCGCCACAATGTGCGGGTCTATCGCTTCGTGCTTCGCATCGTGCGCGATACGGCGACGGCGGAAGACCTCGTCAGCCAGGCCTTTCTCGACGTCTGGCGTACCGCTGGACAGTTCGAGCGACGTTCGCAGGTCTCGACCTGGCTGTTGTCGATCGCCCGTTTCAAGGCGTTGACCGCGCTGCGCCAGCGCCGCTACGAGGACATCGAACAGGACGAAGTCCTGGAGATCCCCGACGAGTGCGATACGCCGGAAGCAGCACTTGCGCGCAGCTCCACCAGCGCGATCCTGCGGGCCTGCATCGCCAAGCTGTCGCCGGCGCATCGCGAGATCATCAACCTGGTCTATTACCATGAGAAGTCGGTGGAGGAGGTCGGTACGATCATCGGCATTCCGCAGAGCACGGTGAAGACGCGGATGTTCTATGCCCGCAAGCAGCTCGCCGAACTCCTGAAGGGCGCCGGCGTTGAAACCGTCGCGGCCTGACATATCCCGGAACGGTCGCGCCCGGAGAGCGTTAGCAAAGCCTCACCCGCGACGAAACAAATGAAACAATCGACGACATCACACGGAAAAGTTTCGCTGCTACACCTTCAATTATCGAATTCCAACACCTGCTGACTCCAGCGTTTCAACCTCCCAAACCTCCCACGACCCGGACGGGATGCCCCCCTCCGGGTCGCTCTGTATTTGCGCCTGGCTGAGATCTCTCCGCGTTCTTGCGCGCGAGCGCGCCGCGCTCCTCACGAAGCCGTGACGCAGGTAACGCGCGCGGGCGCCGCTGCGAAGAACCCTGGGAAGGCTCGCACCGCCGTGATCGCGTTTCGGTCTCGCACGGCGAAACCGGATCACGCCGGGCCCCGGTCACCTCTGCTGGATTGCTCCCATGTTCGATCTCGTTCTTGCCCTGCTGGCCGGACTCCTCACCATCGCCGCGCCCTGCACGCTGCCCGTGCTGCCGATCCTGCTCGGCGCCTCCGTCGGACAGAACGGCAAGGCGCGGCCGGCGATGATCGCGCTCGGCTTCGTGGTGTCGTTCTCCGCGGTGGCGCTGCTGCTCGGCGCGATCACTCAACTTTTCGACTTCGACGCTTCCGTACTGCGCTCCGGCGCGGCGATCCTGTTGCTCGGCTTCGGAGCGCTGATGATCTGGCCGGCGCCGTTCGAGTGGGTGTCGATCCGGCTCAACGGATGGCTCGCGGGCGGCTCGGCCCGCATCGAGGGCGACGGCGCCATCGGCGGCTTCGTGCTCGGTACCACGCTCGGGCTGGTCTGGACGCCCTGCGCCGGCCCGGTGCTGGGCTCCATCCTCACTCTGGTCGCGACCGCGCGCGACCCCGCCTGGGCGAGCCTGCTGCTGGTGACCTATGCGATCGGCGCCGCGCTGCCGATGCTCGGCATTGCCTATGGCGGCCAGGCCGTCACCACCCGCGTTCGCAGCATCGCGCGCATCTCGCCGCGCCTGCAACAGGGCTTCGGCCTCGTCGTGATCGGCTTCGCGCTCGCCGCCTATTTCCAGTACGACACGCTGATCGTGGCGCGGCTCACCTCGTTCTATCCCACCGGCCATCTCGGCCTCTGATCCCCCACTCGTTCACCCCCCTGGGAGACCCGCCATGACGCCGCGTTTGCTTGCTGCTTCCCTCTCCGTGCTCGCGCTGTGCCTCGGCGGTGCAGCCACGTCCATCGTCGCCGCCGAGACGCCGCGAACGCGCGCGCCGATCACGGTCGCCGCCAATGAGGCTGCGGCGCCGAATTTCGTCGGCCTCGGCAACTGGTTCAATTCGGCGCCGCTCAATATCAGCGACCTGCGCGGCAAGGTGGTGCTGGTCAACTTCTGGACCTATGGCTGCAGCAACTGCGTCAACACGCTGCCGCACGTCACCGAACTCTACGCCAAGTACAAAGACCGCGGCCTCGTCATCGTCGGCATCCACACGCCGGAATTTCCGTTCGAGCGCTCGGCCGCCAACGTGCAGGCCGCCCTGAAGCGGCACGGCATCACCTATCCGGTCGCGCAGGATAACGAGTCCAGGACCTGGGAGGCCTATCACAACCAGTATTGGCCCTCGCAATACATCGTCGATCAGCATGGCAGGATCGTGCTGCATCACGACGGCGAAGGCCAGTACGAAGAGATCGACCGCACTATTGCAAGGCTGCTCAATGCCAACAGCTGACCGCGCGGGCCGTGCGATCCCTCCCCCCGCGAATACAACTGTCAAACAGCCCGTAGGTTGGGTTGAGCCCTTCGCGAAACCCAACATCTTCGCCACAAGGAATGATGGGTATCGTTGCGCTCCACCCATCCGAGCTGTCAAACAGCGAACTCAGTTGTCGCCGCGTCATTGCGAGCGCACGCGAAGCAATCCAGCGCGCGGCAAGGGTGCAAGCTGGATTGCTTCGGAGCTCGCGCTCCTCGCAATGACGAGACATACATTTGCGATCTCGCGGCGCGCTTCGCCCGAGGTTTGTCATCGCCCTCATCAGACAGAGGGCGCGGGGGATGCGGGGTGCCCAATACACCCGCAGCCCGTAGGTTGGGCAGAGCCCTTCGCGAAACCCAACATCTCACGGGTTGGGTTGAAGCCTTCGAAACCCAATATCTTAGCCACCATGAATGATGGGTATCGCTGCGCTCCACCCACTACAAGGTGACGAGCTTCTTCGGCCTCGATCAGCGACCGGACCCGCGCGCTCTCACCCCGGCCGGCCAAATGGGGTGATCGCAATTTCATCCAATGGGTGAATGTCACAGTAAGCTGACGCAATTCGCAAGTTCGGTTCAGACCTCTTCCCTCCACTTCCCCGCGGGGGGATTGAAGATTTTTACTCCGCTGCTGCCTGTTACTTTAATCAAGTCGGCGACTATGCCAACGACGATTCTGTCGCTGCTCATGATTGAGAATTCAATTTCGGCAGGTCCTTCGTGCTCTTCGTATTCGAAGGCAACCCGACTGCCCGGCATCATAATCTCCAGATCTGCCCAAGGTTCTATAGCCAGCCTAATCGGTTGATCCGACGAATTCTGAACGAGGAACTTGCCCACCTTGGTACCTCTCTGGTTCGAGCGACTACTTCAGAAGCATTGGGAAGCTTCCTCTGCGGCTGGGATGCTATGCCACAGCCCGTAGGTTGGGTTGAGCCCTTAGCGAAACCCTACATCATCCTGGCCACAAGGAACGATGGGTATCGCTGCGCTCCATCCATCCTACAAGTTGGATCACCTCGCGAGTTGGTCCAAGGTTACCCCTTATCCGGGTTAGGCGTCGCGGCCGAGTCGAACAGACGTAGCGCCATCAGCGCATGCGCCAGCGTCCCGCCGGCGCGCACGGCGGCTGCGACGAAAGCGGCTTCCGCCAGTTCTTCCTTGGTCGCGCCGTGCTCCCGGGCGTGGCGCGTGTGCATGTCGATGCAATAGGCGCACTGGGTGGTGAGAGCTACGCCGAGCGCGATCAGTTCGCGGTATTTGCGCGGGATCGAACCGTCCTCGCGCTCGACCGCGGCATTGAAGGCGAGGAATGTCTGGCCTTCGGCCGGCGCGAGCGCGATCAGCGCCGGCACCGTCTGGATGTCACTGCGCGCCTGGTATTCCATCACAACTCCTCCTGGGTTTTTGGTTTCCACCTGCATGGAGGCTGTGAAAGTCAAAAAGGGTTCGGGACTTCGAAAGTTTTTTGGAGGTCGACGGCGAGGTGGAAGCTGACAGACGCGCGCGCATCAATCGCCGCGCACGGTCGTCCTGACGAAGGTCAGGACTCATAACCACAGGCGTTCCTTCATGCAAAGGTCGTTAGCCATCATGCAACAAACGAGCGCCGCAGCGTATGGGTGCCGGCCTTCGCCGGGACGACATGAGAGTTGCGGGGTTATGGTACGGCGCGTAGGTTGTGTTGAGCTCTTCGCGAAACCCAACATCTTCGCTACGAGGGGATGATGGGTATCGCTGCGCTCCACCCATCCTACGAGCTGGTTCGGGTTACTTCTTCAGGAGCAATGGGAATGATGGGGACAAGTCACGGGGCGGCGCCGCTTCCTGTGCGGCGAGGAAAATATATCATGCCACGGCGCTCCTCCCCGGATTCAGAAAATCGAATCCGGTTCCATCAAACAGCTCTTCCAACGCGTCCAATCCGTTCCGTTTCTTGAACTCCACTTCGGAAAAGGTCACCGGTATCAGCCAGTAGAATTTCAACTCCTTCGAGCCAGTTTTCAAATTCTCCAAAGACGGACCATCCAGGTACGGCAGGGACACAAGACCGTATTCGGATTTTGAGGCACCCATCCAAGGGCGGCCGAAGTTGACCGAATGTCCAAGGTCTAACTTGGCAGCAGTGCGATGGTAATGCGCAGTTGCCACCAGCAGTTCAACCACTTCATCCGATTCCCAAGGACTGAGCAGATGCAGTTCGATGGGCCTGTGATCGACGGGCTGTGACATGCAGCAAGTTGCATATGTCCACATGCGCCTTCTACCCTGGGGGAGGAATTTGATGACTGAAAAATCGAAAGGAAGCTGACTTATCGGGCCAGCGGAAAACGGACAAGGTTCGGGCTCGACACCCCAGACCGTTCGATAGTGGTTCAAGATATTCGTTCGCCACGTCATGAGCCGAGATCCCTCCTCATTTGGCGCGAGTATGTCGACATTTGCCCCCTCGGACTTCGAGCGAGCGTCGCTCGGGTGAGCGCCCCAATCTCCGGGTCAAACCCTTGCATTCACAACCCGCATATCGCTGCGTTCTTGCGGCTACCTGACGGCGACGAGCCACGCCCTGCCCTATGCGCCATCGCCCGCGACATGGCCCATCAGCAAGGACAGCTCGGCTGCGGTCTCGCGCAGCAGGTCCTTGATCGCGGCGACCGACGGCGTGACCTTCTGGTCGATGCGCTCGACGTACGGAACGTTCAACACCGCGCGCGCGCGTCCCGGCGAGCCGAGGATCGGAAAGGCGATGTTGGTGACGCCGCGGGTCTGCCGGCTTTGCACCTCCGCGTAGCCCTGTTTCTCGACCTTGCGAATGATCTTCGTGAGCTGCGCCGGGTCGACGTCCAGCTCGCCCTCGGCTTTCTGATGGACGCCAAGCATGGCGCGCCGCGTCGCCTCGTCCTGGAATGCCAGCAGGACGTAGCCGGAGGCGGTGTCGGTGAGGCCGACGAGGGCGCCGACCTTCATGCCGAACGCATAGCGCTCCGGACTGTCGACCTCGGCAACGACCATGACGCGGCCGTCGTGGAAGACCGTCAGATGGCACGATTGCAGCGATTGACGGGCCAGCCGGTCCATCAGCGGCGCCGCCGCCGCGGTGAGCGACTTGATCGGCTTGTGGCGATGCGCGAGTTCGAACAGCTTGAGTGTCAGGGTATAGCGTTCGCCGTCGCGCTGCTCGATGTAGCCGCGGCGGGCGAGCCCGTTCACCATCCGGAACAGCTCGCTCGACGTGCGGCCGAGGGCACCGGCGATTTCGTTCAGCGACAGCCCCTGGGCCTCGCGAGCCAGGAGCTCGAGTACGTCGAGCCCCTTGTCGAGCGCAGGCACCGCATAGCGCACCTCGGCGGGCCCCGCGCGACGCGCCGGCGGACCCGCCCCCCGTTTTGGTGAGCTGTCAGCCGGCACTCTCATCGCCGATGCTTAGTCGTCGTCGCCCGGAACATGCCGACGGTAGAACATGAGCGCATTGCGGAACATCACCTTGTCACGAACGGTCTCGCCGAAGGGAGCCAGATAGTCCTCCGCGAGGCGAATCTCGCCGGCGATTGTGCCATGCAATTCCGCGACAGGCCAGTTGCTGCCCCAGATCAAACGGTCCGGACCGAACGCTGTCCTCAAGACGTCGAAGTGCGCCTTGTAGGACGGCAGGTCCGTCGGCGAGAGGAACGGAACGTCGCCGGGGGCATACATGTCATAGAACGACGAGAACTTCATATAGAGATTCGGGCACACGTCGGCGAGCCGGCGTATCGAAAACTCCCAATCGCGATCGACCGGCGGAGGTCCCTTGGCGCCGCCGAGGTGATCGATGATGATCCTCAGATTGGGAACCTTCGTGCACAGCGCTTCCACCTGGTCCTTCGGATTCTTGTCCGCGCGGCTGATGATATCCAGCGACATGCCACGTCGCGCAAGCTCGCGGAGATCGCGCAGTTGCGCAGCGCTGAGCGTAATGCCCTCGGCCGGCCCCCAGAGATAGCCGCGAATGCCGACGAACCGACGATCGGCCGAGAAGCGGTTGAGATTGGTGATGAAGCCGGATGACCCGATCTCGAGCTGCCCGACGAAGAACTTGAAGAAGTTGTCGCGGCCGAGCAGGTTCAGGATCCACTGATTGTCTTCGACGAGCGGGCTCGCCTCGACGACGCCGGCCGCCACGATGCCGTTCGCCATCGCGACACCCTTGTATTCCGGCGGCAGCACGTCGCGGCACAGCGCGGACGGGCAGTCCGGCCATGGCACGCCTCCCGGCCGCGACGGCTTATAGAAGTGGATGTGCGTCTCGACGATCGGACGCCGGTGGCCCGCGGACTTTTCGCTTGCCAGGTAGTCGTCGACGGCGCGACTGGCGGCGCTGTCTGCCGCGTATGCGGTCGGAACGCTTTGCATCATGAACCACGCCGCTGCGCCGATGCAGCCGTTGATGAAATTGCGTCGGCGCGCGGCACTCCTTCGAATGCTCATCGATTGTCCTCCCCGATTGTGATGACGTTTTTTTGGTTCGCTTGTGTCGTCACTCTGACAACTCGCGACAGTAGTGCTGTCACAAGTCGTCAACCATTTTATAGGTGAAATTGGATTTTGTCAAAGAAAGTTGATCGGGAGGGAGCAGGACGAGTCCGGGAGCGCGTCAAGCCGGTCGGTTTTCACCGCGGGTGAGATCAGCGAGCGTCACCCGATGTGCACAGCAACATCGGGGTCAAACCCTTGTATTCATGACCCGCATCTCGCTGCGCCCATGCGCGCTGCTTGCTGCTGAATGTCGACAGCCAAACGGCCTGGCGGCCTTCGTTGCAGCATCCGAAGCTCGTAGGTTGGGCCCTTCGCGAAACCCAACATCCTGGCCACGATGAATGATGGTTATCGCTGCGCTCCACCCATCCGCGCTTGCTGGACGGTGCCATCGAGCGTGATCGCGCGCCGCGGCGGGTGCGCATGTCGCCGAATGCCAACGGCCGGGCGACAACTCGCCACGTCAACGCAGAACCGCTACGCCTCGCCGCACATTTTGCGGCTTGACGCGACCGAGCCAGTCATGGAGTTTGCCGCCCGCTTCAACGACTTGGTTCGCGATGGACACGGCGGCAACACGGGACGAGGTGCGGCTGCGCAAGGGCTCGTCGCTCAAGGACCGGCTGATCCGGGCAGGCCTGGGGGTTTTCGTCCTGCTGCTTGCCGTCCCCGGAATCTTGGCCTGGGACTGGGCCGATCAGCTCCCCAGCCTCACGGCCCTGCTGGCCCTGCCGCTCGGCGGGTTCCTCGTGGTCGTGGCCGCCCTCGAAAGCAACGTCGCCTGGATCATCACACGCGACGGCATCGTGATCGGCGAGCAGCGCCCGCTCGGCCATGTGCGCAAGCGGCTCGTCAGGAAGGACGAGGTCGCGGAGGTTCAGGTTCGCAGGGCCAGCATCGCCAATCCGTATCATTTCAGCATCGCGTGCCGACTCGCGTCGGGGAACGTTCTGATCTCGCCGCCGCTGCCGGACGTCACCCGCGTCAATGTCACCAGCGCCATGGTTGCCCACCTGCTCGGCCTGCCCGATATCGCCGCGGTCGACAACCCGCTCGAGGCCACAAAGGCGGAGATGCGTCTCGGCAAGCCGGTCAACCCCGCGCGAGGCCGGGCCGTGCGAATTTGTGTCGTGGCAGTGGCCGTCCTGTGCGGCCTTCTCTTCGCAGCGGCGCTCTGGCAGGACGATGTCTTTTCCGCGCAGGCGATCGTGCTCGGGTCGCTCGGCCTGATCGTGGCCCTCGGGTTCACCAAATACGCCCACCGGCTGGCCGGCAGGTGCTGGATCATCCGGCATGGCGCGGCCCGCGTCGAGCGCATCGCATTGAACGGCCGCTTCCGTACCGACACCATCAGGAGCGGCGACGTCTTGTCGATCGATATCGAGAGAGGCAATTCCAAGGGCGACCGGCACGTGATCACGATCAGGCTGCGCACCGGCGAGCGGTTCCGCAGTCCCGACATAACCGGCGAAGACCAGGCCAACGCCGTGCGCGCCGAAATCATCCGACGGCTCGCGATTGAACCGCGGACAAATTCGACGTGAGCGCAATGCGACGCCAATGTCAGAATCGGGCTAATTCCATGAAACCGATCGTTTCCAGGCTCTCTGACCTCACCCTGCGGAGCCTGACACGAAATGCAGCGCATGAAATAGGGCTGCTTCCCCGTCATTGCGAGGAGCCCTTGCGACGAAGCAATCCATTCGGCTCCGTGCGCAGATATGGATTGCTTCGCTGCGCTCGCAATGACGGGGAAACAGCTCCGTTCCATGGGCTACATTTCGAGTCAGGCTCTCTGGACGAGGTTCGGAGAGCATGCCCATGATTCGAACTTCGGAACGCTGATCCAGCGCCGGATCGGCCCGCTTTGATCGCTCTTGCAAAGCAGGCCGTGAACGCCATTATGATGCTTGCACCGCCCTGGATTTGATGGTTGCTGACGGCCACCGATCCGGAGCTGATGACGCCGGGAGTTTGGGAATGTTCGATGGCATCGGTGCCGTGGAGTTGGCGCGGGCGCAATTCGCGTTCACGATGTCGTTCCACATCATATTTCCGGCATTCTCGATCGGACTTGCGAGCTATCTCGCCGTGCTGGAAGCCGCCTGGCTATGGACCGGCCGCGACGTCTACCTCGATTTGTTCAAATACTGGCTGAAGATCTTCGCCGTCGCCTTCGGGATGGGCGTGGTGTCCGGCATCGTGATGTCCTACCAGTTCGGCACCAACTGGTCGGTGTTCGCCGACAAGACCGGTCCGGTGCTCGGGCCGCTGATGGCCTATGAGGTGCTGACCGCGTTCTTCCTCGAGGCCGGCTTTCTCGGCGTCATGCTGTTCGGGCTCGAGCGGGTCGGCCCCCGCCTGCATTTCCTCGCGACCCTGATGGTCGCCGTCGGCACGCTGATCTCGGCGTTCTGGATTCTCTCGGCCAATTCCTGGATGCAGACGCCGGCCGGCTACGCCGTCAATGCCGAGGGACAATTCGTCGCCGCCGACTGGCTCAAGGTGATCTTCAATCCGTCGTTCCCCTATCGGCTCGTTCACATGGTGCTCGCCGCCTATCTCACCACGGCCTTCGTGGTCGGCGGCGTCGGCGCGTTCCATCTGCTGCGCGACCAGCATGTCGCGGGTGCGCGCGTCATGTTCTCGATGGCGATGTGGATGGCGGCGCTGGTGGCGCCGATCCAGATCGTGGCCGGCGATCAGCACGGCCTCAACACGCTGGAACATCAGCCGACCAAGGTGATGGCGATGGAAGGCCATTACCAGAGCCACCCGGATGGCGCGCCGCTGATCCTGTTCGGGCTGCCGAACCAGGCCACCGGGAAGGTCGACGCCGCGATCGAGATCCCGAAGCTCGGGTCGCTGGTCCTCAAGCATGCGCTGGATGCACCGATGGCCGGGCTCGACACCGTGCCGCGTGCCGACTGGCCGCCGGTGCCGATCACGTTCTGGTCGTTCCGGATCATGGTCGGAATTGGCTTCCTGATGCTGCTGACCGGCGTGCTGAGCCTGTGGGGACGGTGGCGCGGCACGCTGTTCCGCTGGCGGCTTCTGCACCTTCTTGCCACCGCCATGGCGCCTGCCGGATTCATTGCCGTGCTCGCGGGCTGGATCACCACCGAGACCGGACGTCAGCCCTTCACCGTCTATGGCGTGTTGCGAACCGTGGACGCGGCCTCGCCGCTGGCGGCGCCCGCGGTCGGCTCGTCGCTGCTCGCCTTCGTGATCGTCTACTTCGCCGTCTTTGCCTCGGGCGTCATCTACATCCTGCGCCTGATGGCCGAGCCGCCGCATCCCGGCGAGCGGGGACCCGAAAGCGACATACCGGCGCGGGCTGCCGGCATTACGCCGGCCGCCGCGGTCGCAGCGGAGGGCGCAGCGCGATGACTCTCGCCATCGATCTCTCCATCCTCTGGGCCTTCATCATCGCATTCGCGGTGTTCGTCTATGTCGTCATGGACGGGTTCGACCTCGGGCTCGGCATCCTGTTTCCGCTGTTTCCGGCGAAGGAGGATCGCGACGTCATCATGAACAGCGTCGCGCCGGTCTGGGACGGCAACGAGACCTGGCTGGTGCTGGGCGGCGGCGGCCTGATGGCGGCATTTCCGCTGGCCTATGCCGTGCTGATGCCGGCGCTCTACACCCCCATGATCGCGATGCTGATCGGCCTGATCTTCCGCGGGGTCGCCTTCGAATTCCGCTGGCGCACGACCCGGCAGGAGCAGAATCGCTGGGATATCGCCTTCGCCGGCGGGTCGGCAGTCGCCGCGCTGGCGCAAGGCATCGCGCTCGGCGCGATCCTGCAGGGCATTCATGTCGAGGGACGGCATTATGCCGGCGGCTGGTGGGACTGGCTGACGCCGTTCAGCATCCTGACCGGGGTGTCGCTGGTGATCGGCTATGCCTTGCTGGGCGCGACCTGGCTGGTGCTCAAGACCGAGGGCGACCTGCGCGACAAGGCCTATCGCCTGAGCTGGTTCCTGCTGTTCGCCATGCTTGGCGCGATCGTCGTCGTCAGCGTCACCACGCCGCTGCTCAGCGTGCAGTACGCCGACCGCTGGTTCACCCGGCCGACCATCTTTTTCGCCGCGCCGGTGCCGATCGCGGTCGCGGTGATCACGGTGCTCTTGCTGCGCGGCCTCGCGGAAAAGCGGGATTCGCAGCCGTTCGTGCTGACACTGATGCTGTTCGCGCTGTCCTATGCCGGGCTCGGCATCAGCATGTATCCCTACATCGTGCCGCAGAGCATCACCATCTGGCAGGCGGCCTCGCCCGCCAACAGCCAGATCTTCATGCTGTTCGGGGTCGCCGTACTGGTCCCGCTGATCCTCGCCTACACCGCCTGGGCCTATTGGGTGTTCCGCGGCAAGGTCAAGGCGGGAAGCGGCTATCACTGATGGCGCCCGAGACCGGACAACGGCCGTTGTCGCAACGCCTGGTCTGGTTTGCCGCGCTCTGGCTCGGCGGCGTCGGCAGCGTCGCGCTGCTGTCATTCGTGCTCAGGCTCTGGCTGTCGCCGAAATGACACGGGGCGGCGCCGGAGACGGCGAAAATGAACGGCATTTCAGCAATGTCGACCCCCACCCGCCCCGCGCTTGCCATCCGGCCGGCGCTGAGATTTGATAGGCGGAATGATTTGATGACACCGAGCACGATGAACAGGCGTGGACGCCGGTTTCGGGTCCTGTCGTGCGGCGGTCGATTGATTGGTAAAGTGAACGGATCGGCGAGGAGAACTTTGCATGACGACATGTCGTCACCTGATCTTGATATTGATGGCCACGCTCGGGCTGATGCTTGCGGTCGCACCCGGCCATGCGCAGCAACCCGATGTCGGCGACCAGCCTGGTTTGTTGCCTGACGATTCCGTCGAACTGGACCCGGAGTTCCAGAAGCAGGCGGTCTATTACCGGACCACCGAGGCGCCCGGCACCATCATCATCTCCACCACGGAGCGCCATCTCTATCTGGTCCAGCCGGGCGGGCGCGCGATCCGTTACGGCATCGGCGTCGGCCGCGACGGTTTTCAGTGGCAGGGGCTGCTGAACATCACCAAGAAGGCGGAATGGCCGGACTGGACGCCGCCGCCGGAGATGATTCAACGCCAACCCTATCTGCCGCGCTTCATGGCCGGCGGCCCCGGCAATCCGCTCGGCGCCCGCGCCATGTATCTCGGCACCACGGTCTACCGCATCCACGGCACCAACCGGCCGGACACAATCGGCACCAAGGTGTCATCGGGCTGCTTCCGCCTGGTCAATGCCGATGTCGCCGATCTCTACGACCGCGTCCTGGTCGGCACCAAGGTGGTGGTACGGCAAAAGCCGGAATTGTAAGCCCGCCGAGCCACATCCTTTCGGCCTCCTTTGTTTTTCCCTTACTGGCGAGACATCAATCATGCGCACATTTCGAGGCGGCCTGCTGATCGGGCTCGCGGTCGCCGTTCTGGTCGCGGCGGCCGCGATCACCTATGAACGCTACGACACGCGCACGCTGAAGCGCACCATCCGCCGCGGCGAGGTGCTGTGCGGCGTCAACAAGGGACTGCCCGGCTTCTCCAGCGACGACAAGGGCACCTGGACCGGCTTCGACGTCGACTTCTGCCGCGCCGTCGCCGCCGCCATTTTCGACGATCCGGGCAAGGCCAAATTCGTCCCGCTGGACGCCAGCGAGCGCTTCAAGGAGTTGCAGAGCCGCAAGGTCGACATCCTCTCCCGCAACACCACCTGGAGCATGTCGCGCGAGGAGAACTATGACCTGTATTTCCCGGCGGTGGCCTATTACGACGGCCAGGGCTTCATGCTGCCGCGCGCGCGCAACATCGATTCCGCGCTCGACCTCAACAACTCCAAGGTCTGCGTGCAGGGCGCGACCACGACGGAACTCAACCTCGCCGACTATTTCCGCGCCAACAACATCAAGTATGAGGAGAAGAAATTCCCCAAGCTGGATGACGTGATCAAGGCCTACGAATCCGGCCAGTGCGACACCTTCACCGCCGACGTCTCCCAGCTCTACGCGCTGCGGCTGAACTTCGCCAAGCCCGGCGATCACGTCATCCTGCCCGACGTCATTTCCAAGGAGCCGCTCGCGCCCGTGGTGCGCCAGCGCGACGACGACTGGATGATGATCGTGAAGTGGACGCTCTACGCGATGATCAATGCCGAGGAACTCGGCGTCACCTCGAAGAACATCGACGAGGCGCTGAAGTCCAAGAAGCCGGATGTGATGCGGCTGGTCGGCACCGAAGGCACTTACGGCGAGGATCTCGGGCTGACCAAGGACTGGGCCGCGCGCATCATCCGCCACGTCGGCAATTACGGCGAGGTCTACGAGCGCAATGTCGGCGCGGAGTCGAAGCTGAAGATTCCGCGCGGCCTGAACCAGCTCTGGACCGCCGGCGGGATCCAATACGCCCCGCCGATCAGGTGAAGGCCGTCAGGCCAGCCCCGCGAATTTGCCTCACGCCCAACTGTCATCACCCGCGAAAGCGGGTGATCCAGCACGCCGCGGCGTCTCTGCTTAATCACTCGCGCCGCGGAGTACTGGGTCGCCCGATCAAGTCGGGCGATGACAGCTGTGTGTGACGCACCTCCTTCGCGCTCTCAACAGCTCTTCATTCCCGCCAGCTCGTCGACGACCGCAACCACTGCACTCAGGCTCGCAGGAAGGTTGTTCAAACTTCCTGGTCGACGTGACCGTCGTCGCGCGAAACGGATAGCGCGACCTCTGCGAGCAGTTCAAGCGGTGCGGCTGAACTGGAAGCTTCCGCAGGTCGCCCTCACCACCGCTCGTCATCACCCGCGAAAGCGGGTGATCCAGTAAGCTGCGGCCTCTCTGCTTGATCACTCTCGCCCCGGAATCCTGGGTCGCCCGGTCAAGCCGGGCGATGACAGCCGTGTGTGACGCGCCCTCTTCGCGATCTCAATAGCTCTTCATCCGCGCCAACTGGTCGGCGTGGAAATTGGCGTCGCCGAACAGCTCCTGGCAGACCCGGGCGCGCTTCATGAAGAAGCCGATGTCGAACTGGTCGGTCATGCCCATGCCGCCATGCATCTGCACGCCTTCCTGCACGGCGAGAGTCGCGGTCGCGCCGGCGCGCGCCTTGGCCACGGCGACCGCGGCCGTTGCTTTCGCCACATCCGCATCGAGCGCCTGCAGCGCCTTCAGCACCGCGGCCCGGGTGATCTCGATATCAATATAGAGCTGCGCCGCGCGATGCTGCAGCGCCTGGAACTCGCCGATCGCCTTGCCGAACTGCTTGCGATCCTTGAGATAGCCTACGGTACGGCCAAACACCTCTTCGCTCAAGCCCACCATTTCCGATGCCACGGCACCGCGTCCGATATTGAGCACGCCCTCCAGCAGCGCAGCGCCCTGATCGACCTCGCCGAGCACGCCGTCGGCGTTGACCTCGACATCGGCGAATTCGATCCGCGCCGCGTTATGGGCATCGACCATCACGGTGCGTTCGATAGCGATGCCCTTCGCCTTGGGATCGACCACGAATAGGGTGAAGCCGTCGCGCTCGCCGGGGCTGCCGGCGCTGCGCGCGGCCACGATCATGAGATCGGCGACGTGGCCGTCGACGACCAGCGCCTTGGCGCCGCTGAGCCTGAAGCCATTGCCGGAGCGTGTCGCCTGCATCGCGGTGTACAGCGGGCGATGCTTGGCGCCCTCGTCGATGGCGAGCGCGGCGAGCAGCGAGCCGTCCGCGATCTTCGGCAGATAGAGCTGCTTCTGCGCGGCATTGCCGCCGCGCGACAAAGCCGACGCCGCGAGCACGCCGGTCGCCAGGAACGGCGACGGCATCAAGGTGCGGCCGATCTCCTCCATCACGATGCCGGCCTCGACACAGCCGAGCCCGCTGCCGCCGAATTCCTCCGGCACCAGCAGGCCGGTGAAGCCCATCTCGGCAAAGGTCTTCCAGAGTTCGCGGGAGAAGCCGGTGGCATCCTTGCTGTCGCGCAGGCCGCGCAGATGCGCGACCGGCGCCTTGTCGCTGATCAGGCCACGCGCGCTGTCGCGCAGCATCGATTGTTCTTCAGTGAGGACGAGGGCCATGGCGGATTCCGATTTGGTTTTTTGAATCAGGTCTTGCAATTCGTCATTCCGGGATGGCCCGAAGGGCCAGGCCCGGAATCCATACTCCCGATCGTGATTATGGATTCCGGGCTCGCGACTTCGTCGCGCCCCGGAATGACGCATGGTTGGAGAGATGCGTTAAGCCCCCGGCAGATCGAGAATGCGCTTGGCGACGATGCCGAGCATCACCTCAGAGGTGCCGCCTTCGATCGAATTGGCCTTGGTGCGCAGCCAGGCGCGTGGGCGCGCGCCGCCGCGGGAGCGCTCGCTTTCCCACTCCAGTGCGTCGATGCCGCCCGCCGACATCAGGATCTCGTAGCGGCGCTTGTTGAGTTCGGTGCCGTAATATTTCATCGCCGAGGAAAACGCCGGATGGGCCTGGCCCGCCTTGGCGAGATCGACCATGCGCTCGGCCGCCGCCGCCAACGCCGCTTCGTCGACGTCGAAGGTCGCGATCTGGCTGCGCAGCATCGGGTCGCCCAGACGGCCCTGCTCGTCGGCGCCGACGGAATCGGCGGCGACCTGCCCGAGCGGCCGGCCGACGCCGCGCTCGCCCATGCCCGAGATCATCGCGCGCTCGTGCTGCAGCAGATATTTCGCGACGTCCCAGCCACGATTGACGGTGCCGAGCACATTGGCTCTGGGCACCCGAACATTGTCGAAGAAGGTTTCGCAGAACGGCGAATAGCCCGAGATCAGCAGGATCGGCTTGGTCGACACGCCTTGCGAGGCCATATCGAACAGGATGAAACTGATGCCGTCATGCTTCTTGGCCGTCGCATCGGTACGCACCAGGCAGAAGATCCAGTCCGCGTAGTTGGCGTAGGAGGTCCAGATCTTTTGGCCGTTGATGATGTAGTCGTCGCCGTCGCCGGTCGCGCGGGTCTGCAGCGAGGCGAGGTCGGAGCCGGCATTCGGCTCGGAATAGCCCTGGCACCAGCGGATCAGGCCGGCGGTGATCTTGGGCAGATGTTCCTTCTTCTGCGCCTCAGTGCCGTATTTCAGCAGCGCCGGCCCGAGCATGGAAATGCCGAACGAGGTGATCGGCGAGCGCGCACCGATTGCCGCCATTTCCTGGCGCACGATCTTGGCCTCTTCACCGTCGAGACCGCCGCCGCCATATTCCCTGGGCCAGTGCGGCACGGTCCAGCCCTTGTCGCGCATGCGCTCGAACCAGACGCGCTGCGGCTCGGAGGAGAATTTGGCGTTGCGCCCGCCCCAGAACGTATCGTCCTCCGAGGTCATGGGACGGCGCATCTCCGGCGGACAATTGGCGTCCAGCCAGGCGCGGGTATCGCGGCGAAACTGTTCGAGATCGGCCATGGTGCGCCTCCGTCGTTATTGCTTGGACCGACCTTAGACAGAGCTTCGGGCGAATTTCAATATGCCTTGCTGCAATGGGCCTTGGTCCCCGGCGCCGGTGGTCTTGGCTGGCGATTCCGTGTATTCGCCTCAATCATCGGGGCGGCCGCACCAATTGAAAACACAGAGGAAACAGACATGCGCCTGAAGTTGCTTTCGCCTGGCGAAATGAGCGCGGACCAGAAGCAGACCTACGACGAGTCGATCGCCGGCAAGCGCGGCGCGCCGCCGCCACCGATGATGGCCTGGCTCAACAGCCCGGAGATGGCGCGCCACGCCACGCGGCTCGGCGGCTTCCTGCGCTTCGACACGGTGTTTTCCGCGGCCCAGTCCGAAATCGCGATCCTGGTCACGGCGCGACACTGGACCTCGCATTACGAATGGTACGCGCATAAGCGGTTGGCGCTGAAGGGCGGCCTCGACCCAAAAATCATCGACGACATCCGCGACCGCCGCACGCCGCAATTCGACGATCCCAAGGCGAAGATGATCTACGACCTCGCCAGATCGCTGCACGAGGGCCACGGCGTGACGCAGCCGCTCTATGACGAGGCGGTCAAGCTGCTCGGCGAACGTGGCATCGTCGAAATCATCGGGCTGTGCGGCTACTACACCATGGTGTCGATGACGCTGAACACCTTCGAATTCGAACTGCCCGCGGGCGAAGTGTCGGAGCTTGCGTGATCTTTGTTCCCCCTCTCCCCGCTCTTGCATCTCCTCTGCCGTCATTCCGGGGCGCGCTCTTGCGCGAGCCCGGAATGACGTTGAAAGATATGGGCGGATCTCTCCATCCGACTTTTGTGCATTCGATCGCCGTTCTTACAAGGGCGAGACAAGCAAAACTCGTTCTCGGAGGGTTGGGGTGAGGGGCTCTCCCCCCATATAGAACTCGCGGATAGTCCCCCTCACCCGGATCGCAGCTTGCGCTGCGATCCGGCCTCTCACCGCAAGCGGGGCGAGGCAAAGACGGAGCAAGGAGAAAAGGCATGCCCGATAATCCCCCCATCATCGCAGGCACGCGGATCGGGCACGTTCATCTCAAGGTCGCCGATCTCGACCGCGCGCTCGGCTTCTATTGCGGCGTGCTCGGCTTCGAGCTGATGCAGCGCCTGGGCTCCGGCGCGGCGTTCATCTCGGCCGGCGGCTACCATCACCACATCGGCTTGAACACCTGGGAGAGCAAGGGCGGCCAGCCGCCGCCGCCCGGCACCACCGGACTGTTTCACACCGCGATCCTCTACCCGACGCGGCCGGCGCTCGCCGACGCGTTGCACCGCCTGATCGTGGCGGAGATCCCGCTCGACGGCGCCAGCGATCACGGCGTCAGCGAGGCGCTCTATCTGCGCGACCCCGACGAAAACGGCGTCGAACTGTATTGGGACCGCCCCAAGGAGCAATGGCCCCGCAACGCCGACGGGGGGCTCGCAATGTTCACCCACCGGCTCGATCTCGAGGATCTGCTGCGGCAGCGGGAGGGGTGATCCCCGCAACTAGACAGGGCGCCCACGAGGGGCGCCCCTACGCCATGTCGATGCTGTAGGGGCGACCCTCGTGGTCGCCCTCTTTCGACGCCCCCATCCGCCCGTTTCATCCACGAGGGCCGGCAAAGATACAGGACTCGCAATGACGCGTTAGCTCGCCCGCCCCCGCACCATGATCAGCGCAGCCGCCACCACCTGCAGCGCCACGCAGCCGTAGAACGGCAGGGCGTAGCTGCCCGAGAGATCGCGCAGCAGGCCGACGACGCCGGGACCGAAGGCGTAGGTGACCTGGTTGATCGCCGTGATCAGGCTGATCAGCACGCCAAAGGAGCGCGAATCGAATTCGCGCTGCACGATCAGCGCCGGCAGCGTGATGAGATTGCCGACGGAAAATCCGAACAGCGCGCAGGCCGCGATCAGGACCACTTCGTTGTGCACGTTGATCAGGATCGCGAGCGCCACCGCCTGGCTGAGGAAGGACAGCGCCGACGCCAGCCGCTGGTTGAGGCGGTCGATCACGGTGGAGAACAGCACGCGCCCGGCCACCGCCATCGCGGTCAGGAGCGCGACCGCGATTCCGGCGTGCTCCCGCCCGATCGCCGGATCGAGGAAGGCGATCAGGTGGACGATGAAGCCGACCTGCGCGAACAGCACCAGCGCAAAGGCAATCGCGATGGTGAGGAAGCCGATGTCGCGAAAGGCGCGCTTGCGGATCTGCGCCGACGACGGCCCCTCCGCGGCGGCCGCAGTGGCACTCGCGTGGAGCGGCGGCGTCCCGACAAAGATCAGCACGATCGGCACCAGCAGGACGATCATCACGATGGCGATGCAGATCATCGCCCCGGCGAAGCCGAAATGCCCGATCGCCATTACCGTGAGCGGCACACCGGCGATGCCGCCGAAGCTGGCGCCATTGAGCGCGAGGCTGATCGCCATGCCGCGCCGCTGCTCGAACCACAGGCTCAGCGTGTTGGTGATCACGGCAAGGCTGGTGCCGGCCCAGCCGAAGGCAAGCAGAACATCGGCGACGTAGAGTTGCCAGGGCTCGGTGACCTGGCCGATCACGACCGCGGCCAGCGCCATCGCCGAAATGCCCGCCAGCAGGCAATGGCGCGGACCGAAGCGCCTGATCGCATCGCTGACGAAGACCACGACGAGCGCGCCGAACAGATAGAACAAGGTCGTGCCGCCCGAGATCAGCGAAGCCGGCCAGCCGCGTGAGCGGTGCAGTTCGGCGAGATAGACGCTCTGGCCATAGAAGCCGAGCCCCCAGCCGAAGGTCGCGACCAGAAAACAGACCGCGACGATCCGCCATCCCTCGTAGCGGATGGAGGTTTCGTCGGCGAGGTGACTGGATGCGTCCAATTTCATCTCTTTGCATGGATACGCTTCCCGCTCGTGTCGGGCCATGACGGCGAGAGTTAGCAGATCTGCAAACCCGATGCTTCGATGCCTGCCGAAATGTCAGCAGATGTCATCAGGCCTTCAGAGTCGACGGGTCGTAAAAGAACCGCTCGCGAAAAATCCTGTCGCCGCGCCATTCCTGCCATGCGATCTCGTCGAACCGTGTGGTCTTGCCGACATGATCGGTGAACACGAACACCCAGTTGATCGCGACGCGGTCGCCCTCGACAATCGAGGCCACGCAGGTCGAGGTCACGCTCTTGACCCGCGCCAGCGCGGCGCGCTCGTGAGCGACCAGCACGTCGCGGCCGACCCGGGGCGGTGCGGCATTTTCCTGCATGCTGGCGTCTTCAGTGTAATAGCGCTCGATCGCGCCGGCGTGATCGCCTGACACGACGGCGGCGATGAATTCATCGAGACGGACACGCGAGGGCATGAAACCTCCAGTGATTGCGACGGCCAGCAGGACCCAGATCAGATTCCCGGCTCGGGCAACTCCGGCACGACCTGCAGCCGCGCCCGGCGCCGTACGACCGACACACATGCCAGCACCAGAAGCCCGAACAGCACCGGCGGGAACACCACCATGTTCACGGCCGACCAGCCGTAATTCGCCAGCAGCTGGCCGGACGAGAACGAGCCGATCGCCATCATGCCGAACACCAGGAAATCATTGAACGCCTGCAGCTTGTTGCGTTCCTGGGCGCTGTGCGTCTCCAGCACCAGCGCCGAGGCGCCGATGAAGCCGAAATTCCACCCCACCCCGAGCACCACCAGTGTCGCCCAGAAATGCATCGCCGTGATGCCCGACAGGCCGATCCCGGCCGCGATCGCCTCCAGCGACAGGCCGATCGCGACGATGAGGGGCGCACCGAAGCGGGCGATCAGCGATCCGGTGAAGAAGCTCGGCCCATACATCGCGACGATGTGCCATTGAATGCCGAAATTGGAATCGCTGACGGAGAGGCCGCAGATCTTCATCGCCAGCGGCGCGGATGTCATGACCAGATTCATCATGGGATAGGCGATGACCCCGCACAGCGCGGCGGCGATGAAGCGCGGCTGCCGGACAATTTCGAGCAGCGGCCGGCCGCCATGCAGATCGGCCGGCGCGGGCTTCGGCGCGTCGACGCCGGCCACGATCGCCATCGCCACCAGCGCGACCGCCGCCTGCACCACGAAGGAGAGGGCGAACAAATAGGGCGGCCAGACATCCATCGTCCACTGCACGAGTTGCGGGCCGAGCACACCCGCGAACACGCCGCCCGCCATCACCAGCGACACCGCCTTGGGACGGTAGCCGGCACTGGCGCCATCGGCGGCGGCGAAGCGGTAGGATTGCGACACCGCACCATAGAGCCCGCCGAGAAAGGTTGCGCAGCAGAACAATGCGAACGATCCGCGCAGGATGGCGAACGCGCCGAGGAGGCCGGTGAGGACGCCGCAGCCGGTGCCGATGACGAAGGCCGTGCGTCGCCCATAGGCGCGCGAGATCGCGCCGGTTGGCAGCGTGCCGGCCGCGAGGCCCAGCACATACATCGAGAGCGGAACCGTGGCGAAGGACATGTCGGGCGCAAGCGTCGCGCCGACGATCGAGCCGGTGGCGAAGATCACAGCCGAGTTCGCGCCCGTCAGCGCCTGTGCCGCGGCAAGCCGCGCCACGTTGGAGCGCGCGCGCGCATCGTCGGTCGTCTGTTCGGTCACAGTCAATCCTTGGCGTTCCGCCCAACCATTTGGCGCAGGGATACGTTGATTCTCCGCACTATGCGGAGGTATGCCGGCCCGTTCAACCGGCCGCAGCGGACACGGGCCATGCGCATGGCGCACATTGGACAGACCACGCGTCCTCGCGTAACTCGAAGGCTGTCCATCATGGCGTTTCCGCCAAGCCGAACAACTGCACGGAGCTCGTATCATGCCCGTCGACGACAGGCCGACCCTCGCCGCCCCCGATGACGATCCGCATCTGTGGCTGGAGGAGGTCGAGGGCGAACGCGCGCTCGCCTTCGTCGATCGCCAGAACCGGCTGACGCTTCAGACGTTCGGCGGCGTAGGGTTCGCCGCAGATCGCGACCTGCTCGCGGCGATCTACGACCGACCCGACAACATCCCCTATGTCACCCGCCGGGGCGGGCTGCTCTATAATCTGTGGAAGGACAAGGACCATCCGCGCGGCCTGTGGCGGCGCACGACGATCGAGGAATTTCGCAAGCCCGACCCGCAATGGGATGTCATTCTCGACATCGATCGGCTCGCCGCGGACGAAGATCAGGACTGGCTGCTGAACTGGACGCAGACGCTTCCGCCCCATCACTCCCGCGCCATGCTGAGCCTGTCGCGCGGCGGCAGCGACGCCGTGCGTCTGCGGGAATTCGACATCGAGGCGAAGAGCTTTATCGACGGCGGCTTTGTGCTCCCCGAAGCCAAGGGAGGCGCCACGTGGCTTGATGCCAATACGGTGCTGCTGACGAGTTCACACGGCGACGGCATGGCGACCACGTCAGGCTATGCGCGCACCGTCAGGCTGTGGCGGCGCGGGACGGAGGTGACGGCCGCACCGGTCATCTTCGAGACATCAGCCGAGAATATGGCTGTTTATGTCGACATCGACCGCACCGACGCGATCCCGAGGGTGTGGTTCGTCGAGAAGCTCGACTTCTTCCATCACCATATCTGGCTCGGTGACGAAACCGGCGCGCGGACGCGGCTCGAGCTTCCAACCGACGCCTGGATGGAAGCACATCAGGACTGGCTCGCTGTCAAACTGCGCAACGCGTGGACGATCGGCGGACAGACCCATGCGGCCGACACCGTGCTCGGCATTTCGCTGGCGGATTTCCTTGCGGGCGGTCGTGATTTCAAGGTCGTGTTCGAACCGGGACCGCGCAAGGCGTTGCAAGGATGGTTCTGGACATCGGGCCAGCTCGTGCTGTCGATCCTCGATGAACTGCGGCCGGTCTTTGACGTCTGCACGCCATCGGCCGATGGCTGGGGCCACCGCCCCTTGCAGGGTATCCCCGGCATCGGGGTGGTCGACGTCTGGCGTCTCGACGGCGACGAAGCCGAAAGCAATGGCGATCTGCTCGCCAATATCCAGGATCCGCTGACGCCGCCCTCGCTGATGCTGATCGAAAATATCGGCAGCCCGACACCGTTGAAGCAGGCGCCCCGGACCTTCTCGGCAGAGGGGCTCGTGGTCACCCAGCACGAAGCCATCTCGGTCGACGGCGAGCGCATCCCCTATGTGCAAACCGGGCCTTCGACAGAGACCGGCGATGCGCCGCTCTATATGAGCGCCTATGGCGGCTTCGGGCACTCGGTGAAGCCCTATTACAGTTCCGCACTCGGCAAGCTGTGGCTCGAGCGCGGCGGCACCTGCGTTCAGGCCAACATCCGTGGTGGCGGCGAGTTCGGCACGCGCTGGCACGACGCCGGGCGCTACGCCGGCAAACGGCTGGCGCATGATGATTTCGCTGCCGTTGCCGCCGACCTCGTGCGGCGCGGCGTCACCCGCCCCAGCCGCATCGCGGCGGAGGGTGGCTCGAACGGCGGCATCCTGATCACCAACATGCTGGTGCGCTATCCCGACCGCTTCGGCGCGCTGTTCTGCACGATTCCACTGATCGACATGCGCCGCTATTCCAGGCTGCTCGCGGGCGCCAGCTGGATCGCCGAATATGGCGACCCCGACAAGCCGGAGGAATGGGCCTGGCTGCAGACCTATTCCGCCTACCACCTCGCCAAGCCCGGCCAGAGCTATCCGCCGATCCTGTTCGTCACCACACGCAGAGACGATCGCGTCCATCCCGGCCACGCCCGCAAGATGGCCGCGAAGCTGCAGGCGATGGGGTATGAGGCGTATTTCTACGAGCCGGCCGCCGGCGGCCACGGCTATGGCAAGGACAATACCGAACGCGCCGCGTCGATCGTGCTCGGCTACAGCTTCCTGAAAGAGAAGATCGGGTGGTCGGACGGCGGCGCGTAGCGTTCTTCCTGCGCATGATCTTTTCCGGGGAAGCGCCGGCACACCGCCGGTTCGTCCGGGCGATGAACGTTTCAGCACATCGGTTGGTGGTGCGATGAAACGCCGGCGCATCACGACATCATCAACCATGTCGAGAGACGCATCGCCCTCGGGCCGGCGACGCGGTAATATGCAGATCTTCGAATCGTCAACTGAGTACGAATTGCATAGCGGGGAAACGTGAGGCAGGACCTCTGGCCCAGCATCGTTGCGCGATCGGCGCGGACGAACTTGCGCAATCGGCTGGGCCGTCGCGCCTTTCTCGGTCTCGGCGCGGCCTTGACCGGCAGCCTCGCTTTCGGCACGGAGTCCGGCAACGCCGAGCCATCCTCCCCGCCGGCCGATCCGCCATGGTCGCAATCGCTCGGCGCCGGCGTGGTCGACCGGCCCTACGGCCAGCCCGCGGACACGGAAAGCGGCGTGATCCGGCGCAACGTGCCGTGGCTGACGGCCGGCACGCAATCCTCCGTCAGCTTCACGCCGTTGCAGGATCTGAACGGCATCATCACGCCGAACGGCCTGTTCTTCGAACGGCATCACGCCGGACGTCCCGACATCGAGCCGAACCAGCACCGGCTGATGATCCATGGCCTGGTCGAGCGGCCGCTGCTGCTCACCATGAAGGACATCATGCGCTTCCCGTCGGTGTCGCGCATCCACTTCATCGAATGCGCGGCCAATGGCGGAATGGAATGGCGCGGCGCGCAGCTCAATTCACTGCAATTCACCCACGGCATGATCGGCTGCTCGGAATGGACCGGCGTCCGGCTTGCGACCCTGCTGGAGGAAGTCGGCCTCAGGAAGGAAGCGACATGGGCCATGGTCGAAGGCGCCGACGGCGCGCACATGAATCGCAGCATTCCACTCGACAAATGTCTCGACGATTGCATCCTGGCCTATGCGCAGAACGGTGAGGCGCTGCGGCCCGAACAGGGCTACCCGCTGCGGCTCGTGGTGCCGGGCTGGGAGGGCAATGTCAGCATCAAGTGGCTGCGCCGGATCAAGCTCGGCGACAGGCCCTGGTTCTCGCGGGAGGAAACCTCGAAATACACCGATCTGATGCCGAACGGGGTGGCGCACGGCTTCACCTGGGCGATCGACGCCAAGTCCGTCATCACGTTTCCCTGCCCGGAGAAGCCGCTGGATGGACCCGGCCTTTACGAAGTGCGCGGGCTGGCCTGGAGCGGCGGCGGCAAGGTCGCGCGGGTCGACATCTCCACCGACGGCGGCATCAACTGGCAGACAGCGCGGCTGCACGACCCCGTGCTCTCGAAGGCCCTGACCCGATTCACGCTGCCCTGGCACTGGGACGGCCGGCCGACGCTGCTCGAATCCCGCGTCATCGACGACACAGGCTACGTGCAGCCGACCATCGTGCAGCTCAGGGAGCTGCGCGGGTCGAATTCCGTCTACCACAACAACGCGATTCAGACCTGGCAGGTGAAATCCGACGGGAGCGTGTTCGATGTCCAACGCGGCTAGGGCTGTCCTGCTGGGCGGCGTCGGCGCGGTCATCATGATCGCGGCCGCGGCCGCGGCCGAACCCGGATATTTCGGATATGGCACCAGGCCGACGCCGGAGCAGCTCGCCGGATGGGATATCGACGTCCGCGGCGATGACGGTGCCGGCCTGCCGCCGGGCCAGGGCAGCGTGCAAAGGGGTGGCAAGATCTACGCCGAGCAATGCGCGGCCTGCCACGGAACCTTCGGCGAGGGGGAAGGCCGCTTCCCGAAGCTTGCCGGCGGTGCGGGGACGCTCAGGGATGACCGCCCGGACCCCACCGTGGGCAGCTACTGGCCATTCGCCCCGACGCTCTGGGACTACATTAACCGCGCCATGCCCTTTCCCGCACCGCACTCGCTGTCGGCGGATGACGTTTATGCTCTGACCGCGTATATTCTCAATCTCAACGAGATCGTTGCCGGCGATTTCGTCGCCGACCGCGAGACCTTGCCAAGAGTCAAGATGCCCAATCACGACAATTTCATCTGGCATGATCCGCGACCGGATACGATAACACAGCCCTGCATGAACGCATGTCTCAGGCCCGCCGACATACGAATCCAGTCCACGGCGGAGGGCATGAATCTCACGCCGCGAACGACTGGACCACTCGATACGATGCAACCGAAATGAACCCGCAAGGCTTACCCTTGATCGCGAACCGCATATCGACGCCGGCCCTGATCGCGGCCCTAGCGCTCGCCGCCACCGTTGCTGCGACCGGCTTCGTGGTGCCGGTCCGCGCCCAATCGGCCGCCGCCGAGGGCCAGAAAATCGCCTTCGACCGCAGCAAGGGCAATTGCCTGACCTGTCACGACATCAAGGGCGGCAACCTGCCTGGCAGCATCGGGCCGAAGCTCGAAAACATCAAAAGCAAATACCCGGATCGGAGCGACCTCGTTGCCATCCTGACCGACGAAACCAAACGCAATCCGCTGACCGTGATGCCGCCGTTTGGACGCAACCGCATTCTGACCGAACGGGAGATCAATGCGGTGGTGGACTTCCTGCAGACCCTGTGACGGCAACCGCGCTTCCTGGAGATTTTCAGATGCTCTCTCGCAACGATTTTTCGGCGCCCCGCCGTGTCATCCTGAAAGGCGCCGGCGCCGTCGCGCTGATCGGCCTCGGCAATGCCGCGTTCGGCGGCCTCCCGGCGCTGGCCGCGGCGAACGACAAATATCCGGAGGACGCGTTCAAGCAGAAGAGCGATGCGGATGCGATCAAGGCCCTGTTCGGCAAGCCTCACGAGGCCTCCGACAAGGTCAAGCTCGACGCACCGGAAATTGCCGAGAACGGCGGCGTGGTTCCGATCTCGGTGACGACGACGCTGACTGAGGTGACCTCGATCGCGTTCCTCGTCAGCGAAAATCCCAACGCGCTGGCGGCGTCCTACCAGATTCCGGCCGGCACGGTGCCTGCCGTCGCCAATCGGCTCAAGATGGCCAAGACCACCAATGTCATCGTGGTGGTGGAAGCCGGCGGCAAGCTCTACAGCGCAACCAAGGAAGTCAAGGTCACCGTCGGCGGCTGCGGCGGCTGACGCGCATGATCCCCGCGCAAACGCGACGCGCTTGCGCAGCGGAGATCATGTGCAAGACCAAGGCTTGAAGGAGTAGTCTCATGGCTTCAACGATTCGCGTACGCGCCACGTCCAACGGCGATATCACCGAGGTGCAGGCACTGATCCAGCACCCGATGGATACCGGCTTCGTCAAGGATGCGAAGGGCGAGATCATTCCGCCGCATTTCATCCAGCGGTTGACCTTCGAACATGACGGCAAGCCGGTCTTCATCGCCGACTGGGGCACCGCCGTCTCCAAGGACCCCTATGTCAAGTTCAGCTTCAAGGGCGGCAAGAAGGGCGACGAGCTCAAGATCGGCTGGCTCGACAACACTGGCGCGACCGACGCCACGTCGGCAAAGATCCAGTAGAACCCGCAAGCAGGACCCGATTGTGCCGAGGATTTGGACCATGCGCGCACGCTTCATGACCCGTCTGGCCTCGGCCGCGCTCGTGCTGGCGGCGTGCTGCGGCGTTGCGCCGCAGGCCTCCGCCGCCGAGACGCCCGATCCGGTCGCCGACGCCAAGGCGTTCCGCGATTATTTCACCAGGAAGTTTCCCAAGGTGAAGCTGGAGGATTTCGTCAACGGTCCCTATTCGATGAATGAGGACATGTATCGGCAGTGGGAAGAGAAGGAACAATTCCCGCCTTACGAATTCGCGCTCGAGGCCGGCAAGGAGATGTTTGCGAAGCCGTTCAAGAACGGCAAGACCTATGCGGACTGCTTCGCCAATGGCGGCATCGGCGTTCGCCAGACCTATCCCGTTTTCGATGAAAAGGAAGGCAAGGTCATTACGCTCGAACTCGCGTTGAACCGCTGCCGCCAGGCCAACGGCGAGGCGCCCTACTCCTACGTCAAGGACGAGATGGCCGCGCTCACCGCCTATATGGCCTTCACCTCGCGGGGCAAGCCGATGGACATCAAGATTCCCAGCGATCCGCGCGCGCTCGACGCCTTTCAGGAGGGCAAGCGCTATTTCTACACGCGGCGCGGCCAGCTCAACTTCTCCTGCGCGACCTGTCATGTGCAGAGCCCCGGCGAGCGCATCCGCGCCGAGGTGCTGGCGCCTGCGCTCGGGATCCTGAACGCGATGCCGATCTACCGCTCGGAATGGAGCGGCATGGGCACGACCAGCCGGCGCTTCACCACCTGCAACAGCCAGATCCGCGGCGTTCCGCTCGAGCCGCAGTCGGACGAATACCGTAATCTCGAATATTACCTGTCCTATGTCAGCAACGGGCTGCCGATCTCCGGTCCGGGAGCACGGCCATGAGCGGACGCCAAAACTCCATCGTGCCCGTCGTTGCGTCGATGCTGCTGGTCGTGAGCCTGTCATGGGCCCACGCCGAAGGGGCGGAGGCCGACTTCAAGGCGGCCTATGCCGCCGCGGATACCGCCGAGAAGGAAGCGGGAGCCTTGCGCAATCAATGGACCACCACGGAATCGACACTGGCGGCGGCGAGAAAAGCCGCCGACGCCGGCAATTTCGACCAAGCCGTCGCGTTGTCGAAGGAGGCTGAAGCCTTGGCGAAAGCATCCATCTTCCAGGCCACAAGTGAGAAGGACGCCTGGAAGGCGCTGGAGATACGCTGAACCAGGCAGGAGGGCGGGACAACGTGGCGATGCCAATCCGCCGCCGGGAATTTCTGAAGGCAGCAGGCGTCACCGCCCTTGCGGGCGCGCTGCCCCTGCGCGCGCGCGCGGTCGACAGCCCCAGCGTCTACGATCTCGAACGCTTCGGCAACGCCCGCATCCTGCACATCACGGATACCCATGCGCAGCTGCAGCCGGTCTATTTTCGCGAACCAAGCGTCAATCTCGGCATCGGCGAGATGCGGGGACAACCGCCGCATCTGGTCGGTAGCGCCTTTCTCGATCATTTCGGCATCAATCCGGACAGCGCCGACGCCTATGCCTTCACCAGTCTCGATTTCGAAAAGTCCGCGGCCCGCTTCGGCAAGCTCGGCGGCTTCGCCCATCTCAAGACGCTGATCGATCGCCTGCGCGGCGACGTCGGGCCCGAGCGATCGCTGCTGCTCGACGGCGGCGATCTGTGGCAGGGCAGCGGCCTCGCCAATGCCATGCAGGGCGCGGACATGGTGGAGGCGGCGAACCTGCTCGGCATCGAGGCGATGACCGGGCACTGGGAATTCACCTATGGCGAGGCCGCGCTGCGCGCCAATCTCGCGCGCTTCAAGGGCGAGTTCCTGGCGCAGAACGTCTTCCTCACCGAAGAGGCCGCCTTCAACGACGCCAAGGCGTTCGATCCGGCGTCGCGGCGCGTGTTCAAGCCGGCCATGATCCGCGAACTCGGCGATCATCGGGTGGCCGTGATCGGGCAGGCTTTCCCCTATGTCCCGATCGCGCATCCCCGACGCTTCACGCCGGACTGGACCTTCGGCATCCGCGAGGAGGAGCTGCAGAAGATCGTCGACGCGCTGCGCCACGACGACAAGGTCGACGCCGTCGTGCTGCTCTCGCATAACGGCATGGACGTCGACCTCAAGCTCGCAAGCCGCGTCACCGGCATCGACGTGATCCTCGGCGGCCACACCCATGACGCCGTGCCGCAGCCGATCGCGGTCAAGAATGCCGGCGGCGTGACGCGGGTCACCAATGCCGGCTCGAACGGAAAATTTCTCGGCGTGCTCGATCTCGATGTCGCCAGGGGGCGGGTCGCCGACCTGCGCTACCGGTTGCTGCCGGTCTACTCCGAGCTTCTGAAACCGGATCCGGCCATGGCTGCGCTGATCGGCAAGCTGCGCGAGCCGCGTGCGGACTGGCTCGAGAAGATCGCAACCTCCGACCGCCTGCTCTACCGGCGCGGCAATTTCACCGGCCCGATGGATCAGGTGATCTGCGACGCGCTGCGTGGCGAACTCGATTGCGAGATCGCGCTGTCGCCGGGGTTTCGCTGGGGCACCACCGCGCTCGCGGGCCAGCCGCTGACGATGGAAGACGTTCTCGCCGAGACCGCGATTACCTACCCGGAAACCTACCTGCAGCCCATGACGGGCAGCCAGATCAAGGATGTGCTCGAAGACATCTGCGACAATCTCTTCAATGCCGATCCCTATCATCAGCAGGGCGGCGACATGGTGCGAACAGGCGGCCTGTCCTATACCTGCACGCCCGCCGAGACCATGGGTCGCAGAATCGCCGACCTCGTGCTTGACAACGGGGACGCCCTCGAGGCCGGCAGGACCTACAAGGTCGCAGGATGGGCGTCGGTCAATCCGCAAGCCGGTGCGCCGGTGTGGGACGTCCTCGCCCGCCACCTGCGTTCGGGCAAGGGCTCGTCGTCGCGCGGCAGCATCGTCACTCTGAAGGGCGTCGACGGCAATCCCGGCCTGGCAGGATGAGGGAGCAGCGCGGACATGACCATGATCTTTCGTCAGCTGTTCGATAGCGTGTCCGGAACCTACAGCTATGTGCTGGCCAGCCGCGCCGGCGGCGAAGCGCTGATCATCGATCCGGTGCTGGAGAAGGTCGATCGCTATTGCCAGTTGCTGCGCGAGCTCGATCTCAGGCTGGTCAAGGCGGTCGATACGCATCTGCACGCCGACCATGTCACCGGGCTCGGCGAGTTGCGTGACCGCACCCATTGCGTCACCATCATGGGCGAGCAGAGCAAGGCCGACGTGGTGGCGATGCGGGTCGCGGACGGCGACAAGGTGACGATCGAGGGCCTCGCCCTCGACGTGCTCTATACGCCCGGCCACACCGACGATTCCTACAGCTTCCTGATGGGCGATCGCGTCTTCACCGGCGACACGCTGCTGATCCGCGGCACCGGACGCACCGATTTCCAGAACGGCAGCGCGCGGGCGCAATACGAGTCGATCTTCAACCGGCTGCTGAAACTGCCCGAGGAGACGCTGGTCTATCCGGCCCACGACTACAAGGGCGACACCGTCTCCACCATCGGCGAGGAGAAGCGCTACAATCCAAGGCTCCAGGTGCGCTCGGTCGACGACTATGTCGCGCTGATGGCCAGCCTGAAACTGCCCAATCCGAAGATGATGGATGTCGCGGTGCCGGCCAACATGCAGGTCGGCCTGCATCAGGACGAACTCGATCGGCAGGGGCTCTCGCTCTCACCACGCGAGGCGATCGAACGCCTCGGCCAACCCGACATCCTGCTGGTCGATCTTCGCGAGAGCAGCGAGCGCGCCAAGCATGGCATGCTCGCCGGCGCGCTGCACGCGCCCTACCCCGGAATCGAGGACAGCCTGAAGCCGGGCGGCGTGCTGCGCGAGGTCGCGGCTGCGACCGGGCGACGTCTGGTGTTCTTTTGCGCCTATGGCGAACGCTCGGCGATGGCGGTCGCGGCCGCGAAGGACGCCGGCCTCGGCAATGCCGCCCACATTACCGGCGGCATGGATGCCTGGAAGAAGGCCGGCGGGCCGGTGGTTCAGGGTTGATCCGGCGCAACCGATCGACCGACATGGCGACATCAAAGCGCGCGGTATCGAGGGAGCAGAACATGGCTGACATCCGCAAGACGCAGAAACCCGCGAAGAAAGACAAGGACGCGGCCAAAGCGAAGACGCCGCCTCCGCTGCCGCTCGATGATGATGATGAGGACGGCGATATCGCCACCCCGAAGCGCGACCGGACCGGGAACGACGACGAGCCGTTGTGAGGCACTGCCATGCAGCGCCCCTCATGGACAAATAACCTTCCTCGCGGATAGTTTGCCGCCCGAAAGTTTCAGGCAACCCAGAGGAACCGCGCGCGCGATGGTCGACGTTCTTGCCGCACCGCAACAGACGAAAGCCGACGCCTCGCTGCGCACGCTTGTGCTGATCTCGATCGCCCATTGGGTCAGCCATTTTCACATGCTCGTGGTGCCGATGCTGTTTCCGTTCCTGAAAGCACAGCTCGGTGTCGGCTATGTCGAACTGGGCTTCGCGCTCACCGTCTTCGCGGTCGTCTCCGCACTGACCCAGGCGCCGACCGGATACCTCGTCGACCACATCGGCGCGCGCAAGATCCTCGTCACCGGCCTTGCGATAGGCGGCCTGGCGCTGATCCTGCTCGGCCTGCATCTGAGCTATGTCAGCCTGATCGCCACCGCGGTGCTGCTCGGGCTCGCCAACAGCGTCTATCACCCGGCCAACTACGCCATCCTGTCCGCCCATATGGACGAGGCGCGGATGGGCCGCGCCTTCTCGATCCACACCTTCGCGGGCTATCTCGGCGGCGCCGTCGCGCCCGCGATCGTGGCCGCGCTGGTGACGCTCGGTGGTGGCGTCGGCGCCCTGATCATCGCCGGCGCGATCGGCCCGCTGGTGGCGCTGCTGCTCCTGATCGGCAACGTCCCCGAGGCCGGCGCCACGAGGCACAAGGACGGCGGCGAGCGCAGGCGTCAACCCGGCCTCATCACGCCCACCCTGATCGTGTTGACGATCCTGTTCATGCTGCTGACGCTGTCCAGCTCCGGCATCAGCAATTTCGGCGTGGTGGCGTTGATGAGCGGCTACGGCACGTCGTTCTCGACCGCCAACGTCGCGCTGACCGCCTATCTCGGCACCAGCGCGGTCGGCGTGCTGGCCGGCGGCTTCCTCGCCGATCGCACCAGGCGCCACGGCCAGTTCGCAGCCGCCTGCTTCGCCGTCAATGCGGGAATCGTTCTCGCCATCGCGACCTTGACACCGCCGGCCCCGTTGCTGATCGCGGCGATGACGGTCGCAGGCTTCCTCAGCGGTGTGATAGCGCCGTCGCGCGACATGCTGGTGCGCGCCGCCGCCCCTGCCGGCGCCGCCGGGCGGGCCTTCGGTATCGTCTCGACCGGCTTCAACATCGGCGGCATCATGAGTCCGCTGCTGTTCGGATGGATCATGGATCAGGCCGCGCCGCATTGGGTGTTCGGCACCTCCGTGGTCTTCATGCTCATGACAACAGTGCTGTCGCTTCTGATCGACCGCAGGCCACGCAACGGCACAGTGGCCGCCTGACGCATTCCTGAGCCTCGATTCCGAACGTTGACAGCCTCCCCGCAGGCCCGATGATGCCGAAAACAGCGCTCGGGGATGAAACGCCATGACAAATCCAGACCTCGTGATTCGCGGCGGCACCATCGCGGACGGCAGCGGCGGCGACCTCTTTGTGGCCGATGTGGCGATCAAGGATGGTCGCATCAGCGAGGTCGGCAAGATCGTTGCCACCGGCAAGGACGAAATCGACGCCAGGGGCAAACTGGTCACGCCCGGCTTCGTCGACATTCACACCCATTATGATGGCCAGGTCACCTGGAGCCAGGACATCACGCCTTCCTCGCAGAACGGCGTCACCACCGCGATCATGGGCAATTGCGGCGTCGGCTTCGCGCCGTGCCGGCCGGCCGATCATTTCAGGCTGATCCAGCTCATGGAAGGCGTCGAGGATATTCCCGAACCTGTGCTGAGCGCGGGCATTCCCTGGGCCTGGGAAAGCTTTCCCGACTACATGGATTGGCTCGGCAAACGCAGTTTCGATATCGACATCGGCGCGCAACTGCCGCACGCCGCCTTGCGTGTCTATGTGATGGGCGAGCGCGGGGCGCGGCGCGATCCCTCGACGGTCGAGGACAACAACGCGATGGCGGCGCTCGCGGGCGAGGCGGTGCGGGCTGGCGCGCTCGGCTTCTCGACCTCGCGCACCCTCAACCATCGCACCTCGACCGGCGACTACACCCCGACCTTGAAGGCCGGCGAGGACGAATTGACCGCGATCGCCGGCGCCATGCATGGCGCCGGGCGCAGCGTGCTGCAATTCGTGCTCGACCAGAGCACCGTCGACGAGGATTTGCCGATGCTGCTGCGGGTCGCGGACAACACCCGATGCCCGCTGTCGTTCTCCGTCGCCCAGGCCGACCAGACACCGCGGCGCTGGCGCCAGACCATGGATACGATCAACGAGGCCACAGCGCGCGGGCTCACGATCACGACCCAGATCGCCGCGCGCCCCGTGGGGCTGCTGCTCGGGTTCGAGTTGTCGCGCAACCCGTTCCAGACCCATCCGAGTTACCGGGCCATCGCGCATCTGCCGCTCGCGGAGCGGCTGGTGCAGTTGCGCCGGCCCGAGTTGCGCGCCGCGATCCTCGGCGAGACGCCGACGGCCACCGACGATCCGCTGTTCTTCCGGCCGAACTACGACAAGATGTATCTGCTCGGCGATCCCCCGGATTACGAACAGCCGCCGGAGCGCACGCTCGGCGCGCAAGCGCGCCGCGAGGGGCGAGCGCCTGAAGAGCTTGCCTATGAGGCGATGCTGACCGACGACGGCCGTGGCATGCTCTATGTGCCGTTCGTCAATTATGCCGACGGCAATCTCGACGCCGTGCGCGAGATGCTGCGCGAACCCAGCGCCGTACCCGGCCTCTCCGATGGCGGCGCGCATTGCGGCATCATCTGCGATGCGAGCTTCCCGACCTACCTGCTGACGCACTGGACCCGCGACCGCAAGCGTGGCGACAAGCTGTCGATCCCGTTCGTAGTGGCGGCGCAGTCGCGCAAGACCGCGCTGTCGGTCGGACTCGATGATCGCGGCCTGCTTGCGCCCGGCCTCAAGGCCGACGTCAACGTGATCGATTACGACCGGCTGCACCTGCATCCGCCGAAGGTGCATTACGACCTGCCCGTGGGCGGCCGCCGCCTGCTGCAGCAGGTCGACGGCTATGACGCCACCATCGTCTCCGGCGTGGTGACGCGGCGCGACGGCACCGCCACCGGCGCGCACCCGGGACGTCTGGTGCGCGGCGCAAAGGGCGGGGCGCGGACCATCGACGCCGCGGCGTCGTAGCCGTAGATTCTCGATTTCGTTTTCAGTATCAACCCAGACGCGCGTTCACCTTTCGCCCCGCATCGGACCACGCGCCTTGGCCGTCTGCATCAGCACCGGTCATCTTGCGCGCTCTACTGATCGCTCACAGTGACACGGCCCCGCGATGTCGTCGCGCGCGACACGCATCGCGGTCCCGTGATCGAGGCAAGGCGAGTCTTTATGGACTTGCAGCTTCGGGTTGTGATACAATTGATAATACATCTCAGCAAGATCGATCTGCGGCCGAAGATCTGCGGCTTGGGTGAGGGGATCAATCATGCCATTGCATCACAAGGCGCCGCATCTCGGGCGCACGATTCTGATCGCTCCGAACCGACGCGTGAACCTGGCACAGGCCGGCCATCCGCTCGTCACGATTGTACCGAAAACCCGAATGGGCGCGGTCGCCCTCAGGCTGGCCGTGGCGTCGTCGAGCGCCACGATCCAGATCATCGCCACCAGCACCTATGTCAATGCATTGACGGCCCTGGCGCTGCCGGTCATCACCTTCCGCGCGCCCCCGCCTGGCACGACGATTCCGGCACAAAGCCTGCAAACCGCCTACGACGACTTCACCCGGCAGCTTGCGACCTTGCAGGGCGAGGCCGCGGCCTGGATCAGCACGTCGGCCGGCTCGGGTGGGGCCAGCATCTTTTCCAACCTCGTCGCCATCGCCAACACGTTCGGCAACATCGACGCGACGGTCCAAAGCGATTTCGTCCTGCTGCAGACCCTGACCCCAGGCTCGCCAGCGTGGCAAAACGCTCTTGCGCAGGTCAAGACATTGATCTGTGCCGAAGTCAAACCGTTGACCAGCGTCGAGACGCAGATCGGAACGCTCAGCGCCAATCTCGACACCGCCGCCGCCACCCTGATCACCACCGCGAACACCGGCGTGCTGAGCGAGCTTCAGGCCGCCTACCAGAGCCAGATCAACGCGCTGAACCGGGACATCGCCAACTGCAACAACCAGATCAGCAGTGACAACAGCAAGATCATCGGCCTCGGCTTCGCGGCCGGTGCCGCCATCGCGGTCGGCATCGTCGGGTTGGCGAATTTCTGGAATCCGATCGGGTGGATCATGATCGCCGGCGGGGCGGCCGGCGCCTATTTCGCCATCGCCGAAATCGTCGCGCTGAAGGGCCAGATTGCCCAGCTCAAGGCGCAAGTCGAGAATGACGTCAATTGGGTCGACGCCGACCAGACGGCCGCCCAGGCCGTCGCCGCCTTCGCGCGGAGCGCGCAGGGCGCGGCCAACATGAACACGGCGGCGCAGCAGGAGCTGAACGCCCTGCTGCAACTGTGCAATACACTGTCCAGCGACATCCAGACGGCGTTGACGGATCTCAACCGGGACCAGTTGACGCAAGCCCTGGCGGAATGGAACGAGATCGTCTCAGCCGCCGCCTTCCTCGCCGGCATCACTGCCTATATCTGGCCGAGCTCGATCATGCTCGCCAATCCGACCAATCTAGCGGCCGCTGGCAACAATGCCTGGCTCGTCAGCAATTCCGGAACCACCTTCAACTACACCAGCGGCAGCAACAGATGGACCGCGCTTCCCGGCATGAACCTGTCGATCGTCGCCGCCGCTTCAGTGGTCGCGGGCATCGATGGCGCGCCAAATGACGGCGCGCAGATCGACTCCAACACCTATGGTCAGAGTTTCCTGGTCAAGACTTTCAATGCCGGCAACAACGCCTGGACCAATATCTCCACCTTCCCGGCGGCGCAGATTGCCACTGACGGGACCTCGATCTGGGCCATCAGCCAGGCGACATCAGACCGCCAGGTCTACAAATACGACGGGTCAGGCACATCCTGGACGGCCGTCGGCGCCATGCCGAGCAACGACGCGCCGGCCGCCATCGTCGCAGCCAGCGGCAAACTGGCGGCCATCGCCAACAACGGTGGCGGCCTGTGGATCAACGGCGGCAGCGGCTGGCAACAGATCGGCACCGCGACCTACAGTAACATCATCGCCAATGGCGGGCAGATCGGCCTGATCGACGACTCAGGCAATGGCTGGGTGCTCAACACCGCCAACGACAATGCCCTGACCGCGTCGATGACCGGAATATCAAGTGTGGCTCAGACGCCGAAAGGCGACCAATACGTCACGGACGGAACCCTCAATCTGTGGCATGTCGCCTTCCCGCAAGGCGGCGGCAGCCCGACCAGCACGCAGCTTCGCAGCAACACCGTCGGCGTGACCGTCAGCGACGGCGGCACCGTCTACGCCCTCGACAATACCGGCAACATCTGGGTGCTCATCAATCTGGCCAACAATAGCTGGCAGCAGCTGCCCGATCTGCCCAGCTCGTAACCGATGCCGCGATCCGGCCCGGGCCATGGTGGCCGCGCGAGGGCGACCGGCCCGGATCGCCGGCCAACCTGCTGTCAGGCCAACTTGCTTGACTGCCAACGGCACCTCCGCTGTACTGAATTCCCAGTCGCCCGGGGACCGCGGATGGTGGCCAGCGAGACCTTCGCGGAATTCCTGCGCGAGCATCTCGCCCCGCTCGGCCGCGTCACGATGCGCCGCATGTTCGGCAAGACCGGCGTGTTCTGCGACGGGGTGATGTTCGCCGTGGTGACGGAGAACACGCTCTATTTCCGTGTCGACGATCAGAATCAGGTCGCGTTCAAGGAAGCCTCGTCCTTTCCGCCGCTCAACTACGCGAAGAAGGGCTCGACCATCGACCTCTCCTTCTGGCGCGCACCGGAGCGGCTGTTCGACGATCCCGATGAACTCGTGGCCTGGGCGCGCACCGCGCTGGCGGCGGCGCACCGGGTCGCGGCGAAGAGAACGCGGGCGGCACCACGGCGAAAGCCAAAGCGTTCGTAAGGGTCAATAACCCCTGACACTCCTAGAGCAAGATGACGCTTGTTTGAATCGGTCTGTCGGCGATTCGGTCCACCTCGCCCCGCTTGCGGGGAGAGGTCGAAATTCGCGCCAGCGAATTTCGGGTGAGGGGGACTCACCGCGCAGTCGGTGTTTGTGGAAGCAGCCCCTCACCCCCAACCCTCACAGGGCGAGCTTCGCTCGTCCGACCCCGTGAAGAACGGGGAGAGGGAGTGCACCTACCGTGCTGCGCCAGATCGATTTCATCATGCTCCTAGCCTGGGGATTCCTTCCCATTGACCATTGAGAGGACCGTACGGGCGAGATCGGCAGGGGACTCCACCAGCCGGTCTGCGCCGGCCGTTTCAAGTTCGTCCCGGGTGCCATAACCCCAGAGCACGCCGAGACTGCGCATTCCGACCGCATGTGCGCCGGACATATCATGTCGGCGGTCCCCGACCATCAGACTGCGAGACGGCGAAAGACCATGTTTGGACAGGATATGGGCGAGCAGTTCAGGCTTGTGATCCAGTTCACCGCTCGGCACTGAGCCATGGATGCCATCGAAGTACGCGGCAAACTTCAGATGATCCAGAATACGGCTTGCGAAGATCTCCCGCTTTGATGTCGCGAGATAGATTAGCAATCCGGTCCCCTTCATCTCTTCAAGGGATTTGCCGATTCCCGGATAAGGCACGCTTCCGAGAAACCCACTTTCACCGTAGTGCCGACGATAGGCCGCGACGGCTTCACCGACCCTGTCGTCTCCGTACGACCGCAGCAAGACCTGCATCATATCTTCGAGCGGAGGCCCGATGAAACGCCTGATATCGAGGGCTTCATCCGGTTCATGTCCCAGCGCGCGCAGTGCCGCAAGGCAGCTTGCCGAAATGCCGGGGAGCGAATCGATCAAGGTACCGTCGAGATCTAGAAGAACGGAGCAGGTCATGATCCGAAAATAGCGGCCAAAAGCCACAAGGACAAGTTCGCCTGGTGTCGTGACACGCAACCTCGTCGAGCGATCCTTCGACAAGATCGGACAGCGTCGGCGTGCCGCGACCCGATACGACGAGCTCGCAGCCAACTATCCTGCCTTCATCAAACTCGCGTCAATCCGAATGTGGCTCCGCGCTGGTCCACGCCCTGGAACAGCAGAGCCGGAAGTTCGTCCATGCTGTGGAACAGCTCCGCACACTCGGCGCCCAGTTCCGACACCGCGCGGGCGTCTCCCGCCGTGTAGCCCAACACCCGCATGCCCGCCGCGTTCGCGGCACGAATGCCGGACAGCGAGTCTTCCACGACGATACAGCGCGACGGCTCCACGTCGAAGGTTCGCGCAGCGTGCTGAAAGAGTCCAGGATCCGGCTTCCACGCACCGACGTCATAGGCGCTGAAGAGTCGCCCCTCGAAACGATCGAGGAGGCCCGTCAGCCCGAGCGTATGCGTCATCTTGGACATGGGTCCATTCGACGCGACGCAGAACGGAAGCGTGATCGCGGCCAGCGCCTCCCGAATGCCCGCGACGGCGCGCAACTCGGTTTCGAATGCAACGGCCATGGCCTGGCGCAGATCGACGACAAAGTCTTCGCGAACGCGCCGTCCCGATCTGCGTTCGATTTCGACGACGCATTCGGCCATCTTCAGGCCGCGGAAAAGATGGAGCGCCTCCTCCGCGCTGATCGCGGCGCCTTCCCGCGTCGCGGCCTGCGCAAGCACCGCGTTTCCGATGCCCTCGCTGTCGACGAGAACGCCGTCACAATCAAAGATGACAAGGTCGGTCATGATGCGGGTCGATGCGAAGCTGCGATGACGGTGGACATGATTGTTGCTGTCCAGCACGTCGGCTGCGGCCTGTCAATTGAAGCGCACGATCGCGATGGGGTGTCGCCGCGCTGAACCGGGCTGCGCGTGCTGGCTCAACCAGCCCCACGCGCTGACGTCGTCACCCGGGCCGGCGGTGATCTTCCTACCGGCATGAGTTCGTAGGGCGGCTTCCAGCCCGGCAGCGCTGCGAGGCGCTGGCGCCAGGCGTGGAGCGCCGGGAAATCCGCCGCGATATCGAAACCGGTCTCCTCGGGCGGATAGTACACGTAACCCGCCATCGAGAAATCGACGATGGTCGGCCCCTCGCCCAGCACGAACGGACGATCCGTCAGATGCTTGTCGACGATCGCGAAGCTCGACTCCACGCGCGCGCGCAGGAACGACAGGATCGCCGGATGCACCGGCTCCGGCGTCAGCGAATTCTGGAATCGATGCATCGCATAGTTCGCCGTGAACTTGTGATTGTCGAACAGGATCCAGCGCAAGGCCTCGAAGCGCTCGTCGGGGCCGACGGGCGCGAACCTGCCGGTGGTTTCCGCCAGCCAGATCAGGATCGCGCCCGACTGCGACATGCGCCGCCCATCCACTTCGAGCACGGGGACTTCACCCATCGCATTGGCATCGGCGCGCCAGTTCGCATCCCGCGTCTGGCCGCCGGCGAAATCGACCCCGACAGGCTCCCAGTCGAGGCCGGCGCAGTTCAGATAGAGCGCCACCTTGTAGGCGTTACCGGAGCCGCCAACGCAATGCAGCCTGTACTGGGTCATGACCTCACGCAAACCTCGGCCGCGCCGCGGCTTCGCCCATCAGCCGTGCGCGCTCGGTGTTGGGCCACAGCAGCAGCAGCCCGAGCAGGCCGGAGCTGACCATGATGACGGCGTTGATGGTGAAGCCCGTCATGTAGCCGTCCAACGGCGTCTCGGCGTGCTGGATGACCTGGCCCATCACGAAGGGCGCCACGATGCCGGCGATGGTGTAGATCGCGCCATAGATCGAGATCACGGCGCCGCGCTGCGACACCGGCGTGAATTCGCCCAGCATCGGCGGACACACCACGTAGATCGAACTGCACAGGCCGGCGCCGACCACCAGCAGCGCGATCTGCAGTCCGGCCCCGTTGACATGGGGCATGATCGCCAGAATCGCGCCGCCGGCGATCAGGGGCGCGGCGCCGAGCACGCCGCGTGAACCGCGGCTCGAGACGCCCCGCGCCGTCAGCACCTGCGACAGCCAGCCCGTCAACAGCACGATGCTGGCGCCGAACACCCAGGGCAGGATCGAAATCCATCCGGCGTCCTTCTGCGAGAAGCCTAGCCCCTTGATGATGAACGGGGTGAACCAGGTCAGCCCGAGCGACAGCGCCCAATAGGCCCCGAAGGTGGCGGCGCAGCAGCCGACGAAGGTCCGCGAGGTCAACAGCTGAAGATAGGGGATGCGCGGCCCGGCCGCCATCTCGGCGCGGGTCTCGGCCAGCGGGCCTTCCCTGCCCAGCACGAGCCAGGCGCCCGCCCATAGCAGTCCGACCACGCCGAGCGCACCGAAGGCATGGTGCCAGCTGTAATTGACGATGATCCAGTTCAGCGCCGGCACCGCGAGGATCACGCCGAACGCCGAGCCCTGCGACAGAATAGCGGTCGGCAGCGTCCGCTTCTCGTCGGGGAACCATTTATAGACCGCATGCAACGCCACATTGAAGGCCGGTCCCTCGCCGGCGCCGAGGATGATCCGGCAGATCACCAGCGTCGTGAACCCGACAGTGCCGACCATCGGAAACTGCGCCAGCGCCCAGATCATGGCCAGCGCCAGCAGCACCCAGCGCGTCGCGATGGTGTTGACGATGAACCCGACCACGATCGCCGAGATCGAAAACAGGAAGAAGAACGAGGACCCGAGCAGGCCGAATTGATCCGGCCCAAGCTGCAGCTCGGTCATGATCGGCACGCCGGCCAGCCCCACCACGATCTTGTCGGCGAAGTTCACCAGCATGAAGAGGAACAGCAGGAACGTGATTTTCCAGGCGCCTTGCGGCGTCGGTCGTGCTGCCATGCTCAATCCCCTCGATTATCGTTGGCCCGCCTGTCGCGCGGGCATCATGAATGCTAGTCGTTGAACAATGATCCGCGCAACAGGGCATTTCGCAGCGGGCGTGCCGGGACACCGCTGGATACGATTTCCGCGTGGCGGATTTCTTGTCGTGATCTGGCGCGACTGGCTTGGTATGGTGAGTGACATGACCGCAGATTCATTGTGCTGAGCGTTCGAAACCTGACCAAGACCTATCGCTCGGCCGGCGAGCAGATCAGCGTGCTGCGCGGGGTAAGCCTCGATGTGGCAGCCGGCGAGCGCGTGGCGCTGTCGGGTGAATCCGGCAGCGGCAAGAGCACATTGTTGCACCTGATCGCGGGGCTCGATGCCGCCGACGGCGGCGAAATCAGGCTCGACACCGAGGTCGTCACCGGCCTCTCCGATGCCGAGCGGGCGGCGTTGCGACGCGACCGGCTCGGACTCGTGTTCCAGCAATTCAACCTGATCCCGAGCCTGAGCGTCGCGGACAACCTCGCATTTCAGTCACGCCTCGCCGGCCGGCTCGATACGGCCTGGCAAATGGAGCTGGTCGAGCGGCTCGGACTTGGTTCGCTGTTGAAGCGCTACCCCGAACAATTGTCAGGCGGTCAGCAGCAGCGAGTCGCGATCGGGCGCGCGCTCGCGGTCAAGCCGCTCCTGCTGCTCGCGGATGAGCCCACCGGCAACCTCGATGAAGCCACCGCCGACGGCGTGCTCGCCTTGACCAACGACCTCGTCAAACGGACGGGCTGCGGCTTCCTGATGGTTACCCACAGCGCGCGCCTCGCCGCGATGCTCGATCGCCGGGTCACGCTGCATGCGGGGCTGGTCGCATGAGCCGCCTGCTCTGGGTGATCGCCGTGCTGCTCAGCCATTGGCGGCGGCATCCGATGCAGCTCGCAACGCTCGTGATCGGGCTGATGTCGGCGACCGCCTTGTGGAGCGGCGTGCAGGCGCTGAACCAGCAGGCCCGCAACTCCTATGACCGCGCCGCCGCGGTGTTCGGCGGCGCCCGCACGCCGATGCTGGTAGCGCCCGGCGGCGCGACGTTTTCGCAAGGACTGTTCGTCGCGCTGCGTCGTGCGGGCTGGCCGGTCTCGCCTGTCCTCGAAGGTCGCCTGCAGATCGACGGTCACGCCTTCCGCCTGCTCGGTGTCGAGCCGCTGACCTTGCCGGGCGATGTCGGCAATGCGCCGACAGTCGGGCGCGCCGGATTGGCGGCCTTCCTCACGCCGCCGGGGCAGACCCTGGTGGCACCGGAAACGCTGGCCGATCTGCACCTCACGGAGGGAACGTCACCCGAGACCAGCAGCGGCGCAACGCTGCCGCCCTTGCATGCGCAGCCACAGCTCGTGCCTGGTGTACTGGTGGTCGATATCGGGATGGCGCAGCAGCTTCTGAACAAGCCCGACCAGCTGTCCCGTCTTCTGCTCGGCCAAGCAAAGGGCCAGCGCGCGGCGTTGGACGGCGTTGTGGGCAACCAGCTCCGGCTGGTCGAACCGGAGGCCGAGACCGATCTCGAACGCCTGACCGACAGTTTCCACCTCAACCTGACCGCGTTCGGAATGCTGTCATTCCTGGTCGGTCTCTTCATCGTCAATTCGGCTGTTGGCCTGACCTTCGAACAGCGCCTGCCGACGTTGCGAACGCTGCGCGCCTGCGGCACCTCGGCACGCATGCTCAATGTGGCGCTGGTCATCGAGCTGGTGTCGCTCGCGCTCGTTGCCGGCCTCGCCGGGCTGGCATGCGGTTATGTCATCGCCGCCGCGCTGTTGCCCGATGTCGCGGCGTCCTTGCGCGGCCTCTATGGCGCGCAGGTGCCGGGCGAACTCACGCTCAAGGCCGAGTGGTGGGTCGCCGGCCTCGCCATCAGCGTCGCCGGAGCACTCGCGGCCGCAGCCACGAGCCTCGTCAAGGCGGCCAGGCTTCCGGTGCTGGCCGCGGCGCAGCCGCAAGCCTGGCAGGACGCGCAGCACCGCTGGCTCAAGGTCCAGGGCGCCGCATCGTTCGCGGCCTTTGCCGCGGCGGGGTGGCTGCTGTGGTATGGCAACTCGCTGATCGCGGGTTTTGCCGTGCTCGCGATGCTGCTGCTGGGCGCGGCGTTGATCCTGCCCGCGGTGCTGGAGCTGGCCTTGCGGCTCGGCCAGCGCAGCGCGCGCCATGCGATCGCGGGCTGGTTCTGGGCCGACAGCCGGCAACAGATCTCCGGGCTGTCGCTGGCGCTGATGGCGCTGCTGCTCGCGCTTGCGGTCAATGTCGGCGTCGGCACCATGGTGCAGAGCTTCAGCGCGACCTTCGTGACCTGGCTCGAGGGTCGGCTCGCGGCCGACGTCTATATCAGCGCCGCCGACAATGCGCAGGCCCGCGCGATCGGCGAATGGCTGGATGGCCGCCCCGGGGTGCGGGCGATCATGCCGGGCGGACGCGCCGAGAGCCAGATCGACGGCACGCCGGTCGATCTTCTCGGCGTGCCCGATGCCGCCACCTATCGCGATCACTGGCCGCTGCTGGAACAGACCGACCGGGCCTGGATCGGGCTGCGGGCTGGTGACGCCGTCTTCGTCAGCGAACAATTGTCCCGCCGCATGGCTCTCGGGCTCGGCGATCACGTCGATATTCCCGCGCCTGACGGTCCCTGGCGCGTGGAGGTCGTCGGCATCTATGCCGACTACGGCAACCCGAAGGGCCAGCTCACCGTCAATGTCGCAGCCTTGATCCGGCACTTTCCGGCAACCCCGCAGACCCGGATGGCGCTAAGCGTCGACCCGGCTGAGCGGCCCGCGCTGATGTCGGCCCTGCGGGACCAATTCGGTCTCGATAGCAACAGTCTGCTCGATCAGGCGCGGGTGAAGACGGAATCCCTGCGGATCTTCAACCGCACCTTCGCCGTCACCGCCGCGCTCAACGCCTTCACGCTGGGCGTCGCCGGCGTGGCGCTGTTGACCAGCCTGTTGACGCTGGCGAATTCCCGGCTACCGCAACTGGCACCGCTATGGGCGCTCGGCGTCACACGGTCGCGGCTCGCCGGCATGGAGCTGTTGAAGACCCTGTCGGTGGCGCTGATCACGGCGCTGTTCGCGCTGCCGCTCGGCCTGCTGGTCGCGTGGTGCCTGATCGCCGTCGTCAACGTGAAGGCGTTCGGCTGGCGGCTGCCGTTCCATGTCTTTCCGCTGCAGCTGGTCAAGCTGCTGGCGGTCGCCATGGCGGCCTCGCTGCTCGCCTCCCTGCTGCCCGTCCTGAGGCTGGCGCGCATGCAGCCGGCCAATCTCGTGAGGATTTTCGCGAGTGAGCGCTAACAGCCCCCTGTCCCGCCGCGCCTTCGCCGGCGGTCTCGCTTGTCTCGGCCTGTCGCGACGCGCCGCCTTTGCGCAAGGCTATGCCGGACTGGGGCAGGATGCGGAAGGCTATGCCGAGGTCACGCCGGGCAAGCTCTTTTCCTTTCCGGCCGACCACGGCCCGCATCCGGATTTCCGCATCGAATGGTGGTACGTGACGGCGAACCTCACGGACGGCAGCGGCGCAGCCAGCGGCATCCAGTGGACGCTGTTTCGCCAGTCGACCCGCCCGGGGCCGCAAGCCACGGGATGGGCCAGCCAGCAGGTCTGGATGGGACATGCCGCGCTCACCCGCGCCGACAGCCACCGCTTTGCCGAGCGCTTCGCCCGCGGCGGCATCGGACAGGCCGGCGTCGAGGCCACGCCGTTTTCGGCCTGGATCGATTCCTGGCAGATGCGCGGCGCCGAGCAGACCTCCGATCAGGTGCTGGCGCCGCTCGTGCTCAACGCGACAGGTCCCGATTTCAGCTATGCTCTGGCGCTGTCCGCGGATCGGCCGCTGGTGCTGCAGGGCGACGGCGGCTTCAGCCGCAAATCGCAACGCGGCAACCAGGCCTCCTATTACTACAGCCAGCCGTTCTTTGCGGTGACGGGCCGCGTCACGGTCGACGACAAGACCGCGGACGTCACCGGCCAGGCCTGGATGGACCGCGAATGGAGCAGCCAGCCGCTCGCCTCCAATCAGACCGGATGGGACTGGTTCTCGCTGCACTTTGCGACCGGCGAGAAGCTGATGCTGTACCGGATGCGCCAGACCGACGGCGACAATTATGTCCTCGGCAACTGGATCTCTCCCGACGGCACGACACGGCCGTTCACGGGCAGCGGGATCGTCATGACGCCGAACGCGGCTATCGAGGTCGCGGGGCGGAAGCTGCCGGTCGAATGGCAGATCGCGATCCCGGCGCTCGGGGTCGCGGTCGCATGCAGCCCGCTCAATCCAGTGAGCTGGATGGGCACCAGCTTTCCCTATTGGGAGGGGCCGATCAGCTTCAAGGGCAGCCACAACGGGGTAGGTTATCTGGAACTGACCGGCTATTGAAACCCACACGACGTCATTCCGGGATGCGCCACTTGGCGCAGGCACGGAATCCATAACCCCGACTCGTGGTTATGGATTCCGGGCTCGCTCGTTTCACTCGCGCCCCGGAATGACGGTTACTGATGTTTTTGCAAACAGGGGATCCCCATGTATCATCTGACCGCACTCATCACTTGCCTGGCCGTTGCGGTCTATTTCTCCAGCAGCGTACTGGTGTCGCGGGCGCGCACGGCCTACGGCATCAAGGCGCCGGCGATCACGGGCAATCCCGATTTCGAGCGGGTGTTCCGCGTGCAGATGAACACGCTCGAATGGATGCCGATATTCCTGCCTTCGCTCTGGCTGTTTGCAATCTATGTCAGCGATCCCTTCGCGGCCGCGGTCGGGCTGATCTGGATCGTGGGTCGCATCCTTTACATCGTCAGCTATTCGAAAGCTGCGAACAAGCGCGGGCCTGGCTTCGCCACTCAGGCCTTCGCCACCGTCGCGCTTTGGCTCGGCGCGACCGGCGCCATCCTCTGGCGACTGCTTCATGGCTGACGCGGCAGACTGTCGCCACAGAGTTAGCGGCTGCCCTACGGCAGCCTCTCGCGGACCTGAAACACCGTGCCACAGGGCGGGGTCCAGCCGTACCGACGCCATTGGTCGACGTCGCGCTGGGACGACGAGTAGCCATTCCAGACCGGGACCCTGCGCTCACCGAAGATGAAGGCGCCCCGGTTCTCGTTCGTGGCGGGGTCGCGATAGATCACGTAGATGCTGGTGTCCGCGTCGACGCCGATGCTGGCCCCCAGATCGTCCCGGATCCTGTCCGGTATCGAACCCTCGCAGTAGTAGCTGAGAACCGCCACCGACTCGCCACACCCGTTGGCGTCATGGGCATCGAGCCAAGCGTAAAGGCCTTTGTAATCCCCATCGAGGCCGAGATCGAACGTGATCCACACAGTATGAGCACTCAAGAACGGTTCCTTGTCATTGTCCATGTCCCGCACGGGCATCTGAAGTCATCCCTTTCTCCAGAGCCCCGTGCGTTTGACACTAACATACTCCCGGTCGAATAATACCCGGCTCTATGCGGGGTTTCCGGCACGATCGGCGATTAATGACACCAAATCACAACTATTACGGGTTCCTGTTTTGTGGTGGAAGACGCTCCCGGGAGGAGAAAGCGGGAGGGCTCCCCGGGGATCGCCCACCCGATCCGTCGGCGTCAAGGTTGTCCATTCCGCACTCGGACAAGCAAGGGTTGTCCAAGTCAAGGTCGCCCAGGTCGCTTGAAACCGCTGTGGGCTCGCGTATCGATGGAATTGTGCACCTTGCGGAGCTATGCTCTTTGCAGATAGCAGCTAATACTATCGATCTGAAGTTTCCTGCACTGCACGCGGCGAACTTGAATCCGTGAACCTCGGATCGAAAAGCGGCACTAAAACATATATTTGCTAGTGTCTCTTGGGGTTCCAACCGTCACAAATGGATTCGTCGCGAAGTGATGCGAACGTTGGAACGCGGACACTCACCGGTTTTGGTCGATCAAGGGTCTGGGTATGCAGTGCTCGCAATGCAATAGCCAGAACAGGGAAGGCAACGAGTATTGTGAGAGTTGCGGCGCCGCTCTTGGCCTGAGGTGCGACGCCTGCAATCACGTCAACGGACCGTCCAGCCGCTTTTGCGGGCAATGCGGCACGATGCTGGCGACGAATCCGGCCGGCCCCGCTCCGTCCTCGCAACGCTTGTTGCAGTCGCTCAGCAGCAAGGGCGGCGAACGCAAACGCCTCACCATCCTGTTCGCCGACATCCGCAATTCGACCAGCCTGATCGACAGCCTGGGCGACCCGGAACTCGGCATGCGGCGTCTGGAGCCGGTGCTCAACCTGATGAAGGAGGCCGTGCATCGCTACGACGGCATCGTCAACCGGATCCAGGGCGATGGCGTGATGGCGCTGTTCGGCGCGCCGCGTCCTCATGAGGACCACGCGGTTCGCGGCTGTCTCGCCGCGCTCGCCATGCAGGATGCGGTGGCACGGCTGGACGACCCGGGCTTGCAGATAAGGGTCGGCCTTCACACCGGTGAAGTGGTGGTGCAGGCCATCGAAAACAGTTTCTACCAGACCTACGACGCCGCCGGCGCCAACGTGCATATCGCCGCTCGCATGGAGCAGCTCGCAGACACCGGCTGTATCCTCATCACCAGGGATACCTACGTTTCCGCCAGGCAATTCGTCGAAGTCGAGCCGCTCGGCCCGCAGTCCGTTCGCGGGATCGCGGCGCCGGTCGAAGCGTTCAAGCTGACCAAGCTCCTGAATGCGCCGGCCAGCGATGTGTTCCGGAGCGGCAACCGCCTGAGCTCCCTGATCGGACGCAGCGACCAGTTCGCCGCGCTTGAAGGCGAACTCAATGAAGCGCTTCAGGGCAACGGCAGGGTGGTCGGCGTCGTCGGCGAGGCCGGGATCGGCAAAAGCCGGCTCTGTTTCGAGTTTACCGAACACTGCCGGCGGCAAGGCATCCGGGTCTACGAGGGACGCGTGCTGGCGCACGCGCGCGCGACGCCGTTCCAGCCGGTGCTGGAACTGTTGCGCGACGTCTTCGACATCAGGGCCAGGGATTCCATCGCGGAGGCGCGCGCCCGCGTCGCGGAGCGGTTGGCGGCGCTATCGTCGTCCGAGCGACAGCTGCTGGTGCTGCTGGAATTTCTCGGCCTGAGCGACGCCGCGCGCCCGGCTCCGAAACTCGAGCCCGACGTGCTGAAGATGCAGCTCCTGGATCTGGTCAGGACGCTGGTCCGTTCGGCGCCGCGCGACACCGCGACCGTTTTCGTCATCGAGGATCTGCACTGGATCGACCCGGCCAGCGAGGAATTCTTCGAGGCGCTGGCCGAGGTGGTTGTCGGCACCACGACGCTCATGGTCGTCAATTTCAGGCCGGGTTTTGTCACCCCGCTGATGCAGCGCCCGCATTATCGGCCGCTGGTGATGCCGCCGCTGTCGGCGAACCAGGCCGAACTGCTGCTGCGCCAGCATTGCGGCGATGACCCTTCGCTGTCGTCGCTGAAGCAGACGATCATCGAGCGCGCGCAGGGCAACCCTTTCTTTCTCGAGGAACTGGTCAAGGCAATCGTTGAGCGCGGCGATTTCGAAGGCGGCAGGGGCGCCTATCGACTGAAGGGGGGTGTCGACGCGATTCCGTTGCCGTCGACGGTACAGGCCGTCATCGCGGCGCGGATCGACCGGCTCGACGACATGGCCAAGCAGGTCCTCGAAACCGCCGCCGTGATCGGCCGCGTGGTCTCCCTGTCGGTGCTGCAACGGGTCACGGCGATCCCCCACGGCGAATTGTCCGACGCGATATGGCAACTCAGGAAAGCCGACCTGCTGTACGACTTCCCGCCGTTCGACCAGGGACTGCTCGCCTTTCGCCATCCGCTGATCCAGGAGGTGGCTTACGCGACACAACTGCGATCCCGACTGGTCATGTCGCACGCGGCGGTCGCGAAGGCGATTGAGAGCTTCGAGTGGGGCAAGCTCGACGAATTCGCGGGCCTGCTTGCATTCCATTACGAGGCCGCCGGTCGATCTCTCGATGCAATCTCGCATCTGGAGCGCTCCGCCAGATGGATCGGCCGGACCAATTCCGCCGAAGGCCTCAAGAGCTGGAAGAAAGTCCGGGCGCTGTTGCAGGATCAGCCTCGATCCGAGCCCATTGACCGCCGACGCGCCTTTGCTAGCCACCAGATTCTGGACTTCGGCTGGCGCGAGGGCATGTCCGCCGATGAGGCCAAGCCCTACGCGGAAGAGTCGCTCAAACATGCGCCCAACGAGCCGTTTCTGCTCGCCGGCTACGGCCGGATCCTGGGTGCGACCGGCGCAGCGGACGATTACGTGCGTGTCATGCAGGACGCGCTGAAAGTGACGCCGAGCGAGGGCGACGTGGGACGGTTCGCGACCGTCAATGCGATCCTGAGCCAGGCGCTGTTCATGGCCGGTCGATTGAACGAAGCCCTGGAGGCCGGCGTCGTCGCCCTGTCAGCGATCACCGAGCGGGACGGCTTTGACAGCAGCGTTATTCTGGGACTGAACGCCAACCAGCTTCTGGGGTTCGATGTCGTCCATTGGATCAAATGCTTCAGGACGCGAATCCTTGTTCGGCTGGGTCGCTTTGGCGAAGCCAGGGAGTGGCTCGCGGACGTTCTGCAGAACCGGCCCGACGGGGCCGCTCCCGTCGTGCATTTCATTGCCCATCAGTCATGGGTCGAAATGGCGTGGGGGACGGGTGACCCCGCGATGGCTCATCTGCATGCCGCGAAAGTCGCTGATCTGGCCGAGCAATCGGCGATGCCTTATTTGCGGGTCAGGGCGATGGCATGTGCCGGCCTCGCCAAGGCCACCGCCGGTGACTTCGCGGCGGGGGCGCGAGATCTGCGTGGAGCGATCGATTTCGGTCGCGGCGCCAAGGTGGGGATTGACTATGAGGGGCGGATGCTGGCCGATTTCGCCGACGTCCTCCATCGCGCGGGCGATCATGATGCCGCGCTGGAAGTCGCCAAGGAAGCTGACGCCGTCGCCAGGCGGCGTACCGATCGCGTCGCCGAATGTCATGCGGCACTGATGCTGGGCACGATCCTCGCGGCAGCCGGCAGGAAGGAGGATGCGGAAGCCCGCCGGCACCTCGCGCGCGCCGATCAGCTGCTGCATGCATCCGGCGCTGCGTTCTTCGATCCGCAATTGTCGCAGCTTCGATTGCGCCTCGAACACAATGGATGATATGTACCAAATTGTTTTTTAACGAATAGACGGAGGAATATATTATGGGCGACTATATCAAGGACAGCACGACGAGCGACATTCTCGTGCAGTTGAACAAGAGATTTGACGCGGATGGGCTTCCCGAAATGATCGCGCTGCAAAAGGAGTTCAAGGTTTTCTCCGCAAAGCATAGTTTGCGGCAATCCTTTGCGCTCCTGGGCATCGTGCCGGCGGACGCCTCGGAGCGACAGGGCTGGTTTTACTTCCTGGATCAATTGCACAAGTACAAGTCGGATCTGCCGAACGTGACCGGGCACGACCGCTGGGTGAAGGTGATTCAGAAAAATCTGGAGTCCGCGAAGCCGGTCCCCCTTGCCACCGCCGCCCACGCTGCGGCCGACGACCTCAGCCTGAAGGTCACCCAGGGCAAACCCCTGGTCTATAGTTCGGACGACCACATCATCGTCTCGGTCCCGACCACCCCGCGAGGTCAGGCCAAGCCGAAGGCGGCGAAAAGCAAGAAATGACGGTCTCGGCAGAGACCGGCCGCACAGGCGCCGGTCCCGCCGATCCGACATTCGTGCACCGCAGGCCGCGGGTTCTTGCCACGACCTTCGGATCAGAAAGCGGCGCTGGAATCATCTCCCTGCCAGTGCCCGTGACTTTCCGCAGTTCGTGAAAGGGCTGGCTCGAGATGGGTCACGACCTTCGGAAAGTGGGCACTGGACTTAGCGACGGGCCGCTGCGGGACGTCGTTTCAGACGTCGAGGCCTATTACAGCGCGCGTGTCGCCAGGCATGGCGCCACGCCGCTCGGGGTGGACTGGTCGTGCTGGGCCACCCAGAACCTTCGCTTCGTCCAGCTCATGAAGCTGTGCGATTTCTCGCGGCCGTTTGCGCTCAACGACATCGGCTGCGGTTACGGCGCGCTGGTGCCTTACCTCGCCATGCGGCACCCCACCGCGAAGATCGACTATCTCGGTGTCGATCTGTCGCAAGCCATGGTGCGGCGGGCACGCCGACGCTTTGCAGGCCCCGATCGCCGCTTCGCCGTTGCAACGTCGAGCCCGCGGATCGCGGATTATTCCGTTGCGAGCGGGGTGATGAACGTCTGCCTCGGCCATCCCCGCGAGGTCTGGGAAGACTTCGTCGCAATGATCCTGCGCGACATGCGGCGCGCGAGCCGCCGTGGCTTCAGCGTCAACTTCATCTGTGACACCGCGGACAGCAGCGCCGCGGACGCCCGCGCCGACGGCCTCTATCGCACCACGCCGCAGCGCTGGATCGATGTCTGCGAAAGCGAGCTCGGCTGCACGGCCGAGACGGTCGATGGCTACGGGATGCGGGAGTTTACACTGTTGGTCCGATGCAACGAACCGGCCGCGATCTGAGATCGCGGCCGGTTGTGGCTTGAGGCGCTTCCCCGCTATTTTTGAGCCTGGCGCGACCGGAGCGTTTGTGTCCGGTCGCGGAATCGGCAGCGTGACGTGCGCCGGCACGTCACGCCCCCTTGTGCGCACTACCTCTGGGAGAACCACCAGGGGCGCGGCCAGCCGCCGTACCAACCCGGGCCAGAGTAGGGAACGACCTTGATCCCGGCCATCATGCCCCCGTCCTCATGTTCGAGGATATGGCAATGGTAGATGAACTCGCCGAGCTCGGCGAACGGGATGTCGAGCGTCACCGTCGTGGATTTGCATTGACCGCTGCGCCACTGATCGACCGTGCAGACGCCGTTCTGCTCATTGGCAACCTTGTCCGCGATCGCCGGGGTTGGCTCCGCGACGCCGAGTGCAACGTTGTCCAGGACAATGCCGCCCCCGCCGAATGAATACGGCCGTTCCGCCATGATCGAGTTGGCAGCAGCGGACGTACGGACCTGACGGAAACGTGCCTGGTGCATGTGGAAATTGTGGTTCTCGGTCGATAGCTGAATCAGCTCCCAGGTCTCATGCACCGGGGTCTGACCGGGTCCCAAGGGCAGGCACACGGTCGGTTGCGAGGGATCGAATTGCGTCACGGGACGCTGCGTGCCGGCAACCACTGCGCCATTGCGATCGACTTCCTCATAGCCAAGCGCGAAGGTGTCGGCGACGGTGACGTCGGAGAACCCGAAGAAGATCCGGCGGTGATGTCCGGCCGCCAGCGGCTTGCAGTTGGCCTGTGTCGTCGCCTTGTCGGTGTCCGGTACCTGCGCGTTGAAAATCCCGCCCGGTTGCATGCTGTTGAACGCGTCGCCCTGGATATCGAGGGCGTAGCTGGTGCGCAGCCGTCTGCCACCCGACTGGAACGCGACACTGGCGAGGTCGACCGCCGGCCAGGTGTCCCCGGATCCCATCGTCAGACCGGCCTGCTTCAGGGTCGCCGTGGCGCCGCTCGATGGCGGGGCAGTGATGTGGCCATTCTGATCCCGGTAGGTCACCCAGACCTCCGCCCGCGAGCTCGGCATCATGACGAGTTCGCTGACGCAAACCGGGAGCGAACGCAGCACGCCACCCGGTACCGGAGGACACTTGACCACCCTGAACCTGGCGCCTGCGAGCGTGACGACCGAGTCCATGGCCGAGTCCTGCGGCAGATGAATGCTGACGCCATCGACGGCGACGAGCTGCATGATCATCGGTTTTTGCGTCGTGTCATCGACCAGTTTCAGATCGTAGCTCAAGCTCGCGGAAGCGTTGGTCAGCCGCCAGACCTCGCCATCCGGATCGGTGATGCGGACGGTCGGAAACTGCTGGCCGTTGACGGTGTGGAACCAGCGCCCGCCGGTATAGTTGTTGCCCGGATCCTCATCCTTCGAATTGTCGGCCCCGGGGCACCCGCCGCGCCGATCTTCCGTCGCGCTCTCGGGAAACTGGGTGCAGAAATTCGGATCTTGCTGGTTGAGCATCTCGCCGTTGGCGACCGTCTGGTCTCCACTGTCGAAGCCGATCGTGCCGCCGGCCAGAATCTGGCTGTCCTTCAGCAGCATATGGCGGACGCTGGCTTCCGGCCACGGGGTCCTGGCCGCGTCGCCTCTGATATTGTCGCCGGCCCTCCCGATGGTGATGATTCCCGCCATCCCCTGGGTCACCTGGTTGAGCGCGATGCCATGGACATGCGGGTGAAACCAGTACAGACCGGTCGGGTGGTTGCGCGGAATCGGAATCTTGTAGTCGACGCTGTCCATGACGATGGGACCGTGCTGATGCGTCGTCTGCGGCACCGGAATGCCGTTCGCCGAGTTGTAGACCGAGACGAAGACGAAATCGCCGAAGGTCGGATCCTTTAACGAGGCCGCCCGTGCCGGTGTCAGCAGGCCGTGGGTGTGAAGGTTGGTCGGATTGAGAAACAGATTGGCCTGGCCGGGATCGTTGACGTGCTTCAGCTTTCCCGCGGTGATGAGCGGGAGCTTGTTGACCAGACGCACCTTCAGCACATCGCCCTGACTGAGCGCGAGCCGTACGCCGCCGTAGTCGGCGACGGTGCCCGTTCCCGCCGGACAAGCCGTTTCGCTCCCCTTCCGCTTGCAGATTTCATAGACCCAGCCGGTCGGATTGACCGCGCCACTTCCATCGGGCGGCGTGAAGGCAAGACTTGGAACCGGCTTTGCCTTGGCCACCATCAGGATATCGAGCACGCCGTACGAGCTGGCGAATACCGCAGGCTCGACGAGATCAGCAGCGCCGGCGGCGCCGCTCCAGAGGCCCGCTACCACGCACATCGCGCCAAGCGAGCGATGCGACAAAATCTTGCGGTGTTGGAATGGCCGGGACATGAGGTTCCTCATTTCTTCTACTCTTTTACTGATTGCTCTCGCAGGCGATTCTTTATGGCCGCAACGATTTCAGCGCTTGCACAGACCGCTCACGAGCTTCCAGTCGTCGCCATTGCGCGTCACCGCGACGATGTCGAAATACAGGCGCTCGGTTGGATCTGCGGTTGAGATGAACTGGACTTCGCAAAGAAAATTCGATTCGGCGCTTTCACTGGCCTTGTCGTGGCATTTGGCTTCGACCACCTTCAACCCGCTGTCGTGACGGCTGCCGCTGGACTGGGATTCAAGCTGGTAGGCCGCCTGGATAGTCGACACTGTTGGATCGGTCGCGGTGGCGCATGAAACTCCGAGCAGCGAGCAAGCCCAAATGACGATTCCGAACACGTTCTGCTCCTGTCCCTTGCGCGCCTGCCACCAAGCCGTAGCTGGCTGATTTTCGTGGTCAGCCAACCTCGTTGCCATCTTGTAATTCAACGTGACGCTCCCGTGGCACGACCACGGCTTTTTTGTTCCGCGGGACGGCGCTGGATTGGAATCGTTATAAATCGAGGGGTGACCGCCCCAAGCGGCGGTGCGCAGGTGCGCCTCGAACCCGACCTCCATGCAAACACGTCGCGCCGTGAGCAACTCGGCCGTTTCGTCGACGCAATCGATTGGTTTAAGGAGCTTTGATCAGATTTCCATCGGGCTCTGTCGTTGCGCTGGAACGCCCTTCGCGTTTGCCGCGAACGAAAATCGCCCTGCACCTTTCCAGATCATGGTCGAGCAAGAGGTGCGAGAGTTGAGTCTCCTGATCCGCGGGCGACACGACGGCCACGCCTTCGGGCGACTGCGCAATGATGCGGGCGTCCCGTCAATCGACCTCGCGGCAGCAACTCGCGCCGACCGCGAGTTGCTGCCTGCACCACGGGGCCCCTTGGTCTCAATTGTGGTACGGCACCACCTGGATCCGCGCCATCATCCCTCCATCCTCGTGCTCGAGGATATGGCAGTGGTAGACGAACTCGCCGAGTTCGGCGAAGGGGATATCCACCACGACAGCCGGCGAAGCACATTGCCCGCTGTGCCATTGGTCGACGGTGCAGACGCCGTTCTGGTTGTTGAAGACATCGTCGGAGATGGCCGGGCTCGGCACCGCGACGCCGAGCGGAAGGTTGTCCTGGACGATGCCGGCGCCGGCCGAGGAATTGAGCCGCAGCGCCGCCACGGAGGACGCCGGAGCCGAGGCCTGAACCGCACGGAATCGCGTCTGATGGATGTGGAAGTTATGGTTCTCGGTTGACAGCTGGACCAATTCCCAGATCTCGTGCGTCGGAGTCTGGCCCGGTCCCAACGGCAGGCAGACCGTTGCCTGGGCCGGATCGAATTGCGTCATGGGACGCTGCGTGCCCGGCACCACGACGCCATTCTGGTCGACCTCCTCGTAGCCGAGCGCAAAGGTGTCGGCGATGGTGACGTCGGAGAACCCGAAGAAGATCCGGCGGCGATGTCCCGCTGGGAGCGCAGTGCATGCGGCCGGCGCGGCGGCTGGATAGGTGCCCGGCACCTGCGCGGCGAAGATGCCCGCAGGCTGCACGCTGTTGTACGCGTCGCCCTGGATATCCAGCGCGTTGCTGGTCAACTGGCGCGGGCCGCTCGGCGCGAACGTCACGCGGGCCAGATCGACGGCCGGCCAGGAATCGCCCGATCCCATCGTCAGGCCGATCATCTTGAATGTGGCGCTGCCGCCGGCGGGGGGCAGCACGATGCGGCCGCTCTGGTCGCGGTAGGTGACCCAGAGTTCGGCGCGCGCGCTCGGCATCATGACGAGTTCGCTGATGCAGACGGGGAGTGAACGCAGCACGCCCGTCGGCGCGGGCGGACAGGCGACGACCTTGAACTTGGCCCCCGCCATCGCCATGACCGTCCCGATCGGGGTGTCTTGTGGCAGATGGACGCTGACGCCGTCGACGGCGACCAGCTGCATGACGATCGGTTTTTGCGCGACGTCGTCGACGAGCTGCAGATCGTAGCTCAGACTGCCCGAGGCATTGGTCAGTCGCCAGATCTCGCCATCCGGATCGGTCACCCGGATGGTTGGATATTGCTGGCCGGAGACGGTGAAGTACCACTTGCCGCCGGTGTAGTCGTTGCCGTCATCGGCGGAGTTGTCGGCACCGGGGCAGGAGCCTTTCCGCGCTTCGGTCGCGGCGGGAAACTGAGCGCAGAAATCCGGGTCCTCCTGGTGCAGCACCTCGCCGTTGACCACGGTCTGATTGCCGCTGTCGAAACCGATGGTGCCGGCGGCCAGCACCTGAATGTCCTTGAGGATGAGGTGACGAACGCTGGCTTCCGACCACGGATTCGGGATCGCGTCGCCCCTGACATTGTCACCGACCTTGCCGATGGTGATGATCCCGGCCATACCCTGCGAAACCTGGTTCAGCGCGATGCCGTGCACATGCGGGTGAAACCAGAACAGACCGGATGGATGGTTCGCCGGAATGGGGATCCTGTAGTCCACCGTGTCCATGATGATCGGGCCATGCTGATGCGTCGTCTGCGGCACCGGGATCCCGTTCGCCGAATTGTAGAGGGACAGGAACACGAAATCGCCGAAGGTCGGATCGCTCATCGTCGCCGCGCGCGCCGGTGTGAGCAGGCCGTGGGTGTGGACATTGGTCGGATTGAGATAAAGGTTGGCCTCCCCGGGATCGGTCTGGTGTTTCAGCTTCAGGGGATCGATCTTCGGAAGCTTGTTGACGAAGCGAATCTTCAGCGTGTCTCCCGGCTGCAAGGCAAGCCTGACACCGCCATAGTCCGCGACCGTGCCGGACCCTGCCGGGCAATGCGTTCCGCTCGCCGGACGCCGGCAGATCTCGTAGACCCAGCCGGTTGGATTGATCCGGCCTCCACTCGGCGGCCTGAATGCGATGCCGGGAACAGGCTTTGCCCTGGCGATCATCAGGATATCGAGAACCCCGTTGGAACTCGCGAACACCGCGGGGTCGACGAAATCCGCCGCCTTCGCCGCTCCGCCCCAGAGGGCCGCGGCAATACTGATGACACCCGCCGTGCAGCTAAGAAATTGACGAGACATGACACCCTCGCTTTTTTCCAAAGGCGGCCGTGCCGAATTGGCCTTACGGCCGCATCCACAATCAAAGGTTGCATTTCAACGCTTGCATAGTCCGCTTGCGAGCTTCCACCCGTCGCCGCTGCGCGTCACCGCAACGATGTCGAAGTACAGACGCTCGCTCGGATCGCTGGTGGATATGAACTTGACTTCGCAGAGATATTTCTCGCCGACGCGCCGACTGGCGTCGCCGTGGCACTTGGCTTCGATCACCCTCAAGCCGCTATCGTGAAGGTTGTTGCCCGAGCCGGTTTCCAATTCGTAGGCCGACTGAATGGTGGCCACATCGGGAGCGCCACCGCAGGAAAGCCCGGTCTGCAGGCATGCCCAAACAATAACGGCCCAGAGCTGCAACACGCGTTACCCCCGTGTCCGATCACTCTTTTTTCCGTCCCGGTTGAATCGAAACGGAGTCGCTAGCCTATTGTTCTGACGCGTGGTCTCGACGCGCTATCGACGCAAGCGTGTAACCGACCATGCCCTGCGAGCATGGAATTGGCATTCGCCGGAAGAAGCGCTTTCACAAAACATCAGCAATCAATCGATTGCAGGGGCAGTATTTACCAGATCCAACCTTAAGTATAGATCTCCGACAGGGCAGCTGCGGATTTCTTGATCATGCGTTGCACAATCATCATTTTCACGAATGCGATCGAAATCGGCGCATGGACGCGAGGCGCCGCGACACGTTCGCAAGTAGGCTTTCCAAAAAATGCGCCGCGCTAAACGATTAGCGCGGCGCATCAGGTCGGAACTCTTGCGTCGATCAATCCGCTCGCTCAAGCATCATCCGGATCGGTACGAGCCGGTTTTCCCGGGAGACCGTACTCAACCAGAACGAGAGCACGGGATGGCAATTCGACGACGACGCCTCCCGCTCCCGCGCTTACTTCGTCAGCGGGCAGCCGGAATCCTTGGCTGACGGGAAGGCCTTGTCGCCCGGCACGGTCGCGAGCTGCTTGTAATAGTCCCACGGCTTCTTGGATTCGGACGGCTTCTTGACCTCGAACAGATAGAGGTCGTGCACCATGCGTCCGTTCTCGAGCACCTTGCCGCCTTGCGCGAAGAGATCGTCCACGGGCAGTTCCTTCAACGTCTTCGCCACCGCTTCGGTGTCCTTGCTGCCGGCCGCCTTGACCGCCTTTAGGTATTGCAGCGTCGCCGAATAGGTGCCGGCCTGGATCATGTTCGGCATCCGCCCGGTGCGCTTGAAGAAGCGGTTGGCGAGATCGCGGCTCTTGTCGTCGCGGTCCCAGTAATAGCCTTCGGTGAGCACCAGGCCTTGCGCAGCCTCGAGCCCGAGGCCGTGAACTTCCGCCAACGTCAACAACAGACCGGCGAGTTTCTGGCCGCCCTTGACGATACCGAATTCCGCAGCCTGCTTGATCGAATTGGTGGTATCGAGCCCGGCATTGGCCAGCCCGATGATCTTCGCCTTCGAGCTCTGCGCCTGCAACAGGAAGGACGAGAAGTCGGAGGAGTTGAGCGGAATGCGAACCGAGCCCACCACCTTGCCGCCCTTTTCCTTGACGAGGTCGCCGGTGTCTTTTTCCAGCGCATAGCCGAAGGCGTAATCCGCGGTCATGAAGAACCAGGTGTCGCCGCCCGCTTGCACCAGCGCGCCACCCGTCCCAACCGCGAGCGCGTGGGTGTCGTAGGCCCAGTGGAAGCCATAGGGCTGGCAGGCATCGCCGGTGAGCCGCGAGGTCGCGGCGCCGACGACGATGTCGATCTTCTTCATCTGCTTGGAGAGGTCGTGGATCGCGAGGGCAACCGAGGAGGTCGTCAGCTCCGTGATCATGTCGACGCCCTCGACCTCGTACCAGCGTCGCGCGATCGAGGTCGCGAGGTCCGCCTTGTTCTGGTGGTCGGCGGAGATCACCTCGATCTTCTGCCCGAGTACGGTGCCGCCGAAATCCTCGACCGCCATCTGCGCCGCTTCGACCGACCATTTGCCGCCGTAGTCGGCATAGACCCCGGACTGATCGTTGAGGATGCCGATCTTGACCTGGGCCGAAGCCGGCACCGCGATCAGACTGGCGCCTGCCGCGACGAGAGCGAGTATTCCCGATTTCATATTTTGTCTCCCAGCAACTCTTGCGACGACGATCATATTTTATAACCCTGCAACTGCCCATCTATTTCGCGTCAGTCAATAGTCGTGGCCTCGGGCCGCCGAGAGGCATGTGCTGATTTGATTGTTGCAGGCTTGATCCGCTCATTCTTGCATGAGCCGGCGTCGCGGCGGATGACGCCCAGAATTCGTGCGCTGGATCTGAGATTCGCAAGCAGTCCTGGAAAAAAAGCGGGCGCCGTTTTTCGTCGCGTGTCGAAACAGTTAAACACGTTGTTCCAGGGTTCCTGCTGCGTAATTTAAGGTTGTGCGGTGAACAAAATGCATGTGCGGGAGTTTGTTCGCCGATGAGACCGCAATGTCGCGGCTCATCTGAAAGTCACAGCGAGAGTGAAAGGAGCTAAACATGACGATAGACAAGAGCAACACCGATCTCGTCGAGCTGAACGCGTCTGAGCTCGAGGCCGTCGCTGCAGGTGACCCGTTGATCAACGTCTCCGACGTCAACGTGCCGGTGAACGTCGCGGCCGCCGTGAACGTCCTCGGTGCCCCCACGGGTGCGCTGGCTACCCAGCCGGGCACCATCAAACCCGGCGGTTAAAAAGCGCGCAGCGGGTGCGAAAGCACCCGCTGCAGCGGGCGCCGCCGCTTTCCCGAAAGATCCGCTTTCACGCGTTCGGCGATAGGCCGTGACAAGTAGGAGTAGCTCAGATGAGTGAACGCAAGCTGTTTCGTTCCGAGGCGGTTGCGTTTCAACAACACAACCGGCAATGGGGACAGGTGTCCGTCCTGCAGCCGGTGCCGACGGGATTGACCACGTCGTTCATGATGGCGGCGGTCGCACTGATCGGCGCATGTCTCTACTTCGGCAGCTACGCGCGAAAGGAAACCGTCACAGGCTATCTCAGACCGGCGGCCGGCACCGCCAAGATATTCGCGGCACAGCGCGGCACCATTCAGGCGATCCACGTCAAGATCGATCAGCTGGTCGAACAGGGACAGCCGTTGCTGACGATCCAGACCAACCAGGTTGCCGACGACGACAGGGATGTCAATGCGACCATGCTGGTGGCCCTGCGCGCGCAGAAGGCTTCGCTCTCCCGGCAAGTCGACGCTGAAGCACGGCGTGCCGAATCCGAGCGCGAACGGCTCACGGCGAGCTGCGGACACCTGGAACGGCAGATCGCGGAATTGCAGGACCAGGTCGAACTGCAGAGCGGACGCATCAAGCTCTCCAATGAATTCGTCGAAGCGGCCAACACGCTGAAGGTCAAGGGCGACATTCCCGATATCGAAGTCAAGCGGCGGCAGATGGCGCTGATCGAGCAGCAGCAGAATTTGAGCGCGCTGAGACAGCAGCTCGCGGAGCGACAGAACCAGCTGACCCAATCGCAGGCCTCGCTTCAGCAGCTTCCCACGGCGACGGCGCAGACCGTGCTCGCCTTGCATGGCCAGCTCGCCGAGATCGCGCAGCGCATTGCCGAGATCGACGCCCGCCGCGCTTACGTCATACGCTCGCCCACCGCGGGGAAGGTCGCGACCCTGCAGGCCACGTTGGGCCAGGCGGTCGATCCGCAGCGGCTGCAGCTCGAGATCGTACCGGCGGACAACATCCTGGTGGCCGAGCTGTACGTGCCGGCGCGCGCCATCGGCTTCGTCCGCGAGGGTCAGACGGTCCGGATTCTCTACGATGCCTTCCCCTATCAGAAGTTCGGCACCTATGGCGGCCAGATCACCGGCATCTCGCAGACCATCCTGACGGCCGCGGAGGCCGGAGGGCCCGTCACCCTGCACGAGCCGGCCTACAAGGTCACCGCGAAACTCGATCGCCTCGACATCGAGGCCTACGGCCGCCGGATCGGGCTGCAACCCGACATGCTTCTCAAGGCCGATCTGATCCTCGAGCGGCGCTCGCTGCTGCGGTGGTTCTTCGGCCCCCTGCTCACCCTGACGAGGTAACGATGGCACCGCGACACATGCTGGCAGGAGGACGCCGGCTCCCGGTCATCCGGCAGACCGAAGCCGCCGAATGCGGCCTCGCGTGCCTCGCCATGATCGCCGGCTATCATGGCCACCGCATCGATCTGAACACGCTGCGGCGCCGCCACCCCGTCTCGCTCAAGGGCGTCACCCTGCGCGGGCTGATGCAGGTGGCGAGCCAACTCGATTTCGCCGGCCGGCCACTTCGGTTCGAACTCGAGCATCTCGTCCAGCTGCGGCTGCCGGCGATCGTGCATTGGGACATGAACCATTTCGTCGTCCTGCGCGCGGTATCGAAGCGAGGCGTGGTGATCCATGACCCCGGATCCGGCGAGCGATCGATGTCGCTCAGTGAAGCCTCCAAGCATTTGACCGGCGTTGCCCTGGAGCTGTCGCCGACCGCCGCCTTCACGCCGCAGCGTGAAACCGCGCGGCTGCCGTTCTCGATGTTCTGGAGCGAACTCCGCGGCAGCACCCGGGCCCTGCTGCAGATTCTGGCGCTGTCGCTGGTGCTCGAGCTCTTCATCGTCTGCAGCCCGCTTTACCTGCAACTGACGGTCGACGAGGTCATCGCCCGCGGTGACGTCGATCTGCTTCTGGTTCTCGCGCTCGGATTTGGCCTATTGACCGCGATCAAGGTCGCCGCAGGCGCAATACGTTCGCTGGTGATCCTGGCGATGCAGAACCTGCTGCATTTCCAGATCGGGGCCCGGCTGTTTCATCATCTGCTGCGGTTGCCGCTCGCCTTCTTCGAGAAGCGCCACATCGGCGATATCCTGTCGCGCTTCACGTCGATCGAGCCGCTGCGCAACCTGATGGCCGAGGGCATGATCGCCGCCACCGTCGACGGCGTCATGGCGCTGGCCACACTGATCATGATCTGCCTCTACAGCCTGCAGCTCGCCAGCGTCGTGTTCGCCGCGCTGATCGCTTATGCCTGCCTGCGCCTCGGCCTGTACCGGATGTTTCGGCAGCGCAACGAAGCGGCGATCGAAACCAAGGCGCTGGAAAACTCGATGTTCGTCGAAACGGTTCGTGCGGTGCAGAGCCTGAAGCTGTTCAATCGCGAGATCGAACGCGAGGGGCAGTGGCTCAACCGCTACGCCGACACGGTCAGCGCCAATATCCGTCTCGGCCGCGCCAGGATCGCGTTCACGACCTTGAACGAATCGATCTTCGGCCTCGAGCACATCGTCACCATCTATCTGGCAACGAAGCTCGCGCTGAGCAACGAACTCACGGTCGGCATGATCTTCGCCTTCATGAGCTACAAGCAGCAGTTCACTGAGAAGGCGGTGCTGCTGGTGGAGAAGGCGCTCGACTTTCGTATCCTCGATCTGCATCTCGAGCGCCTCGGCGATATCGCGCTGAGCGCGCCGGAGCGCGGCCATGATCAGGGCCTGGGTTATGCGCGGACGATCCGGGGACGGATCGAGCTGCGCCACCTGTGCTTCCGCTATGCGGAGACCGAACCGTTCGTGCTGGAGGACATCAATTTCACGGTCGAGGCCGGCAGTTTCGTGACCATCATGGGTCCGTCGGGGGGTGGCAAGACAACTCTGGTCAAGATCATGCTGGGGTTGCTGGAGCCGACCAGCGGCGAGGTCCTGGTTGACGGCATCTCTCTCGCTGCGATCGGTCCGCGCCAGTATCGCGAGCAGATCGCCGCGGTGATGCAGGAGGATCAGTTGCTGGCGGGATCGATCGCCGACAACATCTGCTTTTTCGATCCCGGTTTCGACGAGCGGTGGATGATCCGGTGTGCCCAGCTTGCAGCCATCCACGACGAGATCATGCAGATGCCGATGACCTACAACTCCCTGGTCGGGGATATGGGCAGTTCGTTGTCGGGGGGGCAGAAGCAGCGCGTGTTGCTGGCCCGCGCGCTCTATCGCCGCCCCAGGGTGCTGTTTCTCGACGAGGGGACGGCGCATCTCGACGTCGATAACGAAAAGCTCATTCATCACAGCCTGCGGGGCCTCGACATGACCCGCGTCAGCGTGGCGCACCGCCCGGATATTTCCGTGGGCACCGATCGGGTGCTGTGGGTCGGCAAGGCCGGCTGCCCGGAGCATGGGGTATGGATGCCCGCGCGCAACGACCCGCGAACGCCGGCGGCCACGCTGGACGCCGCCAATTGACGGGCGGAGAGATTGCCCTGATATCCCCGCGTCGACAGAGCAGGGTCGCCACGCCGTGGAGATCGCCGGTCGCTAGACCTGCCCTCGTATGGCATATCGCGCAACCAACCGGCCCGATCACCAGCTGCCATCGGGAACATCCAGAGGATCGCACGTCAATCAGACTTGCCTGAAAGTGGTCGTTGGAAATGTCGGGTCGATCCATGGCAAACCGCAAGATCGGTCGAGCGCGTGATGGCCGTCAGCGACTAACTGGTGTCGCCACGGAGGAGGGACGATGAAGGCGACGCTTCAAACCTATCAGGCCCGGATGCGGCGGGTGCTGGACTATATTGACCGGCATCTGGACGGTGATCTGGACCTGGAAACGGTGAGCAGTGTTGCGGCCTTCTCGAAGTTTCATTTCCACCGGCAGTTCACGGCGACCTTCGGGCTGTCCGTGCATCGCTATGTCCAGCTTGCCCGTATGAAGCGCGCTTCGCATCGGCTGGCCTACGCGGACGCCCAAAGCGTCACGGACATCGCGATGGATGCCGGCTACGACGCACCGGACGCCTTCGCCCGCGCCTTTCGGCAACGGTTCGGGCAATCGCCTTCGTCGTTCCGGAAATCTCCCGACTGGGAGCCGTGGCTTGCGGCCTTCGGGCCTCTCGACAACGCCAGGAGCAAGCTCGTGCAGAAGACTTTTACGACTGACGACGTGACGATTCGCGATGTGCCCCGCACGCCGGTGGCGATCATGGAGCATCGGGGCGACCCGGCGACGCTCGGCGCCACCATCCAGCGGTTCATCGCATGGCGCAAAGCCGCTGGCCTGCACCCCAGGACAAGTCCGACCTTCAATGTCTGGCATTCCGAGCGCCGTCCCGGGTCTCCTGCCGATTATCACATGGACCTTTGTGTCGGGACCGACCAGCCGATCGAGGCGAACGGCGAGCAGATCAAAGCGGGCGAGATCCCCGGCGGACGCTGCGCGGTGCTGCGCGTCGTCGGCTACACCGACAATCTGGAGCCCGCCGCGCTATTCCTCTATCGCGACTGGCTGCCGGCCAGCGGCGAGGAAGCACGCGACTTCCCGATCTATTGCCAGCGGCTGAGCTTCTTCCCGGAGGTGCCGGAGCATGAGACGGTCGCGGACCTTTTCCTGCCGCTGAGATAGCGCCCTGTGACGGCGGCCTGTCCCTTCTGATCGCAAGAAACGGACAGGCCGCTATCTGGCCGCGGCAGCCGGAACCTTGCGGCTGGACGCACCCTCGGCCAGATTACGGACCACCACGTAGAAGATCGGGGTGAAGATCAGCCCGAACAGCGTGACGCCGAGCATGCCGAAGAACACCGCGACGCCGACCGCCTGCCGCATCTCCGAGCCGGAGCCGGTGGACACCACCAGCGGCAGCACCCCGAGAATGAACGCAAACGACGTCATCAGGATCGGGCGCAGCCGCAGGCGGCAGGCCTCGATCACGGCGTCGAGCCGGTCGCGGCCCTCATTCTCGATGTCGCGCGCGAATTCCACGATCAGGATGGCGTTCTTCGCGGCCAATCCCACCAGCACCACGAAGCCGATCTGGGTCAGGATGTTGATGTCCTGCCCCATCAAGCGGACGCCGATGGTCGCGGCGAGCAGGCACATCGGCACGATCAGGATGACCGCGAACGGCAGGGTCCAGCTGCCATATAGCGCCGCCAGCACCAGATAGACGAACAGCACGCAGATCGGAAACACGTAGAGCCCGGCATTGCCGCCGGTGACCTGCTGATAGGACAGGTCGGTCCAGTCGTAGGAGAAGCCGGACGGCAGCGTCTCGTCCGCGAGCCTCTTCATGGTCGCGATCGCGGTCGCCGAACTCGTTCCCGGCAAGGTTTCGCCCTGCATCTCGGACGCCGGATAGAGGTTGTAGCGGGCGACACGATCCGGGCCCGAGATGTCCTTGAAATCCACCACGCTGCCGAGCAGCACCATGTCGCCGGCGCTATTGCGGGTGCGCAGGCGCGCGAGATCCGCGGTCTCCTTCCGGAACGGCAGGTCGGCCTGGGCCGTGACGTGATAGGTGCGGCCGAGAATGTTGAAGTCGTTGACATAGGCCGAGCCGAAATAGGTCTCGATGGTGTCCGTGACGTTCTGGATCGGCACGCCGAGCTTCTGCGCCTTGACGCGGTCGATATCGACGAACACCTGCGGCGTGTTCGCGGAAAAGGGAGAGAATACCGAGGTCAGGCCCGGCGCCTTGCGCGCGGCGTTGACGAGTTCATCGGTGGCGGCCGCCAGCAGTTGCGGCCCGCGTCCTCCGCGGTCCTGGATCCGCATGGCAAAGCCGCCGCCGGTGCCGATGCCGGGCACCGAAGGCGGCGGGATCACGATGATGAAGGCGCCCTCGATCGCCAACAGCCGCCGGCGCAGGTCATTGGTGATGACGGAAGCGGTCAGGCCTTTTTTCAGCCGCACCTCCGGCTCCTCGAACACCGGAAACAGCGCCGCCGCGTTGCTGGCCTGGGTCCGGGTCGCACCGGACAGGCCGGCAAAAGCCGCGACGCGGACGATGCCCGGCGTATCCAGCGCAATCCGCTCGATCTCGCGGACCACGGCGGTGGTACGCGTCAGCGAGGCCGCGCCCGGCAACTGCGCGGAGACGATCACATAGCCGCGGTCCTGGGCGGGAATGAAGCCCTGGGGCGTGGAGACGAGCAGCCATCCGGCGCTGCCGATCAGAGCCACATAGGCCAGCAGCATCAAGACGGAATGCCGGATCACGAAGCCGGCCGCGGCGGCATAGCCGTGCGCGAGACGATCAAAGGCGCGGTTGAAGACGCCGGTGAAAGCGGCCCAGCCTCGCCCGACCAGGTTCCAGCTGGCCGGCGGTCGTTTGTCCTCCCGGGCGACAAGGATCTGCGAGGCCAACGCCGGCGACAGCGTCAGCGAGCAGAAGCAGGAGATCGCGGTCGCAACCGCGATGGTGATGGCGAACTGCTGGAAGAACTGCCCCGAAATGCCGCCGAGAAAAGCGGTTGGCACGAACACCGCGCACAAGACCAGCGCGATCGACACCAGCGCGCCGCCGACTTCGTCCATCGTGCGCAGCGCCGCGTCGCGACGGCTCATGCCGTGTTCGAGATGGCGCTCGACGTTTTCGACCACCACGATGGCGTCGTCGACCACGATACCGACCGCCAGCACCAGCCCGAACAGCGTCAGATTGTTGATGGCGAAGCCGAGCGCCGCCATTGCGGCGAAGGTGCCGACCAGCGACACCGGGATCGCGATGATCGGAATGATCGCGGGCCGCCAGCCCTGGAGGAACACCAGCACGACGATCACGACCAGGATCATCGCCTCGTAGATGGTCTTGATCAGTTCGCTGACCGACTGCGCGATGAACTCGGTCGGATTGTAGCCGATGTTGTAGTCGAGTCCCCTGGGGAAGCTGGCCTTCAACCTCGTCATGGTCTCGGAGATGTGCTTCGCGGTGGCGAGCGCATTGGAACCGGGGCGCTGCGTCACCAGCATCGCCACTGCCGACTTCCGCAGCAGGAAGCTGTTGGTGGTGTAGGACAAGGCGCCGAGTTCGATCCGGCCGACGTCGCGCAGCCGAACGGTGCGGCCATCCTCACCGGCCTTGACGACGATGTCCTCGAACTGGGCGATGTCGCGCAAGCGCCCCGTGAAGGCGAGGTTGGGCGAGAAGGCGCGGTCCGCAATCGGCGGCTCGGCGATCTGGCCGCCGGTGATCTGCAGGTTCTGCGCCCGGATCGCCGCCAGCACGTCGCCCGCGGTCATGCCGAGGGTTGAGATCTTGTCGGGGTCGAGCCACAGCCGCATGGAATAGTCGCGGGCGCCGAACAGCTGGATGTCGCCGATGCCGTCGAGCCGCAACAGCTGGTCGCGCACCTGCAGCAGCGCGTAGTTGGAGATATAGAGCTGGTCATAGCTGTCGTCGGGCGACAGCATGAATACGACCATCAGGATATCAGGGCTGTTCTTGCGCGTCACCACGCCGTTGCGCTGCACTTCCTCCGGAAGGCGCGGCTGGGCGATCGCAACGCGGTTCTGCACCAGCACCTGGGCCTTGTCGAGGTCGGTGCCGAGCTTGAACGTCACCGTGATCGTCAGTTGTCCGTTCGAGGTCGCCTGGCTGTAGAGATACAGCATGTCCTCGACGCCGTTGATCTCCTGCTCGATCGGAGCCGCCACGGTATCGGACACGGTTTGCGCCGAAGCGCCGGGATATTGCGTGGTCACCACGACGGTCGGCGGCACCACCTGCGGATATTCGGAAACCGGCAGCGTGGTATAGGCAAGCGCACCGATGATCAAAAGCACGATGGACAGAACCATCGCCAGGATCGGTTGATTGACGGAGAGGCGACCGAGATTCATGTCTTGCCACCGGCCGGCGCTGGGGCTGGATGCGGGGTGACCTTGGCGCCGACCCGCGCGCGCTGGATGCCGTCGACAATGACGCGGTCCTCGGCCTTCAGCCCTTCCCGGACCACGCGCAGGCCGTCGTCGAGCGGTCCGAGCACCACCGCGCGCGCGTCCACCGTGTCATCGTCCTTGACCACGAACACGATCTTGCGCGACTGGTCGGTCGCGACCGCCGTGTCCGGCACCAGCAGCGCCTCATAAGGCGCGCTGGCGATCAGGCGCACGCGGCCAAATTGCCCCGGCAGGATCGAGAGATCCTTGTTCGGAACGAGCGCACGGCTGCGCAACGTGCCGGTCGACACGTCAAGCCGGTTATCGAGGAAGTCCATCTTGCCATCGTGCGAGGGCTTGGTTTCACCGACCAGCGTGATCTGCACCGGATTCGGCGTCTCGCGTGAACTCGGCCGCTTGCCTTCGAAATAGAGCCGGTTGTTACGCTGATAGGTCGCCTCGTCCATGTCGAAATAGACATGGATCGGATCCAGCGAGACGATCGAAGTGAGCAACGTCGACCCGCCATTGTCGCTGCCCTGCACGAGATTACCGACGCTGACCAGATGCCGGCTGACGCGGCCGGTGATCGGCGCCAGCACATGGCTGAACTCGATGTTGAGCTTGGCGGCCTTCAGCGCGCCCTCGGCCTGCATCTCCGCCGCTTTCGCCGCCTGCAGAGCCTGGCGGCGCTGGTCGACGATGGAGTCCGACACCGCCTGGGTCTGGTTCAAGGTCAGCGCGCGATCGAGTTCGCGCTTGGCGAGTTCCGCCTTGGCGCGCGCATCAGAGAGCTGGCCGTCGGCCTGCTCGGCGACCGCCTCGAACGGACGCGCATCGATCACGTAAAGAAGATCGCCGGCGTGCACGATGGCGCCGTCGCGAAACTCGACATTGGTGACGGCGCCGCCGACCCGGGCGCGAACCTGAACCTCCTCGACCGCCTGGAACCGCCCGGTGAACTCATCCCAGTCCGTCACGGTGCGCTTGACCGGCGGCGCCACCGTAACCGGCGGCGGCGGCGGCGCGGCGGCAGGCTGCTGCGGCTTCTCTCCGCAGCCGCTCAGCGTCAGGCCGAGCAACAGGAGCAGCGCTGGCGCGCCACATCGCAGGGACGTGCGTGATGCGTATCGCGCAGACCGCACCAAGGGAACCGTTGCACGCAAGGACGTCTCCCTCATGCTGCGACCGGGCAACTCACCCGTGCATTGTTCAGGCGATATGGACAAGTGATCGTATCCTAGTTTGCTCAAGAGGCTCGCTCTGGTTCAAGCACATTTGTTATGCATCTTCGTCGTAACAATATGTCGCGATGCCGCGCGGGCGCAGAACTCCTGCCAATAGCGCCCGGCCCATGACAGCTTTGCGACCGCAAAATCCGCCCGCATGACAATCGTCATCCACCGACGAGACCATCAAGAGCGATGTCCAGATAGACGACCAGGCGGGGACGCGCACCCGGTCTCATGACCGGGGAACGCGCCCCGACGCCTCCAGCCCCTCCCCCTCTGTGCCATTTTGGGGTTCCCCTTCGCGTCTCGCGTCCGCTAGACTGCCGCGCAAAGCCCAATAAACGACAGGGAGAACAGCGTGTACCAGGGACGTGTCGTTTTCGGCGCGATGGACGAGGTCGTGTTCGGCCGCCCGGCCGCCGAAGCGGTCAATGCGCAGATGGGCCGCCTTGGCGCCAGCCGCGCTTTCCTGATGGTCAGCGGCACGCTGAACCGGAACACCGACGAAATCGAGAAAATCCGCGAGATGCTCGGACCGCGCTGCGTCGGCCTGTTCGATGCGATGCCGCCGCATACGCCACGGGAGGCGGTGATCGCAGCCAGTGAGGGCGCTCGCGCCGCGAAGGCCGACCTGATCGTCACGGTCGGCGGCGGCTCGATCACCGACGGCGCCAAGGCGGTGCAGCTCTGCCTTGCCAACAATATCCGCTCGGTCGACGGCATCGACAGCATCCGTGCGGTCAAGGGTGTCGCCCCGCCGCTGATCGCACCGACCGTGCGCCAGATCAGCGTGCCGACCACGATCGCGGGCGGCGAGTTCAGTTCGATTGCCGGCGTCACCAATTCAGCGACACGGGTGAAGGAGATGCTGCGTCATGACCTCGTGATGCCCCGCGCGACTATCCTCGATCCCGCCATCACCGTGCACACGCCGGAATGGCTGTTCCTGTCGACCGGGATCCGCGCGGTCGACCATTGTGTCGAAGGTCTCTGCTCCGCGGAGTGTCATCCTTACGCCGAGGCCCAGGCGGTCAAGGGCCTTGCCTTGCTGGCGCAAGGGTTGCCGCGGGTGAAGGCCGACCCATCCGATCTCGACGCGCGGATGGATTGCCAGATCGGCACCTGGCTCTCGATGGGGCCGCTGTCGTCAGGCGTGCCGATGGGGGCGAGCCACGGCATCGGCTATGTGCTCGGCGCCGTCCACGACGTGCCGCATGGCTACACCTCCTGCGTCATGCTGCCCTTCGTGATGCGCTGGAACTATCAGGCCAATGCCGAGCGGCAGGCGCTGGTCGCTTCCGCGATGGGATATCCCGGCCGGGACGCGGCCGATGTGCTCGACGACTTCATCCTCGGCCTCGGCCTGCCGCGCAGCCTGCGCGAGGTTCGTGTCGGCCCGGAGCATTTCGAGCGGATTTCCGAACAGGCCATGGGCACGCCATGGATTCCGCGCAACCCGCGCCGGATCGAAGGACCTGCACAGGTGCGCGAGATCCTGGCGCTCGCCGCTTAATCTCGATTGGAGGCACGATGTACACGGGAATCCACGCAAACCTCCGTCCGCTGCAGCCCGCCTTCATCATGGCATCGACCGGCGAGGCTGTGACCTACCGCGAGCTCGAGGCACGCTGCAACCGGCTGGCCCATCTGTTCCGCGACCACGGTTTGAAGCGGCTCGATCACTATGCGATCTTCATGGAGAACAACAGCCGCTACCTTGAATCCTGCGGCGCCGGCGAGCGATCCGGCCTCTACTTCACCTGTGTCAATTCCTATCTGACGCCAGGTGAAGTTGCCTACATCCTGATCAACAGCCAGTCCCGTATCCTCATCACCTCGCGCGCCAAGCTCGACATCGCGCGGGAGGCGATCAAGGAATGCCCTGATGTGGAACTCTGCATCGTCGCCGACGGCGCGGGCGAAAGCGATCGTATCGTCGGACTTGAAGCGGTGACCGCCGGCCTGCCGGCCACGCCCGTGACCGACGAGAGCATCGGCACCGCGATGCTGTATTCCTCGGGGACCACGGGGCGGCCGAAAGGCATCCTGCGGCCGCTGCCGGAGCAACCGCCGCGGCAGCAACTGCCGGTTTTCGATTTCCTGCAGAAGCTCTGGCGCTATCGCGAGGGCATGATCTACCTCTCGCCGGCGCCGCTCTACCACGCCGCGCCGCAGGCCGCCGTCAACCTGACGATCCGGATTGGCGGCACCGCCATCATCATGGAGAGCTTCGATCCCGAGCGCTACCTCGCGCTGATCGAGACATGGGGTGTCACCCACACCCAGCTCGTGCCGACGATGTTCTCGCGCATGCTGAAGCTGCCGGACGCGGTGCGCTCGCAATACGATGTCTCCTCGCTCGAAATCGCGAACCACGCCGCGGCGCCCTGCCCGGCGCAGGTCAAGGACGACATGATCAGATGGTGGGGGCCGATCATCCACGAATATTACGGCGCCACCGAAGCCATCGGCTTCACCGCCTGCGACAGCGAGGAATGGCTCGCGCACAGGGGCACCGTCGGCAAGGTGCTGCTCGGCGAACTGCACATTCTCGACGACAACATGAAGGAGTGCCCGACCGGAACGGCCGGGACGGTGTGGTTCAAGACTGCGACGCCGTTCGAATATTTCAATGATCCGGAGCGCACCCGGGAGGCGCGTTCGCCTGACGGCAGCATGAGCACGGTCGGCGATGTCGGCTATGTCGATGCCGACAATTTCCTCCACCTCACCGATCGCGCCTCCTTCATGATCATTTCCGGCGGCGTCAACATCTACCCGCAGGAATGCGAGAACCTGCTGATCACCCATCCGAAGATCGCGGATGCCGCCGTATTCGGCGTTCCCAATCCCGATCTCGGCGAGGAGGTGAAGGCGGTGGTGCAGCCGATGCCCGGCATCGAACCGGGACCGGCGCTGGTCGAGGAACTGATCGCCTTCTGCAGCCAGTCGCTGTCGCGCCAGAAAGTGCCGCGCACGATCGATTTCGAGGACGAACTGCCGCGGCTGCCGACCGGGAAACTCTACAAGCGGCTGCTGCGCGACCGCTATTGGGGCAGCAAGAGCTCGCGAATCGTGTGAGCGGCGCCGGTACTGCCGCGACAACGCCGCTGCAGTGCAGGCAACGGCAGGCGAAACTGTGTCGTTCGGTCGCGCGGGGGCATCCGAATTGCCAAGGCAATTCTTGGACTTCGCCGGTTGCCTCACCCTGCTTGCATGGCTATCGTCTGCGCCAATCGACCGGCCAAAAATACCGGCGAACCAAGGCAGGAACCTTTCGAGGGAGGACGAGCATGCGGAGCGTGATGGCTTCTGCTGCGGTGGCATTATGTTTGCTCGCATTCTGCGGCGCCGCACAGGCTGCTAAGCCGAAACAGGGCGGCATCCTCAGGGTCTATCACCGCGATAGTCCCGCCAACGCCTCGATCCACGAGGGCGCGACCTATTCGGTCAACGTCCCCTTCATGCCCGTGTTCAACAACCTCGTCATCTATAAGCAGGATGTTCCGCAGAACAGCATGGACTCGATCGTGCCGGACCTGGCCGAGAGCTGGGCCTGGAGCGCCGACAACAAGACCCTGACCTTCAAGCTGCGCCAGGGCGTCACATGGCACGACGGCAAGCCGTTCACCTCGGCCGACGTCAAATGCACCTTCGAGATGCTGACGGGCAAGTCGCAGCAGAAGTTCCGCCAGAACCCGCGCAAATCCTGGTACGACGAGGTCGCCGACATCACGACCAATGGGGACTTCGAGGCCTCATTCAACCTGAAGCGGCCGCAGCCCTCGCTGCTGGCCCTGCTCGCCTCCGGCTACACGCCGGTCTATCCCTGCCACGTGTCGCCGGGCGACATGCGCACCCATCCGATCGGCACCGGTCCGTTCAAATTCGTGGAATTCAAGGCCAATGAATCGATCAAGCTGACCCGCAATCCGGACTATTGGAAAAAGGGCCTGCCGCATCTCGACGGCATCGAATTCACCATCATCACCAACCGCTCGACCGCGATCCTCGCCTTCGTCGCCGGCAAGTTCGACATGACCTTCCCGACCGAGGTGACGATTCCGCTGTTGAAGGACGTCAAGACGCAGGCGCCGAACGCGGTCTGCGTTGTCGAGCCGACCAATGTGGCGACCAACATCATCGTCAATTCGTCCTCGCCACCGTTCGACAATCTCGACATCCGCCGCGCGATGGCGATGGCGCTCGACCGCAAGGCCTTCATCTCGATCCTGTTCGAAGGCCAGGCCGATATCGGCGGCACCATGGAGCCGGCACCCGCAGGCCTTTGGGCGATGCCGAAGGAGATGCTGGAGAGCATCCCCGGCTATGGCCCCGACATCGAGGCCAACCGCGAACAGGCCCGCAAGCTGATGCAGAAGGCCGGCTATGGCCCGGACAAGCATCTTCAGGTCAAGGTCTCGACCCGCAACATCCCGGTCTATCGCGATCCGGCCGTGATCCTGATCGACCAGCTCAAGAGCATCTCGATCGACGGCGAACTCGATGTGGTCGAGACCGCCAACTGGTTCGCCAAGGTCGCGCGCAAGGATTACGCGCTCGGCCTCAATTTGACCGGCAACGCCGTCGACGATCCCGACCAGTCATTCTACGAGAACTATTCCTGCGGATCGGAGCGCAACTACACCAATTATTGCAACAAGGACATCGAGAAGCTGTTCGACCAGCAATCGGTCGAAACCGACATCGCCAAGCGCAAGAAGCTGGTCTGGGACATCGACAAGAAACTGCAGGAAGACGTGGCGCGACCGATCATCTTCCATAGCCGCCAGGGTAGCTGCTGGCAGCCCTATGTCAAAGGCATCACCATCATGGTGAACAGTTCCTACAACGGTTTTCGCTACGAGGACGTGTGGCTGGACAAGTAGGATGCGCGCATTTCGCCGTCATTGCGAGCGTAGCGAAGCAATCCAGCTTTCGTTATGCAGCGCGATGGATTGCTTCGCTGCGCTCGCAATGACGGACGCTCGCCGACCGCTCGCGCTCCAAAACAGGAGGCGGTGACGTGTTTGCCTATCTCGTCCGCCGCCTTGCCCTGATGCTCGTGACCCTGATCGGGATCTCGATCGTCATCTTCGTGCTGCTGCGCATCGTGCCCGGCAACATCGTCGATATCCTCTTCAGTGCCGGGGGCTATGTCGATCCCGCCGACAAGGCCAATCTGGAGCGCGAACTCGGCATCGACCAGCCGCTCGTGCTGCAATACCTGCATTGGATCGGCGGATTGCTGCAGGGTGACCTCGGCTATTCCTATGTCTCCGAAAAGCCGGCGCTGCAGGAAATCCTGCCGCGCATTCCGATCACGGCGAAGCTCGCCGGCCTCGCGCTGCTGTTCTCCGTCTCCCTCGGCATCCCGCTCGGCGTCATCAGCGCGGTCAACCAGGGCACCAGGCTCGATTATGCCCTGCGCGTGGTCAGCCTCAGCGGCCTGTCGCTGCCCTCGTTCTGGCTCGGGCTCCTGATCCTGACGGCATCGGTGTCGCTGTTCGACGTCATGCCGATCTTCAATCCGAACCCGAAAACCTTCCTGGAAGCGTTCGCCACCTACGCCATCCCCGCCATGGCGGTCGGCTTCCGCTCGTCGGCGCTGACCATGCGCATCACCCGCTCCTCAATGCTCGAAGTGCTGCGGCAGGATTACATCCGCACCGCACGGGCCAAGGGCGCCTCGAACGCCTCGGTCAATTTCCAGCATGCCCTGAAGAACGCCATCCTGCCCGTCATCACGGTGATCGGCATCGAGGCGGCGTTCCTGATCGGCGGCCTGATCGTCACCGAGACGGTCTTCAACATTCCCGGCGTCGCCCGCTTCCTGGTGGAGGCGATCCGCTGGCGCGACTATCCGATCGTGCAGAATCTCGTGATGCTGATCGCCGTGGTCGTGGTGTTCGCCAACTTCACGGTGGACATGCTGTACGCGGTGTTCGATCCGCGCATCCGTTATACAGACTGAAGGGGACAGCTTGGTCACGATCAATTACGATACCGAGTTGCGACGCGCCGGCGCCAAGGCCACGCATGGCTGGCGCCTGTTCGCTTTCCTCGCGCAGCGCCACATCCTCGGCACCATCGGCCTTGTCATCATGGTGGCCTTCGTGCTGACGGCGATCCTCGCCAACGTCATCTGCCGCTACGACCCGCTGCAGGTTGAGGCCGCGCACGCGCTGGCCCGGCCCGACATGCGACACTGGATGGGGACGGATTCCTTCGGCCGCGACGTCTGGAGCCGGATCGTGCACGGGGCGCGCATCTCGCTCGCGGTCGGCATCGGCTCGACCGCACTCGGCGCCTCGATCGGCGTCATGGTCGGGCTCATCTCCGGCTATCTCTCAGGCTGGGTCGATCTCGTGTTCCAGCGCGTCACCGACGTGCTGCAGGCGCTGCCGCTATTGGTGCTCGCGCTGGTCATGACCGCGGCGCTCGGGCCGTCGCTGCCGAACGTGATCATCGCGATCGCGATCCCGCTGATTCCGACCGTCTCCCGCGTCATCCGCGCCAACACCCTGGCGCTTCGCGAACTGCCGTTCGTCGAGGCGGCGAAATCGATCGGCATGAGCGAGACGCGGATCGTGCTGCGCCATGTGCTGCCGAATACGCTGGCGCCGCTGATCGTGCTCGCCACCGCGCAGCTCGGCTCCACGATCCTGACCGAAGCCTCGCTGTCGTTTCTCGGCCTCGGCATCCCCGAACCCTATCCGTCCTGGGGCCGCATGCTGTCGGAATCGGCGGCGGAATATGTCCGCGTCGCGCCCTGGCTCGTGATCTTCCCGGGCCTCGCCATCAGCCTCGCGGTGTTCGGCACCAATCTGTTCGGTGACGCGCTGCGCGACATTCTCGACCCGAGGCAGCGCGGCTGATGGACACGATGCCCCCGGACGACGTCGTGCTCGACGTCAATGACCTGCAGACGGTGTTCTTCACCAATTCCGGACTGTTCCGGGCGGTCGATCACCTCTCATTCCGGGTTCGTCGCGGCGAGACGCTGGCGATCGTCGGCGAATCCGGCTGTGGCAAGAGCGTCAGCGCATTGTCGATCATGCGGCTGGTGCCGGACCCGCCTGGCCGCATCGTCGGCGGCTCCATGAAGCTCGAAGGCATCGACCTGCTCGGCCTGAGCGAGCCGGAGATGCGCAGGATCCGCGGCGACCGCATGTCCATGATCTTCCAGGAGCCGATGACCTCGCTCAACCCGGTGATGCGGATCGGCGACCAGATCGCGGAAGCGGTTCGCCTGCATCGCAGCATGAGCCGGGACGAGACCTGGAAGCAGGCGGTCGAGATGCTGCGGCTGGTCCGGATCCCGGAACCGGCACGGCGCGCCCAGGAATATCCGCACCAGCTCTCCGGCGGCATGCGCCAACGCGCGATGATCGCGATGGCGCTGGCCTGCCGGCCGGCGCTCCTGATCGCCGACGAGCCGACCACGGCGCTCGACGTCACCATCCAGGCCCAGATCCTGGCGCTGGTGCTCGAGCTGCAAAAAGAACTCGGGATGGGGCTGATCCTGATCACGCACGATCTCGGCGTGGTCGCCCAGACCGCGCAGCGGGTCATCGTCATGTACGCCGGGAAGAAGGTCGAAGAGGCCGATGTCGAGACCTTGTTTGCGGGTCCGCGACATCCCTATACGCGCGGGCTGATGGCGTCGATCCCGGCGCTGCCCACGCCCGGGACAAACGCCGACGCACGGCTCGCCGAAATTCCCGGCATGGTTCCGGCGCTGACGCGGCTGCCGCCCGGCTGCGCCTTTGCGCCGCGCTGCGCGCTTGCGGTCAAGCGTTGCCACGAAGAGTATCCGCCCTTGCAGGAATTCAACGGCGATCATTGGGCGGCGTGCTGGCGCGCGGCCGAGACGGCGGTCGTGTCATGAGCGAAGCGCCGGCGCTGCTCGAGGTCACCGATCTGGTCAAGCATTATCCGGTGCGCCGCGGCCTGCTGCGCCGGCGCGCCGGCACCGTGCATGCGGTCGACGGCGTGAGCTTCTCGCTCGGCATTGGCGAAACGCTCGGGCTGGTCGGAGAATCCGGCTGCGGAAAATCGACGGTGGCGCGCAGCGTGCTCCGCCTGGTCGAGCCGACCTCGGGCCAGATCCGCATCAAGGGGGAAGACATCACCCATCTCGGCAAGACCGAGATGCGACGGCACCGGCGCGAGATGCAGATCGTGTTCCAGGATCCGTTCGCCTCGCTCAATCCGCGCATGCGGGCCGGCGATATCGTCGGCGAGCCCTTGAGCGTCCATGGCCTCGCCTCCGGTCGCGACCGGGAGAAGAGGGTCGCCGAACTGTTCGACCAGGTCGGCCTGAGGGCGGACCAGATGCGCAACTATCCGCATCAGTTTTCCGGCGGCCAGCGCCAGCGCATCTGCATCGCGCGCGCGCTCGCGCTCGGACCCGACCTGATCGTCTGCGACGAGCCGGTGTCGGCGCTCGATGTCTCGATCCAGGCCCAGGTGATCAACCTCCTGATCGACCTGCAGCGCAAGCACGGCTTCTCCTACCTCTTCATCGCCCACGATCTCGCCGTGGTGGCCCATATCAGCCACCGCGTCGCGGTAATGTATCTGGGGCGGATCGTCGAGATCGCCGACAAAGCCGAGCTGTTCCAGAACCCGCGTCATCCCTATACGCAGGCGCTGCTGGCCTCCGTGCCGGTCGCTGATCCCCGCGCCAAACGCCTGGTGCCGCTGGTCGATGGCGACGTGCCAAGCCCGGTCAATCCGCCGTCGGGCTGCGCCTTCCACACCCGCTGTCGCTACGCGATGCCGCAGTGCAAGCTGGAGCGGCCGATGCTGGTCGATGCCGGGTCGGGACATCAGGTGGCGTGTCTGCTCAATGACGGCACGGGACAGCCGGCTTAGACAACCCATCGTCGTCCCGGCGAACGCCGGGACCCATAACCACAGGCCGTTGTTGTTGGAGCGAACCGTAGCTCCAACCTTCGCAAAACGCATATCGGTGGTTATGGGTCGCGCTTCGCTTGCCCGGGACGACGTGGTAGAAATCCCCCGGGTTCACTGCAGGGAGCATCGCCATGGACGCCGTGACACCGAAAGACTCGGAGAGCACCAACGCGCATTCCCATCTCGTTCAGCCCGCCACCATGGAATGGCAGACAACGCGCTTCCCCGGCTGCGAGGCGAAGACGCTGCTGTTCGATCGGAGCACCGGTCTGATGACCGCGTTGATGCGGTTCGCTCCCGGCGCCGTGCTGCCCGACCACGAGCACGTCAACATCGAGCAGAGCTATGTGCTCGAAGGCAGTCTCGTCGACAAGGAAGGCCCGGTCGCGGGCATGACGGCTGCGGCAGGCGAATTCGTCTGGCGTGAGCCCGGCAGCCGCCATGTCGCTTGGTGCCCGGAAGGCGCGCTGGTCCTCGCGATGTTCCAGGTGCCGAACAAGTTCTTCGAGGCCGACGGTCGCGTCGTCGACGCCGCCGGGCAGGACTGGGACGAGACCTGGGGACATACAAGTAAGGGCCCATAGCGAGGCTCGTGGCGCATCGTCCAACTGCGCCTTCTAGACGATCGACTCCAGGAAGCTCATCAATTGTAGGATGGGTCAAGTGACCAGATCGGACGCATGTCCGAGCTGGTCACGAAACCCATCGCGGTGAATGAAACGGTGGATTTCGCGAAGAGCTCAACCCACCCTACGATACTGCGTCATAAATCGTTATGGTGAGGACGCGTGCGTTTGCGCACGAGCTGTTTCCCCGTCATTTGCGAGGAGCCCTTGCGACGAAGCATTCCATCCAGTCCCGTGCACAGACCTGGATTACTTCGCTACGCTCGCAATGACGCATTCAAGCACCTCATTTCACTGGGCTACTTACCCGCCTCGATCTCGATCACGATCCGGGCCGTGGTGACCTGCTCGCCCTCGGCGACGGCAATCGCCGCGATCGTGCCGGCTATGCCGGCCACATGCACATGCTCCATCTTCATGGCTTCCAGGGTCAGCACCGGCTGGCCGGCAGCGACCTGATCGCCCTGCTTGACCAGGAGCGCCACCACGCGGCCATTCAGCGCGGCGCGCACCTTGCCGTCGCCGCCACCGGCCGCCGCCGTCTCGGGCGCCGCCAATGTAAGGTCGCTCACCGAGAAGGTGAGACCACGGTGCAGCACGTGAAGGCTGTTACCATCGCGCAGGAATTTGGCGCTCTCCATCACGCCACCTGAGCGAAAGCGGATCGCAGCCCCACCGACCTCCTCAATATCGAAGCGCTGCTCGCCGCCTTCGCCGCTGACGAGATAGGAGCCGTCGCGTTGGCGTCCGACCTCCCACTCGGAGACGGCATCGCCGGTCTCGATGCGCAGCGGCAGCGGAAAGCTCGCCGCGAGCGAGCGCCCGCGCCGCCATGGCGGGGCGTGAGGACTGGTGACGTAAAGCAACAACGCCGCGAGCGCCGCCCCGGACATCGCAGGCTTGCCGGGCGCCAGGAGGTCGTCGCGATGATGACCGATGAAGGCCGTCGTCGCCTCCCCCCGCGCAAAGACGGGATGGCGCAGGCAGGCGACGAGAAAAACCTGGTTGGTGGTGACGCCGAAGGCCGTCGCCTGTTCGAGGCCCGAGATCAGCCGGCCGCGCGCCTCCTCGCGCGTCGCGCCGAAGCTCACGAGCTTGGCGATCATGGAGTCGTAGAACGGCGGAATCTCCGACCACGATTGCAGCGCATGCTCGACGCGCAACGTCTCAGGCATCTGCCACAGCGCCATCCGGCCGGATTGCGGCATGAAATCACGACTCGCGTCCTCCGCGCACAGCCGCACCTCGATGGCGTGGCCGGACAACCTGACGTCGTCCTGCCGCAGCGGCAGCGGCTCGCCAGCCGCGACGCGCAATTGCAACTCGACCAGATCGAGCCCGGTGATCGCTTCCGTGACGGGATGTTCGACCTGCAACCGCGTGTTCATTTCCATGAAGTAGAAATGGCCGCTTGGGTCGAGCAAGAACTCCAGCGTGCCGGCGCCTTCATAGCCGATCGCCTTGACCGCCGCGACCGCGACCGCGCCCATCTTTGCGCGCAACTCCGGCGAGACCGCCGGCGAGGGCGCTTCCTCGATCAGCTTCTGGTGCCGCCGCTGCACCGAGCAATCGCGTTCGCCCAGATGAATGGCATTGCCGAAGGCATCGCCGAACACCTGGATCTCGATATGGCGGGGATCGACAATCGCGCGTTCCAGGATCACGGTGCCGTCACCGAACGCCGCGCTCGCCTCCGAGCGCGCGCTGCGCAACGCATCGGGAAACGTGGCGGCATCGGCAACGAGCCGCATGCCGCGACCGCCGCCACCGGCAACCGCCTTGATCATCACGGGGAAGCCGATGGCCTCGGCTTGCGCCAGCATGACGGCATCGCCTTGATCGTCGCCCTGATAGCCGGGAACGCAGGGCACGCCGGCCTCCTGCATGATCGCTTTGGCGCCGGCCTTGTTGCCCATCGCCTTGATGGCCTCAGGTGACGGGCCGATGAAGACGAGACCCGCGTCGCGGCAGGCGGCGGCGAGATCCGCGTTCTCCGCGAGGAAGCCGTAGCCGGGATGGACCGCGTCGGCACCGCTCGCCTTCGCGGCCGCGATAATCGCATCGATCTTGAGATATGACTGCGCCGGCAGCGCCTCGCCGATCCGCACCGCCTGATCCGCCTCGCGGACATGGCGGGCATCCCGGTCCGCGTCCGAATACACCGCGACCACGCCATGGCCGAGCCGGCGCGCGGTCCGCATGATCCGCAGCGCGATCTCGCCGCGATTGGCGATCAGGATCCTGAAGAACGGCCTGCGCGGCATCGGGCTCGCGATCACGGTCATGGCCGCGCCACCGAGAACTGCATGGCCTGCGGTGTGCGCGCGTCGCCCTCGCGGCAGATCGCGAGTACTTCAGTGAGAATGCTGCGGGTATCGCGGGGATCGATCACGCCGTCATCAAGCACCCGCGCGCTGGTCGCGAATACATCCATCTGGCCGTCGAAGACGCCGGTGATCTGCGCCTTCATCGCATCAAGCTTGTCCTGTTCGATCGGCTTGCCGCGCCTGATCGCGGCCGCCTCGGTGACAATGGCCATGGTCTCGGCCGCCTGCTCGCCGCCCATCACGGCGGTCTTGGCGTTCGGCCAGGAGAAACAGAAGCGCGGATGGAAGCCGCGACCGCACATGCCGTAATTGCCGGCGCCGAACGAGGCGCCGCAATAGATGGTGATCTGGGGCACGGTCGCCGAGGTCACCGCCTGGATCATCTTGGAGCCGTGCTTGATCATGCCGGCCTCTTCGTAGGCCTTGCCAACCATGTAGCCGGTGGTGTTGTTGAGATACAGCAGCGGCGTGCGGCTCTGGCAGCAGGCCTGGATGAAATGGGTCGCCTTGTTGGCGCCGGGAACGTCGAGCGGGCCGTTATTGGTGACGATGCCGATCGCCTGCCCCTCGATGCGAGCGTGGCCGCAGACGGTCGCGGGACCGTAACCGGGTCCGAGTTCGGTAAAATCGGAATCGTCGACGATCCGCGCGATCACCTGACGCATATCGACGGGCCGCTTGTGATCCATCGGCATGATGCCGAGCAGTTCCTCCGGGTCGTAGCGCGGCGGACGGCAGGATTGCGCGTTCGACGCCGGCCGGTCCCATTCGAGCTTGGCCATGATTTCGCGCGCGATGCGCAACGCATCGCGGTCGTCTTCGGCGAGATAATCCCCAAGCCCGGAGATCGAGGTGTGCATCTCGGCACCGCCGAGTTCTTCCTCGGTCGCGATCTCGCCGGTCGCGGCCTTCAACAGCGGCGGTCCGGCGAGAAAGGCGCGGGTGCGCCCGCGCACCATGACGATGTAGTCGGAGAGCCCGGTCTGATAGGCGCCGCCGGCGGTCGACGAGCCATGCGTCACGGTGACCACGGGAAGGCCGGCGGCGGAGAGCCGCGCCAGATTGCGGAAGATGTTGCCGCCGCGGATGAAGTCCTCGACCCGATAGCGAAGCAGGTTGGCGCCGGCGCTCTCGACCAGTTGCACGTAAGGCAGCCGGTTTTCCAGCGAAAGTTCCTGGACCCGCAGGGTCTTGTCGAGGCCGTAAGGCTGCAGCGCGCCGGCATCGATGCCGGCATCGTTGGCGCTGACCATGCAGCGGACGCCCGACACGAAGCCGATGCCGGCGACCACGCCGCCGCCGGGAACGCTTCTTTCGGCATCGGGCACGTCGAACATATAGCCGGCAAGCGTCGACAGTTCGATGAAGGGCGAGCCGGGATCCAGCACCAGCGCCACGCGCTCGCGCGGCAGAAGCTGCCCGCGCTTGTGGAAGCGATCCTTGGCGGCGGCCGACGCGGCGCGGGTCCGCTCCTCCAGCGCCCGCATCCGCGCGATCAACGCGAGCATGCCGTCGCGATTGGCGGCGAAGGCGGCGCTGGAGGGGGAGATGGTGTTGTCGATTATGGCCATGAATACCTGCTCCCGTCATTCCGGGGCGCGCAAAGCGCGAGCCCGGAATCCATAACCACCATCGTGCGTATGGATTCCCCGATGCGCAATTGCGCATCTGTGGCCTGCGCCTGCGGCGCATCCCGGAATGACGACGGTGGGGTTGGCGATCGTCACGCGCTGTTCGCGAAATGGTCGCTGTAGGCCTGGCGCAGTTCGACCTTGCGCAGCTTGCCGGTCGCGGTCATCGGCATTTCGTCGAGTATGCGGATCAGCTTCGGCACCTGGAAGCCGCCGAGCGCCTTGCGACAATGCTCCTCGATCTCGGCCTCGCTGGCCTGCGCCCCGGCCTTCAGCTTGACGAAGGCGGAGACCGCCTCGCCCCATTGCGGATGCGGCAGGCCCACGACGGCGGCATTCTGCACGGCGGGATGCGCCAGCAGCGTCTCCTCGATCTTGACCGAGGCGACGTTCTCGCCGCCGGACTTGATCATGTCCTTCTTGCGGTCGAGGAACAGCACTTCGCCGTTGTTGTCGATCAGCGCGAGGTCGCCGGTATGGTGCCAGCCGAACCTCCGCGCCTCCTCGGTGGCCTTCGGATCCTTGTAGTAGCCGAGCATGACGTTGGGTCCGCGATGCACGAGTTCGCCGATCTCGCCGCGCGGCAGCAGATTGCCGTTGTCGTCCATGATTGCGGTCTCGTTGACGATCAGCGACTCGCCCCAGTAATTGCCGAAGCGATCGAGTTGCACCTCCGGCCGCGACATCGTCGTGGCCGGATACATCTCGGTCTGGCCGCTGGAGAGCACGAAGTTCGGACAGAGGTCGGCCATCGCCCGCTCCAGCAGCGGCCGGCCCATCGGGGCCATCGTATACATGCACATGCGCAGGCCGGAGAGGTCGTAATCCCTGCGGCGGGGGTGATCGAGGATCGCCTGATACATGATCGGCAGGCCGACAAAGACGGTCAGTCGATCGCGCACGATCGCGTCCATGCAGGCGGCGGGATCGAAGCCGCGCATCAGCGCCATCCGGCCGCCGACCGAGAGATAGCTCAACAGCAAGACATGGCCGGCGCAGTGGAATAGCGGAAACTGCCCGGTGATGCCGTCATCACGCGAGATCTGCCCCTCGATGCAGTTGCTCATCACAGCCATCACCACGGCGAGATGGCAATGCATCGCGCCCTTCGGCCGCGAGGTGGTGCCCGAAGTATAGATGATCATGGCGAGGTCGCGATCGCCGATCTCGATCTCAGGCTCGACGTCGGAATGGCCCTTGATCAGCTCGTTGAAACCGGCAAGACCGGCCGTAGCCGCCGTACCCGCAAGATCGACCGCGATCAGATCGGTGCCGCGCTTCTGCAAGGCCGCACGACGGTCCCCTTGAGCGTAGAGATTGTCGTCGATCAGCGCGAAGCCGACTTCGGCATGGCCGAGGATGTAATCCATGTCTGCCGGGCCGAGCATGGTGTTGATCGGGACCCAGACCAGGCCGGCGCGATGAATGCCGAACAGGGCTTTGACGAATTCGACCGAGTTGTTGCAGATCGTGGAAATCTTCGCGCCGGGCTTCAGTCCGCGCGCCACCAGATAATTGGCGAAGCGATTGGCGTCGCGTTCGATCTCGGTGAAGGTGACGCGGCGCGAGCCGTCGGTCAGCGCGACGCGATCAGGGAAGCGGCGTGCCGCGCGCTTCAGAAGATCGCCGATCGCCACGCGACCGATGCGTCCCGGTCCCGGCACGCCGCCGGTGGCTGCCAAGTCAGTCATCATGCTCCCTCCTTTCGTCATTGCGAGGAGCGAAGCGACGAAGCAATCCAGTGGGGAGACGGACCAAGGACTGGATTGCTTCGCTTCGCTCGCAATGACGGCTGTGGCATACGCCCGCGCGCCCTTAACACTAATTCCTGACTCCAAAAATCTGCCATGCCTCCGCAGGCGACGCGATCTCCCGGCCCGCGCGGCGCGCGCAGGCCGCGAGCGCTTCGACCAATTGCCCATTCGACGTGACCTTGGTGCCGTCACCGAGATAGAACGTATCCTCGAGACCGCTGCGCAGGTGGCCGCCGAGATCGGCGCAAGCCTGATGCAGCGGCCAGATCTCGGCGCGGCCGATTGCCGTGACCTGCCAATGCGCCTCCGGCAGCTTCAGCTTCAACAGGATCGGCAGCAGGTCCGGATCGGCGGGCATGCCAGAGGCCACGCCCATCACGAAATTATACTCCAGCGGGCCGTCATACATGCCGGTCTGCCGGTACATGCCGACGCAGCGCACAATGCCGACGTCGAAACATTCGAATTCCGGGATCGTCCCGGCCTCCTTCATGACCGCGAGATAATCGCCGACCTTCTCGACCGCATTGTCGAACAGCATCGGCGGCCAGGCCCAGGTATGATCGGCCTTGACCTTGAGATAATTCAGCGAGCCGGCGTTGCAGGCCGCGATCTCCGGCCTGGTCTCGCGCACGCAAGCGAGCGGGCCCTCATAGTCCGGACCCGACTGTCCGGTGGTGTGGTTGATGATGACGCCGGGACAGGCCTCGCGGATCGCCTGCTGGATCTCACGGGAGACGGTGACCTCCCATGAGGGCAGATGGCCTTTTCCCGGCGCCTGCTGGCGCAGATGGATGTGCATGATGCTGGCGCCGGCATCGAACGCAGCCCTGGCCTCGCGCGCCATCTCTTCCGGCGTCACCGGCACGTGATGCTGCTTGGGATCGGTCAGCACGCCGTTCAGCGCGCAGGTGATGACGGCCTTGTCGCTCATGGATCGACCTTGGTGGTTCCCGACGGCCGGCGAAGCGACCTCGACCATCATGCGCACCGCATCGGCCCCCTTCTTGCGTTGACTGGCTACGGCCCTTGCGGCCTGGCGAGAGCCGGCCGCTTGCGCTGCATCAATCCCCCCTGACAACGGGTTTGGCATATCCCGGAGGTGGTGCGATCGATGACGAAATTCCAAGAGCAGACCCCGGTCCCGGCATGCCCGACAGTGAACCTAGATCCTCAACCGCGTTGCGTGGCCTGACCGCCGCGGAGGCGCTGACGCGGCTGAAGTCGGAGGGACCGAACGAACTGCCCCACGCCGGGGGCCGATCCATCGCCAGATTGATCGTCGATGTTCTGCGCGAGCCTATGCTTTTGCTGCTTTTGGCGGGCGGCGCGATCTACCTCGTGCTGGGCGATCTCGGCGAGGCGCTGCTGCTTGCCGCGCTGGCGTCGGCCTCGGTGGCCATCACGATCGTCCAGGAGGCCCGGACCGAGCGCGTGCTGGACGCCCTGCGCGACCTGAGTAGCCCGCGCGCCCTTGTCATTCGCGACGGCGCGCGCATTCGCATTGCCGGGCGTGAAGTGGTGCGGGGCGATGCGATCGTTTTGGCCGAGGGCGACCGGATCGCGGCGGACGCTGTGATCGTCCAATCCGACGACCTGCTCGCGGACGAGTCGCTCCTGACAGGAGAATCCGTTCCCGTGCGCAAATTCGCCGCCGCCAGCGAGCGACAAGGCGCGGCCGAGCCCGACGGCGACAACCTGCACCAGGTCTTTTCCGGCACACTGGTCGTCCGCGGCACCGGCCTTGCCGAGGTCACCGCGACCGGCATCCGCACCGAGATCGGCAAGATCGGCCAGTCCATCAGCTCGCTGGAACGGGAAACCCCACGTCTGCAACAGCAGACACAGCGCCTGGTGACGATTTTTGCCGTCATCGGTGCCATCGTCGTCATCATCACGATCCTGCTCTACGGGCTCTATCGCGGCGGCTGGCTGGATGGCGTCCTCGCCGGCATCGCGCTCGGCATGTCGATGCTTCCCGAGGAATTTCCGGTGGTGCTGACAGTGTTCCTCGCCATGGGCGCCTGGCGCATTTCCCAGGCGCGCGTCCTGACGCGACGGGCCGCGGCCATCGAATCGCTTGGTGCGGCAACGGTGCTTTGCACGGACAAGACCGGCACCCTCACCGAAAATCGCATGACCGTTGCGCGACTGGTGTTGCCCGACGGAACGGCATTCCAGCCGGGCCGGGATTCGCCATCCCGTGGCATCCCGGACGCGTTCCGTGCACTGGTCGACACCGGCATCCTGGCGTGCGCGCCTCAACCGTTCGATCCGATGGAAAAGGCGATCCATCTGCTTGGGGCAGCAGGTGGCCAGGGCCGGCATCTGGCACTGGCTTATGGGCTGCGTCCGGATCTGCTGGCAATGTCGAATGTCTGGCGGTTCTCCGCCAACCCGGCTTGCGTCGTCGCTGCCAAGGGCGCGCCGGAGACGATCGGAGCGCTCTGTCGGATGGACACTTCCGATCTCGCCGGCTTGAGCCAGCGCATCGACGCGCTGGCCACCGAAGGGTTGCGTGTCCTGGGCGTGGCGCAGGCGTCCTGGGACAAGCCTGATCTTCCTCGCTCCCAACACGACTTTTCCTTCACCTTCCTCGGCCTCATTGGGCTGGCCGATCCATTGCGGCCCGGCGTGACCAGCGCCGTGGCGGAGTGCCGGTCGGCCGGAATCGAGGTGATCATGATCACCGGAGATTATCCGGCGACGGCCTCGGCCATCGCGAGGCAAGCAGGTCTCGACCCCGAGCGCATCCTCATCGGCACCGAATTGACGGATACGGACGACGCCGAGCTTGTCCGTGCGACCCGATCGCGCACCGCCTTCGCCCGCATCATGCCGCATCAGAAACTTCGCATCGTGAACGTCTTGAAGGCGGCCGGGCATATCGTCGCCATGACCGGCGACGGCGTGAACGATGCACCTTCGCTCAAGGCCGCACACATCGGCATCGCGATGGGCGGTCGCGGCACCGACGTCGCGCGCGAGGCGGCCTCGGTCGTCCTGCTCGACGACGACTTTGGCTCAATCGTCAAAGCGATCCGCCTTGGCCGTCGCATCTACGACAACTTGCGGAAAGCCATGAGCTTTATTCTCGCGGTGCATGTTCCGATCGCGGGATTGGCGCTCCTGCCGCTGCTGACCGGATTGCCGGTGCTGTTCGGACCCGTCCATATCGCCTTTCTGGAAATGATCATCGACCCCGTCTGCTCACTGGTGTTCGAAGCCGAGACGGAAGAAAGCAACATCATGCAGCGGCCGCCTCGCGCTCCCGACGAACCGCTGCTGCCGCGTGCCCTGATCCTGTGGGGTGGGCTGCAGGGCGGCTTGGCCTTCGCGCTGACCGGAACGATCTTCTGGATCGCGAGCCATGCCGGCATGCCCGCAAGCGAAGTCCGCGCGCTCACCTTCTTCTCGCTGGTCCTGGTCATCGTCAGCCTGATCTTCGTCAATCGCTCGTTCAGCAGTTCGCTGATCGCGGCGTTCACCCGTCCGAACCGAATTCTCATCGTGGTCGTGGCGTTCGTCGTATCGGTGCTCACACTCAGCCTGACATGGCCCGCGGCGGCAAAGCTGTTCGGCTTTGGTCCGCTTCACGCCGATGACCTGTCGATCACCGTGGCGGCCGCCATGGCATCCCTGGTCCTGCTCGAACTGTCCAAATTCCCGCTACGTGCCGCGCTTGGCGGGCGACCAAGGCAACCGCGCGATGCGGCTCAGGATATCGGGGCTCCGTCGACCACGCGGTCGCTGCCATAGATCGCGAGATCGCGCGAGCCGGAGAAGATCGCGCGCGGCTTCAAACCATAGAAGCGGCGGATCGAATGGCTGAAATGGGTGGAATCGGGATAGCCGATATCCTGCGCCAGATGCGCGAGATTGAGATCCTGATTGGCGAAGTGCAGCAGATGCCGTGCCCGCTTCCAGGCCCGGAACGAACGGAAGGAAATCCCGGTCTCTTCCTTGAAAAGATGCAGGAAGCGCGACGGCGACAGGGCAACCTCTTTCGCGCAGCTTTCGGCGGTGACCGGCTCGCCCGCGAAGCGGCCGATCTGCGCAATCGCCTTCACGACGCGGGGATCGAGCACGCGCCGCGGCAGCGCCTCGCCGAAGCACAGGCGATCCAGTTCGGCGATCGTGACCGTGTCGCGACAACGCTGCCGCCACAGATGATCATAGGCCGCGCGAATGCGGGCGGCGAAAAGATGGCGGTCCGTACCGGACAGGCGCTGCGCGAGGTCATCGACCGCGCCGGCGCAGACGCTCTCCGGTTCGACAGTCACGCAGATCACCGAGCGATGATCGCTCGAGATGGTGTGCTGCTGATAGGGTGGCACGACGGCGAGTTCGTCCTGGCTTTCGCGTGCACCGTCGGGGGACAGCAGCAAGCCGCCTTCAAGCGCCACATAGACGTGAAAGGCGCCCGAGCAACGCTGGCGTGGCCGGCCGAGCAGACCGGCATAGAACACCCGCTCCGGGGTGATCAGCATCAGATGGCCGGATTCGTGGCGTTTGGCGTCCACGTTCGCTGCGTCCATGGTCGAACCTCCGCACGCGGCTCTTCGGCCGCTACGATTGTCCAAACCATAGCGCATATCCGTCAACTGTGGAGGCCGTCATTCCTGGGCGCCCGAAGGGCGAACCCGGAATCTCGAGATTCCCCGATGCGCAATTGCGCATTTGTGGTTCGATGCGGAGCCTGTCATCGGGCCGCGCTTCGCGCGGACCCGGTGGCATCGCCCCGGAATGACGGCCAACGTGGAATTCAGGCCTGAACCCAGGGTGCGACATTCTGCTCGACGCCCGCCCGCTGCTCGGCCGCCAGCGCCCGCTGATAGCCCTCGCGCGCCTGCAGCCGCTCCCAATAGGCTTTCACATGGGGGCCGAAATCCTTCGATAACCCGGTATTGCCGGCCAACCGCAGCGCATAGCCCACCACGATGTCGGCGGCGGTGAAGCGGCCCGCGCAGAGTGTTTCGGCGGTCGCGGTAGCCGCCTCGACCGCGCGCAGCCGTCCCAGGAACCACTTGGCATAGTCGGTCGCGACCTGCGGACTGCGGCGTTCCTCGGGCTCGAGCTGACTGTAGCGCAGCACCAGGGTCTGCGGAAAGGTCAGAGTCGCGTCGGAGAAATACATCCAGTTCAGGAACGCGCCATAGGCCGGCTCGTCGACGCCGACCATCAGAGGCGTCGGTCCGTATCTCGTGCCGAGATAGTGACAGATGCCGGAGGACTCCGTCATTTTCGTGTCGCCGTCGATCAGATACGGAATCGTCCCGAGCGGGTTGATCGCAAGATATTCCTTGGCGAACACCCGAGGCGGGAATGGCAGCATTTTCAGCTCATAGCCGAGCCCGAGTTCTTCCAGCATCCAGAGCGGGCGGAAGGAACGCGCACCGTCGCAGTGAAAAAGCGTGATCATCGGGCCTTCCTTGTCTTGATTCGCGTCCGCGCGTCAGACCCCGCCGTGCTCAGAGGTCTGCTCCCTGGATAATGTTGCCGAACCGCACATAGCCCTGTCCTTCCCAGCGCTGCAGCTGCATCTGCTGCAGCGGATGATGATTGGTCGGACTGGTGTTGACACGCACGCCCGGCAACAGCGTAGGGACTTCGACATTCCTGAGATTGTTGGCCTGTTTCATGATGCTCTCGCGGGAGAAATCGCCGCTGCACTGGTCCAGCAGGATTCGCAGCACCGACGTGACCGTGTACCCATAGGCATTGAGGGCCTCCTTCGGATTGCCGTCACTGTAATACGTCGCCATGAATTTCATATAGTCCTTCATTCCGGCATCTTCGGCCCAGGCGGGATCGGACGGATCCTTGATGTAGACTGAGGTGATCAGGCCCTGGGCGCGCTCAGGTCCCACCGGCATGATGGTCGACGCCACGGAGGCCGCGCCGCTGGTGACGAAGTGCATCGGCTTCCAGTCGAGCTCGTAGACCTTGCGGATGGACTGAGCGGCGAATTTCGCCGTGACGCCCGAGATCAGCACATCGGCGTTGGTCGCGCGCAAGGTGACGATCTGCGAATCGATGGTCGGATCGGCGACTTCGTAGGAGACCGCCTTCACCAGCGATTCGTAGCGCGTCCCAAGGACATCCCGCAGCCCGTTGACGAAGTCCTTGCCGAGGTCGTCGTTCTGGTACAGCAGCGCGAACCTGGCGTCGGGCTTCCGGCTCAGGGCATATTTGGCAAAGATCTGCGCCTCGGTCCTCGAACTTGGCGCAAACCCCATGGTCCAGGGATAGGTCTGGTAGTCACCCCATTTGTCGCCGTTCACCGACAGGAACAGATGCGGCACCTTGTTGGTATTGATGTATTTGACAACGGCCGAATTCGGCGCCGTCCCGAGCATCGAAAACAGGAAGGCGACGTTGTCGCTCTCGATCAGCTTTCTGGTCTGTTCGACCGTCTTCGCAGGGTTGAAGGCGTCATCATAGAAGATGAAACTGATCTTGCGGCCGGCGATGCCGCCCTGCTCGTTGAGCATGCGGAAATAGGCATCCGAGCATTTCGCGATGGTGCCCAGCGCCGACACCGGACCGCTCAGCGACGTGGTGCAGCCGATCTTGAGTTCGGTGGCGCTGACGCCCGGGAGGTCTTCAGCACGCAAGACGCGGGGACCGGCCAGAGCGGCCACGCCTGCCGCGGCCGAGCCGGCCAAAAGCGAACGTCGGTTGAGCGACTTCATGGCTTCCTCCCAGGTGAGCGTGGCCCTCCGCTCGCGAACGTCGCGCAGTGGTTGGGTCGAAGCCTCGGGGAAAGCTGGTTCCGCTTCTTGCGTTAACACGCTGATCGGCGCGACCACCCGCGACTCGCGCCGGGCAGCCACTCGGCGCAAGACCGTGTATCATGGCAGCGGATTCAATCGAAACGCGCCTGTTCAAGGCGATCGTCTCGCTCACTGGCGATAGCTCACTTGCCGCAGCGCGGAAGGACAAGACCAATGGATTTCGAACACAGTCCGCGGGCGTTGGAGCTGCAGGGCCGATTGTCGGCCTTCATGGCCCGGCATGTCTACCCGGTCGAGGCCCTCTACCGCGAGCAGGTCGAGACCGGGCATCGCACCCGCAGGCCTCAGGTCCTGGATGAGCTGAAAGCTCGCGCCCGCACCGAAGGTCTCTGGAACCTGTTCCTGCCCGGCGATCATGGCGCCGGCATCGGCAATCTCGACTACGCGCCGCTGGCGGAGATCATGGGACGGGTGTCGTGGGCGTCCGAAGTCTTCAACTGCTCGGCCCCCGACACCGGGAACATGGAGGTGCTCTCGCTCTACGGCACGCCGGAGCAAAAGCAGCGCTGGCTCGATCCGCTGCTGGCGGGCGAGATCCGCTCGGCGTTCTCCATGACCGAGCCGGAGGTCGCCTCGAGCGACGCCACCAACATCCAGTGCAGCATCCGCCGCGACGGCGATGACTACGTCATCAACGGCCGCAAATGGTTCACCTCCGGCGCGATGAGCGAGCATTGCAGGCTACTGATCGTGATGGGCAAGACCGACCCCGACAATCCGAACAAGCACCTGCAGCAATCGATGATCCTCGTGCCGACGGAGACACCGGGCGTTCGCATCGTGCGCGACATGCGGGTGTTCGGCTATGACGACGCCCCGATGGGCCATCCCGAGATCATCTACGACAACGTGCGGGTTCCCATTGCCAACATTCTGCTCGGCGAAGGCCGCGGTTTCGAGATCGCGCAGGGCCGCCTCGGACCCGGGCGCATCCATCATTGCATGCGACTGATCGGCTGCGCGCAGCGCGCGCTCGAACTGATGTGCACGCGGGCGCAATCGCGGGTCGCGTTCGGGAAGTCGCTGGGCGAACAGGGATCGGTGCGCGAGGATATCGCCCGGTCCTGGTGCGAGATCGAACAGGCGCGCCTGCTGACCTTGCGCGCGGCGGACAAGATGGACCGCGAGGGCAACAAGGCGGCGCGCGACCTGATCGCGGCGGCGAAGGTCGTGGTGCCGAACATGGCCGCGCGGGTGATCGACCGCGCCATCCAGATTCACGGCGCTGCCGGCGTATCGCAGGACACCTTCCTCGCGGAGGCCTATACCTATGCACGCTTCATGCGCATCGGCGACGGCCCGGATCAGGTCCATCTCGCGCAGCTCGGGCGCGGATTGCTGAAGCGCTGGGGCACGCCGGCCTGAGCGCCGGCGGGAAATGACGTCCGGCAGGCCGGACGACGGGTTGCGCCCCGACAATCTTGCCGCACAGTGCGGATTCCCGCGCCACAACGAACGCCACCTGTCCCGCATGCTGCTGTTTCAGGATGTCTATGACCGCCGGCCGTAGCCGGACGAATTCAACGTGGTCGGCGGTGAAGGCATTTCTTCCCTCTCGTCATTCCGGGGCGTCCTTACCCTCCCCTAAGAGGGGGAGGGTAACTCACAGCCCCATCTGCCGGCTCGCGAGATCCTTCATGATTTCCTCGGTGCCGCCGCCGATGGCGTTGACCTTGACCTCGCGATAGATGCGCTCGACCTTGATGCCGCGCATGTAGCCGGCGCCGCCGAAGATCTGCACCGCTTCCGAGGCGCAGAACGCCATGGTTTGCGTGGCCTGGTTCTTCATCATGCAGATTTCGGCCACCGGACTTTCGCCCTGCCCGAGCCGCCACGCCAGCATTTCCAGCATCGCCTGGGACGCCGCCACCCGCTGCGCCATGTCGACCAGCTTGTGGCGGATGACCTGATGCTGCGCGATCGGCTTGCCGAAGGTCTTGCGTTCCCTGGCGTAGGCGATCGCCTCCTCGACGCAGACCCGCGCGAAGCCCGTGCAGCCCGCCGCCATGCCCATGCGCTCGCTGTTGAAATTCTGCATGATCAGCTTGAAGCCCTGGCCTTCCTCGCCGATCAGGTTTTCCACTGGAACGCGGCAATCGTCGAAATGCAGGGTCGCCGTGTCAGACGCCCACCAGCCCATCTTCTTCAATTTGGTCCGTGACAGGCCCTGTGTGTCGCCCTCGATCAAGAGCAGGCTGACGCCGCCGGCGCCTTCACCGCCAGTGCGCACCGCAACCGTCAGATAATCGGCACGCATGCCTGACGTGATGAAGGTCTTCTCGCCGCTGACGACGTAATGATCGCCGTCGCGGCGCGCCTTGGTCGCGAGACCAGCGACATCCGAACCGCCGCCCGGCTCGGTGATCGCCAGCGCCGAAATCTTGCGGCCCGACAGCACCTCGGGCAGCACCCGCGCCTTGATCGCGGGCCGCGCCGCACGCGCGATTGGCGGCGAGCCGATGGTGTGGCTCATCAGGCTGGCGCTGACGCCGCCGGCGCCGGCCCGCGCCAGTTCCTGCGAGGCCACGATCTTCATGAACTGGTCGGCAGGGACGCCGCCGCACTCCTCGGGAAAGCCGAGCGCCAGCAGGCCGATCTCCGCCGCCTTGGCATAGAGCTCGCGCGGAAACTCGCCGGCCTCGTCCCATTCATGGGCGAACGGCTCGATCTCGCGCGTCACGAACCGACGCATGACGTCGCGAAACGCCTCGTGTTCGGCGGTGTAGAACGGGCTCTGCGTCCCCGTGCGCTCCGGCATGGTGTCCTCCCCTCGCCGTGACGATGCCCTGATCGGCGGCCGGCAGACTTGCGTCGAGGCGCCAATGCAGTTGCTCCACGCCAGATTCGTGACGCGGCGCCACCTTATCCTCAAGGATAACAAAGGGCGAAAAATCAGTGGGGATGATCACGCATGACCAAGTCAGGCCATGCCGCTTGACCTACCCCTCCTGCTCAGCGGGGCACGACGGCCTTCGGCGCGGTCGCCACCGGGGATCGCCGAGCGGCGCCATTGACGCGGCCGAAGTCCTGCCTGGCGCGCGCCGACGACAGTTGCGAAGGCGCTCCCATCGGCAGCGGCCGGCCGAGCAGATAGCCCTGCACCTCCTCGCACATGAACTCGCGAACCATGGCGAGCTGTTCCGGCGTCTCCACGCCTTCGGCGGTGACGGCGAGGCCGAGATTGTGAGCCAGGCCGACAATGGTGCGGACGATGATGGTCGCATCATCGGCTTCGCCCAGGCGCGCGATGAAGGACCTGTCGATCTTGAGCTTGTCGATACGGAATTTCTGCAGATATCCGAGAGCCGAATATCCGGTGCCGAAATCGTCCAATGCGACGCGCACGCCGCGTTCGCGCAGCAGCGAGATGACGTCGGCCCGCTTCGGATCCTCCATCAGGGTGCCTTCGGTGATCTCCAGCTCCAGCCGGTTGGCCGGCAAACCGCTACGAGCCAGCGCATCGCCGACGACGCGGCACAGATCGGACACGCGGAACTGGATCGGCGAGACATTCACCGATACCCAATGGGGTTCCTTCCATCCCGCCGCGGCCGCGCAGGCCGTCTCGATCACCCATTGACCGATGCTTTCGATCAAGCCGATCTTTTCCGCCAGCGGAATGAAATCGAGCGGCGGCACCAGGCCGAGTTCGGGATGGTTCCAGCGCAGCAACGCCTCGAAGCCGACCACGTCGCCGGTCACGCAACTGACGACCGGCTGGTAATAGAGCTGCAATTGTTCGCGTTCGACGGCGTGGCGCAGATCCCGTTCGAGCCGCTGGCGCGCCAGCGAGTGCTCATCCATGGCCAGTTCGAAGAATCGGATCGTTCCTCGCTTGTCGTGCTTTGCGCGGTAGAGCGCCGTATCGGCCGCGTGCAGCAGCGCTTCCTGGGTTTTGCCGTCTTTCGGGTAGATCGCGACGCCGATCGAGGTCCCGATCTCGACCCGGTTGGAGAGGATCTCGAACGGCTGCGACAGCACGTCGACCACCCGCCGCGCGATCGAGGCGGCATATTCCGGCTGATCGAACGAGGTGACGATGATGAATTCGTCGCCACCGATCCGGGCCACCATGTCGCCGGTGCGAAGTTCGGCCTGCAGTCGGTGGGCGACCTCGATCAGCAGCGCGTCTCCGGCGGCATGACCCAGCTGGTCGTTGACCGGTTTGAAATAATCCAGATCGAGATACAGCAACGAAACCGTGGTACCGGATTTGCTCGCCTCGGCAAGCGCGTCGGTCAATCGCTGGTTCAGCAGGAAGCGGTTGGGAAGATTAGTCAGCGCGTCGTGATGGGCGAGGTGCCGGATTCTGGCCTCATCGCGCTTGCGATCGGTGAGGTCGCGAAACGCGAACACCGTCGCCGGCTGTCCCTCGTAATCGATCGTGCTGCAGGAAAACTCGACCGGAACCGGGGTGCAGGCGGCGCCAATCAGATGGATCTCTTCGTGATTGAGGGCTGCATCACGACGCGACAAACGCCGCAACACGGCAGGGTGATCTGCAGGCGAAACCAGTTCCAGCATGTCGCGACCGATCAGCGGCGCGCCCGATCCTCCCAGCATGCGAACGCCGGCGGCGTTGATCTGGACGATGACGCCATCACGGGCGATGATCAAAATCTCCTGCGACAGGTCGCCCAAGAGCGAGATCCGCTTGGCCTCGAGCGCTGTGGCCTCGCGCTTCTTCAACTCGGCCTCGCGCAGTTCGTCCTTCTTGCGCTGCTGCGCCAGCGCCAGACGGATCAGGCGGGCGGCGGGCTCCAGCAGGCCCCACTCGCGTCCGGTCGGTTCGCGCCGCTCGCTGTAGTACATGGCCACCGTTCCAAGCACGGCGCCCTCGTCATCCAGAATCGGCATCGACCAGCAGGCTCGCAGTCCCATCGCGATCAAGAGCGGGCGCGGCGGAACGTCCCACAGCGGATCGGTCTCGATGTCGGCGACGATGACGGCCTTGCGGCGGAACGCCGCGGTGCCGCACGAGCCCTGGAAGTCGCCAACCGGGATGCCGTGCTTGCAAGCCTCGTTGTAAGCGGCGGGCACGCTCTTCGCAGCACCGATGCGCAGGTGTTTCCCATCCGGCTCCATCAACAGGATGGTGCACATCGCGGGTGGCGCAAGCCCTTCGACCAGCCTGGCGATACCATCCAGCGTCTCGTACAGATCGCGGTCCGACGCCATCAGATCGACGATGCGACTCTGCGCCTCGAGCAGCGCGGCAAACGGCAGATCGGTCTTGGCGGCCCGAAGCAAATCCTCGGGCAGACCGATATTCTGGATCGCAGCCTGGTCGCTTAACGCCATGACAATTCCTCCGGAGCCCGGACACAGGCGCACTTGGCTCGCGTTTGCGTTGAAAAGAAATTAAGGTCGCGCCTGGGGTGGTCGGCCCCCGTAGTCATACGAGCTCATACGAGACCCCGCCGCCGGGCGTCGTCGCCGCACGTGTGGTCTTGGATATCGGTTAAGATCCTGTTGACCATGACGCACGCGGTGCTGCCGATCGTGGGCGAAGGCCCGGCAACCTCGACCGCCGCGGAAGCGAAGTGCGACGCGGCCGCCGCGGCCGGCAGCCTCGCGCCACCCGGCTGTCCCCGCTAGCCGGCGATGTAACCCTGCTGCCGCTGGCCCGAGTCACCTCATGATTTCGAAACGAGCACTGACCAGCCCATCGATCAAGAACCTCCGCCGGCGAACATCTTCACCAGACGATAGAGATATTCGTCGCCTTCGAAGAAGGATTTCACCAGAACCCGTTCGTCCTTGCCATGGGCGCGGACATCATTGATATCGCCGGCGAGCCCAGAATGGCCGTAGGTCGGGATGCCGGCGTTGCGCAAATAGCTGCCGTCAGTGGCGCCGGCGCTCATCACCGGGATCACCACTGCGTCGGGCCAGAACTCATGGGACAGCTTCTCGATGGTTCCCATGATCTCCTCATGCAGGGCTGACGGGTCACTCAAGACCGGCTTGTCTATCTGGGTCACGGCAATCTGGTCATCGGCCAGAACGCGCTCCAGCGTCGCCTGGACCTCCGCCACCGGTTCGCCTGGCATGATGCGGCAATTGACCTTGGCGCGGGCAAGCTGCGGGAGCGCATTCACCGCGTGCCCGCCTTCGAGCATCGTGGCGACGCAGGTGGTGCGGAGCTGCGCGTTGTAAACCGGATTCGCGGCGAGGCGAACGAACGACAGCGTGGACGGATCAGGCCGTTCCGCCAGCGCCGCTCGAATATCGGCGGCGACCTGTTCGCCCTCGAATTGCGCCATGCGTTCAAAAAACGCCCGCGTCGTTTCATTGAGCTTCATGGGAAAGGTGAACTTCGATAGCCGGACCAGTCCCTCGGCCAGATGGTAGATCGCGTTGTCCCGGGTCGGCAGCGAACTGTGGCCGCCGCGATTCCTGACTTCGAGCTGATAGCTCAACGAGACCTTCTCTGTGGTCTGAACGCTGTTGCGGATCGGCTTGCCGTCCTTGAGCCCGACGCCGCCACCCTCGTTGAGAGCGAACTCCGCATCGATCAGATCGCGGTGATTCTTCAAGAGCCACTGGATGCCCAGGGCGTCGCGATCAAGAATCTCCTCGTCGGTCTCGAGCGCCACGATGATATCGCGGTCCGGCTTGTATCCCTCCTTCCGATAGCGAATCAGATTGGCGACAAAGGCCGCGGCCATGAACTTGTCGTCGCCAGTGCCGCGCGAATAGAAATATCCGTCTTTCTCAAGCAGCTTGAACGGTTCGACCGACCAATCCTCGCGGTTGGCGGGAACCACATCGAGATGGGCCAGCAACAGGATCGGCTTGCGCTTGCCGGTGCCCCGCAGTCGGGCGACCAGATTGCCCTTGCGTGGCGCGGGCTTGAAGACCTGGACGTCGGATTCGTCAAATCCGGCGGTGCGCAGCCGGGCTGCCATCGCGTCGGCCGCCTGCCCGGTGTCACCGGTCGCCGTCGTCGTGTCGATTTCGACCATTTCCTTGTAGATGTCGAAGGCAAGCTGCTGCTCGGCACTCAGCGCCGCTGCACCCGCCGAATGCGATCCGGCGACGACGATCGAGATCAGCGCGGCCGACAGGATGTGAGATCGGCGGCGCCACGCGCTTCGGTCCAGTGCATCTTGCCAAAAAAACCTACGAAAAACAGCAGTCGACATCCTATCCTCCAGGAGCAGGCCCGATCATGCGGATCAGAATGCCGACTTGCGACCGTTGCCGCAAGAGCGCACGCCGGCTCGGAAAAGCGATGCTGCTATTCGTCGAAAGCCGTTAGCTTCGCATCCTCATCGGCGACAAAGACGGCCAGCAGGCTGGCCGGGTCGCTGGTGCTGGCATTTTCGCTGATGCTGTGCTTGCTGCCCGGCTCATCCAATGCTCCCTGACGGCGGTTCGCCGACGACAGCCGGTCCAGGTCTCCTTTAGGATGGTTGACAATGAAGCCATGCAACGCGTGTGCAAGGCGGTCATCGACCGGAACGGGATGCGGCAACGTCTTGGTCAGCGTCGGCTCGAGCCTCGAGTCGTTGCGATCGTCCGGCCGCCGTTGCACGATCAGCGTCTTGTCGCTGCCGTTCAGATTGCAGTCGATGGTCTTGAGCCCGAGGCCTTCGTCGAGGCGGACACCACCACTGTCGTAGGCCAACCGAAGCGCGGCCTCCAACTGTGAAGCATCTCATAGTGGCCGCTGCGAACCGGGTGCAGTCTCCCGATACTCGCAATCCATCCGACGGTCTTCGCTAGCCGGGATGGCAGCCGACACGTCCGGTTGAAATCAACTTGAACCCTGGCCCGATCGTGTCGGGCCTGACGTTGGGATGCGATCATGAAAAGCCCACATAGCGCGAAAAGATCCGGCCTGCCGCGGAGCCCGATCCCGGTGATGGTCGGCGCCGACAGGGTGACAAGCCCAGCGGGAAAAATCGGTGGCCTGTTGAACTGGATCAAATCGAACTCGATCGTCGCCACGGTTCTGGCGACGGTCGGCCTCGTCACGCCCATCGTCGGCTTCGTCCAGGCCAGCAATGTCGTTCCGTTCGCGCTGAGGACCTTCGCGATTCCCGATTGCTACAAATATGCCGATACCTATTACGACAAGTGGAGCGAGTTCAGACGCGAGGGCAAGATGTGGCGCGAATACCCGCGCGCCGGTGGTCCCTACAGCTACGAATTCAACGAAGTTCATCGCACACGGGATGCGATCGTGCTGGTGAACCTGACGCCGCGGCCCGAGATCCCGGAGTGGAAGACGATGGTGGTCAGCCTGCCCGTCTGCGGCGGCAAGGCCCGTTACGCCGTCGGGATTCCCGAACGCTGGGACGATCTGTTCGAAGTGTGGACGGCGTCGAATTGATGGATTCGTGATGGGCGCGAAATTGGCATGGAGTAAACTCTCCGTGTGCCGACGACCCGCCCATCAAGGCGTGTGACTTGGCATCCCTTACACAGAGCGCCTCCGGCCCGCAACAAGGCTGTAGACAAACAATACCACAATGGCGCCGACCACCGCGCCGATCAGGCCAGCGCCCTCGCCTGGCTGATACCAGCCCAGTGCCTGGCCGAGAAACGTCGCGACAAACGCGCCGACGATGCCCAGTATTGTTGTGAGAATGAAGCCTGATGGTTCGTTGTCTCCGGGCATAACGAATTTCGCGATGACACCCGCGACGAAACCAATAATGATCGTCCAGATAATACCCATGGCAAAATCCTCGGTCTTGAACATTCAATTCGGAAGGCGTCCGTCGGGCGTATACTGATCAACGGCAGCAGGAAGTTCTCGCGAGAGCCTTGCCAGCAGTTCCTCCTGCGACAGGCCCGTTTGCTGTTCAAGGGCGGCTAACACATCGGCTCCGATTGCCTGTTTCAACTGTGGCGGAGCCAATTCTTTGTTCGGGCCCTTGTTTATCCAGGACTCCGCGGCGTCTCCTTGCCCATTCTGCTTGAATCGTTCGAGCAACTCGCCCAGCCCTCCACCGAGGAGGCCGCCAACGCCGCCGCCGCCGAGTGCACCCCCTAAATTCCCGAGCAGCCCTCCCAAGGGACCTTGCTGGTTGCCCGCGCCGGGTTGCCCGGTGTTGCCGGCGGCACCTTTCAGCAACTCGCCGAGCTTGTCCCGATTTTGATAGCCCGCCAGCGCCAGCAAGCCCAATAACGCCGTCATCGATGGCATCCCGCGTGACATGTCCGTGTCTCCTGCAACAAACTGCTGCGGCAGCAACGTTCCGACTCATGTTGTGTTCCATCGATTCCGGACGGCTTGCTGCATCCGAAGCGAGTTTCCCGATTCCACGCCACGTTTTACTGCTTTATCCAGGCCGGTGGCATCGATCGCCGACGAATTCCGGCAACGCTCGTCCTGGGCCGCGCTTTGCGCGGACCCGCGAGCTCAAGTCCGCTCTACACATCCTGGCCGCGGCTGAGTTCCGATTTTCAGAAATTTTACTTGACGACAGGGTAGAAGCGGCGTTATTGATTCGGCCATCCCGTCCCAACGGAGGGGCGACACGCGATCGTCACGTTCGCGGGGCGGGATGCGATGGCCGCAATGGCGCGTGAGACGAGCGCTGCCGGGACGGACGGCGAAGTCGTGTGGTCCTGACACTCCAATGCAGGTGTCAAGTCGGCGGAACCTGAGTCCGCCGATGACGGGGGCAACAAAGCACCGGTCCCCGGGGAGAGCACGTATAAGCCGTAAACCATTGCGTGGGGAATGCCGGATGTTTCCGGTGCCTCCGCTGTGAATACTGGTGTGCATACTCAACTCACACTATGCGCACACCAGGCTGCGGGTGCATTGGGCACCCGGCATTCCCCGCGCCC